>Ga0160427_10000483_pt1 | contig 24351 bp, 25 predicted proteins | sample SolpanmetagenomL_FD_108194 | JGI IMG/M metagenome (GOLD analysis project Ga0160427, IMG submission 108194) | Solar panel surface microbial communities from Lawrence Berkeley National Laboratory, California, USA - L | ecosystem: Engineered > Built environment > Solar panel > Unclassified ...
GCACCCGAACCCCGCGTTCCTGTTCCAGCACGGCGCCGGCCCGCTGTTCGACATCGGGCCGTACTACTGGACGGCCCTCGTCCAGGCGTTCGGGCCGGTCGCCTCGGTCGCGGCCATCGCGTCCACGGCCCAGGCGCAGCGGACCATCGGCTCCGGCCCGAAGGCCGGCGAGGTCTTCGACGTCACCGTGCCGACGCACGTCAACGCCATCGCGCAGTTCCAGGGCGGGCAGACGTCGCAGAGCATCTTCAGCTTCGACACCGCGGTCACGCGGACGCCGTTCCTGCAGATCAACGGCACGGAGGGCGTCCTCGAGCTGCCCGACCCGAACATGTTCGACGGCGACATCGTGCTGCTGCGCCCGGGTGGGGACCGCTTCGAGCTGGTCACCACCACGACCAGCACGCGCGCCGCGTCCACGCGCGGCACGGGCGTCCTGGAGATGGCCCGCGCCATCCGCGAGGGCCGCCCGCACCGCGTGCAGGGCGCGCTCGCGCACCACGTCGTCGACATCCTCGTCTCCCTCGAGGAGGCCGGGGCGTCGAAGCAGTTCGTCGACGTGACGAGCACCGTCGAGGCGGCCCCGCCGCTGCCCGACGACTGGGACCCGCTGGTCCGCACGGTCGACTGACGACCCCCCTCCCGCGGTGATCGTGCAGGGACTACCTGCATGATCACCGCGGGGGTGGTGGTGACCAGGGGTGATGGTCCATCGACCGGGTGTCGAACTCCTCGGGCGGGTGGGCGACGGCGGATCATCCTCTCGGCTGATCCTGGGCACGCAGCGTCCTCGGGTCGCCGGAGCGCACCTACCCTGGGAGGGTGCCCCTCCTCGCTGAGCTCTCGGCTGCCCTCCCCGCGGCGGCGCCCGCGCTGCTGCCGGACTGGATCCAGCCGGAGTCGCTGCTGAACTCCCTCGGCTCCGCTGCGCTGTGGGTGTCGGCGGCCATCGTCTTCGCCGAGTGCGGGCTCCTGCTGTTCTTCCTGCCCGGCGACTCGCTGCTGTTCACCGTGGGCCTGTTCACCCACGCGGGGCACCTGGCCCTCCCGATCTGGGCGTCCTGCCTGGTGCTGTCCGCCGCGGCGTTCCTGGGCAACGTGGTCGGCTACGAGATCGGCCGCAAGGCCGGCCCCGCGCTCTTCGACCGGCCCGGCAGCAAGCTGCTGACGCCCAAGCGCGTCGAGCAGACCCGGCAGTTCTTCGACCGCTTCGGCGCCCGGGCGATCATCCTGGCCCGCTTCGTCCCCGTCGTGCGGACCTTCATCACCCTCGCGGCCGGCGCCGGGGCCATGGCCCGCCACACCTTCTTCGTCTTCTCCGCCATCGGCGCGGTGCTGTGGGCGTCGGGCATCACCCTGCTCGGCTACGCGCTGGGCGGCGTGGAGCTGATCGCCGACAACCTCGAGCTGGGGCTGCTCCTGCTCGTCGTGCTGTCCCTCATCCCCGTCGGCATCGAGGCACTGCGCGCCCGCGCCAAGGACCGCGCCGCCGCGGCGTCCGGCACCCTGCCCGCCCAGGCCGACGGCAGCGCGCACGGCACCCCCGACCGCCAGCGCTGAGCGCGCCCGGCAGGATGGCGGCGTGGCACCCCGGCGACTGCTCCTGTCCCTGCGCTGGGGCGACATGGACGCCTACCGCCACGTCAACAACGTGCAGGTGATGCGGCTGCTGGAGGAGGCGCGCGTGCGCGCCTTCGGCATCGCGGCCGACGACGGCACCGCGCCCATGCTCGCGACGGGCATGGTCGTGGCCAGCCACCACGTGGACTACCTCAAGCCGCTGGACTACCGCCTCGCCCCCGTCGCCGTCGACCTGTGGGTGCAGCGCGTGGGCGGCGCCAGCTTCGACGTCCGCTACGACGTCTGCGAGCCCGACACCTCCGCCGTCGGCGAGCTGCGCAGCTACGTGCGCGCGACCACGACGTGCGTCTCCTACGACTTCGACGCCGGCCGCCCCCGCCGCCTGGGGCCCGACGAGCGGGCGCGGCTGGCCACCCTCGCGGCGGACGGCGACGGCGGCGGGAGTGACGAGCACGGCGGAGCCCCGGCCGTCCTCTGACAGGATCAGGCGGTGTCCGACTGGCTCGCGCAGCTCGCCGACCCGAACCTCGAGGGTCTCGGGGCGCTCGGCCTGTACGCGCTCGTCTTCGGCATCGTCTTCGCCGAGACCGGGACCCTGGTGGGGTTCTGGCTGCCGGGCAGCACCGTCCTGTTCACCGCGGGTCTCCTCGCGGCGCGCGAGGACTCCCCCGTCTCCCTGGCCGTCCTCGTCGTCGGGGTGTCCGTGGCCGCCGTCGCGGGCGACACCGTCGGGTACTGGACCGGCCGGCGCCTGGGCCGGCCCTGGCTGCTGCGCCGGGCGGGCAAGGCGGCCGCGCACCTGCCGCAGGCCGAGGCCTTCTACGCCCGGTACGGCTGGTTCGCGCTGGTCGGCTGCCGCTACATCCCCTGGCTGCGCGCCTTCACGCCGATCATCGCGGGCACCGCGGCCATGTCCTACCCGCGCTTCGCCTCGGCCAACGTCGTCGGCGCGCTCACGTGGGGCGCGCTGCTCGTCCTCGCCGGCTACGCCGCGGACTCGCTGCCGTGGATCCGCTCGCTGGCCTACACCATCGCGGCCGTCGCGGTCCTCGCCTCGATCGTGGCGCCGGTCGTCGGCTGGGTCCGTCGCCGCCGCGCGCGCGCAGCCCGTCAGGCCGACGGCGCGTAGACCGAGACCCGCACCGCCAGGCTCACCCCGACGACCTCCGGCAGGCCGGCGAGGCGGGCGTCGAGGTCCGCCTCCTGGACGTGGTGGGCGCTGGGCCCCATGCCGACCAGGGCCCGGACGTCGGCGCGGCCCAGCTCGACCTCGCGGCGCAGGTCGGTGCTCGCCGTGCGGGTGAAGTCGGCGAGGCCGGCGGCGAGGCGGTCGTCCTTGCGCTCGTCCACGCTCAGCATCCCCAGCGGCCCGACGAGCTCCTGCAGGTGCTCCGGGCGGGGCGTCACGACCACCCAGCGCCCACCGGGGGCCAGGACGCGGGCGACCTCGGCGGGGTTGCGGGGCGCGAAGACGGACAGCACCGCGGCCGCGCAGCCGTCGGCCAGCGGCAGCCCCTGCCAGACGTCGACCCCGAGCGCGGCGACGCGGGGGTGCGCGCGCGCGGCCCGGCGCAGGGCCGCGGTCGAGGAGTCCAGGCACAGGCCCTCGCGCACACCCACCGCCGCGGGCAGCCGGTCGAGCACCTGCGCGAGGTACCAGCCGGTGCCGCCGCCGACGTCGACGACGGGGCCGGGCGGCAGGTCCCCGCCGCCGGCGGTGAGGGCGTCCGCGACGGCCTGCGCGATCGGCGCGTAGTGGCCGGCGCCCAGGAAGGCGTCGCGCGCGGCGACCATGGCCGGCGTGTCCCCGGGGTGGGTGCGCCCGCCCACGACGAGGTTGGCGTAGCCCTGCCGGGCGACGTCGACGGCGTGGCCGAGGCGGCAGCGCAGCGTCCGCTCCTCCAGGGCCAGGGGCAGTCCGCAGACGGGGCAGCGCACCTGCTCCAGGGCGCCGAGCAGGGCACCCGGGACGTCGGCCACGCCCGGCCGCTCAGCCCTGGTGGTCGGCCGCGGCGCCCAGCGGGTGCATGCCGGTGAGGGCCGCGACCCAGGACGTCGGCACGCCCGCCAGGCGGTGGTCGTAGGCGCGCACGGCCGCCGCGTGGAACGCGACGTCGCCCGCGAGGCGGCGCTCGGCGTCCTCCACGGCGCGGCGGGCCGCGGAGTCCGGCTCGCCGTCGGCGCGGGTGGCGTCGACGCGGTTCAGGGACAGGTCGGCCAGGCGCGAGCGCCGCTGCTCGGCGAGGGCACCGGCCTCCACGGCCAGGTCGCGCAGCCGCACGAGCGCGGCGCGGGTGCTCGCGGCCCAGGCGACCGCGACGAGGACGAGCAGGACCACGAGGACCAGCACGACGGTGCCACCGGCGCCCACGTCAGCTCCCCAGCCCGATGTCGGCCAGCCCGAAGGCGGCCCGGTACGGCAGCCCGGCGGCCTCGACGCGCTCGCGCGCGCCCGTGGCCCGGTCGACGATGACGACGACGCCCACGACCTCCGCGCCCGCCTCCCGCAGCGCCTCGACGGCCGTCAGGACCGAGCCGCCCGTCGTCGAGGTGTCCTCCACGGCCAGCACGCGCCGGCCCGCGACGTCGGGGCCCTCGATGCGGCGCTGCAGCCCGTGGGCCTTCTCGGCCTTGCGCACCACGAACGCGTCCAGCGGTGCGCCCTTGGCCTGGGCCCAGCCGGCCGCGTTGGCCGCGTGGACCATGGCGAGCGCCACCGGGTCCGCGCCCAGCGTCAGCCCGCCGACGGCCTGGAAGTCCCAGTCGGCGACGAGGTCGAGCAGCACGGGACCGATGAGCGCCGAGGCCTCCCCGTCGAGGCTGGTGCGGCGCAGGTCGACGTAGTGGTCGGCCTCCTTGCCCGAGGACAGGGTCACGCGGCCGCGCACGACGGCGCGTTCGGCGATGAGGGCGGCGAGCCGGTCGCGGGCCGGCTGACCGGCGGCGGGCGGGGAGTCGGTCACAGGGTGGGACTCTAGTCAGCCGCGGAGCCCGCGCGGTCGACGCTCGCGCCGGCCGGCGCGAGCCAGGCGGCCGCGTCCACGGGCAGCACGCCGTCGGGGGCCGGGCCCGAGCGCACGAGGACGCGCGCGCCCGCCGGCAGCGCCACGTCGGCCGGGCCGAAGTTCACCCACACGCGGGTGCCGCCGCGGGCGAACGCGAGCACGCCGTCGGGCGCCTGCTCCCAGACCAGCGGGTGCGGGGCCGCCATCAGCTCGCGCCGCAGGTGCAGGACCCGGCGGTAGAGGCTGAGCGTGGAGGCCGGGTCGCGCTCCTGCGCCTCGACCGTCAGGGCGGCCCAGCCCGGCGGCTGGGCGAACCGGGGTGGGGGCGAGCCGGGCGGGGAGAAGCCGAAGGGCGGGCGCTCGCCCGACCAGGGCAGCGGCACGCGCGACCCGTCGCGCCCGGGGTCGCGGCCGCCGGAGCGCGCGTGGATCGGGTCGAGGCGGGCCTCGTCGGGGAGGTCCTCGACCTCCTCCAGCCCGAGCTCCTCGCCCGCGAAGACGTAGACCAGGCCGGGCAGCGCCGCGGTGAGCAGCACAGCCGCCCGGGCCCGGGCGCGGCCGAGCGCCAGGTCCGGGACCTCGGTGGGCCAGCGCGCGCGCTCGGTCTCGTTGGTGCCGTGCTCGGGCGGCTGCGACCGGGCGTAGCGGGTCACCTGCCGCACCACGTCGTGGTTGGTGAGCGCCCAGGCGCTCGGGGCCCCGGTCCGCTCGGCGGTCGCGAGGCCCCGCTCGACCACGCGCCGCCACGGGCCCTCCCGCCACGCCACGTGCAGCGGGTCGAACTCGAAGGCCATGTGCAGCTCGTCGGGGCGCAGGTACAGCGGCAGCCGCTCGCGCCGCGCGACCCACGCCTCGGCCACGAACACGCGCGGGGGGTCGTAGGCGTCCGCCACCTCCCGCCACTGCCGGTACACCTCGTGGACCTCGTCCTGGTCCCAGCCGGGGTGCTCCTGCGTGCGGCGGTCGCGGCCCCGCGCGTCGGGCAGGCCCTCCTCCTTGACGAGCCCGTGGGCGACGTCGACGCGGAACCCGTCGACCCCGCGGTCGAACCAGAACCGCAGGACGTCGGCGAACTCGGCGCGGACCTCCGGGTGGCGCCAGTCCAGGTCGGGCTGCTCGGGGGCGAAGGAGTGCAGGTACCAGTCCCCCAGCCGCCCGTCCGCGCCGGTCGTCCGCGTCCACGACGGCCCGCCGAAGCAGCTCTCCCAGTCGTTGGGCGGCAGCGCCCCGCCCTCGCCGCGGCCGGGCCGGAAGAGGTAGCGCGCCCGGGCCGCCTCGTCGCCGGCGAGGGCGGCGCGGAACCACGGGTGCGCCTCGGAGGTGTGGTTGGGCACGACGTCCAGCAGCACCCGCAGGCCCAGCGCGTGCGCCTCGCGCACGAAGGCCTCGGCCTGGGCGAGGTCGCCGAGGGCGGGGTCGACGTCGCGGTAGTCGGCGACGTCGTAGCCGCTGTCGACGAGCGGCGAGGGGTACCACGGGTTCACCCAGACCGCGTCGACGCCGAGGGCGGCGAGGTGGGGCAGGCCCGCGCGCAGACCCGCGAGGTCACCGACGCCGTCGCCGTCACCGTCGGCGAAGCTGCGGGGCAGGACCTGGTAGACGGCGGCGCTGCGCCACCACGCGGCCGGCGGCGGGGTCGTCACCGGACCACTGTCCCGGGTCGGCCGCGCTCGCGCGCGCGGCGCCCCGGTAACCTCCACGCTCGTGCGCCTGGCGACCTGGAACGTGAACTCCGTCCGTGCCCGCCTCGACCGCGTGCTCGCCTGGGTGGACCGCAGCGACGTCGACGTCGTCGCGCTGCAGGAGACCAAGTGCAAGGACGAGCAGTTCCCGGCGCAGGCGTTCGAGGACATCGGCTACCAGGTCGCCCACCACGGCCTGTCGCAGTGGAACGGCGTCGCGCTGCTCTCGCGCGTGGGCCTGGAGGACGTCAGCACGGCCTTCGCCCCGGACGTGCCGACGTTCGGCGACCCGGCCGTGGTCGAGGCGCGGACGCTGGGCGCGACGTGCGGCGGGGTCCGCGTCTGGTCGCTGTACGTGCCGAACGGCCGCGCGCTGGGCGATCCGCACTACGACTACAAGCTGCAGTGGCTGGACCGGCTGCGGGCGGCGGGCACGCAGTGGCTCGCCGACGACCCGGCCGCGCAGGTCGCGCTGGTCGGCGACTTCAACATCGCCCCCACCGACGACGACGTGTGGGACCCGGCCGTCTTCGAGGGCGCGACGCACGTCTCGGACCCCGAGCGCGCCGCGTTCCAGGCGCTCGTGGACGCCGGCTACGCCGACGCGGTGCGGCCCCACACCCCGGGCCCGGGGGTCTTCACGTACTGGGACTACACCCAGCTGCGCTTCCCCAAGCGGCAGGGCATGCGGATCGACTTCGTGCTCGGCAGCCCCGCCCTGGCCGCCCGCGTGACGGGCGCGACGATCGACCGCCAGGAGCGCAAGGGCAAGGGCGCCTCCGACCACGCGCCCGTGATCGTCGAGCTCGCCGACCGACCCGGGGAGCCGTCCCGAACGGCTTCGTGATCACGACTGCGCCGAACGGTGGACTTGTGCCCGGACGCCGCCCGCGAGGGCGACGCGGTGGTCCCGCCTCACTAGATTCACTGAGGTGCGAGCCCCCGTCACGACCCAGGACCTCGAGCAGGTCGAGCTGAGCGCCTCCACCGAGGCGCGCGACCAGCGCGCCGTGTCGCACCTGCTGCAGTCGTGGGCGCGCACCGTCGTGCCGGGCGACACGGTCTCCCGCGGCCGGCTGCTCGTCGCGGCCAGCGAGCACAGCGCCTTCGCGGGCGACGCCCGCCGCGCGCTGAAGCTGGCGCAGCAGGCCCTCGCCTCGGGCGACCACGTCGCCCCCGACACCCGCTGCTACGTCGTCTCGGCGCTGCTGCTGTGCGGACGGACCCACGAGGCCGTGGGCCTCGCGCACGAGGTGCTCGACGAGCGCGGCGCCGACGTCGAGGTCCACATCTTCCTGGGCGACGAGTTCTCCTGGCACCACCAGGACGACGAGGCGACCCGCATCTACACGCTGGGCCTGTTCCGCTGCGCGCAGGACGACGAGGACACCGACGCGCTGCTGGGCGCGTGGCGGCGCGGGCGCACCGCGCACGGCGTCGTCGACGTCCGCCGCGGCCAGCCGGTGTCCGTCCGCGACTAGGCGCCCAGCCCGTCCAGCGCCAGCTCCCCCGCCTCCACGGCCCCGGCGACGGTGTTGCCGGGCGAGGGCAGCGGGCACGCCCACTCCGGGTCGTAGGCGCACGAGGGCGGGTAGGCGAAGTTCAGGTCGACCACGAGCCGGCCGTCCTCGGAGCCCAGGTCGGCGCCCTTGACGGTGTCCAGGACGTAGCGGCCGCCGCCGTAGCCGCGGCCCGGGTCCTTCAGCGGCAGGAACAGGCCGCCGCCGTACTGGTCGAGCCACCACACGTCGAGGCTGCCCACGCCGGGCAGCTCCACCCGCCCGGTCCGCTCGAACGCGACGGTCCCGTCGGTGCCCGTGACGGACTCGCGCCGCTCGGGCGGGGCGTCCTGCACCGGCACGAGGAAGCGCAGCGCCGGGTCGTAGGGCGCGACGTTCAGCCCCCGGAAGCCCGGGCGGTCCGCCGGCAGCAGCGGTGAGGCGGGGTGGGTCGCGAACAGCTCGTCGCGCCCGGCGCGCCAGCGGGCGTGCCCGTCGGCGGGGTCGGAGGCGGCGCGCACGTCCGCGTAGAGCGCGCCCACGCGGCGGAGCCAGTCCAGGACGTCCAGTCGGTTCACGCCGTCGAACCTCTCACGCGCCGCCGACAGCGGCCGCCCGGGCCGGGCTAGCCCTCGGCGGGGACGCGGCCGAGGGCGTCGGTGAACGCCATCCACGACAGCAGCGCGCACTTCACCCGCGCCGGGTAGCGCGCGACGCCCGCGAGGGCGACGCCGTCGCCCAGCACGTCCTCGTCGCCGGCGTCGGTGCCGCGGCTGGTCAGCATGGCGCGCACGGCGGCGTGCACCGCGAGGCCGTCCTCCACCCGGTGACCGACGACGAGCTCGTGCAGCACCGACGCGGAGGCGCGGGAGATCGAGCAGCCCAGCGCGTCGTAGGACACGTCGCGCACCACGTCGCCGTCGAGGTCGACGCGCAGGGTCACCTCGTCGCCGCACGTGGGGTTCACGTGGTGCACCTCGGCGGCGAACGGTTCGCGCAGCCCCGCGCCGTGCGGGCGCTTGGCGTGCTCCAGGATCAGCTCGGCGTACAGGTCCACGTCAGATCAGCTCCCCGTCGGATCCGTCGCCCATCAGGCGAACACCGACCGCACGCGGTGCAGCCCGGTGACGACGGCGTCGACCTCGGCGGCCGTGTTGTACGGCCCGAAGCTCACGCGGGTCGTGGCCGCGACGCCGAGGCGGCGGTGCAGCGGCCAGGCGCAGTGGTGGCCGACGCGGACCGCGATGCCCTCGTCGTCCAGGACCTGCCCGACGTCGTGGGCGTGCACGTCGTCGACGACGAAGGACACGACCGCGCCCCGCTCGGCGGTGCCGGCCGGCCCGAGCACGCGGACCCAGGGCAGCTCGCCCAGCGCGTCGAGCAGGCGCCCGACGAGGCGGCGCTCGTGGGCCTCGACGCGGGCCATGCCCGTGCCGTCCGCGCCGAGGGCCGTGAGGTGGTCGACGGCGGCGTGCAGCCCGACGGCCTGCGCGGCCATGGGCACGCCGGCCTCGAACTTCTGCGGCGCCGGCGCGTACGTCGACCCCTCCATGCGCACCGTCTCGATCATCGAGCCGCCCGTGAGGAACGGCGGCATGGCGTCGAGGACCTCGGCCCGGCCCCACAGCAGCCCGACCCCGGAGGGCCCCAGCATCTTGTGGCCGGAGAACGCCGCGAGGTCGACGCCCAGGGCGGGCAGGTCGACGGGCAGGTGCGGGACGGACTGGCAGGCGTCGAGCACGAACAGCGCGCCGACGCGGTGGGCGGCCGCGGCCAGCTCGGCCACGGGCGTGATGGTCCCCAGGACGTTCGAGACGTGCGTCGTGGCCAGCACCCGGGTGCGCGGGGACAGGACGCGGTCGAGCACGGCGAGGTCGAGGTGGCCGTCGTCGGTGACGCCGAGCCAGCGCAGCGTCGCGCCCGTGCGGCGGCACAGCTCCTGCCACGGCACGAGGTTGGCGTGGTGCTCCATCTCGGTCACGACGACCTCGTCGCCGGGGCGCAGGACGAAGCGGTCGTCGGCCTCGGCGGTCCCCAGCGCGCGGTAGGCCGTCGCGGAGGAGAACGCGTGCGCGACGAGGTTGAGGCTCTCGGTGGCGTTCTTGGTGAACACGACCTCCTCGGCCGGGGCGCCGACGAAGCCCGCGACCGCGGCGCGGGCGGCCTCGTAGGCGTCGGTCGCCTCCTCGGCGAGCTGGTGGGCGCCGCGGTGCACGGCGGCGTTGTGCCGCTCGTAGAAGTCGCGCTCGGCGTCCAGCACGGCCCGCGGCTTCTGCGACGTCGCGCCGGAGTCCAGGTAGACCAGGGGCCGGCCGTCGCGCACGGTGCGCGCGAGGATCGGGAACTCGGCGCGGACCGCGGCGACCTCGGCGTCGGTGAACGGCTGCGCGCCGCGGGCCGGCACGGCGGGCGCCGACGTGCTGCTGAGGGTCATGCGAGCACGGTAACCGCGCACCCGTGCGACCCCCCGACCCCGCAGCGACCGCGCGGTGGCGCCAGCGTGATCACCGACGGGTGCGGAGCAGGTGCCCGGGTTAGCGTGCACCGTGGCTCGCGACGTGGACATCGTGCTGTTCGGCGCCTCCGGGTTCGTCGGGAAGCTGGTGGCCGGGCACCTGGCCGCGCACGCCCCCGCCGGGACGCGGATCGCGCTGGCCGGCCGCTCGCGGGACCGGCTGGCGGCCGTGGCCCGCGACCTCGGGCCCGCCGCCGCGGACTGGCCGCTCGTGGTGGCCGACGCCTCCGACGCCGCGTCGCTGCGGACGCTCGCGGACTCCGCCCACGTCGTCGTCTCGACCGTCGGGCCCTACCTGCGGCACGGGCTGCCGCTCGTCGAGGCCTGCGCCCGCGCCGGCACGCACTACGCCGACCTGACCGGTGAGGTGCTGTTCGTGCGCCGCAGCATCGACGCCGCGGACGGGGCGGCCCGCGCGAGCGGCGCGCGGATCGTGCACTCCTGCGGCTTCGACTCGGTGCCCTCCGACCTGGGCGTGCTGCTCGCGCACGAGTGGGCGCAGGCCCGGGGCGCCGGGCCGCTCGCGAGCGCGACGCTGGAGGTGCTCTCGGCGCGCGGCGGGTTCAGCGGCGGGACGGTCGACTCCTTGCGCCTGCAGCTGGACACCGCGCGCCGCGACCCGCAGGCGCGACGGCTGGTGGCCGACCCGTACGCCCTGAGCCCCGACCGCGCGGGCGAGCCCGACCTGGGCCGCCAGGCCGACGCGTTCCGCCCGCACCGGCGCGCGGCGACGGGCGACTGGGTCGCGCCCTTCGTCATGGCCTCCTACAACACGCGGGTCGTGCGGCGCAGCAACGCCCTGCTCGACCACGCCTACGGCCCCCGGCTGCGCTACGCGGAGGTCATCGCCTTCTCCGGGCGCACGGCGGCGCTGCAGGCGACGGCCGTGACGGGGGTGCTGGCGGGACTCACCGGCCTGCTCGCCGTAGGCCCCCTGCGCCCGCTGGTCGACCGCGCGCTGCCCTCGCCGGGCACGGGCCCGAGCGAGCGCACCCGTCGCACCGGCCGCTTCCGCCTGCGCGTGGACGCGCGCACGGAGTCCGGCCGCCGCGCCACCGTGACCGTCGCCGCGCAGGGCGACCCGGGCTACGCCGCGACCGCGGTGATGCTCGGCGAGAGCGCGCTGGCCCTGGCCCTCGACGGCGACCGGCTGCCCGCCCGCGCGGGCGTCCTGACCCCCGCGACGGGGATCGGGCTCCCGCTCGTGGACCGCCTGCGCCGCAGAGGTTTCACGCTCGACGTCGTCTGACGACCGGCCCGGTCACGGCAGGATGTTGACCGCCCGGGCCACGACGAGCGCGGTCGTGGTGAGGGCCACCGCGGCCTGCGCCGTCATCAGCGCCTTCGCCCACCGCGTGAGCGGCATCGTGTCGGTCGGGGAGAACGCCACGACGTTCGTCCAGGCGACGAACAGGTAGTCGCCGAACTGGGGGCGCCAGCCCGGCGGGACCAGGGCGGGGTCCAGGGTCATCTGCGGGAACAGGAAGTCGGGGCGGTCGCGCTCCCCCGCGGCCCGGGCGTCCGGCCCGCCGCGGTCCAGCTCCCAGTACCAGGTGCCGAAGGCGATGACGTTCGTCGCGTACACGGCACCCCCCGTGGTGAGCAGGTGCAGGGCGTTCGCCGCGACGTGCTGGCCGGTGAGGATCGAGTGGTCCAGCAGGACGGCCGACCACGCGTTGTCCGCGGTGATCGCGGCGACGAGGAGCAGGCGCAGGGACCGCTCGGCGCGCGCGGAGGACGGCGTGCCCGGCAGCCGCAGGCCCACGAGCGTCGCGACGAGGACGACCTCCAGGGCCGGCACCAGCCAGCGCGGGTCCAGGCCCAGCCGCGCGGGCACCGACAGCTGCAGGACCACCGCCGCCGCGACGGCGACGACCACGGGCCACCGGTCCTCCGCCTCGGCCGCGTGCCGCCACGACCCCGCCGGTGCGGGCAGCGCCCCACCCGGCCGGTCACCGGTCACCGCCGCCTCCCCGGAGCGCCCGTGCGCGGTCGCGGTCGCTGTCCGGGCGCGGGTCACCGTCGAGGAGGGCTGGCACGGCGTCGAGTCTGCCGGGCGAGCCCGGCGGCGTCCCCGGCCTCCGGGTTCCCGCCCCGATCTCCCAGCCGCCCCTCAGCGGAGGACGGGGGCCTCGCAGCCCGGCACGGGGAGCTCGAGCGGATCTCCCGTCATGGGGGCGAGGCCGGGCCCGAGCGGGCAGACGGAGTCGACGAGCAGGACGCCGTAGCGGCGCCACGCGCCGGGCGCGACGGTCCGGGTGCGGTCGGCGATCGAGCCGACCATCGAGGTCACGGCCGGCACGTCCTCGGGGGCGAAGCCCTCCCGCAGGGCGCCCTCGGCGTGGGCGCGCCCGACGAGGGCGGCGGTGAGCACGGAGAGGTCGGCGCGCCGCCGGGCGGCGGTCTCGGTGTAGGGCGCCGCGCGCATCACGTCGGTGGACAGCGACTTGTCGCTGGCGCGCAGCTCCATGGCGCCCAGCAGGTAGCCCCGCAGCGCCTCGCGGCCGGTGGGCAGCGCGGCGCAGGTCTCGGCCAGCTCGACGAGGGAGTCGAACTTGGCCTCGACGAGGGCGGCGAGCAGCGCCTCCTTGTCCTCGAAGCGCCGGTAGACCGTCCCGACCCCGACGCCCGCGGCCTCGGCGACGTCGTGCAGCGTCACCTCGAGGCCCCGCTCGGCGAAGAGTCGGCGGGCGGCCTCGACGACGAGGGCGAGGTTGCGGGCCGCGTCGGCGCGCAACGGACGGGCGGGGGCCGTGGTGCTCACCTGCCCAGAGTACCGAACCGGGGAACAAATGGACGCACCGCGTCCGTTTCGGTGTACGCTCCTCGAAGTGGACGCGCGACGTCCGTATCGCGCCACCCACCACCTCTTCGAACCACCGGGAGAACTCCGTGAGCTCCGACACCAGGACGGGCACCCCCCGCACCCAGCCCGCCCACCGCGTCGAGAAGGACCGCCGCTGGTGGGTGCTCGCCGTCATCGGCATCGCCCAGCTCGCCGTCGTGCTCGACGCGACGATCGTGAACATCGCCCTGCCCGCCGCGCAGCAGGACCTCGGCTTCGCCGACGACCAGCGCCAGTGGATCGTGACCGCCTACTCCCTCGCCTTCGGGTCGCTGCTGCTGCTCGGCGGCCGCCTGGGCGACCTCTTCGGCCGCAAGAACACCTTCATGATCGGGCTCGTGGGCTTCGCCGGCGCCTCCGTCATGGGTGGTCTCGCCGAGAACTTCGGGCAGCTCGTCGCGGCCCGCACCCTGCAGGGCGTCTTCGGGGCGCTGCTCGCGCCGTCCGCCCTGGCCCTGCTCACCACGACGTTCCGCGACCCGGCCGACCGCGCCCGCGCCTTCGGCGTCTTCGGCGCCATCGCCGGCTCGGGTGCCGCGACCGGCGTCCTGCTCGGCGGGGTCCTCACCGAGTACACCTCCTGGCGCTGGTGCCTGTACGTCAACGTCGTCTTCGCCGTGGTCGGCGTCGTCGGTGCGCTGCTCGTCGTTCCCTCCGCGACGCGGGGCCCCCGGCCGAAGCTCGACCTGCTGGGCACGCTGACCATCACCACGGGCCTCGTCGGCATCGTCTACGGGTTCTCCTCCGCGGAGCGCGACGGCTGGGCCGACGCCACGACGATCGTCTGCCTCGCGGCGGGCGTCGTGCTCGTCGCCCTGTTCGTCCTCGTGGAGTCCCGCGTCGCGCACCCGCTGCTGCCGCTGCGGATCGTCCGCGACCGCGACCGCGGCGGGGCCCTCGTCGCCATCGGCCTGGTCGGCGTCGCGATGTTCGGGATCTTCCTGTTCCTCACGTACTACCTGAGCCAGACGCTCGGGTTCACGTCGCTGCAGACCGGCCTGTCGTTCCTGCCGATGCCGCTGTCGATCATGACCGCGGCCACCCAGATCACGCCGCGCCTGCTCCCGCGCGTCGGGCCCCGGGTGCTCATCCGCACCGGTGGCCTGCTCGCCGCCGCCGGCGTGGCGCTGTTCCTGCGGACCGAGGTGGACAGCACGTGGGCCGGGACGATCCTGCCGGCCCTCGTCGTCACCGGCCTGGGCATGGGTCTCATCGTCTCCTCGTCGATGAACACCGCCACCGGCGGCGTCTCCCGCGAGGACGCCGGCGCCGCCAGCGCCAGCGTCAACACGTTCCAGCAGGTCGGCGGCTCCATCGGCACCGCGCTGCTGTCCACCGTCTACGCCAGCGCGCTCACCGACCGCCTGGGCAGCAACGGCGGGAACCGCGTCGACGCCGTGCTGCACGGCTACCACGTCGCCTTCGCCTGCAGCTCCGGCGCCCTCGTCCTCGTCGCGCTCGTCGCGGGCACGATGGTGAACCGGCACAGCGTCCGCCGCGAGCGGCTCGCGGCGGCCCAGGTGCCCGCCCCGGCCCACGCGCCCGCCGCGGAGCAGATCTCCCCGGACCCGGTCGTCGCGCACTGACGTCGCCCGCACCACCGACCGACGGCGCCGCCCCGCACGCGAGGGGGCGGCGCCGTCGTCGCGTCCGGCACCCTCGGGTGGCAGGAACACGCCGCCGCGGCCACCATGTCCGCCAGGGTTCGAGCCAGGGACCCGTCGGTCGACGCGGCGGCAGCCGTGACGGGAGGCGGACCGTGCGCGCCATGGTCTACCGCGGGCCCTACCGGGTCCGCGTCGAGGAGAAGGACCGCCCGCGGATCGAGCACCCGAACGACGCGATCGTCCGGGTGACGCTCGCGGCGATCTGCGGGTCGGACCTGCACCTCTACCACGGGCTGATGCCGGACACCCGGGTCGGGACGACCTTCGGGCACGAGTTCATCGGGGTCGTCGAGGAGGTCGGCGGGTCGGTGCAGTCGCTGTCGCCGGGCGACCGCGTCATGGTCCCGTTCAACATCTCCTGCGGCTCCTGCTTCTACTGCGCCCGCGGGATGCTCGCCAACTGCCACAACGTCAACCCGAACGCGACGGCGGTCGGCGGCATCTACGGGTACTCCCACACCACCGGCGGCTACGACGGCGGCCAGGCCGAGTTCGTGCGCGTCCCGTTCGCCGACGTCGGGCCCACGAGGATCCCGGACTGGATGCACGACGAGGACGCCGTGCTGCTCACCGACGCCACGGCCACCGGGTACTTCGGGGCGCAGCTCGGCGACATCCGCGAGGGCGACGTCGTCGTGGTCTTCGGCGCCGGCCCCGTCGGTCTCGTCGCCGCGCAGTCGGCCTGGCTCATGGGCGCCGGCCGCGTGGTGGTCGTCGACCACCTGGACTACCGGCTGGAGAAGGCGCGGACGTTCGCGCACGCCGAGACGGTGAACTTCACCGAGCACGACGACGTCGTCGTCCACCTCAAGCGCATCACCGACCACCTCGGCGCCGACGTCGCCATCGACGCCGTGGGGGCCGAGGCCGACGGGAACCTGCGTCAGCACGTCGCCGGCGCCAAGCTCAAGCTCCAGGGCGGGTCGGCGGTGGCGCTGAACTGGGCCATCGACTCCGTCCGCAAGGGCGCGACGATCTCCGTGATGGGGGCCTACGGGCCGGTGCCGAACTCGGTGAAGTTCGGCGACGCGATGAACAAGGGCCTGACGCTGCGGATGAACCAGTGTCCCGTGAAGCGTCAGTGGCCGCGGTTGTTCGAGCACGTCCGCAACGGGTACCTGACGCCGCGCGACCTCGTGACGCACCGGATCCCCCTGGAGCACATCGCCGAGGGGTACCACCTGTTCTCCTCGAAGCTCGACGGGTGCATCAAGCCCCTCGTCGTCCCGAACGCCGCCTGAGGAGGGGTCCCGTGGCCTACCGACCGCAGAAGCCGCCGCTGCCCGAGACCTCCGAGCAGCTGCGCGCCCGCATCCCCGGCTGGGGCGTCGACCTCGACCCGGCCGTCCGCCCCGCCGTCCCGCAGGAGGTCTTCGACCCGGGCCGCTACGGCGCGCGGTGGGAGTTCCCCGAGCGCCAGCCCGAGCTCCTCCCGCGGGAGCGCTCGATCGAGCACGCGTTCCTGACCCCGGTCTTCGGGACGACCTGCCCGCCGAAGGGGCTGTCGGGCGTCGTGCGCCGCTACGCCTACCGGCGCTTCAGCGAGGGGCGCGCCGCGCACTGGCTGCTGCTCATCGCCGCAGACCGGATCGACGTGCTGGAGAGCACAGTGGCCTCCCTCGCCTCGGGCCACCCTGACGACCCGGTGGCGGAGTGGGGCGTGCGGGCGGAGCTCACCCACCACGGCGTCCGCTCGCGCGTAGGCCGGGGCCGCGCGGACGTGAAGCACGTGTGGATGGACCCCGTCGTGGTCGCCGGCCCCTGGGTGGCCGCGGGCGCCGGCCTCGCCGTGGGGGCCACGGCCCTGCTGCGGCGCCGCGGCCACCGCGGCGGCTGAGCCCGGGGACCCCCGGGACGGACGCTCCCCGCGGACCTGGCGGCGCTCCTGCTGAGCGCGGCCCGGCTGGCCGAGGTCGCCGCCGCCGCCCCCGGGCCCGCGGTCGTCGAGATCGGGTCGCGCTAGGAGGAGCGGTCGGACGCCGTCTCCCCGCGCGCCGCGCGCAGCCGGGCGAGGGCGTCGCGGTCCTGCTCCTTCCACCGGGCCGCGGCCTGCACGCCGCTGAGGTCGTGGACCTCCCCGACCTCGGCCCAGGTCGCGCCGAAGTGCACCGCGGCGCGACGGTCGTCGGGGGAGTCGGACCCGGCGGCGACCGCGGCGGCGAGCTGGCGCAGGTGGCGCTCCTTGCGCGCGCCGGCCTCGGGGTCGACGGGCTGGAGGTAGCGCACCTTGGTGGCCTTCACGGTCGCCGGCTTCCCGTCCTCGTCGCGCACGCGCAGCGACAGCGGCTCGCCCACGGCGCAGGAGCGGACCTCGGTCAGCTGCAGCACGCGGCCGTCCAGCGGGTCGGGCGTCAGCGTCGGCACGGTGTCCGTGCTGCGCACCACGGTGCGGGCGTCGAGGTCCAGGCGCACCGTCACGCGCGAGGCGCGGACCCGCCACGTCCCGGAGCCGGCGTCGTCGAGCGCGCGCACGGGCGCACCCCGCGGGGGCACGAGCTCGGCCAGGTGCTGCAGGTCGTCGTCCACGCCCCCATCATCGCGGACCCGCGGCGGCCGCCCTGACGCGCTCAGGGGTGGCGGTGGGAGCCCTTGACGACCTTGTCCACGGCGTTCTTGGGCCCGTGCACGGCCAGGCCGACGAGGTCGAGGTCCTCGCCCGCGACGGCCCGCACGACCGCCCGGTTGGCGGCGTCGTGGCCGGTGGTGAACATCGCGGAGGTGAACACCGCGACGGGCAGCTCCCGGCCGAGGGCGCGGGTGCGGGCCGCCGCGAGGACGCCGGCGTCGCCCTCCAGCACGATGACCGGGCGCCCCAGCAGCGGCAGGTACGTGGCGCCGTCGGCGTCGACGTAGTCCTCCCCCACCAGGTCGCCGTGGCGGGCGGTGAGGCCGGAGGCCAGGAAGGCCGTGACGTTCAGCCGCTGCCAGCCGGGGAGGTCGTCGCGCAGCAGCACGACCGTGCGGGTGTCGAAGCGCACGGGTCCGTCGGAGGTGGGCTCCTCGGCTGCGGACGCGTCGGTGGGGGTGGTGGCGTTGTCGGGCACCCGACGAGGGTGCGGCCCGCGGTGGCCGCGCGGCTTGTACGTTCTTGACGTGCCGGGCGGCGAGCGGGTGCGCAGCTGGCGACCGGGCGTCCCCGGCGTCGCCGAGGTTCTGCACGCGCGGTTCACCGAGCACGCCTACCCCCTGCACACCCACGACACGTGGACCGTCCTGCTCGTCGACGAGGGGACGGTGGCCTACGACCTGGACCGGCGCCCCCGCACGACCGCGCCGTCGCTCGTGACGCTGCTGCCGCCGCATGTGCCCCACGACGGGCGGGCCGCCTCGGCGCTGGGGTTCCGCAAGCGGGTGCTGTACCTGGAACCCGCGGTGCTGCCCGCGGAGCTCAGCGGCGCGGCGGTCGACGCCCCGGGCCTGCTCGACCCCGCGCTGGCGCGGGCCGTGTCCGCCGTGCACGACGCCCTGCTGGGGGTGGACGGGGAGTTCGAGGCCGCGAGCCGGACGGTGCTGCTGACCGAGCGCCTGCGGGCGCTGCTCGCCCACCGCGACCCACCCCCGGCGCCGCGGCGCGACCCCACGCTGGCGCGGCGGCTGCGCGACCTCCTGGACGCCGACGTCGTCGCCGGCCTCACGCTGGCGGAGGCGGCCGCCCGGCTGCACGCCGACCCGGCGCACCTGGTGCGCAGCTTCCGGCGCGAGTTCGGGCTGCCGCCGCACCGCTACCTCACGGGGCGCCGGGTGGACCGGGCGCGGCGGCTCCTGCTCGGCGGGGTCCCGCCGGCGCAGGCCGCGGTCCTGGCCGGGTTCTACGACCAGTCCCACCTGACCCGGCACTTCACGCGCGTGCTGGGCGCCCCGCCCGGTCGCTTCGGCGTCCGCTGACCCGCGCCCGCACCCAGTCCAGCAGCGCGACGCCCTGCACCCGCTGGAACTCCCGCACCGTGGGGAGGCCCGGCGGTGGGGGCAGCCGCGCGGTGTCGAGGAAGTAGCCCACGAGCCCGGCCAGGAACCCCGTGAGGTCGTCGGGGTCCACGTCGCGCGTGAGCGGCAGCGTCGCGAGCAGGCCGTCGACGTCGTGGCCGCCGAAGCGCTCGACCTCGACGAGCAGCATCGCGGTGTCCAGCCACGCGGCCCCGCGGCAGGCCCACGGCCAGTCCACGAGGACCGCGCCGGCCGCGGTGACGAGGACGTTGTCGGCGCGCAGGTCGCCGTGCACGAGGGTGTCGCCGCCCAGCGCCTCGACACCGCGGACCGCCAGCTCCCGCAACGGGTCCAGGTCGGGCAGCGCGGACCCGGGGGGACCGGGGCGCTCGGCGAGGCGGTCGAGGCCGCGCAGCTGCTCCGCCAGCGCCGCGCGCGCGTCCGGCAGGCCGGGCACGGGGCAGGGGGTCGCGCGCTGCGCGAGGTCCTCCAGCGCCCGCAGGGCGGCGTCCAGGTCGGGCCGGGTCCAGGGCAGCGCGGGGACGGTGCCGTCGACGTCGTCCAGGACGAGGGCGACCCAGCCGTCGACGTCCACGACCCCGTGCAGCGCCGGGACGGGCAGGTCCGCCGGCAGCCAGCCGGCGGTGCGGGCCTCGTCGCGGTGGATGCCGGGGCTGTCGGGGTTCAGCGTCAGCCCGACGGCCTTGACGAAGGCGCGCCGGCCGTCGCGCGTGCGGACGCGGTCCGCGGAACCCGGGGAGAAACCGCCCGGCTGGCTCGTCGCCCGCACGACGGGGGACCCGAGGACGTCCTCGACGCCCCGGCGCACGGCCGGGGGCAGCGCCTCCCAGCGCACGCGCGACCCCCCGGAACCCAGCACGCCCGCCAGGCTGGCAGAGCCTGGCGGGCGTGGTCGAGGGGGTTTCCGGGGCCGGCGGGCGTGCCGCGTCAGGCGAGGCGGGAGCGCAGGGAGGCCAGGAACTCGTCGGCGTTGGCCAGCTGCTCGGCCAGGCGCTCGCGCCGCTCGCGCACGTCCTCCACCCTGGCCCTGAGGGCGACCTGGGTCTGCTCGGAGGCGGCACCCGCCCCGTCGACGGCGTCGACCACGTCGAGCAGCTCGCGCATCTCCTCCAGGGTGAAGCCCAGGGGCTTCATCCGGCGGATCAGCAGCAGGCGGTCGACGTCGGCCTCGCTGTAGAGGCGGTAGTTGCCCGCGCTGCGCACCGCGCTGAGCAGACCCTGGTCGTCGTAGTAGCGCACCGTGCGGTGGCTCAGCCGCACCCGGTCCGCGACCTCACCGACCTGCAGGACCGGCACGTCCCGCTCCGCGGCGTCCCCGGGCGGCCGGTCAGCGGTCGGCTGGCTCCTCCGGGTGCTCACCGGCGCCAGGCTACGGCGTCGCCTGCCCGACCGGCGGCCGACCCGGTCGACCTAACCCTTACGTGAGGGTAGGGTTGGCACGTCGCGAACCCGGCCGCTCTCCGAGCGGGACCGCCGGTCCGCGGTGCACCGCCGCCCCCGGCGACGAACCCCGACACGTGCCTCCCCCGAGATCGGACCACGCCCTCCGTGACCAGCCCTGGAACGCCGACCCCCTCCGCCGCAGCCCTCCTGACCGCCCGTCCCCGTCGCCCCGCCTGGCTGGCCCCCCGGGTCGCGCGCACGGAGGTCCTCGCCGGTCTCATCGTGGCCCTGGCCCTCATCCCCGAGGCCATCTCCTTCTCGATCATCGCCGGCGTCGACCCCAGGGTCGGCCTCTTCGCCTCCTTCACGATGGCCTGCTCCATCGCCGTCCTCGGCGGACGCCCCGCCATGATCTCCGCCGCCACCGGCGCCGTCGCGCTGGTCATCGCGCCGCTGGTGCGCGAGCACGGCCTGGACCACCTGATCGCGACCGTCATCCTCGCCGGCGTCTTCCAGGTCGTGCTGGGCCTGCTGCGGGTCCCCCGGCTGATGAGGTTCGTGCCGCGCAGCGTGATGGTCGGCTTCGTCAACGCCCTGGCCATCCTGATCTTCTGGGCTCAGGTCCCGCACCTGATCGGGGTGCCGTGGGCGGTGTACCCGGTGCTCGTGGTCGCGCTGGCCATCATGGTGCTCCTGCCCAGGGTGACCACGGCGGTGCCCGCTCCCCTGGTGGCCATCGTGGTGCTCACGACGTTCACCGCGCTCGCCCACCTGCTCATCCCCGACGTCGGGGACGAGGGCGCCCTGCCGAACTCCCTGCCCACCCTGGGACTGCCGCAGGTGCCCTACACCCTCGCGACCCTGTCGATCATCGCCCCGTACGCCTTCGGGATGGCCCTGGTCGGGCTCATGGAATCGATGATGACCGCGAAGCTGGTGGACGAGATCACCGACACCCCCTCCTCGAAGACCCGCGAGGCCTGGGGTCAGGGCGCGGCCAACGTCATCACCGGCTTCTTCGGCGGCATGGGCGGCTGCGCCATGATCGGCCAGACCATGATCAACGTGAAGGCGGGCGCCCGCACCCGCCTGTCCACGTTCCTGGCCGGGCTGTTCCTGCTGATCCTCGTCGTCGGCCTCGGCGACGTCGTCGCGATCGTCCCGATGGCCGTCCTGGCCGCGGTCATGATCGTGGTGGCGGCCGGGACCTTCGACTGGCACTCCGTCCGCCCGAGCACGCTGCGGCGCATGCCGGGGTCCGAGACCGCGGTCATGGTCGCGACCGTCGTGGTGACCGTCGCGACGGGCAACCTCTCCCTCGGCGTCGTCGTCGGCGTCGTCGTCGCGGCGCTGCTCTTCGCGCGCCGCGTCGCCCACCTCGTCGAGGTCCGCCGCAGCGCGTCCGCGGACGGCACCACCTGCACCTACCGGGTCAGCGGCGCGCTGTTCTTCGCCTCCGCCGACGACCTCGTCGGCCGGTTCGACTACCCCGAGGACCCGCAGCAGGTGGTCATCGACCTGTCCGACTCCCACGTGTGGGACGCCTCGACGGTCGCGGCGCTGGACGCCATCACCACGAGGTACGCCAGTCGAGGCAAGAGCGTGACCATCGAGGGTCTGAACGAGGCCAGCGCCTCGATGCACGGGCGGCTCGCCGGCCACCTGGCCGGCGGGCACTGACGGCGGACGACAGCCGCAGCCGCTCGTCGGCCCCTGCACCGGTGTGGAACAGTTCCGTCCGCCGGTCGAGGCCGCGCGAACCCGACGCCGACGACCGCGAGGACGACATGAAGATCACCGGGTACCGCCTGCTGTCGACCTACCACGACTGGGGCCGTCCCATCGGTGACGTCAACGGGTTCATCGCCTCCGGGATCACCGCCGTGCCGCTGGTGCTCCTGGAGACCGACGCCGGGGTGACGGGTGTCGGCGTCGGTTCCCACCAGGACGTGGACAGGCTCTTCCCGGCCCTGGAGGGGCAGGACCCCCGCGCGACGGCGTCGCTGTACGACCGCATGCTCGCCCGCGTGTTCAAGGCCGGTCACGCCGGCGCCACGTTCGGGGGCATCGGCACCCTGGACACGGCCCTGTGGGACCTCAAGGCCAAGCTCGCCGGGGAACCGCTGTGGCGCCTGCTCGGAGCGGGCGACCGCTTCGTCCCCGGCTACGCGTCCCCCCTCGACATCGCGCTCGGCGACGAGGAGCTCGCCGGCTTCTACACCGGCGCCGTCGAACGGGGTTACACCGGCGGCAAGCTCAAGGGGGGCCGCGACGTCGACACCGACCTGCGCCGGCTGCGCCTCGTCGAGGACCTCCTGCGCCGGAACACCACGTCGCCGACGCTCATGCTCGACGCCAACGAGTCGTGGAACCTCAAGCAGGCGGTGCGCTACGTGAGCCGCCTCGAGACGGAGGTCGACCTGGCGTGGGTCGAGGAACCGCTGCGGCGCTGGGACGCCGACGGGCACGCGCGGCTCTCCGGCGCCGTCCGGGCGGCCGTCGCGACAGGCGAGAACCTGACGGGTCTGGAGCAGTTCCGGCCGCTCCTCGACGCCCGTGGCGTGGACGTCGTCCAGGGCGCCGCCGTCTGGGGCGTCACCCACTTCCTGCGCCTGGCCCTGGCCGCGCACAGCCGGGACCTGCCGGTCAGCCCCGTCGGCCTCAGCCTGAACCCGGCGGTGGCGCACGCGGCGGCCGCGGTCCCGAACCACCTCACGGCCGAGGTGCAGGACTTCGGGCAGCCGCACGGGCTCAGCGTGGACCAGCGGTTCGTCGACGGCGGCATCGTCCTGGGCGACGAGCCGGGCAACGGGATCAGCGTCGACGAGGACGCGATCCTGTCCGACCCGCGCTCGGCGTCCTGGCTGGTGGCGGCCGGGCCGCACGTCCGCTCCCCCCGGGCCGGGCTGCGCCTCGAGGTCTGACCCGTCACCCGCCGGGCCCGGGCGGACCCGGCGGGCGCGGTGGCCCCGACCGCGCGTCAGACCGCGGTGACGGCCGTCTCCGCACGCCGGACGACGAGGCCCGTGCGCCGCGCCGAACCCGGGTCGTCCAGGTCGAGGGCGAACCCGCCGTCCTCGACGTCGACCTCGACGGTGTCGCCGTCGCGGACCTGTCCGGACAGCAGCGCCTTCGCGAGCCGGTCGCCGATCTCGCGCTGCACCAGCCGGCGCAGCGGCCGGGCCCCGTAGGCGGGGTCGTAGCCGGTGATGGCCAGCCAGTCCTTGCCCGCGTCGGTGACGTCGAGGGTGATCCGGCGGTCGGCGAGCCGGGCCGCGAGGCGCTGCACCTGCAGCTCGACGATGCGGGACAGCTCCTGCGTCGACAGCGGGTCGAACACCACGACGTCGTCCAGGCGGTTGAGGAACTCCGGCTTGAAGTTCGCCCGCACCGCGGACATCACGGCGTCGTGCTTGGTCTCCCGCGACAGCTCCGGGTCGACCAGGAACTGCGAGCCGAGGTTCGAGGTCAGCACGAGGATGACGTTGCGGAAGTCCACCGTGCGGCCCTGGCCGTCGGTCAGGCGACCGTCGTCGAGGACCTGCAGGAGGACGTCGAACACCTCCGGGTGGGCCTTCTCCACCTCGTCGAGCAGCACGACCGAGTACGGACGGCGCCGCACGGCCTCGGTGAGCTGACCGCCCTCCTCGTAGCCGACGTACCCGGGCGGGGCACCGACGAGGCGGGCCACCGCGTGCTTCTCGGCGTACTCGCTCATGTCGATGCGGACCATGGCCCGCTCGTCGTCGAAGAGGAAGTCGGCCAGCGCCTTGGCGAGCTCGGTCTTCCCGACGCCCGTGGGGCCGAGGAAGAGGAACGAGCCGGTCGGGCGGTCGGGGTCGTTGACCCCGGCCCGGCTGCGGCGCACCGCGTCCGAGACGGCGCCGACGGCTTCGGCCTGGCCGATGAGGCGGTCGCCCAGGAACTCCTCCATGCGCAGCAGCTTCGCGGTCTCCCCCTCCAGGAGGCGGCCGGCGGGGATGCCCGTCCAGCCCGCGACGACCTCGGCGATGTCGTCGGGCCCGACCTCGTCGGCCACCATCGGCGGCTGCGCGAGCGCGGAACCCTCCGCCTGCTGAGCCGCGGCCAGGTCGGCCTCCAGGCCGGGGATGCGGCCGTAGAGGATCTCGCTGGCGCCCGCGAGGTCGCCCTCGCGCTGCAGCCGCTCGGCCTGCGAGCGCAGCTCGTCGACGGTCTTCTTCAGGTCACCGACCCGGTTCAGCCCCGCC
>Ga0160427_10000484_pt1 | contig 24325 bp, 25 predicted proteins | sample SolpanmetagenomL_FD_108194 | JGI IMG/M metagenome (GOLD analysis project Ga0160427, IMG submission 108194) | Solar panel surface microbial communities from Lawrence Berkeley National Laboratory, California, USA - L | ecosystem: Engineered > Built environment > Solar panel > Unclassified ...
CAAAGCAGTCCATCAATGGACGCTGTCTCGCCGGATTGAAGAAGCGGAGCAATCAGAACGACAACCTGAGAGGGACTCTGTAGGTCGCAAATCGAAGTGGCGACGTGCCGATTTTCTAGCGGGGCAAGTCGTCTGGCTCCTCCTTAAAGACGAGAATCGGCTGGAACCCAACGAATGGGAGTTGTTGAATGTGCTCCTGGAGGAATGCCTACCAGTAGGCCAAATGCGGTGCTTAGCCCTGGACTTCCGCCGCCTCTTCAAAGAGGGAAACGCTCACAGACTCGACCAGTGGTTGGGGGAAGTCGCTTCCTGCGGCTTGCCGGACATCCAGACCCTGGCGACCAGTCTCCTCCGAGAGCGTGAAGCCTTCTTAGCCGCGATTACCCTCCCCTGGAGCAATGGGCCCACTGAAGGTGTGGTCAACAAAATCAAGCTCATCAAACGCCAGATGTACGGCCGAGGATCATTCGAGACCCTCTGACAACGTGTTTTGCTCGCAAGCTGACCCCTGCACGGAATCAACGGAAGAACCGCAAAACTGGGTCACCCTCAAAATCCAACGAGTCCTGTTTGACGCGCATCCATGAGAACGTCTCTTCTGAGGCGCTAATGACATACCCTCAATCGTTTTGAACAGTAGTCAGCACCAGAGCTCTAGTGGTCTGCCACAGGCATGGCTGGGTCTATGACCTCGGAATGATGAGAATTGCGGAAGTTGTTCAGGACGAAAAATCTACGACTTTAGTCCGTGTGGGTTTTTAGTGCCTCATGCCTGTGGTCATGCACTAGGTCAAGGCGATGATCTGCCCAATTTCAGGATTGACTGGGAGCGGCGGCGGGCAACCTGCCCGCAAGGGAACGCCTCGACAACATGGCGTCCTGGAAAGGACGCCTTTGGAAACGACATCATCCAACTGCAATTCAGCCGATCCGACTGTTCGCCCTGTCCCGTTCGGTCGCTCTGTACACGCTCAAAAAGCTCTCCCCGCCATATTGTGCTGCATCCCAAGGAGCAGCACGAAGCGCTGCTCCAGGCGCGAATAGAAGTGCAGTCCACGACGTGGTTAGCTCGGTACCACGTGCGTGCAGGAATTGAAGGCACGCTTTCTCAGGGGATTCGAGCCTTTGGACTGCGGCGTACCCGCTACGTGGGGCTCGCAAAAACGGCACTCCAGCATGCCACCGTTGCCGCCGCAATCAACGTGGTAAGGGTGACTGCCTGGTTGGCCGGCATCCCGAGAACCTCGACCAGGACGTCTCGATTTGCCTCCCTGCGCCTGACCGCATGAATTGGCCGACAGCATCCATACCGGGCCGATACTTGGGTGGTTGAGCTGTTACTCCTACAATGAGCCTATGCCCCGTCAGAAGCTGCCCAGCTCCGAGGAAATGGGCCGCTTCTTGCGCGAGTGGTCAAGCCGCTTCGGACAAACCCATCCTGACCTCACAGATCCGGCGCAGCTCAAGGCGCACTATCAGGGCTGGGCCGCGGTGCAGTGGGCAGAAGAACACGGCCAGCCGGTTGACGCCGACACGCTGACTGCCATCCTTGACGGCGCGAAGGTCCGTGCAGGCAATAGCAGTGACAAGCGGCTGTGGCGCGAGCGCATCCTGTACGTCGCTCCCCTGAAGGGGCACTTCCGACTGCCCACCAAGGTCTGGCAGTGGGTGCTCCGCGCAGGCGTCCAGGCTGGGCATTTTCCGCCGGTGGTCGCCCCAGAAGCACTGAGCGCCTCAGGAGACGCAGCCCCGATTCAGCCGTACCTGATCACTCTGGCCAACAAGCCGAGCGTGCTGATTGACCGGGCCACCCGCGGCCCTGAAGGTTGGAACAACACCACCCTGCAATACCGCGAGGTCTTCGAGGACGGAGTGGTGCTGAATTACTTCGACGAGAACACCGGCGTAGATACGCTCCGGCAGCAGTTGATGACCCTCGATCCGCGCACCTCAGATGTCTGGCGGCTGCTGACAGCCAAAGCGTTGGAGCACGACCAGGGTGACCTGTTCACGCCCATCACCATCAAGCCGGGCGAACTGGCCCAGGCGCTGGGGCTCAAGCCACATCCGAACGGCAGTGTGCGTCCCAAGGATCTGGTCCGCTGTACCCAGAGCCTCTTCCACCTCGAACGCCTGTGGTTGACCCTGCCAGACGCCGGCCCAGGAGATGACGAGGGCACCCGCCAGCGCGTCCTAGCGGTGATGGCGCGTGGCCGGTCCCGCAAGGTCGAAGGGCAGTCGATTCCCGGTTCGTGGACGCTCGTTCTGGGCGACTGGGCCAAGTATTTCCCGCGCAGCTTCGCCCCGATCTTCCGCGGGCTGGTGGAACTGCCGGCCAACTCCTCCACCAACCTGTGGGCAAAGCAGATCGGCACGGAACTGTCGTACTGGCTACGCGAGACTGTCGACGATCAGACGACCGTGCGCTACATCTCCGTCGGCATGCTGCTCACGCGGGCCAGCGTGATGCAGGAAGTGCTCGATCTGCGTGAGCACAAAAACCAGAACCGTGCAATCGAGCGTTTCGAAGCGACGCTCGAACTGCTGGGCACACTGGGCCTGCACGAGCAGTGGGCTTACGAACAGCGAAGCGCAGCGGCAATGGATCTCGTCCAGGGCAAGCCAGAATTCTTCGAAACCTGGCTGGCGAGCCTGGTGGAACTGCACGTCCCGGCACCGTTCCTGCAATCGATCGCCGAACTGGCGAACGCCGAGCGGGCCGGTTCGCGGCGTTCTTCCCGACACCTGACTGCCGAAGCCAGACGGTAGCGAACGGGATTTAGGCCCTTTCTCTCTCTCGTTACGGCTCCCTGGCGTTTCTCCGACACCTGACTGCCGAAGCTGAGACGTTCTTTCGACACCTGACTGCCGAACCACACCACAAAAGGCGACACCTGAGTGCCGTGGCTGGTCGTTTCTCCGACACCTGACTGCCGAACCACCAGACGTTACTCCGACACCCGAGTGCCGAAGGCCAGCTGCCCGGCAGTCCTTCACCTTGCCGCCAGGAGAGCAAAAAACGAGGTTCGTCGAACGGACTGAGTGCTTTTTCAGCGCCGTTCCGATGCCCCGGGAGCGTTGGAGGCCAACAGTACAGTTGACCCATCGCGCCCATCCCGCCGATCCGGTCTCCGGGCGGCCTACTTCTTCCCAGCCGGGAGGTTCGACGCCAGGATTCCGACCCACGAGAGCACATCCTCAACCCCCTGACGGTTCCCGTTCATCGCGGAATCTTCAGACCCCGCTCAGGTGACTGGCCCCCGCATCCGCAGTGGCGACCAGCACACCGAGGTCGTTCTCGTGTTGCCACTGGAGCCCCATGACTGCCCAGACATTTCCGGTTCATGCGCCTGTCCGTAACTACACCCCAGACGAGTTGTTGCTGCGGTCCCAGGCTCAGCAACGGTTGCTCCAGCGCCGAAGTGAAGCCAGGTGTCTGGCAGAGCAGCAGCGGGCGTTTACCCCGCAACCACGTCTGTTCCAGCTGGCAGTCAAAACGAATCACCGTCCGCAGGCGTTTACGATTTGCCCAAAGCCTGCGCCGACTGAAGTCATGGCCGCCTCACTGGAAGCCGCCATGGAGCGGGTGCGGCATCCCCGTCCCGGCAGCCCAGCCGCACGGGCCATCCAGGCGGTCGAGCGTGCCCGTCCCACCATCGAAGCGGCCATCCGTCGCCGGGACGCCCGCCACAATGCTCTGATGGTCTACCGGGCGCTCGCGCAGGCTGCCTACACTCTGATCGAGCACCGCGGCCAGCTCGAGCACGCCACCACCTACACCTACTTCAGCGTGCTCGACCTTCTCCCGCTGGTGACCGGCCTCTCCAGCGACCAATGCGAGCGCGCCACCCGCAAGCTGCAGGACATGGGCCTGATCCACAAAACCTCCGGGGGAATCCCGATCACCGACAAGGAACCCGTGAACGACTCCACAGGGTCTGTCAGGCGACAGCGCCGCTACCGGGGCGGCACCTGGACCACCACCACCTTCCTGGACGCACAGACCGGCGAGCAGAAAGAAGCCCACGTCTGCGCCGGCACCTGGGTGGCCGTGCTGCTGAGGCCGGCTGGCGGACGGGTCGCCCGGGTGATCTCGCACGAACTCCCGCCCTGCCCGAGGGATCTCACCGCAGACCGAAAAGTTGGACGTACTGCCTGGCAGGCCCTGCAGGAAACCAAAAAAGAAGTGCGGGAATCAAGACTCCTTACAGGAGATCAGTTTGATATTACCCCCCTGTTGGAATGGTCGTTACCAAAAAAAGAGAACTCAAAATTATTGGGTACTATAGATTCCCGCACTTCGCTGTTCGGCGACGCCGCTACCCCGCAGGACCTGATTTGGAGTCTCAGCCGCATCGTCAGTGTTCACCCGCAGGGTCGCCGGGAAGCCGTCCAGGAAGGCGCGGCCAGACTGGTCACCTTGTTGAACGATCCTGGCTGGGAGCGGCACTACTACCGGATCCTCTGGCGCGCCACCGAAGCTGAGTTCAAGGGCCAGCCGGCGTACTCACAGCTGGCCCACGCGCTGGAGCGCACCCTGATCGCCGTGAAGGAGTTGGCCCTTGCTCGACCAGGTGCCTGGCTGACCCGGCAGTTGTGCGATTGTGGCTGGATGGACGCCGTCTACCGCACGCAGCAACTGGCGAGGGGTGAATCCAATTGAAGCAGGGGGCAGTGAAGGAGGGTCAGCTGGACCTGACCAGGGCCGCCAGGCATGTCCGCGTGGTAAACGCCGATTTGTCCTGGCTGAAGGACAACAGCCTGGACAACGGCGAACTGCCCGAGCCATCGGCGCTCGCCGAAGAGGCCATCGTGGAGCTGACCGCGATCAAGGAACTCCGGGCCATTCTGCTTGAACTGGGCGAGGACCCAGGTGTGCTGGAAGAGGCCGGGGTCATGGCGTGAGCGAAGTGGACCGGCCCGACTTCGCACCCGTTCTGCAACTTATCCAGCAGGCACGGGTGCGGGCACTGGCTGGCGTCAACCGCGAACTCATCGAGCTGTACTGGCAACTCGGGCGTTACCTGAGCGAGCGCATCGGACAGGATGGCTGGGGGCGCGGTACGGTGCAGCAGCTGGCTGACTGGCTGGCCGTGCAGCAGTCCGGTCAGCGGGGTCTGTCCTCCTCGAACCTATAGCGGATGCGGCAGATGTACGACACGTACAGCGCCTCGCCAAAACTCGCAGCACTGTTGCGAGAACTGAGTTGGTCGAGCAACCTCACCATTCTTGGCCGTGCAGACAGTGAACAGGAGCGTGAATTCTACCTTCAGGCCGCTATCCGGTGACGTTGGAGTCAACGCGAACTCGTCCGGCAGATTGATTGAGCCGTTCTGAATGAACCAAGTGGGTCGACTCCAATTCAAAGCCTGAGGCCTTCCAGTGCTTGAACAGCACTTCGATGGACCATCGTCGAGCGTAGGCCGCGCAAGGTGGCGGCAGAGAGTGCAGAAACGGGAGCGGGACATACTCCGCTGGCGAGCAGTCAGGAAGACCCCATAAGGCTTCTGCAGGAGCGGGCGCGGGTTAAGCGAGAAGTGTGGAGACGGTGCAGGAGGAGTTATTCGGCTGAAACTGAGGCAACAGCGCGACTTCAAGCTTGCGAAAGAGCGGAATTTTACCGGACGTATAAGCAGCGCAGACCGCTATCTAATTTGTGTTGAACTCCAGCGCAGTGGTTGGTTACGGCAGCTTTCGCGCCGATGGAGTGAGGAGCGGATCACTGGTTGATCCTTAGCATCCGGCGGCTCATGTTCAGGATAGGGAACCAATACCTCGAGTTGTCAACTACGATGCCCTCATCTCCTCTATTCTGTCATAAGCGTAATCCAGGAGGGAAGCCATGACTGCCATCAATGTCAACACCGCCTTTCGAGAGTTCATGATCCAGCACGTACGTCTCGACCCGGGTGTGACCGCTACGGCGCGGTCCAGCCGCGACTGGCTGCTCAGGCAGATTGAAGCCCTTCCCGTCACAGACGCGTCTTTTCCGCATCTTTACGCCGGTGAGCACATCCATTTCGGTTCGTTTGCCCGGCGTACGAAATGCCGGGACCTCGACGACATTGATCTGATCATCACCATGGTGGGGGGCGGCGGTACTTACCGGGCGATTTCAGGGACGACCTGCGCCGTGATTGTCCCGGACGGTCACCGCCTCGCGCGTTTCAGGGACATCCAAGGCGACGTCAACTCCAGGCTGGTCATCAATCAGTTCATCCGGTCCCTTGGGAACGTTCACCACTACCGCCGGGCAGATATGAAGCGCAACGAAGCCGCCGCCGTGTTGGACCTGTCCTCGTACAGCTGGGTCTACGACATCGTACCGGCCTTCCTGACCGCTCCGGAATACGACGGGCGCACCTACTACCTCATTCCTGATGGCCAGGGGCAGTGGCGGAAGACGGACCCGCAGGTGGATAAGGCGCGGGCGACCAGCATCAACCAGTCTCATCAGGGCCGGGTACTCGACGTGATTCGCCTGACCAAGCGGTGGCACAGGAGACAGCCCGGGATCGAACTCAGGTCCTACCTCATTGAGACCATGCTGCTCGATTACTACGCGTCCCACGCTGCAAACGTGCCGCCTTACATGGACCTGAATCTCCGGGACGCCCTCAGCGCCATGGCTGCGCGCATCACTAACCCCGTCTACGATCCGAAAAATATCGATGGAGACATCAACCATCTGGACTGGTCTGAGCGTTTCGCTGCGCAGCGCATCCTGCAGAGCGCCGCCGACGCCTGCCAGGCCGCCATCTCACTCGAGCAGACTTCACAGTCGGCGTGCATCGCGGCCTGGAAAGCAATTCTCGGTGGAGATTTCGGTGAGGATTGACGTTCTGCAGAACGAGGAGGGGTTCCTGCGTCTGAGGGCGGCCATCTACCGCGTGTACAGTCGCCCGAAATCGGGGTTCACCGTGCTGTTCATCAGTACTCTTGCATTGGCAGTGGTCACCACCGTGAACAACCTCTGCGATTTGCACTGGGACGATGTCCTGGGCTGGCTGGGCGTCCTCGCTTTCCTGACCGATGGCCTGATTCGGCCCTGGAATGCCCGCGCTCAGGGCCTGGGCGCCTCGCTCAGTGACCGGTACGATCTTCCACTCTACGGTCAGGCTGCTCTGCCCCGTCAGGACGCAGTACAGATCACCACCCAGGACATCGTCGGCTGGGCGCACGGATTACCCACCGACCAGTTCAGGAATTGGTACACCCACCTCGACCGTTTCCCCGTCGACCGGCAGCCGTTCGTCTGCCAGCTGCAGAACTCCAGCTGGGACCAGGCACTGCGTCAGCATGTGGTCTGGCTCTCGCTCGTGGCGCTCTGGGTGTTTTCGCTCGGCCTGCTTCTCCTGGCCGGCTTCATGAACCTGCCGTTCCGGGAAGCGTTGTGGAAGACCTTCTTGCCTGGAGTGCCGTTCGCTTTCTTGCTGTTGAGGCTGCACATCGACAACCGCGTGAGCGTCGCCAGGTTACGTCTGCTGAACGTCACCTTGGAAGCCCAGATCAAGGACCCGCAGCTCGCCACGCCCGCCGCCCTGTTGGAGAACCAAGAGGCCCTCTACCGTCACCGTCAGGACGCCTTTCCTATCCCCAACCTGTTCAAGAAACAGCTGGACCGGGCCACCGCGAGAGAGGTCGAGGCCTCGCTGCAGCTTCTGGCACGGGACGTGCAGATCTGACGGATAGCAGGGACCAGAACAACGCCCTGAAGCAGGGCTGGAGGCAGGAGCCATGTCGATGAACCTTACCTTCGCAGAAGCACTCAACCGCCTGGAGAACCTGCTGCGTCAGATCGCGGCGGGCAAGAATCCAACGTACTCGCCGTCCAGCAGCTATGGATACGACGTCTATCTGCCCAGCCTAGCGGCGACGCGGGGAGTCGAGTACAACTCGCAGGAACACTCGGCCCATACGGCGGTCTACGCCGACGCCGCCTGGACCCTGTCCCAACGCGGGTTGTTGCGTCCCGGCGCCATCCACTACCGGACTGGGTCGGGCGCTCAGCAGGAAGGCATGGGCTATTCCCTCACTCAAGCAGGACGCGACTGGCTGAATGTCCACCCGCAAACAGACGTCCGGGTGGAGGATGCCGATCACACGCGCGCCCTGCTGGAAAAGTATGGAGAGCGCTTTGGGCCGGTGTTCATCGCTCTGGCCAGTGAGGCGCTGCATTGTTATCGGGCCCGGTGCTTCCTGGCGGCTTGTAGCGTCGCCGGCGCTGCGGCTGAGGCGCTGGTTCGTTCAGTCGTTGAGGCACGGTCGTCCGAGGGCTATGAAGGTGGGCCCACTTCACTGGCCCTTTCCGGCCTCACGCCTGGGGTCGCCGAACAGGTGCAGACCATGCTGACGTTCATAATGCAGACCGGGCAGCAGGTGATGGTTGGCCAGGTGACCCGGCTGGATATCAACGACGCCTACCTGGCCATCCAGCGTCTGGTCGAAAGTGCCAAATGGCTGGACGCGCACTGGACTGAGGGAATCACCTGAGCAGGACCAGCCTAGCTGGCAGTCCTGGGTACCCAGGTCGGGAACGCCTGGCCGAATACCTTGCGCAGATGACCCCGCGCTTCCCGTGGACTCAACTCCGAGCGTGAGGCCAGGCGCACATGCTCTGCGGCGCGGCTGGCCGCCCTGGCGACCTTGCTCCGGACCTCAAACGACAATCCAGCGTCGATCGGTCCGAGCAGGCTTTTCGGGTCCGGGTACTCGTGGTATACACGCTGACTGATGTACGAGAGGCAGGTGCCGAGCATGTCCAGCGGATCAGCGCTCAGGAACGGCTGGCGCTTTAGCCCTTCCAGGGCCATGGTTTCCAGGTGGTACGAGCCGAGCTTCGGCTTGCCTCCCCGCTGGTTCCAGAACTTCACGAGGCGGATGGTGGCGTACATCTCGCCCACCACCTGGGCACTGACGTTCCGGGTGTTCAGTGCGTCCCGCCGCGGATCGGTGGCCATCCAGGCACCCTTCCCGTTCGGAATCAGGTAATGGGTGATGGTTCTGTTTCCACCGCGAACCGCGACCGCTGGCACCAAGTCGAAGACCCAGTCCTTGGTAGTGGGCTGGAGGACCACCGCCTGCCCGGAGCTGCGTTTCACACTGTTGCGGTACTGCGCGATGCTGGCCACATGCGCTTTCAGGCCATTCAACACCACCCGGGAGTTCAGGTGCCCGGCCGGGGTGAGATACTTCTTCGGCCAGCTACCCGCTGGGGGCGTCAGGGTGACGTCGGTGTTCTGTGTCCAGCGTTCGGTGGCAAGGTCGGTGCCGCGTATTACCACGAGCAGGTCGATGTCGTCGAGCGGGCGGATTTTCGTGCGGCGGGCGAACGAGCCGAAAGGGATGATCGTTCCTGTCAGGCGAGGGATGTCCGCTTTGGTCCTCAGCGTGCCGAGGCGCTGCATCAGGAAGGTGCGGCTGCGGCGGGCATGCGCGACGTCGGTGGGCGTCAGGTCGATGGTCTGACGCGCGAAACTCCGCAGGGCTCCCTCGACTGTCTGGGGGGGGAGGCCTTTTTTCTTTGGCTGGGTCACCTTGCGTTTGCGCGGGGCAGGCGTCCGGCGCGTCGGCTTCGACTTCTCGCTGCGGCCGGTTTTCTTCATTTCGTGGCGTTGACCTGGTGCCGGTCCCAACGGGTATTCAGATCCGTTCTGGAGATCCGGTACACCGTGTCGGGAATCAGAGGTGCCGCGGCTCGCCCTAGCTGATACGCGTGGTAGGCCCGGACTGCATGCATGTCAGACAGGGCAGGATCCTCGGCGTATCGCTTCTTGAGGGTATCGGCCGTTTGCTCAGCTGTGCGGGCCATGTCGGCAGCCCGGCGATACGAGAGGCGCAGTCGCAGCACGCTGAAAGAGAGGAGGAGGTTCAGCCCGGCGATCGTCAGTTTCACACTCTGATCGCCGGTGCTGCCCCCCTGCCCGATGAGGAGCAGCACCAGAAGGGCGACACCGACGGCCACCGCGAGTGCAGCGTCCAGCCCGCTGGCCATGCGCTGGTACAGTTCACGGGACCACCAGGCCTGTTCCTCCAGATTCTCCATCGCCCGGGTCGGACTTGGTATTGTGCCACTCGCAAAATAGAGCGAGTCCGGTGACTTGTGACCCAGCGGTGCCTGCCGCAACTCACGGTCGCTGGGAGCCCACCCGAAGCCGTCCCAGAACTCCGCGCGTCTCAGCAGATCCTCTCCTTTGCCTTTCCGTGTGTCCGAAGCCATCAGTAGGCCATCGGCGCAGAAGGAGAGGAACAGCAGGAGAATAGGCAGCCACCACTGAACACCAAAAAAGGCAGTAATTATGCCAAATACGAACGTGCCAACTTTCACGCTCACTGCTGACGCGTACAGCTGCTTGGCTGTCAGGAAGGACGCCGTGGCGGTAGCGCGGAGAACATCTGGAGTTAAGTTCATTGGAAGCACCGGGTCGAAGCTGAGCGATAAGCTAGAGTGGAAGGTGAATGCTACCACCTGAGGTGAACGGTGGATTGGCTAATCAGTCAGCGCAGACACACCCAAGGTAACGTGTCGATCTGCCTAGGAAACGGCTTGGAACGGCAGAAAGGCGCGCAGAGTTGGATGGCATCCTGTCACTTGCTGATTTGCTGGCCCACTGGGCGATACCGAGTTGATCGGCAATGGCTTTCAAGCATAAGAAAATCGGCGACGGAGGTCCCGTGCCTGCCTGCACCCCCTCGACCTGTTCGACTGCCCGGCGGGCTTCGCTCCACAGATGTGGCGCTTGTTTGTACGGCAATCGCAACGGCTCACCAGTTGAATACCCGACGCCTGAGTGCGTCATCGCTCCACTTAGCATAGATCCGGGCGGTCTCGAGGACCGAGTGCCCCAGGTGACGGGCGACATCGTCGAGGGATGCCCCCTCGCGGGTCAGGCGTGTGCCCGCGTAATGCCGGAGGGCGTGATACCCCCGGTAGGGCACAGCGGCACGTGCACAGAGTCGCTGCAGTCGCTCGACCGCCGCCGGGTAACTTCCTCCGACGACCGTGCTTTCAGCCTGCAGTCCTTCCAGCGCCTAGATGAGGCTCTGCCCCAGAACGACCCGGCGTTGCTTGCCTCCTTTGCCGGAACGCACGATCAGTTCGGCCGCACCCAGGCGCACGTCCTCCCACTTCAGTGCCAGGGCCTCACTGATTCGCAGTCCGCCATGTGCGCAGAGCAGCAGCAGCGCACGCATCCGGGAATCAGCCACATCTCCGCCGGCAGGTACAGCATCGGCAGCATGGCGATCAAGAGTAACGGCACAGCGAACACCGCGCTGAACAGCACCGACCGCCGCAGGTCCAGCACTTCCTGCGCCTTGGCCGCACGTTCCGCGTCGCTGCGGTCCTGCCCCGCGGCGGTTTCGAGCACCTCATATCCGCTTTCCCGGACCGCTGCCTTGAGCTGACCAGGACTGACCGCGGAGGGCAGGTAGGTGACGGTGGCACGCTCGGTCGCCAGATTGACGCTGGCACTCAGGACGCCGTTGACCTTTCCGAGTGCGCGTTCGACCCGGCCGACGCAGTTGGCACAGGTCATGCCCTGCACGCCGAGGTCGAGGGTACTCGTGACCGGCTCGTAGCCGACGTCCTTGACCTTATCGAGGAGGGCCTGCGGCGAGGTGAGGGCCGGATCGTAGGTCACGGTGGCGCGCTCGGTGGCGAGATTTACCACGGCGGTTTCCACGCCCTCCACCTTCACCAATCCCCGTTCTACGCTCCCGACGCAGCTGGCGCAGGTCATGCCCTGCACCCCGAGTTCCAGTGTCCGCGTTGTCTGTTGGGTCATCATTTTCTCCAATCCCCCCCTAGAGGGTATAGGAAGATCATAGGCCGAACTCACTCAGAAAATCAAGATGCGGTGCTTTCTCAGCTGCAAGTTTACTTCCCCTCATTCCCGAACACGCACAGCTGCCTTGACATCCCCCTGGGTAGGGTCTATGCTTCTTGACATGAGCACTGAACTGAACATCAGCGGCATGACCTGCGGACACTGCCAGACGGCCGTGACCAAAGCCCTCAAGAACGTTCCCGGTGTGAAAAACGCCCAGGTCGATCTGCAGACCGGAACAGCTGTTGTCGAAGGTCAGGTTGATCCTCAGGCCCTGCTGGCCGCCGTGACCGAAGAGGGTTACGGCGCCCAAATCCGGTAAGGAAGTCAACCCAATGGCGCATACCAAAGACCGGCCACCTGCCACCGAGGCTGAGCCTGCTGTCCACCCCCACCTCTGCATGCCCGAGGACTCGCGTAAGCGGGCTTCACGCCGGCTGGCCATTGCCCGGGGCCATCTCGAGAGCATCATCCGCATGCTCGACGATCCGCACGTCTACTGCGTGGACGTGTTGCGGCAGATCAAGGCCGTCCAGGGTGCCCTCTCCGGGGCGGGTGAGGTGGTGCTGCGTGGCCATCTGGAAGCCCATGTCGCCACTGCCCACGAACGCGGCGACGCCAACGAGATCATTGAAGAACTGATGGAAGCCCTCAAGTACACCTGAGGTGCATTCAGGAAGACAGGGGCGGCCTCAGAGCCGCCCTTTCCTATGGTTCATCCGCTGCCCCGCGCCGGTCTTCCGTGCTCCAGCCAGCGGTTCTGGAGATTGTCATGACGCACCATCATTCAGCTGCCACTTCGTCCACGCCTCCAGCGGTCCTGGAGGTGGCCTTTCAAGATTGCCACGACGCCTCCGAGTACGCCGATGTCGAGGCGCGCTTCAGGCGGCTCCCTGGCGTGCTGAGCGTCCATATTGACCGCACCCGGGGGGTCGTCCACCTGGGATATGACCCGGCTGGGATTACGGCTGATCAGCTGAGGGCCTCGTTCAATGCTTTGGGGTACCGCTGCGACTGCATCGACTGCGTGCCTTCGGGCACCCAACCAGGACATCCCGGATATAGAGAGAGAGAAGGTATAGATGCTCATGCCCGTGTGGCTCAGGAACAGGCAGCCACCGAAGCTGGACACCATCACCATGCCATGGCCGAGAGTGACCATGCGGGGATGAGCCCTGACGCTCACGATGCCCACGCTGGGCATGGGGAGGCGATGGCGGGCAACATGCTCCGCCGCTTCCTGATCTCCCTGCTGCTGACCCTGCCGATCGTGCTGTTCTCGCCGATCGGCGAGGGGCTGGGGTTCCGGGTCGGTCCTCCTTTCGGCCTGTCGATGGCCTGGTTCGGGCTGATTCTGGCGACCCCGGTGGTCTGGTGGGGTGGCTGGCCGTTCCTCTCGGCTGCCTGGCGGGCGCTGCTCCAGCGGGAAGCGAACATGATGACACTGATCGCCACCGGCATCCTAGTCTCGTACCTCTACTCGGTGGCCGCCACCCTGTTCCTGGGTGGGGACGGCTTTTTCGAGGCGGCCGCGATGCTGACGAGCTTCTCACTGGCCGGGCACTGGCTGGAGATGCGCAGCCGCTTCGCCACCGGCCGGGCGGTGGAGGCGCTGCTCAAGTTAACTCCGGCCACCGCCCGGGTGGTCCAGGGCGGCGAGGAACACGAGGTGCCGCTTGATCAGGTGAGGGTCGGAGATGAGCTGGCGGTGCGGCCCGGTGACCGGGTGCCGGTGGACGGTGAGGTGCTGAGCGGCAGTTCCTTCGTGGACGAGTCGATGATCACCGGTGAGCCCGTTCCCGTGGAGAAGCGCCTGGGGGCGCGGGTGACGGGCGGAACGGTCAATCAGACCGGCGCGTTTCACTTCCGGGCTACCGCCGTGGGGGCGGACACGGCACTAGCGAGCATCGTGCACCTGGTGCAAAACGCCCAGGCCAGCAAGGCACCCGCGCAGCGCCTGGCCGATACGGCCGGCAAGTACCTGGTGTTCGTGGCGCTCGGCGCGGGGCTGCTGACCTTCCTGAGCTGGCTGCTGCTCGGCGGTGAGGGAGTGATCTTCGCCCTGACGGCGGCGGTGTCGACCATCGTGATCGCCTGCCCGGACGCGCTGGCCCTTGCCACTCCGACCGCCATCACCGTGGGCGTCGGCCGGGCCGCGAAGATTGGGGTGCTGTTCAAAAACGCCGCGGCCCTGGAGGCCACCGCCGGCATTCAGACCGTAGTCTTCGACAAGACCGGCACCCTGACCGAGGGGAGGCCCACCCTGACGGCCGTGGTGCCCGCTGCAGGCCACACCGAGGACGAGGTGCTGCGGCTGGCGGCGTCGGTCGACCAGTCTTCTCAGCATCCGCTGGCCGCGGCGATCGTGCAGGGCGCCAAGGATAAGAAGCTGACCTTCGCCGAGATCTCCGACTTTGATTCGCTGCCAGGTGAGGGTGTGCAGGCGAACATCGAGGGGCGGCTGGTGCAGCTGGGCAATGCTCGGTTGATGACGCGCACGGGTATCGAGGTCGGCCCGTTGGCGGTGGAAGTCGAGCGGCTGGCGAGGGACGGGCAGACGGCCATGTACCTGGCGCTGGACCGACAGCTGCTGGGCGTGGTGTCAGTCTCGGACCGGGTCCGTGCGTCGGCAGTCCAGGCCATCAAGACGCTGCACGCCCTAAACGTGCAGACGGTGATGCTCACCGGAGACAACGCGCACACGGCCTCAGCAGTTGCCCGGCAGCTGGGGATCGACACGGTGATTGCTGAGGTGAGGCCCGAGGACAAGGCCAGGGAGATCAGCGGATTGCAGGGCCAGGGTCGCCGGGTGGCGATGGTCGGCGATGGGGTCAATGATGCCCCGGCGTTGGCGCAGGCCGACGTGGGGCTGGCGATCGGGGCGGGCACCGACGTGGCCGTGGAGACCGCCGACGTGGTGTTGATGAACAGCAACCCGGCCAGCGTCGCGCAGGCCATCACGCTGGCGAGAGCGGTGCGCGGGAAAATCAAACAGAACCTGTTCTGGGCCGCGATCTACAACCTGCTGGCCATCCCTTTCGCGGCCGGCGCACTCTACCCGGCGTACGGCCTCCTGCTGCGCCCGGAATGGGCGGCGCTCCTGATGAGTGCCTCGACCGTGATTGTCACGGTGAACGCGCTGTTGATCGGGCGGGAGGATCCTAGGCCTGTTCGGTAAGCCTAAGTGGAAGACCGTATTTTTAATTGTCCATGCACGACGCAATACTGCTCTTCCATCACAGCGCGGGCCCATTCGACCACTTCGGACTTCACCTTGCGAGGCTTCTATCCAATGACACGCTCGAGCGCCGCCTGATCAATCTTGAACGCCAAGGCAAATGATAAAGCTCGGCAGCGAACTGAACGGGAGCGCTTTCCTCCGCATCGGTCACCCCACCGTTGAGCCCATCCATCCCACTCAGTCCCCCGCCATTTCCTGCGCGGCGTGCGGTCGCGTCTTGACGGCGAAGCGTGAGTACGCTGTGCTGCCCGGCATCGGCACCCTCGGCCCGGAATGCGAGCAGAAGCTGATGGCCGCCAGCATCCACCTGCGCGCCGCCGGGCTGGGCGAGCTGCTCAACTACGGCAGCATGACCATCGAGCTGACGGCGGATACGAGCGGATTCTGTACGCCTGGGCACCACCCGACGTTCGTGCGGCTCAACACGGCCGCCCAGGGCGCTGGATTCAAGATCAACTTCCGGACGCAGCGGGGCGAGCGTCGCCCGGAGATGGTGCTGTTTGACGGGCGGATCAGTCTGCCGCTGGGTGTGTGGGCGGAGCTGCAAGAGCGTCAGAGGCAAGCATGACCCCCTCTCTCTCCCTCCACGACGGCCAGGGCGTCACCCACCGCGTGCGTTATAGCACCGGCTCCGGCGTGCTGGAGCTCCCTACGCGGCTCGCTCCCCTGGCCCCAACCCTGAGCGACGTGCTGCTGCTTGACGAGATCAAGACACTGCTCGGCTCCTACAACCACCGCACCGGACGGGCGCTGATCCTGACCGAGGTGCCGAGAGCTGGGTGGTGCGCCGACTGTCAGAGCTTCTTCAACGTGGGCGAAAGCTGTGGATGCCGGAAATGACCCTTTCCTCTACCCGCGATTCCATTGCCTTTATTGCCGTGATTTTCGCCCTGGTCATCGGCGCGCGCATCCAGGCCGTCCGAGAGAAGCGCCATCACGCCCTCAACAGGCCTGCCTGCTGTGCTCCTTCCGCCCACGAGCGCTCCCGTGAGGCCCAGTGGAACTGGGAGCAGAACCCGACCGAGGCCACGTACATCGCCCTGAGCGCCGCCGCATCGAGCAGCGCGCGGCCTTCTCCCAGGGCCTGCTCGTTCAGGAGCATCAGTAGGCCTACCCCGGTACGTTCGCAGCGCTGACCTATGGCGCACGAACCTAGCACCCCGGTGCCGCTCAGCGCGCTCGGCTTGATCAGCTCAAGGCAGGGGTCAACACAGCCTGTAGCTGCGACCAAAGAGACCTATAGTGCATGGACTTCACGATGCTAACGCTTGCCCCAGATTCACTCCATCCTGCACCAGACGAGAGCTTCGGCAGTTATGTGTGGCGGCTGGCCACCGCATCGGGCACCACGCCGCGGGGGGTGCTGCGTTTCGGAAAAATACTGAACACCCAGAATGCGACTTTGCCGACCCTCCTTACGCGCACAATGCACGTACTTCTCTCCCCCGATCAGCAGTGGGCTTTCGCCCACGCGTTTCGTCTCAACCCAGTCCAGGTCTCCCGACTGCTGCTCCATCAGTACGCCGGTACAGTCTTCAGCGCTCAGGCGCTCGACCGGCCTCGCTTCGCCTCTTTGCATCAGGCGCTGCTCCAGGAGTGGGTGCAGCTCAACGAGATGCGTTACTGCCCAGCTTGCCTGGCCGAAACCGGCGTGTGGCAGTTGCCCTGGCACCTGGCTTTCACCGTCGCTTGCACCAAACATGCGGTGCTGCTCAACCATCTCTGCCCAACCTGCCGCCAGCCGGCCTGCGGCGGGGCGGTCACTTCGTACGCGCGCAGCACACTGGACCGGATACCGCAAATGACGGTGTGCCAGAACAGTGATCCGCAGCGGGACCAGGCCCGCTGCGGCGGGGAACTCAGCGTTGCCCCCACACACGCCATCGCAAGGGCCGGCCCGCTCATGGGCGCGCAGGAGACGCTGAACGCGCTGCTGAAAGGAGAGGCAGCCGCACTCGACGCCGCCGGGTACACGGCCCCGGCCTTCTTTCATGATCTCCGGCAGTTGTGCCAACTCCTCATTGCTGCTGGACAACCCAGTGGACCGCTCGGGCCGCTGCCGGAGGGGGTCGCCCTGGCTTTCCAAGCACACGCCGCGGCGCGAGATGAGCGGCAGACCTGGCTGCACAGTCACGCCCACCGCCTCACCTCCGATGGTCTGCTCGACCGGCACCTGCGGGTGCCTGCGCCAGCAGATCCGCGGATCGTCGCGGCGGTGTTGCCACTGGCGATGACTGTCCTGCTGAGCTCCTCGCGCTACGGGCGCCGCACCTTGCTGCACGAGATCCTGCTGGCCGCGCCTTTCTGGACGGCCGCAGCGGCCACACTGCACTGGTCGGCAGCCTTCTGAGACTCCTGACTTGCGGCTGACACACCCCAGCTACTTTGGGGTCATGAAGATCTTGACCCTTGCCCTCGCTGCGGTTGCCACCATGGGCGCTGCTGCCAACATCACCGGTGCCGGTTCCACTTTCGACTACCCCCTCTTCTCCAAGATGTTTTCCGAATACGCGAAGATCAAGAAAGACGACGTGAACTATCAGTCAATCGGTTCCGGCGGCGGCCAGCGCCAGCTGCTGGCACAGACGGTGGACTTCGGTGCCACCGACGGTCCGATGAGCGACGAGCAACTCACCAGTGCCCCCGGCAAGATCGTGCATATCCCAGTCACCCTCGGCGGTGTGGTCCCCACCTACAACCTGCCGGGCATCACCGAGACCCTGAAATTCACCGGCCCGCTGCTGGCCGACATCTTCTTGGGGAAGATCAAACTCTGGAACGACGCGGCCATCGCCAAGGTCAATCCCGGCTTGAAGCTGCCCCCGCTGCCGATCACCGTGGCGCACCGCAGTGACGGTTCCGGCACCACCTTCATCTGGGTGGACTTTCTGTCGAAGGTGAGCAGCGAGTGGAAGTCCAAAGTCGGCACCGCCACCACTGTCCAGTGGCCCACCGGTCTGGGCGGCAAGGGCAACGAAGGTGTCGCTGGCATTGTGAAGTCCACCCCCGGCGCGATCGGCTACAACGAACTGGCCTACGCTGATCAGAACAAGATCGCCTACGGATCCGTGCGAAACCGCGGCGGTCAGTTCGTGATCGCCTCGCCCGCCACGGTGACGGCTGCAGCCAATTCGAAGGTGCTGCCCACCGATACCCGCGTGAGCATCGTGAACTCCTCGGTCGGGTACCCCATCAGCAGCTTCTCCTGGGTGGTGCTGTACCAGGATCAGAAGTACGGCAACCGCACCACCGCGCAGGGCCAGGCCGTGAAGGATTTGCTGAAGTGGATGGTGACGGATGGCCAGCAGTACAGTGAAGCGCTGGAATACTCGCAGCTCTCCAAAAACGCCCAGGCGCGCGCGTTGTCGATCATCGGCGGCCTGACCTTCGGCAGCACGAAGCTCAAGTAACGCACTTGCATCAAAGGCCGGGGGACTCCCCGGCCTTTCTCTGTGCCTTTTCGCCTGAGCTGACGCTCTGCTGACAGGATTCTTGTGTACTTGACGCAATTGTGAGGGACTTCATATGACTTCTATCAAATTGCCGCCCACGGCCGGCCGGACCTCCTCCAAGGGCGACAGTCCATTCCGGCTGCTGATCACCGTGCTGGCGTGCGCCATCATCGTGATCTTCCTGCTCTCCATCTACGAGCTCACCAGCACCAGTTGGCTGTCGATCAAAACCTTCGGACTCAGCTTCCTGACCCGCGTGGTGTGGAACCCGGTGACTGGGCAGTTCGGCGCGCTGAATTTTGTGATCGGTACACTGCTGACCAGCTTGATCGCGCTGATCATCGCTGTGCCCCTCGCGATCGGCTCGTCGATCTTCATCACCGAATACGCGCCGCGTTGGCTGTCCGAACCCATCGGTTACCTGATCGAGCTCCTGGCCGCCATTCCGTCGGTGATCTTCGGGCTGTGGGGTGTGTTCGTGGTCGTGCCGATCATCCGCAGCATCGAACTGTGGATCTTCTATCAGCCGTGGATCACCCAGAACCCCGCGCTGAAATGGTTGGTACCGGATCAGCCTACTGGGCTGGGATTGATGACCGCGTCGATCATCCTGGCGATCATGGTGATTCCGTACACCGCCTCGGTATCGCGCGACGTGATCCGGCTGGTGCCCAGTGATCAGCGCGAGGCGATGTACGCGCTCGGTGCGACCAAATGGGAAGTCATCCGCAGCGCCATCTTGCCGTACGCCCGCGCGGGTATCTTCGGCGGTGTGATCCTGAGTCTGGGACGCGCGCTGGGCGAAACGCTCGCCGTCACGATGGTGATCGGCAATGTGCCGGCCATCCCCAAGACCATCTGGTCACCCACTGCCACCATGTCCTCAGTGATCGCCAACGAGTTCACTGAGGCGGTTGAGAATCTGCACTTGTCGAGCTTGATCGAAGTGGGTCTGCTGCTGTTTTTCGTGTCGGTGCTGGTCAACTACCTGGCCCGTGTGATCATTCACCGGCTTAATCCCCTGGCGGTGAATGCATGACCATCACCCAGCAGCAACAAGCCGTCATCTCGCGACGTCGGAGTCGCCGCAAGACCAGCAATGCGGTCGCCAGCGTCCTGATTGGCCTGTGCGTGGTGGTGATTATGATTCCGCTGATCGCGATTTTGTGGTACTTGATCTCAAACGGTGTGAGTGCCCTCAGCGTGGAGTTCTTCACCCGCGATCCGGTGCCGGTGGGCGAAGCGGGCGGCGGACTGCGTAACGCCATCGTCGGCACCTTGATGCTATTGGCCATCGCTTCAGTGATCGGCATCATCATCGGTGTGGCCGGCGGCGTGATGCTCGCGGAGTACCCCAGAAACCGGCTGGTGCCGACGGTGCGGCTGGTGTCGGACGTACTCTCAGGTGTGCCCGCCATCGTAATGGGCCTGGTGGCGTACGGCCTGGTGGTGGTGACCACCAAGCACTTCAGCGCGTTCGCCGGCGGCATCGCGCTGGGTCTGTTGATGATTCCGATCGTGGTACGCACCAGCGAGGAAGTGCTGAAGCTGGTCCCGGTCAGTGTGCGGGAGGCCGGTCTGGCACTCGGCCTGCCTCAGTGGAGGGTGATCCTGAGCATCGTCTTGCCAAGCGCTGCGAGCGGCATCGTCACCGGCGTGATGCTGGCAGTCGCGCGCGTGGCCGGCGAGGCGTCGCCCCTGCTGTTCACAGCGTTCGGCAATCCGAGATTGAGCCTCAACCCGGCCCAGCCGGTGTCCGCGTTGCCGTTGTCCATCTTCAACTATGTGGTGAGTCCGTACGAAGCTTGGCACCGCCTGGCGAATGCTGGCGCACTGGTACTGGTCATTCTGATTTTCATCACGACGCTGCTGACCCGCCTCGCGACCCGACGTCGCCACTGAGCACCGACCCAGGGACGACGTTGTCCCAAGAGGAGCGCATGACCAATCCCTTCATCCTGAATGCCCAAGACGTCTCAATCTATTACGGCCAGAAACGTGCCGTAAACGGTGTGAATCTCAACGTCGCCAAGGGGACCGTGAGCGCCTTGATCGGCCCCAGCGGTTGCGGCAAGACCACGTTCCTGCGCGCCATCAACCGCATGCATGACCTGACGCCTGGTGCGCGGGTCGAAGGCAAAATCCTGCTGGACGGCAGCGACCTGTACGGCGCGGACGTCGACGCGGTCGCGGTGCGTCGACGCATCGGCATGGTGTTCCAGAAGCCCAACCCGTTCCCGACCATGAGCATCTTCGACAATGTGGTCAGCGGCCTGAAACTGGCCGGCATCCGTGACCAGACCGTCCTGAAAGGCATTGCCGAGCAGAGCCTGCATCAGGCCGCGCTGTGGGACGAAGTGAAAGACCGTCTGAACGCCCCAGCCATGGGCTTGTCGGGTGGGCAGCAGCAGCGGCTGTGCATCGCCCGCGCCCTGGCCGTCGAGCCGGAGATTCTACTGATGGACGAGCCGACCAGCGCCCTCGATCCGCAAAGCACCGCCCGCATCGAAGACCTGCTGAGCGATCTCAAAAAGGTCACCACCATCATGATCGTGACGCACAACATGCACCAAGCCGCCCGGGTGAGCGACACCACCAGTTTCTTCCTGAACGGTGACCTGATCGAGCATGGCCTGACCGACCAGATTTTCACCTCGCCCCGCGACGAGCGTACAGAAGCGTACGTCACCGGGCGATTCGGCTGATATGACCAAGTCGCTTGACGCGACCCTGCAGAACGTCACCCACGGCTTCTTGCGGATGCTGAGTGCCGTGATGGAGCAACTCTCGACGCTGCGAACGGCCCTGCAGGAAGGCCGTACTGCCGATGTGGAAGCGCGTGTGACGCGTCTGGACGCGGACGTGGACGCGCTCGAAAAGGATCTGGAAGCGGCGTGCCTGCGCGGCCTGGCATTGCAGTCGCCGGTGGCGCGGGATCTGCGGCTGGTGGTGCTGATCATGAAAAGCCTTGCGGATATTGAGCGCGCCGGCGACTACGCCAAGCACATTGCCAGGAGCGTCTCCTCCCCCTGGATGGCCGCGCACCGTTCCGCGTCGGCAGATGTTCAGAGCAGCCTGCTGCTCCTGACGAAGATGCTCGAGCAGCTGTCCTACGCTTTTCTAGAGCACGATCTCGACGCTGCCCGTCAAGTGATCTTGCTGGACGAGCAGGTGGACGCGCACGACGAGCAGATGCAGCGCTTGAGCATGATCACCTTGCTGGAACAGCCGGATGAGGTGGGCACCGCACTGAAGTCCAGCCGGCTCGGACGTGAAATCGAACGCCTCGGCGATCACCTCAAAAATGTCGCTGAGCGCATCCTCGCAAATGCCGCCAGTCGACCCACCGAGCGCCCTGATTGATCGGAACCGGCACGTCAGCTGGGAAGCTTACGGCGTTGCTGCTCGGCTCGCACGTGCTGTTCTTCCAGATAAACGACCAAGGCGAGCAGCGCCATCCATCCCAGCATGCCCCCAACGATCAGCCAGTTGAGATGCAGCATAAGGCCCAGGATTCCCAGTCCGAAGGCCGCTGTACTCAGATCCTCTGCTATGCGTTGCCCTGCCGATACCCCTGTCATGCACCCAGTATCGTTGATCAGCCACACTTTGTCAGCATCCGGTGAGAACGAGTCGGGCTGGAGCACGTGTGTTCGCATGGCGAGCGTCCTGACGCCGGGCAGACAATCGCCGGCGCTGTGGCCAGCCCTTCCATCTTCCAGGTCGATGCATCAAACTGGATGGGTGATCTCATCGTCAATTCATCCGTCCGTCGAGGAGGCCCGGGCGCTGCTCGCGACCCTGTTGCCTGTCAGAGCGTCTGGCCGCCTGCCGCTGGATCAGGCGTACGGCCGGGTGCTGGCGCACGATCTGATCGCCCTGGTGGCCCATCCGTCCGCGACGGAGAGCGCGATGGACGGCGTCGCCTGCCGCGCAGCAGACACCAGCGGTGCAACGCGGGACGTGCCGGTGCAGCTGCGCCTGATGGGCGCGTCATGGGCTGGAGACGGCTACGCCGGTATCCTGGCCCCCGGGCAGGCGACCCGGATCGCGACTGGCGGCATGCTGCCGATCGGTGCGGACGCCATCTGCCCGCTGGAAGAATTGCGCGTGCTGGGGGAGACGGTTGAGCTGTTCCGGCCCGCGTCCTCCCGGGACGTGCGCCGCGAAGGCAGTGACTTCCGGCCTGGTGACCGGCTGCTGCAGGCGGGCGATACCCTGTCGCCGTCTAAAGCGGCGGTGGCCGCCGCGATGGGACACGTCACCGTGCCTGTTCAGCCCACGCTGCGGGTCGGACTGCTGTCCACCGGCAGTGAAATCCGCCCGGTGGGAGAAGCGCTGCGCCCTGGTGAGGTGTACAACTCGAACATCTTCGGACTGACCGGGCTGCTTCAAGCGGATGGTCATCACGTCATCTCGCTCGGCCATGTCCCGGATACGGTAGACGCGCTCGAAACGGCGTGCGCACAGGCAAGCGGCGTGGATGTGATCATAACCAGCGGTGGAGCCAGCGTCGGGCAACGTGACGTCGTACGCATCCTGCTCACCCAGCACGGCGACCTGATGCTTCCTGGTGTGCGGATGCGGCCCGGGAAAGCCATGCTGGCTGGTCGGTACCGGGATACCCCACTGATTGGACTGCCGGGCAATCCGGTGGCGTCACTGGTCGCGTACGAGGTTGTCGTGCGCCCGATCTTGAGCGGCCGCCCTCCCCCGGTGTGGTCACTCCGAACCGGCAGCGCTTTCCGCAGCCTGGCAACTCAGACAGGTTTCTGGCGCGGTGCGGTGCGCGACGGCCTGGTGTTCGATCAGAAGGAACAGGGAGCGGGGGCGCTGCGGTCACTTGCCGAATCGGATGTGCTGGTGATCATCCCGGAAGGACATCCAGGCACGATCGGCTCGCTGGTGAATGTCATTCCCGTCCGCTAGGGGAGGAGCGTGACCACGTCATCCTCAAGTTCAAGGGGCTTCAATCGGCTTGGGGATACCCGGCAAAAGACGTGACTCGGCCACATCCTGAACCTCTGGCCGCGCGCCCCAATTGGCTTAGGACCGGAGGCTCAGCAGTTCTCCTGCTCCGTTACGGTGCCGGAGATAGATTCACTCACGACCCGGCACCTTCGTAGCGGGCGAGGCCCTGCTGCCAGATCACCAAGCCCAGGAGGAAGATCAGCAAGCCGACGGAAGGGTCAACCAGCCCACGAGTGCGGGCGTTCGGGGCTGCAACGCGATCTACTCGCGGGCATGGTCCAGGGCACTGCGGATCAGCGCTGTGACGTGTTGGTCGAGCAGGCGGTAGTAGGCGATCCGTCCCTCCTTGCGAAACGTGACCAGTCGGTGCGCGCGCAACAGACGCAATTGGTGGCTGACCGCGCTCTCGCTGATTCCGACCACTGCCGCGAGGTCACAGACGCAAAGTTCACCGGTGTTCAGAGCGCTCAGCAGTTGCAGCCGGGTCGGGTCGGCCACCGCCTTGAGTAGGGCACTGGCCTCCTCAACGCAACCTTCGTCCGGCATCGCCAGTTTCGCTTTCTGAACCGCCCCCTGCTGCTCGCTGACCTCACGCAGCAGCGGCGCTTCGGCGCGGCACGGCACGCACCATGAGGCCCAGAAGTTGAGAAGGAGCGGCTTACCCCTGAGCTGGGATGAGCTGAGCGTGCCGCCGTCAAGCGTCTTGAGCGCGAAGGTCGGCGCGACCTGGCCCAGCAGCGGATCGCCCGTACCGCTGGAGGTGTCCTTGGGCCGCAGCAGCGCCGTGCCCAGCGCCGCCACCAGCACGAAGGCCAGGGCCGGGGCGACAAAGC
>Ga0160427_10000485_pt1 | contig 24295 bp, 27 predicted proteins | sample SolpanmetagenomL_FD_108194 | JGI IMG/M metagenome (GOLD analysis project Ga0160427, IMG submission 108194) | Solar panel surface microbial communities from Lawrence Berkeley National Laboratory, California, USA - L | ecosystem: Engineered > Built environment > Solar panel > Unclassified ...
GTGTAGCGGTAAAGGCTGCAGACTAGGAGCTCTCGCTGAAGGCGCTACTCGCTGCTCTCCGCCGCCTGTCGGCGACAGCGAGGGTATCAAGGTTTGGAAAGCAATGATCCACCCCTTGGGATGCTGACCACATCTGCCCTAAGCTCGACTTTGGCCAATTCTGACGGGTTTTGGGCGGCAGAGCGGGTGGGGCAGTAGTCTGTCGCGTTCCCGCCAAGAGACGCCGCCATGCTCCATCTGCCATCCCGTTTCGCAGGGGTCATCCTAAGCTTCGCACCGCTGTTCCTTCAACGCAGTTGGCGTCACGCCGAGGTGTTGCTGACCGGCGCCATCCTGGTGCCGGGCCAGCGCACGGTGACCAGCATCTTGCGCATCATGGGCCTCAGACAGGAGCGGCGGTTCGTGAACTACCACCGCGTGCTGAACCGGGCGGCCTGGTGTCCGCGGGCGGCATCGCGCACCCTGCTTGGTCTTCTCGTCGCAGCGTTCGCGCCAAGAGGCCCCCTCGTGCTGGGGATCGACGACACGATAGAGCGCAGGCGCGGCAAGCGGATCGCGGCCAAAGGCATCTACCGTGACCCCGTGCGATCCAGCCATGGGCACTTCGTCAAGGCAAGTGGCCTGCGCTGGCTCAGCCTCATGCTGCTGGTCCCGGTTCCGTGGGCGAAGCGCGTGTGGGCTTTGCCGTTCCTGACGGCGCTGGCCCCCTCGGAGCGCTACTGCCGGGAGCGCGGACAGCAGCACAAAAAGCTGACCGACTGGGGGCGGCAACTCGTGTCGCAGGCCCGTCGCTGGTTGCCTGGCCGTGAGCTGGTCGTGGTCGGCGACAGCGCCTTTGCCGCCCTGGAGTTCCTCGCCGCCGCCGGCCGCCACCGGGTGACCTGCGTCACGCGCCTGCGGCTGGACGCGGCCCTGTACGACCCAGCGGCGCCGCGTCTGCCCGGCACCAACGGGCGGCCCCGCACCAAGGGCAGGCGACTGGCGACCCTGTCCGAGGTCCTGACCGATCCGGCAACGCCCTGGCAGCGCGTCACCGTGCCGGGCTGGTATGGCGGCGGCGAGCGCGACATCGAGGTCAGCACTGACACCGCTGTCTGGCGTCACGGCGGGATGCCCATCGTGCCGATCCGCTGGGTCATCGTCCGCGACCCCATAGGCCGGTTCGAGTCTCAGGCTCTGCTCTGCACCGACCTAGCGCAGGACCCCACCCAGATCCTGCGCTGGTTCGTCCAGCGCTGGCAGGTCGAAGTCACGTTCAGGGAGGTCCGCGACCACCTGGGCGTGGAGACGCAGCGCCAGTGGACGGACAGGGCCATCGCGCGCACGACACCCTGCCTGCTCGGCCTGTTCTCGGTCGTGACCCTGCTTGGAAAGCAGCTCACGCCATATGCTCGCCGAGCTACAGCTACCAGCGCCTGGTATCGCAAGATACGCCCGACCTTTGCCGACACCCTCGCCGCCGTGCGCCGAGACATTTGGAAGGAAAGGGGTTTTGGCACATCCAGTCGAATCGCCCGCATGACAAAACTCCGGCCAGCGATCCGCAACGCCATCACCTACGCGCTTTGCCACGCAGCCTGATGGCCAAAGTCGAGCTCAGGTGGGCGCATGATCGGCTCGCTTTCAACCTCACCCGTCTGCTCCCCGCAGCCGTCGAAGAATTTGTGAGCGTGGCTGAGCTTCAAGCAGTCACGGCGGCGACGCAGTTCGTGGCCTATTACCGGGTCAGCACCGACCGGCAGGGCAAAAGCGGCCTCGGCCTCCAGGCGCAACGCGACGCGGTGGCCCAGTACGTGGCCGGCGCCAGCGGCGTGGTGGCGGCCGAGTTCGAGGAAGTGGAAAGCGGCAACCGCAATGACCGGCCGCAGCTTGCGGCAGCGCTCGCCGCCTGTCGGGCACGCCGGGCGGCACTCGTCATCGCCAAGCTGGATCGGCTGGCGCGCAACGCGCGTTTCCTGCTGCACGTGGTCGAGGGCACGGGGGAAGCCGGCGTGGTATTCTGCGACCTGCCCAGCGTGCCCCCGGGTCCTGTCGGCAAGTTCCTGTTGACCCAGATGGCCGCCGTGGCCGAGCTGGAGGCGGGGCTGATCTCGCAGCGGACTAGAGCGGCGCTGGCGGCGGCCAAGGCGCGTGGGGTCCGGCTCGGAAATCCCCACCTTCGGGCTGGCTCAGCTGAGCACGCTCGTGCTGCCGCTGCGACCAAAAGCCGACAGGCCCGCGCCAAGGCGGCAGACGTTATACCTTATATAGACGCAGCACGCCGAGCCGGGGCGCGCACTCTGGCTGAGGTCGCCGAAGCGCTGACCAACCGTGGCGTGCCAACACCGGCCGGCAAGAGCTGCTGGCGCTCTGAGCAGGTAAGAAGAGTCATAGCAACAATCCACCAGCTGACTGGGGCGATCATCTTGTAGCCGCTCGCCGGTGGTTTTGATGAAGCACGATGTGCCTGCGGCTGCCGCGCGTGGTGGCGGTTGTGAACTGCATCTGCGCCTCAAGGAACCGATGAGTCCGCAGCGATTGTTCGACCGAGGAACGATGTCGGCGTCATGGCCGTGACCTGCCGGAAGGCGCACGAGAACGCGGCCGTGCTGGCGAAACCGCATGCCGCAGCGACAAGGGCGACCGTGTCTCCCCGAGCGAGCCGGTCCATCGCGTGCACGATCCGCCCGTTGCCGCCAGGCTTTGAAGGTCAGCCCGGTCTCCTTCGGGAACAGTCGGCTCGCCATTCCCGAAGGACGGCGGTTGCGGCCCAAGGCGCGGTTGGACGCCTGGGTGCAGCAGGCCGGCATCGTGGACGGGTTCTTGTTCCGGGGCCTGATCCGCGGCAAGGCCGGCGAGGCGACTGTCTCGGCTTTGCCGATGTCGGACCGGGCGATCGCCCGCCTGGTGCAGGCCCGTGTGCTGGCCACCGGCTACAACCCTGCAGGCTTCGCCGGACACTCGCTACGCGCGGGGTTTCTGACCGCCGCGGCCCGGTCTGATGCCAGCATCTTCAAAATGCGGGAAGTGTCACGGCACAAGTCCATGCAGGTGCTCGCCGACTACGTCTGCGACGCCGAGCTTTTTCGGGATCACGCCGGCGAGGGATTCCTATAATGCCAATCCGCCCGGAGTTGCGGCCCCTCTATCCCCCACACTGGCGCGAGCTTAGCCGGCGCGTGCGCTTCGAGCGGGCGGGCAGCAAGTGCCAGGGCTGTGGTCGACCACATCTGGCCCGGCTCCGCTGTCTGCCCGACGGTCGCTGGTTCGACGAGGCTGCGGCGACCTGGCGGGACCGTCGTGGCCGAGTCGCACGTTGGCCCGACCTGGTCGAGGCGACCCGGCTCCGCACCACGCGCGTCGTGCTCGCGGCGGCCCACCTCGACAGCGACCCCAGCAACAACCGGCTGCGCAACCTGCGGGCGCTCTGCCAACGTTGCCACATGATGCACGACCGGCCGCACCATCTCTCGCAGCGGTGGATCACCTATCGGCGGCGCTGGGCGATGGGAGACCTGTTCTTCGGGCCTTACCAGTGGGTGGAGCTCATGACCACGCCCCGCCCACTTACGCTGCCACCGGGCTATGCCGGCTATGTGGCCGAACTGAAGGATTGCATCCGCCAACCCGGCTGAGCATCGTCCTCGGCGGATCGGCCGCGGCATTCACGACACGCAACCCCGGGTCGGCTGGGCGCCAAGGTTGTCGATCGCCTCGCACGTGATCTCCGGGCCGAGTTTCCCGATCCGCCGATCCGCGTGGCTTCTCGCCAGCCAATCCGCGCGAGATGCGCGCTCCCGCCGATGTTTGAGCGGATACGGCAATTCTCCAACGGGTCGTTGGAGAATTGCCCTGGAACCAGAATATAAAGTTGTTTCCGGACAAAGGCGCTGCTTACGCCTGAACAGGAATGGAGGCGAACGTGCCCGTCTCCAAATTCACCCGAACCTCCCGGGCAACCGGCACGGGGCGGACCTCACGGCCTTCCCGTTCCAGCCGAACCAAGCCGTAGCCGGCCAACTGCTGCAACGAGCGGGACACGTTCGGCTGAGCTCGGCCAGTTAACGCCACCAGAGCCGCGACGGTCGTCGGCCGCTCCCGCAGCACGACCCCTAAGAGGTCGAGGGCATCTCGGGAGAGTGCTGCTAGAAGCGGAGCGGCGGGCAGAGGCGACGCCTGCCCTTCACCACGGGCGACTCCTCGCATTTCCTCGCGCAGGTCAGACAGACTCTTCCGTGTCATTGTCGTCCTCCATGTCCAACTCGACATCCTCGGCCTCGAACTCGAACGGGACATCCTCTTGCCGGCAGATGGCTTCCAAAGCTGAGAAAAAGTCGCAGATGAGCTCATCGGCGCCGCGGTAATCGTATGGGACCAGTTCCTCTGTTCGCCGAAATCTGTGCCGATGGTCGTAGGCTTGCACACGCGGCACACCGTGGGCGTTATCGAAACCAAGCAATCGGGTTCGATCCATGTCGTGCAAGGTGAACGAGTACTTGATCCCATGAGGCCTTCCCGACGTGACGGGCACCTCCATGATCCTGAACCGAATGCTCCACCCGTTTGCAAGCCAGTACCGGCGACGGTCGTAGTCCAACAGCCGTTGCAGGGCTTCGTCCATTACGCAACATATACCTCGCAATGATATATTTTCAAGCGTTCGGGCCGAGACCGGCCTGCCAAGCTGACTTGTAGGTACTAGAGAGAAGATACGTTATCACGTTCCAAGTTCTCTGATGAGGTCAACGTGGAACGCCGCTCCCTGCTTGCCACCGCTACTAGCCTGCTCGCCATGCCGGCCATCCTGTCACGTCCGGTCAAGGCGCAAGCCACAGTGGCGCTGAAGGTCGTGACGCCGTGGGAGATCTCCTCGCTGGAGCCATCCCGCGCGGGTTACATCTTTGCGCGCATGCAGGTGGCCGAGACGCTGATCGGCGCCGACGACGGTGGACTGCCGCGCCGCGGCCTTGCCACCACATGGATCATGTCCGAGGACCGTCTTTCCTGGCGGCTCACCTTGCGGGATGGCGCACTGTTCCATGACGGCACGCCCGTGACGGCCGAGGCCGCCGCCACGGCGCTTCGCCGAGCCAAGGCCCAGCCGGGCCCCTTCGCCACCGCCCCGGTCACCGCCATCGAGGCCCCGGACGCCCGGACGCTTGTCATCCGCACGTCCCAGCCGCTTGCCGCCCTGCCTTCCTTCCTCGCGCATGGCGGCACGGTGATCCTGGCGCCTGCGTCCTATGACGAGGCGGGCGCCGTGCGCCGGGTCATAGGCTCCGGCCCATACCGGATCGTCGGTATAGACGCGCCACTGCGCATGGAGCTGGAGCGGTTCGACGGCTGGAACGGCGGTAAGCGGGCCGCCATCGAGCGCGTCTCCTATCAAGTCGTACCGCGGGCCGAGACGCGGACCGTCATGGCCGAGAGCGGGCAGGCGGACCTCGTGTTCGTGCTGGACCCGCCGGGCCAGGACCGTTTGCGCCGGGGCCGCCGGGTGGAGCTGCGAACCGTGCCGATCGCGCGGACGCAGATGATCAAGCTGAACGCCGGGTCGCCGTTCTTCAAGGACGTGCGCGCCCGCCGGGCGGTCAGCCTGCTGGTCGACCGCGCGGGCATCGCAACGGCCATCCTGCGCAACCCGGACTTGGCCGCCACCCAGATGTTCGCGCCCGCCGCCGCCGAGTGGCACGTCCCGGGCCTTGCGCCGCTGGGCCGTGACGTCCCGGCCGCCCGCCGACTGCTGGCCGAGTGCGGCTGGACGCCGGGGCCGGACGGCATCCTGCTCCGCGGCGACAAGCCGTTCCGGGTCACGCTCCGCACCTTCTCCGACCGCCCGGAGCTGCCCGTCGCGGCCGCAGCCTTGCAGGAGAACCTGCGCGAGGGTGGCATCGACATGCAGGTGTCCGTCGCCAACAGCTCCGAAATCCCTGCCGGCCACCGCGACGGCACGCTGGAGATGGCGCTGTTCTCCCGCAGCTTTTCCATTCTGCCGGACCCGGTCGGCACCCTGGTCGTCGATTTCGCCGCCACGGGCGGGGACTGGGGCGCCATGGGCTGGTCCGACCCGGCGCTCGTCGCCGCACTTGCCCAGCTTACCGCCACGTCCGATCCCGCCGAGCGCGCCCGGCTCCGCGCCCAGGCCGCCACCATCCTGCAGGATCAGATGCCGGTGATCCCGGTTGCTTGGTACGACAACAGCGTCGCCATCAGCCGCCGCCTGTCCGGCGTCACGCTGGACCCGCTCGAGCTGTCCTATCGCATTGCCGACATGGGCTGGACTGGCTGAAGGGTTGCGCGGCCTTCCCGCTGCCCTGGTCCGGCGCGTGCTGCAGGCCGTGCTGGTCGCAGTACTGGTCGGCACGCTTTGCTTCCTGCTGCTGCGGGCGCTGCCGGGCGACATGGCATTCCGCATTGCGGCCAGCCGCTACGGCTACGACCTGGTCGACGCCCGGGCCGCGGCGATGGTGCGAGCGGAGCTGGGACTTGACCGCCCGTTGCTCGCGCAGCTCGGCACCTGGTTGCTAGCCTTGTTGCGCGGCGACCTCGGCATCTCGCTGGTCAGCAACAGCCGGGTAGCGACTGAGATCGCGCACAGCCTGGGTGCCACGCTGCTGCTGGCGCTCGCGGCCATGCTCCCTGCCGCGGTGATCGGCCCCGCGCTCGGGCTGCTGGCCGGGCTTCGACCAGGCGGCACGGCGGATCGCGCCGGGCTGGTGATCGCCGCTGTGCTACGCGCCCTCCCGTCGTTTGCGGTCGGCGTCGGCCTCATGCTGCTGCTTGCCGGCTGGCTCGGCTGGCTACCCGCCAGCGATGACGGCACGCCAGCCGGGATCATCCTGCCGGCGCTGACTTTGGCGCTGGGCCTGGCCGCGGCGTCCTCCCGCATCGCCCGGGACGCGACCGTCGCCGCCGTGAATGCACCGCATTTCGCCTTTGCCCGGCTGAAGGGACTCTCGCCTGCGCAGGCTGTCCGCCGGCACGTCCTGCGCAACGCCGCGGTCCCCGTGGTCGCCTATCTCGGCCTGCAGTTCGCATTGCTGATCGAGGGCGTCGTCGTGGTCGAGGCCCTGTTCGCCTGGCCCGGCATCGGCCACGCCGTGGTGGACGCCGTGCTCGCCCGCGACGTGCCCATGGTGCAGGGCGCGGTTCTTGCCCTGGCGCTCGGCTTCGTGGCCCTGAACGCTCTGACCGACATGGCCGTCGCACTTCTGGATCCCAGGAGGCGGGAATGACCCGTGGCCGTTGGCTCGGCCTTGCGCTCGTTGCCGCGGTGGTCGCCTTCGCCATTCTGGGGCCCATGCTCGTCACCGCCGACCCGGCGCGGCAGGCGCTCACCCGCACGCTGCTGCCGCCGTCGGCCGAGTTCTGGCTCGGCACCGACCATCTCGGCCGCTCCGTCCTGGCCCGGCTCGCCCATGCTGCCCGCTTGTCCCTGTCCCTTGCCGCCCTCTCGGTCGCGGTCGCGGCCGTGCTGGGCATCGGCACGGGGCTGCTTGCGGCTTGGACGGGCGGTTGGACGGACCGCGTGCTGGCGGCCGTCGCGGATGGCGTGCTCGCGTTGCCGGGCCTGCTGCTCGTGCTGCTGCTGGCCGCGATCGCACCTGGACAGCCGTGGGCGCTGTTCCTCGGCCTGTCTCTTGCGGCCTGGGTCGAGTGGTTCCGCCTGACCCGCGCCGCCGCCGCGGCCCAACTCGCGGCGCCGGCGGTCGAGGCCGCGCGCCTGCTCGGCTTCGGCTGGGGCCACACCCTGCGGCGGCACGTGCTGCCGGAGCTTGCGCCGCTGCTCGGCACGCTCGCCGCGCTCGGGATCGGCAATGCCGTGCTGGCGGTCGGCGCACTCGGCTTCGTGGGCGTCGGCCTGCGTCCGCCCACGGCGGAGTGGGGCCTGATGATGACGGAGTTGCTGCCCTACTACCACGAGGCGCCCGTCGCCTTGCTGGCCCCCGCGACCTGCCTGTTCCTGCTGGTGCTGGGGGCGCAACTCCTCGCCGGGCGGGATGGGCGATGACGGCCGGGATTGCAGTCCATGATCTCGTGGTCAGCGCTCCCGGCGGGGCCGCGCTGCTGCGGGGTATCACCCTCGCTGCCCGGCCCGGCGTGCCGCTCGTGATCCTCGGCGAGACCGGCTCCGGCAAGACGCTGGTCGTGGACGCCATCATGGGCACCCTGGCGCCGGAGCTTGCCGCGTCTGGAACCATCACCGTGGACGGCACCATGGCCGACGCTGCGGATCGGCCCGCCCGTCGAAGTTTGTGGGGTCGGCGACTGGCGCTGCTGCCGCAGGAACCCTGGCTGGCGCTGGACCCCACGATGCCTGCCCTGCCGCAGGTGAGGGAGGGCCACGCCCTCGTCCGTGGCGACGTGGCGCGCCATGCCCGCATCCGGGCCGCCGCCGACCTGCAGGCGCTCGGGCTCGACCCCAGCACCCACGGACGGTTTCCGCACCAACTATCGGGCGGCATGGCCCAGCGCGTGGCCATCGCCGCCGCGCGGGCTGGAGGGGCCGCGATCCTCCTTGCGGATGAACCCACCAAGGGCCTGGACGCTACCCGTCGCGACGAGGTGGTGGCGGCCCTGCGCACCGCGATACGGGCGGGTGGCACCCTGCTCTGCATCACCCACGACGTGGCCATCGCCCGGGCGCTCGGCGGCGAGATCGCCGTCATCCTGGACGGCGCGGTGATCGAGCACGGCCCGGCCGACACCGTGCTGACCGCGCCTGCGCATGCCTACACGCGCCGCCTGCTCGCGGCCGACCCCGCCACCTGGCCCGTTCGCCCGCATCCGGCCCCCGGCACGACCGTGATCGAGGGCCAGGATCTCGCCATCACACTGGGCGCACGCACGCTGTTTTCGGGTCTGAACGTGCGGCTCGGCGCCGGCGAATGGGCTGCGGTCACGGGGCCGAGCGGGTGTGGCAAGTCCACGCTCGGGAACCTCCTGCTCGGGCTCCGCCGTCCCGACCGCGGCGCCGTCCGCCGCGGTGCCGGTTTGGCCGCCACCCGCTTCGGCAAGCTGTATCAGGATCCGGTCTCGACCTTCGCACCCCGCCGGCCGCTCCGCGCGGCGCTGGCCGAAGTGGCGGCCCTGCATCGTGCGCCATGGTCCGCGGCAGCATCCCTGCTGGAACGGTTGCGGGTGCCAGACGCACTGCTGGACCGTCCACCGGACGCCGTCTCAGGTGGCGAGCTGCAACGTATCGCGATCGTCCGTGCGCTGCTGCCCGGCCCCGCCTTCCTGTTCGCCGACGAGCCAACGTCGCGTCTCGACCCGATCACCCAGCGGGACACGCTGGAAGCCTTGCGGGATGCCACGGTTTGCCAGGGCTGCGCCGTGCTGCTGGTGACGCACGATCCCGGTCTCGCTGCCAAGATGGCCGGACGCGCCATTGCGCTCGGCACCTGATTCATCGCCGCGGCTGGACATGGCCAATATACGCGACTACACATGAAGACGTGTTCATAGGTATGCAGACGTGCTGACAGCCGATCAGGCCAGCGAGCTTTCCGAAATGTTCCGCCTCCTCGGCGAGCCGAACCGGCTGAACATCGTCGCGAACTGCCTCGACGGTCCGTTGAGCGTGGGGGAGATCACCGGACGGCTGGGCCTCAGCCAGTCGCTGGTATCCCACCACCTGCGCCTGCTCCGCGCGGCCCGGCTGCTCAAAGCCGGCAAGCGCGGCAAGCAGGTGTTCTACAGCCTTCCCGACTGCCACGTACGGGAGATGCTGACGAACATGGTTGAGCATCTGACCGAGCCGCATGAGCACGAGGACGATCACCCGACGTCCCGCCCCCATGGAGAACAGCAATGAGTGTCACGGTTGATATGGTGAAGTGTGCCTGCAGCGACTGCGTGTGCGTGGTTGATGCGGCCAAGGGCCTGAAGCGCGACGGCCGCATTTACTGCGGCGACCCCTGCGCCGATCACCACAAGAGCGGTGCCGGGTGCCAGCACGCCGGTTGTACCTGCCACGGGTGAAGTAGCGGCCTGCACCAGGCAAGGCGCCTGGTGCAGGCCCTAATCCTGCGGGCGAGCGTCGGCCAGTTTGGCGCCGACTTACAGCAAGTGCTCAAGCGGCGGATCGCCGGCCCTGCACCGCTGACACCCGCATAGCGGCGCGCCCTTTCGCAACAGATCGCGCCCGTCCTCCTCGACCGATGCGGGGTCGGACGGCAGCAAGCCCGACGCCTGGGCGTCCGCGGCGAACACGGCACACACCAGGCCAGGCACGGCGACCGCGCCGGCTCGAATGAACCCTCTCCGGGAATAAGCCATCTTAATCTCCAGATCAGTGCGACCGCGGTTGCCTAGTCGAGACGATCGGAGGCTGCCGTGTCAATTCTGGCAACGAGGCCGAGGATGCACCTTATCGCTCGGAACTGTCAGAACTTCTGTGACACCCCGGCCAGGATCGCGCGGCGCAGGCCGTATTGCGGATTGCCGACGCCCAGGCCGCTGCCGTCCCGCAGCACATATTTGCGGTCGAGCAGGTTAATGACGTCCAGACGCAGCTCCGTGCCGCGGCCGTAGCCCCCCAGCACCGAGGGATCGAGCTTCTGCACCGCGGACAGGTTGATTGTGTAGTACCCGCCCAGCGCCCGGCCGTTCGGGATGTCTCCGTTGCCCGACCGCAGGCCGCTGCCGACCAGCAGGTCGGTCGAAAGCCGGAGCGGAGTCGCCCGCCCCTGCATGAGCGTGTAGGCGGCGCCCGCCGAGCCGGTGAACCGCTGATCGTGGTCCTGGTGGATGTAGTGCTGGGCGATATAGTCGAGGTCGGCTTGGCTGAAGTTGAACTGGCTGCTGACGATGCCGCGTCCGATGGCGCGGGAGATCGTCAGGTTGCCGAACAACGACAGCGGACCGTTCTCGTAGGTGCCAGAGAACTCCACGCCGGTGACGTCCCCACGAGCGTAGTTGAAGGCGGTCAAAAGGATCGGTGAGCCGAACTGGCCCTCATCGATCAGGTTGCGCGCCCGCTTGTAGAACCCGTCCACACCGAGCGTGAGGCCGGGCAGCACGACTTGCTGTATTCCTGCATCGAAGTAGTGCGACCGCTCCGCCTTGACCGCGCTGCTCTGCTGCACCTCGGGCTGCGCCGTGGTCCCAAGCACGCGGGCGATCGTCTGGTTGGCGACCAGCTCGAACGGCGGCGGGCTGAAATATCGGGCGTAGCCGGCGTGCAGCGTCGTGCCCTTGAACGGCTTGTAAACCACGTTCACCCGCGGGCTGAGCTGCGCCTCATGCGTGTATTCGTCCACCACGTCGGCGCGCGCGCCGTAGTTGATGGTGACCTTCGGCAAGATGCGCCACTCGTCCTGAAGGTAGATGCCGTAGAACCCTCCGGTGCGGGCGTTCTTGTCCAGGATGGACACCGACTGGTCCGTGGTCTGGATGCCGAACTCGTCCACCGGCAGCACCGAGTTGCTGGCCCGGCTGCTGGTGCGCTCGATTTGAGCCAGGAAGCCGCCGCGCAGCGTGTGATACTCGTTGACCCGCCAGCTTGCATCCGTTTGCAGGCCGGTGGAGGTGATCTGGCGCCGGGCATTCTGGGCATTGCCGTTGTACAGCAGGTCGCCGAGCGGGTCCGGCGAGTAGATCAGGACGTTGTTGCGCGTGAACACGGAAGTCTGCAGGTCCACGCTGTCCGTGTGCTTCTGCAGGCTGATGATGCCGAACTGCTGGTACTCGCGCTGCCTTTGGCGAAGGGGGCTGCTGTTGAAATCGGACACGCCGTTGACCGTCAGGCCAAGCTGCGGCGTGAGCCCGCCCTGTGTCGGAATACGGAAGTCGCCGTAAGACGACCCGGTCATGACCGTAAGGCGGGTGGTGTCGTCGATGATCCCGCTGACATAAGCGAAGCCGCGCGCCTGGTTGGTTTCGTCGTTGCGGGCATTGAACCGGCTTGTCGGATTCTCGATGCCGATGTTGCTGCGCAGGTATTCCCCGGTGAAGAAGTAGTCCACGGGCCCGGTGCGTCCGCCGTACTCGAAGCTGGGCTGCGCCACGCCCCGGCTGCCGCCATAGAGCGACACGGTCAGCCCCGGGCTGTTGATCCCGGTCTTCGTCTGGATGTCCACCACCCCCGCCGTCCGGAACCCATACTGGGCCGGCAGCGCGCCCGTCAGCAGCGAAACGGAGTTGGCGAAGCGAGCTTGCAACGTGCTGGCGAAGCCGGCCAGCCCTTCCGGCAACTGCACCCCGTTGAGCCGATACTGCACATTGCGATGGTCGCCGCGGATGAACACGTTGCCAAATGCGTCCTGCACCACGCCCGGCGCTCGCAGCAGTACCTGGTTCAGCCCAGCGTTGTCGCCCTGCGGGATCGTCTCGATGGCTTGGCGGGTGAACTCTGTTTTCGTGGCCCCAAGGCTCGGCTGTATGCTCAGCCGCGCCTCGTCCAAGCGGCGGGCTACGATGTCGATGTCCGGCAGCACCAATCCGAGTCCAGGATCTGTTCCCGTTCCCAGGCGAACGGCCGGGGCCCCTTGGCTTTGCGCCCATGCTGGTGCCGCGAGTACGCCGAAAACCGTCCCGAGTAGGATTGCGCGCGCCGGTCGCATCGGTCACTCCCTGCTATCGGCGGTTCAGCCGAAACCTCGATTTAGGAAGTTACGTTATAACGTGCAGCTAAGTGGGGTCGAGAGGTCGGCCGTCGGTTGGGGTTAAAGGCGTGCAGGAGCGGCATTTCGGCAACACGACTTTGAATGTAAGGCTCGGGAAGGCGCTCTCGACGCCTGACACGCGCTTGGCGTTGGGCTGCTCGGTCGCGATCCACGCTGCTGTCCTGGCAATGGCGCTGGTATCGATGAATCGGCCCTCGCCGACCCCCACAACCGAGCCGGAGACGGTCGCCGTTGTGTTCGAGGCGCTGCCTCAGTCGCCGCCTGAACGCCCGGCGGCCCCTGATTCGGCTCCGATCCAAGCTCCAGTAACGGCAACGCCGGCCACGCCTTCTGCACCCCCGCCTTCTACAATCAACCCGCTGCCGACACCCGAGCCGGCATCACCCATCGATGCTGCCGAGCCACCGCCAGCCAAGGAGCCGCCACCACCACTGGCCGCTCCTTCGCCTCCGCCCATCGTCGTACCCCGCCCTGCCGAGACTCCCGATCCGCCAGAAGCCGCTCCGATGCCTGCCGACGCCATCGTGCCGCCCCCGCCGTTGCCAATCCCGGTTCCGCATCCGCCGGACACGCCGCCCGTGCCGGACGATGTGCCTCATCCGCCTGGCGCTCCAGTGACGCAACCGGACCCGTCGGCTCGCGCACTGCATCCGCCACCGCCCGCACCGGGCAAGCCGGTGTCACGTCGGACCCCACCGAGGATCGCTCGTCCGGCGCCGGCCTTTCACCCAGCGCCTCCTCCGGTCGCCACGCCACAACTCGCGCAACCGTCCGCGCCGTATCCAAGTTTGATGCAGCACGCCGCCCCTCCCAGCCCTGCGCCTGCCGCCCCGGCCCAAACCGAGATCAGCTCCGGCTGGCGGTCTGCGCTGGCAGCTTGGCTGCAGTCGCATCGCAGCTACCCGGACGAGGCGAGGCGCCGAGCCGAGGAGGGCACGGTCCTGGTTCGATTCAGCGTGGCCCAGGACGGCCACGTGCTGGATGTAACCCTGGTCCGGAGCAGCGGGTCGGCCACGCTGGACGAGGCCGCGCAGGCCACGTTCCGCAACGCACGTATGCCGCCGTTCACCGCCGACATGGCTCAGGCCCAGACAACGGTCACGGTTCCGATCCGATACCGGCTTGAACAGTAGCCACTCTCGACGGGTAAGGATGTTATACCGTATCTGATGCCGCCGTGTCATCGTTGGAGTGCGCCATGAGAGCTGGGCCGATCGTAATCGTATTGTCGGCCTTGCTGGGCCTGACGCCGGCCATCGCCCAGCCTGCGCCGCAAGTCACCGCGCGCCCGACGATCGTTGCCGCCGAGAACTTCTACGGCGACGTCGCGGGCCAAGTCGCCGGAGAGGGCGTCGTTGTGACCAGCATTCTCAGCAGTCCTGATCAGGATCCGCATTTGTTCGAGGCGAGCCCGTCGACGGCCCGCGCCCTCTCAGCCGCCCGCATCGTGATCTACAACGGAGTGGACTACGACCCCTGGATGGCCAAGCTGGTCCGCGCCACGCGCGCGCCGAACCGCCAGGTGCTGGTGGCGGGCGACCTGATGCGGCGCAAGGCGGGGGTGAACCCGCACCTTTGGTACGACCCGGCCGTCATGCCGGTGGTCGCCAAGGCGCTGGCCGACACGCTTACGGCCGCCGAGCCGGCCGCTGCGGCGGGGTACGCGCAACGCCTTCAAACGTTCACGCAGTCGCTAAAGCCGCTGAACGACAAGATCGCCGCCATGCGGGCCCGCCTTGCCGGGGTGCCGGTGACCGCGACGGAGCCGGTGTTCGGCTACATGGCGAGTGCGCTTGGCCTCACGGTTCGCAACGAGCGGTTCCAGCTCGCGGTCATGAACAACACGGAGCCGCGCGCGTCCGACGTGTCGGCGTTCGAGGCGGATTTGAAGGCGCGCCGGGTTCGGGCGCTGCTTTACAACAGCCAGGCCACTGGCCCCACGGCACAGCGTATGGTCCGTTTAGCCAAGCAGGCCGGCGTGCCCGTAGTCGGCATTACCGAAACCCAACCTGCCGGCACCACCTATCAATCGTGGATGCTGGCCCAACTCGATGCGCTGGATGCGGCGCTGTCCGCTCCGCAGTGACATGAAGGCCGTGAACACGGTCGAGCTTGCCGGCGTGACCCTGGGGTATCCGGGCAGGCCAGTCCTCGATGACGTCTCCCTTTCGCTGCGGCCGGGCGAGTTCGTCGGCCTGCTGGGACCGAATGGCGCGGGCAAGACGACCCTGCTGCGCGCCATCCTGGGGCTGGTCCGCCCGGTGAACGGAACCGTGCGTGTTCTCGGTGCGCCGGCCAGCCGGGGTCATCCGCACGTCGGCTACATGCCCCAGGTCAGGACGGCACCCGCCGGGTCGCGCATCACGGGATACGACTTCGTCGCCAGCGCGGCAGGGGGCGAGCGCTGGGGACTGCCTTGGACTGGCTCGGCAGCCCGGCGCGAGGTCGCGTGGGCGCTCGAGCTTGTCGATGCAGCAGGCCTGGCGCGCCGCGCGCTGGCCGACCTGTCGGGCGGGGAGCGCCAACGCCTGCTGCTGGCCCAGGCGCTGCTCGGCCGGCCGAAGCTGCTGCTGCTGGACGAGCCGCTGATCAGCCTCGACCCCCGCCACCAGCATGCGGTCGTGGCACTCGCGCAGCGTCTGCAAGGCGAGCTGGGCATGACGGTGCTGTTCAGCGCCCATGAGCTGAACCCCCTGCTCGGCGCGATGGACCGAGTGCTTTACCTGGGGAGCGGCCACGCCGCGATCGGCCCGGTGGACGAGGTGGTCACGGGACCCGTCCTGTCCCGTCTTTACGGCGCTGAGATCGAGGTGATCCGTGCCGCGAACCGTGTGTTCGTGCTGGTCGGCGGTCATGAGGCGGAGCACGACGCGCACCGGCACGAGGAGGCTCCGTCCCGTGTTCGCATCTAGTCTGTTCCCCGACGACTTCATGGCCAACGCCGCCGCGGCGGGAACGATCGTTGCCGTCGTTGCGGGTGTGGTAGGTTACTTCCTGGTCCTGCGGGGGCAGGCGTTTGCCGGGCACGCGCTGGCGCATATCGGCTTCACCGGTGCGACCGGCGCCGTCCTGGTCGGCATGTCCCCGCTCTGGGGCCTCGTGCTGATGACCGTCGCCGGCGGCGTCGGCATGGGCTTCCTGGGCGAGCGGGTCGGTGAGCGCGACGTCGCCATTGGCATCGTGCTGTCGCTAGCCCTGGGATTCGGCCTGTTGTTCCTGCACTTCTTCACGGCCTACGCGACCCAGGCCACAGCCCTGCTGTTCGGCAACATCCTGGGTGTGGAAGCGACCACCATCTGGACTCTGCTAGGGCTGGGTCTGGTGAGCATCGCGGCGCTTTGCGTGATCGCCCGGCCCTTGCTGTTCGCGAGCCTGCAGCCGGAGCTGGCCGAGGCACGAGGCGTGCCGATGCGGCTCGTATCCGTGCTGTTCCTCGCCGTCGCTGGGTTGTCCGTGGCCGAGTGCGTGCAGATCGTCGGCGTGCTGCTGGTGTTTGCGCTGATGGTGGGGCCGGCGGCGGCGGCGCAGCGCTGGTCAGGTCGCGTGTTGCCGGGCATCGGCCTGTCGGTCGGGATTTCGGTGGCCGTGACCTGGCTGGGTCTCGCCCTCGCGGATTGGACCGACTGGCCCGTCAGCTTCTGGATCAGCCTGCTCAGCGCCTCAGTCTATCTGACGGCGTGCCGGCCGCGGCGGCGCTTGTCGGCAGTGGGCGTCGGCTAACCCGGCCCCGCCGCGCAAGTCGCGCAGGTGCCTTCCACCTCGACCGTCGCATGGCCCGGCTTGAATCCCTGCGCGTCGGCTGCCTGCCGCACGGCGTCCACAATGCCCCTGTCCTCGACTTCGTCCACGCTGCCGCAGGTCCTGCAAATCAGGAATTGCACGGCGTGATCATGCCGTCCTCCGTCATCGCAGGAGATGAAGGCGTTCAACCGCTCGACCCGGTGGATCAGCCCATGCTGCAGCAGGAAGTCCAGCGCGCGGTAAACGGTGGGCGGCGCTGCCCGCAACCGCGTTTCCTTGAGCCGGTCCAGCAATCGATAGGCACCGATCGGGCCATCGGCCTCCAGGATCAGCTTGAATACCTCCCGCCGTAGGTCCGTCAGCCGGGCGCCGTCATTCGCGCAGCTTGCGGTGGCGGCCTCCAGCCGTAGGTCGATGTCGCTCTGGTTTCTCACGGCCCACTCCATAGCGGATGCGCTCCGCCTTATACACCGGAATAGAGTTGCTATGATATAACATCCGTGCTTGCTTCTGGTCGCTGCATCACGCCTCGACGGAGCTTCCTCATGTCCACCGCTCTTGCAACGGCCAGCCCACGCCAGATCCCGGTCACCGTGCTGACCGGCTACCTCGGCGCCGGCAAGACCACGTTGCTGAACCGCATTCTCACCGAGCATCACGGCAAGAAGTACGCCGTCATCATCAACGAATTCGGTGAGCTGGGCATCGACAACGACCTTGTCATCGACGCCGACGAGGAGGTGTTCGAGATGAACAACGGCTGCATCTGCTGCACCGTGCGCGGCGACCTAATCCGCATCGTCGGCGCGCTGATGAAGCGCAGCGGCACGCTCGACGGCATCATCATCGAGACAACCGGCCTGGCCGATCCATCCCCCGTCGCCCAAACCTTCTTCATGGATGACGGCGTGAAGAAGAACACGACGCTCGACGCCATCGTGACCGTCGTCGACGCCAAGCACCTCTTGGCCCGCCTGGAAGACAGCCACGAGGCTGAGGAGCAGGTCGCCTTCGCCGACGTGATCGTGCTGAACAAGACGGACTTGGTCACGCCGGACGAACTGGACGAGGTGGAGCGCCGCATCCGCAGCCTGAACCGCACCGCCCGCATCCACCGCACGACGAAGGCCCAGGTCGCCATCTCGGACGTCATGGACCGTGGCGCCTTCGACCTTGCCCGCATTCTCGAGATGGAGCCGGACTTCTTGACCGGCGAGGACGACCACGAACACGATGACGCCGTGACCTCGGTCAGCCTGACCTCGGATCGCCCAATCGACCGTGCGCGCTTCAATGAGTGGATCGGCACGATCCTGTCCACGAAGGGCATGGACCTGCTGCGCACCAAGGGCATCCTGCACTTCCAAGGCGACGATCAGCGCTTCGCGTTCCAGGCCGTGCACATGATCGCTGATGGCGACTATATCGGCGACTGGAAGGCCGGAGATCCCCGGCAGTCCCGCATCGTCTTCATCGGCCGCGAGCTGAACCGGCCGGAGCTGCGTCGCGGCTTCGAGGCCTGCAAGGTGCGGGCCTAGAGAGTTCAACCGGTGTCGCGACTGCCGCAGGCTCGTCGGAGCCGCTTGCTCTTCTGCCTCGACCAGACCGCATCTCTCTGATGGCCGGCACGCATTCCACCGCCCGCACGGCCCGGCGCCTGCTGCCCGATCCAACGCCCGTGGCACCTGGGCCGGCCACGAGGGATGCACAAGCGCGCTCCAACGACCGGACCATCCGCGAAGCGATCTGGCGCCGCTTCGAGGGTGACGCATGGGCCGCGTTCGACCAACTGCCGGAGGCGATCCGGCAACGGCTGGCCGAGCACGCCTACGATGCCTGGTCGGTCAACGCCCTTATCCTGTGGCGCCACTACCGTCGCCTTCATCCCACGGCCGAGCGGGCCATTCGTGGCCTGCTGCGCTACCTAGACTATTGCGAGCGGCTGGAGCGGCAGGCCTTTGCCGCGGACTATGTTTGTCGCCACGGCATTGCCCTGCCGCATGAGGCGGCTGGTATTCCGGTCCTCCGGTACGCCCCGGCCTCGCAGCCGGGGCAGCTGCCGTGACCGATTCCGAAGCCCAACGCATGCGCCACGACGACACGGTTCCGGTAACCGTGCTGACGGGTTTCCTGGGCGCGGGCAAGACGACCTTACTGAACCACCTCCTGCAACAGCCTGAGTTGGCCGGGTCTGCCGTGCTCGTCAACGAATTCGGCGAGATCGGCATCGACCACCTGCTGGTGGAACACCTCGACGACGACGTCGTGCTGCTGAATGCCGGGTGCCTGTGCTGCACCGTCCGCGGCGACCTCATGGAAGCACTGCGCGACCTGCGCGACCGCATCGACGCCGGCCAGGCGATCCGGCGCGTGCTGATCGAGACCACCGGCCTTGCCGATCCCGCGCCCATCCTGCACACGCTGATGAGCGAGATGCTGGTCCTCGGCACGTTCCGCCTCGATAGGGTCGTGACCGTCATCGACGCCGTGAACGGCATGGCGACGCTGGATGCGCAGCCCGAGGCGGTGAAGCAGGCCGCAATCGCCGATCGCCTGGTGATCAGCAAGGCGGACCTCGCGGACGCCGCCGCCCTCCAGGCTCTTACGGCTCGGCTCCAAGCCCTCAACCCCGGCGCACCCCTCCTCCATGCCCCGCACGGCACGATCGACCCGGCCGCGCTGCTCGACGCGGGCCCGTTCAAGCCGGACGGGAAGCATATCGATGTCGCACGCTGGCTCGGCGCCGAAGCGCACGCGGCCAGCCACGCGCACCATCACCACCACGATCCCAACCGGCACGACGCCCGCATCCAGGCATTCTGCCTGACCTTCGACCGACCGCTGCGCTGGAACGGCATGGGCACGTTCCTCGACATGCTCGTCAACACCCGCGGTGCCGACTTGCTGCGGATCAAGGGCATTCTGAACCTTGTGGGCGAGGACCGGCCCCTCGTGGTTCACGGCGTCCAGCACGTGTTTCACCAACCCTATTTGCTCCCCGCCTGGCCGCCCGGTGACGACCGCCGCTCCCGCCTGGTGTTCATCGTCCGCGACCTGTCGCGCGAAACCGTGCTCCGCGGCCTGGAAGCCTTCGAGGCCGCAGCGGCATGACCTCCGGGTCCGTCCTGCTCGTCTGCACTGGCTGCCGCGCGCCGGGTGCCGACCCCTCCGCACCACGGCCAGGCGCTGCGCTGCTCCAGGTTGTCCGAGCCGTTTCTCCTGTCCGGGGCGCGGCGAAGGTCGAGGGCATCACCTGCCTGTCCGGCTGCAAGCGGCACTGCGCCGTGGCGCTGATTGCGCCCGGCCGGGTCACTTACCTATTCGGCGACCTGGCCCCTGACGCTTCCACCGCCCATGCCTTGCTGGGCGCTGCTGACGCGCACGCCGCTGCCCCCGATGGCTGGCTGCCCCGCGCCGAGCGTCCGACCTACCTTCGGACCAACATCCTGGCCCGTATCCCGCCGCTGCACTGGCTGCCCTCCGCCAGTGACGGCCCGATCGGCTGGCCAACCTGACATGCGGGTACCTGCCAGCCTCGCCGCAACCCGATTGCGCTTCTCGGCCGCCGGACGCTCCATCCTGGGCGGCGTGGACCTGACGGTCGAACCCGGCGAAACCGTCGGCGTCATCGGCCCCAATGGCAGCGGCAAATCCACCCTGCTCCGCTGCCTTTACGCGTGGCACGCGCCGTCGTCCGGCGCCGTGCTGCTCGACGGGTCCGACGTGCTGACGCTGCCTCCGACGACGCGGGCGCAGTCCGTCGCCGTCCTGGCGCAGCACTCCGAAGCCGGGCTCGGCCTGACGGTGGCCGAGGTGGTGGCGCTGGGACGCCTTCCGCATCGGCGCGCATGGGGCCAGGCGGACGGCGCGGACGCCGCGGCGATTGGAGACGCACTCCGGGCCGTCGGCCTCGTGAGCTGGCGGGACCGGCCCTTCGCGCCCCTGTCCGGCGGCGAGAAGCAGCGGGTGCTGTTCGCCCGGGCGCTGGCGCAGCGACCTGCGCTGCTCATCCTGGACGAGCCCACGAACCACCTGGACATCCGCCACCAGCTCGAGCTGCTGCAGGCGGCTCAGGCGCTGGGCATCAGCGTGGTGACCACGCTGCACGACCTGAACGTGGCCGCCCGCTGGTGCGACCGGCTCTTTCTGCTGGACCACGGGTGCATCGTCGCCACCGGGACACCCGATGCCGTGCTGACGCCGCGGCTCATCGGCTCGGTCTATGGCGTGGGCGTTGACCGGGACCAGGACCCGCGCACGGGCCACCCGCGGCTGTCCTACTACCTCGAGCCGCCGCACACCCTGAAAGGAACCGCCGATGCTGCGTAGCACACTGCTTGTGGCCGCGCTGCTCGCCCTGCACGGCAGGGCGGCCCAAGCCCAGCAATACCCCGTCGAAGTCCAGTCCTGCTTCGACCGGGTCCGGTTCGACGCCCCGCCGAAGCGGCCGGTGGTCAACGACTTCAACATGATCCAGACCGTGCTCGACATGGGGCTGGCGCCCCGCTTCGTGGGGTTCGCCGGCATCCAGGGCGGCGAGAAGGACTTGATCGCACCGGACGGCGTCGTGGCGGGCTTGAAGCAGTTCTCCGACCGCTACCCGACCATGGAAGCGGTGCTCGGCCAGAACGCGGACTTCTACTTCGCCGGCTGGCAGTACGGGTTGAGCGAGGCGGACGTGACGCCGGCCAAGCTGGCGGCCCTCGACGTGAAGAGCTACGTGCTGCACGAGAGCTGCATCCGCATCGGCCCGCGCCCGCCGATCTCGATGGACACCATGTATGTGGACGTCCTGGCCCTCGGCCGCATCTTCGGCGTGACGGCGCGCGCGGAGGACCTGGTGGCCGAGTACCGCCGCCGGGTCGCGGCGGTGGTGGACCGCACGGCGAAGGCGGCGGAACGGCCTCGGATCATGTACTGCGGCGGCTGCAACAACGACAGCCCGCCCCGCACGATCGGCACGGAGGGCATGCCCCGGCTGCTGTTCGACCTAGCCGGCGGACGGAACATCTACGACGACATCAAGGACTCCTACGTCAATGTGAGCTGGGACACGGTTATCGACCGCGACCCGGAGTGGATCGTCATCTCCAATCCCCGCGTCCCGCATGAGGACAGCATCGCGTACCTGACCAGCAGCCCGGCCCTGCGCAACGTGACGGCCGTGAGGAAGCAGCAGTTCCTGTTCATGAGCTACGCCGAGCGCTCGCCGTCCACCCGGAACGTGGACGCGCTGGAGCGGCTGGCGAGGGCTATCCACCCCGAGCTGTTCGGCAACTGACGCGTGGCCACTATCGCCGGGGTGGCGGCTCCCGTTCCAAGGTTGAACCGGGATAGTTGGCGTCTGGCGATGCTGGTGGTCCTGGGCGTTGCCGTGCTGGTCTCCACCGTGATGACTGTCGGCGTGGGCGCGGTGTCCATCCCCGCCCGGACGGTGATCGACATCGTGGCCGATGCACTCTTACCGGGCGGGGTGCGGACGTGGTCGATGGGCCAGCAGCACATCATCCTAGATCTTCGCATCCCGCGTGCGATCCTCGCCGCCGTCGTTGGCGCCGGACTTGGAATGGTAGGCTCCGTATTGCAGGGTATCACCAGGAACCCTCTGGCCGATCCCTACCTGTTCGGGGTCTCGTCCGGTGCTGCGGTCGGTGCGGTCACCGTCATCCTCTACACAGGCTCTGTTTTGGGAGCGCTAACGCTGCCGCTTGCGGCTTTTGCGGGAGCGCTGGCGTCAACTGCTCTTGTTTTTGTCCTGGCACGGGACAGCTGCGGCTTTAGCACCGAACGGCTGGTGCTGACCGGGGTCGCGATCCACTTTGTGCTCAGCGCCCTCACAAACATTCTGATCTACAATGCCAACGACCGCGGTGCCGATGCAGCTTTGTTCTGGATGCTCGGCAGTTTCGGCAACGCGCGCTGGAACATGCTATTGCCGCCTGTCGTCGCGCTGTTTGCAGGGGGCGTGTGGATCATGGTTCGCGCCCGTGCCCTGGACGCGCTCTCTTTGGGTGACGAGGGCGCGCATACTTTGGGAATTCAGGTACATGCCCTGCGGCTGGAAATGTTCGTTGCGTCCGCGCTGATGACCGGGGTGTTCGTTGCCACCTCCGGCGCCGTCGGATTTATCGGCCTCATCATCCCGCATTGCGCCCGATGGGCAGTCGGCGCGCAAATGCGTTGGAGCATTCCCATTGCAGCAGGCATTGGTGGTCTTTTCACGGTCTGGGTCGACGCGGCCGCACGCTTCGCTTTTGCGCCGAAGGAGTTGCCGTTCAGTGTGATGACTGCTGCAGTGGGAGGTGTCTTCTTCGTTGCCGTTCTTCGACGCCGACGGAACGAGTGATGCCGAAACAAGCTTTTCATAGTCACAATAAACCGACGTTTGAGAATGAAAATTCGGGTGCTACAAAGGCCGGAAATGGCTTTGTCCCCACCTTCAGCACCCCGCTTCGTCGCCTACCTGCGCGTGTCCACCGACAAGCAGGGCCGCTCCGGCCTGGGTCTCGAAGCCCAGCGCGCGGCGGTGGAGGCCCACGTCGTCGGCGTAGGCGGCACGGTGACGGCTGAGTTCATCGAGGTGGAGAGCGGTCGCAAGAAGGATCGGCCCCAGCTTGCGGCCGCCCTTGCCGATTGCCGAGCGCGACGAGCCGTGCTGGTCATCGCCAAGCTCGATCGCCTGGCGCGCAACGTCCACTTCGTGTCCGGGCTGATGGAGAGCGGCGTCGAGTTCATCGCCGCTGACATGCCAACCGTGAACCGGCTTACCGTCCACATCCTCGCCGCGGTAGCCGAGGAAGAGGCGCGCATGATCTCGGCCCGCACCAAGGCGGCGTTGGCTGCTGCTAAGGCGCGAGGGGTCAAGCTCGGCAACCCACACCTGCTGGCCCGCTGCCCCGTGCTGGCCGCGCGGGCGCGCGACGCGCAGCAGGCTGAGGCACGTCGGCGCCGGGATGTGGTGCTGCCCTACCTGGAGCAGGCCCGTCTGGCCGGTGCTACCACGCTCTGGCAGTTGGCCGACGCTCTCATGAAACGTGGCGTGCCGGCGCCCCGCGGAGGCCAGCATTGGCATCCGGCGCAGGTCAGGCGGTTGCTCGGGACCAGGAAGAAGGATGCTCCAGACGTGGCTTGAGCACCACGGCACGTTCAACAAAAAAGCCCCGCAATGCGAGGCTCGAAGAACGCTTGCCCCCGGGCGCATGCCTTGCAGCAGAGGCGGACCCGGGGGATACGCAGCAGAAAATAGGCATAAGCAGGAGCATGGTCAAGGAATTCGCTCTGGATGAGACAGTGCTCGGGGCCTTGGAAGCATCGCTCTCCCCGGAGCGTTTCGGCACCTACCTTGCCGCCGCGGCAGGGGACCGGGCCGAGGCCATGCGCCTCTACACCTGGAACACCGCGCTGAGTGCTGCCTTCTATGGGCCGCTGCAGGGGTTGGAGGTGGCGTTGCGCAACGGCATGCATGGGCAGCTCACCTCCGTTTATGGCCCTGCCTGGTATGACAATCCGAAAGCCGGTCTCTCCGCCAGCACACGCCAGCGCATCCAGACCGCCAAGGACGACGTGACCCGCGGCGGCTACACGCCCGATCCGCCTCACCTCGTCGCTGCACTGACCTTTGGCTTCTGGGTCTCTCTGCTCGGTCGTGGTGGTCCGTCTGGCCGACCGGGGCAGGCCAAGAGCGACTACGAGATGACGCTCTGGCGCCCGGCCCTGTCACGCACCTTCCCGCATGCCCGGCTCGCTCGCGCCGCTGCTCACCGCCAGTTGGACTACCTGCGTACCTTCAGGAACCGGATCGCCCACCACGAGCCGATCTTTGTTCGGCATCTTGCTGCCGACCACACATCGATCCTGACCGTGACAGGCTGGATCAACCCCGAGGTGCAGCGCTGGATCGACCATCATAGCCGAGTGCCGAGCCTGCTCACCCAACCCCGCCAGCA
>Ga0160427_10000487_pt1 | contig 24206 bp, 22 predicted proteins | sample SolpanmetagenomL_FD_108194 | JGI IMG/M metagenome (GOLD analysis project Ga0160427, IMG submission 108194) | Solar panel surface microbial communities from Lawrence Berkeley National Laboratory, California, USA - L | ecosystem: Engineered > Built environment > Solar panel > Unclassified ...
ATTCGGTGTCCGCCCAGATCAATGCCACATTGAGTGGGGGGTTGGCCGAGCGGTTTAAGGCGGCAGTCTTGAAAACTGTTGTGGGGCAACCTACCGGGGGTTCGAATCCCTCACCCTCCGCCAACAGCACATGCACGACCACCTGGAGAGGTGGGTGAGCGGCTTAAACCACAGTCCTGCTAAGACTGCGTACTCAAAAGGTACCGAGAGTTCAAATCTCTCCCTCTCCGCCAAGCTGTACCCGAACAATACATGTGTGCCTGTAGCTCAGCTGGATAGAGCGTCTGACTACGGATCAGAAGGCCAGGGGTTCGAATCCCTTCAGGCACACCACAGAGACCTCGTTCTAGGACGAGGTTTTTCTTTTGGCTTTTCCGATAGAGGGCCAGTCGCTGCAAACTGAAAGGCTCGTGCAGCGGAGATGATCGGCTGAGAGGCTAGACGAGGCTGGACAACGAAGGTGAACGAAGGTGAGTGCACAGGCGCAGTACATGATCGGTAATCACCACGCGACGTCGTGTCGCGTGTCTCTGCTCTGTCACTACTTATGAGGTCTCATACACCTTTCTAGGCTGTCAGAATAGAACTGAGATGACGACCGAAGGTGACACCCTGCGCAAGCGGGTCCTGTTCGAGACCTGGCTGGAAGCCCACCGGGACGCCAGCGCGACCCTGGCTCTGGCAGGGACACCTATAGACCGTCGCCGCTTTCTGGCCCGGGTGGCCAGTTTGAGCGGGCAGCAGCGCGACGACGATTACATTTACCTGTTGCTGGAGCGGCGGCCGAGCGAGGAGACTCCGGCCTACATCGGTCGGGCCGCCAGCCCGATGCGCCGCTGGATGCAGCATCTGAGCGGCTTGGCCCGGGGCGAGGGCCCCTATGCCCGCTGGCGAACCCGGCTGCTCCGTGAAGGGCATGAGACCACGCGTTTCGACCTGGAGGTGTTGGTGGTAGGTGCAACCCACGTGACGTTCCCCCCTCGCCCCGGCTTTTCCACCACCCTAGGCGACGTCGAGCACCAGCTCATAGGCCTCGCCGCAGACACCTACCCGCTGCGGCTCCTCGGTCACGAAGGCCAGAGCCGCTGACCAGTCTTCACGGCTGAGTTCCAGGCGCCGGCAAGCTTCCCTTACTATTCTGAAGGTCTCATACCCATCCGGGCGGCCGGAGTCCGGTGAACAGACTCCGGCCGCCCACCTGAGCCGCACTGTTCCACCTCAGGCACTGAACTCCGTACCGCTGTAGATCGGTAGGTCAAACGGCGCGGCGTCATCCATGAGGGCAACGAGAATTCGCCTTAATCCGAAAAAGGTCGTGCACCGGTGATACATGACTACGCGGGCGATCTCATCGCCATCCCACCCTGTCAGACTTTCCTGCCTACCGGGAGCCTGGACCCAAAGACTGGCACTGGGAGACGGCTGCCTTCGAAACGGTCGATCCACCCACGCTGAACGCGCCGAGCACGCTCCTGTCACAGGAGGCCGATCTGAACGCCGATGTCCCCGCCCCATGCCTCACCCGTGGCCGCTGTTTTCACGGATACACCTCTATGCTGAAGCGGATGAGTCTTTCCACCGGATTCGTGTTCACCGCCCGTGGCTTTCTGCGGGCTGCACGTCTTCCACGATGACCACCCAGGACTTTCCCATCAACGAGCCGGGCAGCGAGGCCCTGGCCGCGCCGAGTCGCCGGGAGGGCGCCGGGCTGTGCCTCTCCGGCGGCGGCTTCCGGGCGGCCCTCTTTCACCTCGGCGCGGCCCGGCGGCTCGAGGAGTTCGGGCTGCTCGGCAACCTGCGCACTGTGTCGAGCGTGTCCGGCGGCAGCCTCTTCGCGGCCTTCCTCGCCCGCGCCCTGACCTGGCCGCGTGCCCACCCCCTGACCGCAGCCGTGTGGGACGCTCAGGTCGCGCGGCCCTTCCGCGCCTTCTGTGCCCAGGACCTGCGCACCGCGCCCGTGCTGGCCGGGCTGCTGCCCTGGAACTGGAACGGCCCGTCGGCCATCGGGCGGGTCGCCTCGCTGCTGGAGAAGCGGCTGACCCTCGGGGACCTGCGTGACCTGCCGCAGCGGCCGAACTTCGTGTTGTGCGCCACCGACATGGCGTTCGGCGTGAACTGGGTGTTCGAGCGCGCCCGGATGGGTGACTACCTCGCCGGATACGCCCGGCACGAGGAGGCTTTTCCCCTCGCCCTGGCGGCAGCTGCCAGCGCCTGTTTCCCTATCGTCTTCAGCCCGCTGCACCTGAAACTTCCGGCCTCTCGCCTGAAGGGCGGCCGGGCGCGGCGACGCCCCGACTTCGCCCGGTTGGTGCAGGGCCTGCGGCTCACCGATGGAGGCAACTACGACAACCTGGCGCTCGAACCCGTCTGGAAGAGCCACGCGGTGGTGCTGGTGAGCGACGGCGGCAGCACCTTCGACTTCGCCGCCGACCGCGGGCTGATCTCGCGCGTCCCGCGCCACCTCTCGATCCTCGACGCGCAGTCGAGGTCGCTGCGCAAACGCTGGCTGCTGGCCGAACCGGGCCAGGGTCAGGAAGTGAGCGCCTACTGGTCGGTGGGGCAGCACACCGGCGCCTACGCCACCCGGCTGCCCCAGGGCGCCGCGTGCCTGAGTCAGGGCTACTCAGGGGCCGTGGCCGAGCGGATCGGCGGCATCCGCACCGATCTCGACGCCTTCAGCGAAGGCGAGATGGCAGCGCTGGAGAACCACGGCTACGCGCTGGCCGACGCGGCGGTGCAGAGCTTCGTGCCGGGGGCCTCAGCGCGCGCGCCCGCGTTTCAACTGCCCCACCCGGACTGGCGGGACGAGGCGCGCGTCCTGGAAGCCCTGAGAGACAGCCACCGCACCCGCCTGATCGGCCGCTCCGGGAAACGCGCTTCTCCCGGCTGAGCCAAATTGGGCGTCAGCCTGGCACGGCGGGCCAGTCCAGCACCCGGCGCAGGCTGCCCCCGAGAATCCAGCCCTTCTCGTCTGCGGAAAGCTCCGGCGTGTCCCGGACGTAGTACAGCGCCTCGGCCCACGAATGGTGCCCCACCGTCTGCGTGGCGTCGCTGCCCCACATCACCCGCTCCTTGCCGAACGCCGCCACCACCCGCAGCAGCATGGCGAGCACGTCCGGGTACGGGTACGGGCCGGCCGACAATCTCGGGGCATGCGTCCATTTCAGCGACACGTTCGGGTACTCGGCAAGGGCCAGCACCTCGCCGAAGCCGGACAGGCGGTCGTCGTGCAGGCGGCCCGGCTGCAACTCGACTCCGCAGTGGTCGACGATGACCTGCAGGTCCGGGAACTTTCGCAAGTAGCGGTGCAGCAGCCGTGTCCGCCCCGGCAGCAGCACGAACACCGGGACGCCGTGCCGCTGCGCCGCCGCGAACAGGGAGTCGTCCGCACCCGCACCGAACTGCTCGAACCCCTCGGGGGTCCAGGGCACCACGCGGATGGCCTTGCGCTGCGGCGTGGCCTTGACCGCCCCGATCAGGGTCTGCAGGTCCGGGTCGCGGCGGTCGAAGCGCACCAGATAGGCGAAGCGCTCCGGGTACTGCAGCGCGGCGGCCTCGGCCAGTGGAAAGACGTGGCGAAACGCTCCGTTCGGCAGTCCGTAGCCGGGCAGAATCCGCGACTGCTCGTCGAAGCGCCAGTACTCGTCGTACAGAAGGGCCTGCACGCCCACCGCGTCCATGGCCGCCAGACCGGATTCCAGGCTGCCGAAGCGGTTGAAATGCACCTGCGCGTCTACGATGTCCATCAGGGTCTCCTCCCACTGCCGAAATGATCTGCCAGATCAGAGAACCCGGAGCGCCCCGTTTCGTGGTGGTACTCGTCGAGCGTCAGCGTCCGGAGGGCTTCAGGGAAATACGGGAACTCGGCGTTCTCGACCTGCTGCGCCAGCACCTGTGGGGGCACCGAGTACGTGCGGGCCGGGTTGCGGGCGAAGAGGGCGCTCACCGGCGGCTGGAACACCACGAGGGTGACCAGCGCCCCGTAGTCGAACCCGAGCCCGACCGGCACGCGCCGGAAGTCGCGCCGGGTGTTGGTGGCGTCCCAGACGACCTTTCCTCCGCGCCGCAGCGCCGCCCGCAGGCGCTCCTTAGCGGCCTGCAGCACCTGGCCGTTGATCGACTGGTCGGCCCGCTTGCCCGCCAGCTCGTCCCGCAGGGCGTCGAGCGACACCACCGTGTGGTCGGGCAGCCGCTCGGCGACCCAGCTGCTCTTGCCGGCGCCGCTCGGCCCGCAGGTCACCACCAGCTCCGGGAAGCCGGTTCTGGCCGCGTAGGCGCGTGAGACCGCCTCTTCGGGCGTCTGGATCAGGCCCCGCTCGTGGTCGAGCATGCCGCGCTGCAGCGTCAGGTCGCGCAGCGCGGGCGGGGCGTCCGGCAGGGCGTTCAGGACGTGCGCGCGCCAGGCGGCGTAGGGGTCGTCGTCTCCCCAGAGGCCGTAGTCCTCGGCCTGCAGGCGGAACAGTTCCAGATCGTCGAGCCGGGACGCCTGATCGGCGGTGATTCGCCCCCGAAGATCGGCCCGTTCGAGCAGGTACAGCAGCGGCAGATCGACCTGCCGGGCCAGGCGGCGGTAGGCGGCCAGCGTTCCCGTCTCGAGGGTCCGGCTCAGGTCGTGGTGGTGGCCGACGAGCGCCATCACGGCCTGCTGCACCGCTCCTGGCAGCGCCAGTTCCGGAAGGCGGTAGGCGAGGTACGACCTTCCCCGGTCGGCGTGGCGCGGCGAGATGACCCGCGGCCCGGAGGCGTCGTCCGACCTGCGCGTGGTCAACGGCTTGCCGACGTCGTGCAGCAGCGCCGCCAGAACCAGGGTCAGGCGGGCTTCCGGGTCCAGGGCGTTCTCGGCGGCCAGCGCGTACGCCTCGGTCAGCACGCGGTCGGTGTGCACCGCCACGTTCCCCTCGGCGTGCCAGAGGGCGTCCTGCTCGGTGGCCGGCAGCCGGTCGAGCAGCGGCAGCACCTCGCCCAGCGCTGCCCGGAAGGCCTCCAGATCGGGGGTGGCGCCCGCACTGACCTGCTCCAGCAGCGGCCTCACGACCCGCTCCTCAGCGCGTTGGGCACGACCGCCTGATGCATCCAGTGCCCGTCGGTCTGAACGTGGCCTGCCCGCACGTACTTGGCGAGGTGGTCCTGAAAAGCGGCGAAGCGGAAGCTCCCGGCGGTCCGCACCACGTAGCCTTCCATCACCTCCGGGTTCACCGGAAGGCCCCGCACCAGCGCTTCGTTCCACAGTCCACGGTACAGCTGCCGGGGGGTGGGCACGCCGAGTTGCCCGGCCCAGGCGAGCGTATCGTCCCAGCCGAGGGCCACGTTGTTCTCGTCCCAGACACTGAACAGGTAGAAGTAGCTCTCCAGCGCGTCGTAGCCGAGCGAGTGCCGGGCGTAGAGGTTCTCGCCGCACACCCGCCAGCCCGGCGGAATCAGGTAGCCGATCCGGCCCTGGAGGCCCTTCACCCAGTCGCGCGACGGGTGCGGCCTGGGGTCGAGCGAGCGGGCGTGCAGGCCCGAGCGGTAGAGGGTGGTGTTCTCGCCGTCGAGCTTCTCGGTGACCACCACCTCCAGCCCATCGAACCCGGCCGCCTGCCCCAGCACCGTGTCGTCGCCGCCCGCGCCCGGAGACCAGGGCAGGTGCGGCGTGCGGGGGTACTTGTACCGGGCCTCCATGAGTACCGACAGGCTAGCGAGTTCGGGACCGGTCGCACAGCGCCTTCTGAACACTTCCGGATACGCCGAAGTGCCTAAGCGGCGAACAACTACTGGATCTTTTCCCAGTAGGCCGAGAAGGGTGCCGCCTCGAAGCCGTGATGCACCAGCCCTACATATCCGTCCGGACGCACCAGGAGCGCGCCTCCCTCCCGGTACCCGGCCCACCGCGCGGCGCTGCCGAAGGGGATGGCATGAACCCCGACGCCCCGCTTCGAGGCCCACGTCAGCGCCTCCGGGCCGGGCGCGCCGACCACGAACAGGTGCCACTTCAGGTCGCGCAACGCGTCGTACACTCCGGGGACCCAGGGCAACCGGTCGCCCCCCCGAATCTGCCCCACGCGGCCCCGGCTCAGCGGGCTGCCGGGGTAGTGCAGGCGGGTCTGGCTGACCGTCCGGAACAGCAGTCGCCGCACGAAGGGCAGCCGGACGAGGCGGGGAAGGACCAGCGGCATCAGCCTCGTCCGAACGAGGCGAGCGGCCACAGACGGGCTGACGACCGCCGTGAACGCCCGGTCGGTGGTCTCGACCAGCGTTTCGGCGAACGGTCGGCGCTCGGCCTCGAAGGTCGCGAGCAGCGCCGCACCGCCGTGACCGCGCAGCACGGCGGCGAGCTTCCAGGCGAGGTTCACGGCGTCACCGAGGCCGGTGTTCATGCCCTGACCGCCCGCCGGACTGTGAACGTGGGCCGCGTCCCCCAGCAGGAAGGCCCGCCCCTGACGCCAGGGAGTCGCCACCCGGTGGTGCACCCGGTAGGTGGCGAACCAGTGCACCGCCTCGATGCGGGTGCCGAACCGGCCCTCCACCCCCGGACGAACGTCGTCGAAGGTGACCGCCCGCTCCTGTGTTCCCCGGGGCAGCAGGCCGACGATCCGCTGGTGGTGGGCACCGGGCATCGGGAAGAACGCCTGGAAGTCGTCGTCGTCCAGGCAGAGGTTCAGGTCGCCCTCGCGCAGCCGGCCCCGGGAGACGACGTCGGCCACATAGAAGGTCTGGGTGTAGGTGCCTCCCGGAAACGAGGCCCCGATCAGGCGCCGGGTCACCGAACGGCCTCCGTCACAGCCGCACAGGTACAGGCAGGTGGTCTCGGCGGCCGTGTCGTGACGGGTCAGGGTGGCCGTCACGAAGGCGTCGTCCTGACGCATCGCGGTGAGGGCAGTGTTCCACTCGACCTCGACGCCGCGCCCCCGCAGATCTGCCAGCAGCATGGCCTCGGTGCGGTCCTGGGTCAGGATGAAGAAATACGGATGCGGGCTGAGGTCGCGCCCCATGTCGCTCAGCACCGCCCGGGCCACGGTGCGCCCCTTCACCCAGATGCTCGCGGCGTGTACCTCCCGGCCCTCACGGTGCGCCTGTTCGCCCAGGCCGAACTGGTCATAGAATTCCAGCGTGCGGGCCTGGACCGCGATGGCGCGCGTCTCCCGCGTCGGGCCGGCCTCGCTGTCGACGATCCGCACCCGGACCCCGCAGCGGGTCAACCAGCAGGCGAGCATCAGTCCGGTGGGACCGGCGCCGACGATCAGCACCTCGGTGGGGGGTTCAGGAACACCTGACGGCATAGGGGGCCCTCCTCGTGCGTTGAGGCCTCAAGCCTACTCCGCTCTGAAGGGCATTTGGTGGACGGTCGACCTGCGCAGTCTATAGATGCACTGCCTATAGATGCACTGCACGCGGCAGGCAGCGAGCTTAGGATGAGCAACCGGGCACCGCCGGACTTCGCCGCCCGCGAAGTGGCTGAAGTTCGGGACCGGCGGTTCGTGGGCCGCTTGGCCCGCACCGGCACCCAGTCGCATCCGTCGCAGACTCTCGTCACGGTTCACACCCAAAGGACGTCCGACATGCAGATCCTCACGACCGGCCAACGGCTCACGCTTCCCAGCCCTCAGGTTCAGCTGCAACTCAAGGGGGCGGCCACCGCGAGCGTGGTCGTCACGTTCACCGTCCAGGGTCGGGCCTTCGGTGTCGACCTGGCCGAACGCCCGCTGGGCGAGCTGCTGCGGATTCCCCAGGCCGGCCGCCTCTCCCTCGACCTCGCCCTGCTGCCCGCGGAGGTGCAGACGGTCGCGGTCTTCCAGCGGGCCGGCGCGTCCGGCGAGGTCACCGTTTCCAGCGGCCCTGAGCAGTACGGCTACGGAAGTTCCGCCGAAGCCGGACAGGCAGGCGGGCACCTCCGACTGGTCGAGTTCTACCGCCGGGACGGAGGCTGGAAGCTGTACGCCGCGGGCGAGAGCGTCAGTCCCCTGGAGAAGGTCGATCCCAGGCTGCAAACCCTCATCGCTCAGGCGCAGGCGAGCCGGCCGGCCCCGGCAGCCTCAACCACCACGCCACTCGACACGGCCCGGCCCGGAGGCACTTCCGTCTCCCCTTCTCCGCTGACGCTGAACAAGCAGGCGACGCAGGCGAACCTGCTCTCTCTTGCCAAGGAGCAGGCGCCGGCGATGGTCCCGGTGATCGAGCAGGCGAAACTGACCCTCCAGAAAGCCGGACTCGACACGCTGACCTTCGAGGTGGTGCTGGTGCTCGACGTCTCCGCCAGCATGACGCCGCTGTTCAAGACCGGACAGGTCCAGCGCCTCGTCGAACGCAGCCTGGCCGTCGCTGCGCGGCTCGACGACAACGGCGAGGTGCCGGTCACGCTGTTCGGCACGCATGCCCGGGGCGGCGGCACGGTCGACCTCGGCAACATCAGCAGCTACGTGAAGAAGATGCACTTCGACTACGACGGCGACACCCGCTACGCCCCGGCGATTCGGCAGGTGATCAGCGACGCTGCGGAAGCCACCTGGCCGACGCTGGTGCTGTTCGTGACCGACGGTGAGAACAGCGACCACCAGGAAGCTGAAGCGGCCATGACCGCCGCGAGTCCCCAGCCGGTGTTCTTCAAGTTCCTGGCACTCGGCAGCGGCCCGTTCCGCTTTCTGGAAAAGCTGGACACCATGCCCGGCCGGACGGTCGACAACGCCAACTTCGCGCAGATCGAACACCTCAGCCGCACCGACGACGCCGAGCTGTTCCGGCTGATCAGCGAGGAGATCAGCGACTGGATTCCCGCCGCCACAAAAGCCGGGATTCTCGACGCGCACGGCCGTCCGACGCGGTGGTACCCGGCCCCGAAAGGCCCGGCACCTCGGGTGGAACCGCCGAAGGAGAAGCTGACCATCGGGAAAGTCGTGCTCGGTATTCTTGACCTGTTCACCTGAGGGCCGCCACGCAGATCCGATGACCGGCCTGGACGACCTCGAACCCGCCCGCGCGAACCTGTTCACGGTCGCCGCCCTCCAGGGCGTAGCGTCGTTCGGGTCGCTGCGGTTCCTGAGGGCCGATGCCAGCGAACCTGCCGGCCCGGGCCCTTCAAGATCTCTCTTCTCCAAGGAGCAACTCCGATGACCATGACCCTGAGCAAAGGCGGCAACCTGTCCCTCACCAAGCAGGACCCCGGCATGAAACGCGCCCTGATCGGCCTCGGCTGGGACGCCCGCAGCACCAACGGCGCCGAGTTCGACCTCGACGCCAGCGCCTTCCTGCTGGACGCCAACGGCAGGATCTACGGCACCGGTGAGCAGAGCTTCGTGTTCTACAACAACCTCGCCACGCCCGATACGGCGGTCACGCACACCGGCGACAACCGCACCGGCGAAGGTGACGGCGACGACGAGCAGATCGTGGTGCAGCTCGACCGAATCCCGGCGGCTGTACAGAAGATCGCCGTCACCGTCACCATCCACGACGCTTCTGCCCGGCGGCAGAGCTTCGGGCAGGTCAGCAACGCCTTCATCCGGATCGTCAACGACGAGACGCAGCGCGAGGTGGCCCGCTTCGACCTGACCGAGGACAGCAGCACCGAGACGGCCATGATCTTCGCGGAACTGTACCGTTACGGCGGCGAGTGGAAGCTGCGCGCGGTCGGACAGGGCTGGCAGGGCGGCCTGAAGGCCATGTGTGACAACTACGGCCTGAAGATCGACTGAAACGGGCGATGGCCGACCACAACTTCTTCCAGAGCCTGCGCTCATCTGCCCTGCTCAGGAGAACCTCAGGGGCGGCGGCTGAGGACGAGGTTGACGATCCCGAACACCAGCAGCAGCAGGGCGACGACCGCGATGGCGAGCCCGACCCAGGGGCCCCAGGAGATGGTCAGCACACCCGCCACGGTTCCTGCGGCGCTCAGCAACATCAGACTTCCGGTCACCTGTCCGCGCGCCCTCTGCGCCCGGCCACGGGAGCTGAGCGGGGGTCGGTCACGCCGGAGGAGGGGCATCCCGGCAGTGTACCCGACGCGGGCGAGAGCGGAGGCGAACCCCGCTGTCCGAAAGGCGTTCCGCTGACTGATATCCTGCGGCGATGAGCGAGGGCGTGCTGCGTTTCGTAAAGATGCAGGGATGCGGCAACGATTTCGTGGTGGTCAACGCGCTCGAGCAACCGTTCACCCCGACCGCCGGGCAGATCCGGCGGCTGGCCGATCGCCGCTTCGGCATCGGCTGTGATCAGGTGCTGGCCGTGCACGCCCCTTCCGCTCCGGGAGCCGATTTCGACTACCGGATCTACAACGCCGACGGCACCGAGGTCGGGCAGTGCGGCAACGGGTCACGGGCGATCGCCCGGTTCATCTACGATCAGGGGCTTTCGGACAGCCCCCGGCTGACGGTCCGGACCCGCACCTCTCGGCTGCACCTGGAGCGGCTGGAAAGCGGCGAGGTGCGCGTGGACCTGGGCCGTCCCAAGTTTCTGCCGGCCGACATCCCGCTGCTGCTGCCCGAGCAAACCGAATACGCTCTGGACCTCGGAGAGCTGGGCACGGTCCGGTTCGGCGTCGCCAACCTGGGTAACCCGCACGCGGTGGTCGTGGTCGAGAATGTCGACCTCGCACCGGTCGGCGCCATCGGTCAGGCCCTGCAGCGGCGACCCGAATTTCCCGAGAGCGTCAACGTCGGGTTTCTGCAGGTGGTGTCTGAGGTCCGGGGCCGGCTGCGGGTGTACGAGCGCGGGGTCGGGGAGACGCTCGCCTGTGGAAGCGGCGCCTGCGCGGCGTTCGCCGTGGCCCGGCGGCGCGGCTGGATGGCCCCGGGCGCCGTCCTCGAGATGCCCGGCGGCCCGCTGACCCTGGGCTGGAACGGCCCGGAAGTGGGCATCACCCTGAGCGGTCCGGTCGAGACGGTCTTCACCGGAGAATGGCGCTGGGACAGCGGAGCAGACTGAACCGACAGTTCCTGCCCGGGTGATCCTGCCGACCGTGCTGGCACTTCCGAAAGACGACGTGCAGGCACAGCGGACGATGCATGTCCTCGGGGCAGCCCCAGCACTTCGGCCCGACGTTCTGAGCCTCTACCTCACCCGTGGATGGAAGAAGCCTCAAGGCCGCGCCAGGGGCCACCGTGCCATCATCTGCGCATGAGTGCACCGCGCCGTGGCCGAGCCCTCCCCGTCCGGGAGCGCGCATGAAGGTCGCCACCTGGAACGTCAACTCGCTGCGGGTCCGGCTGCCGCAGGTCACCGAGTGGCTGGGCACCCACCAGCCGGACGTGCTGGCCCTGCAGGAAACCAAGCTCACCGATGACCTCTTTCCGGTGGAGGCCTTCGCGGCGCTGGGCTACGAGGCCACCTACGCCGGCCAGAAGACCTACAACGGCGTGGCCGTCCTGTCGCGCCTTCCGGTCAGCGACGTCCAGTCGGGCGTCCCGGACCTGCAGGACGACCAGCGCCGCGCCCTGGCCCTGACCACTGGCGGCGTGCGGGTGGTGTGCCTGTACGTTCCCAACGGGCAGGCGGTGGGCACCGACAAGTACGCCTACAAGCTGGACTGGCTGGAACACACCCGCCGCTGGCTGGCCCGCGAACTCGCCGAGCACGAGCGGCTGGTGGTCATGGGCGACTTCAACGTGGCCCCCGAGGACCGGGACGTGCACAGCCCGCAGCGCTGGGCCGGACAGGTGCTCGTCAGCCCGGCCGAGCGGCAGGCGTTCCGGGCGCTGCTCGACCTGGGCCTGAGCGACGCCTTCCGGCTGTTCGAGCAACCCGAGAAGGTCTTCAGCTGGTGGAACTACGGCGCGCTGGCGTTTCCCCGCAACTGGGGGCTGCGGATCGACCATGTGCTGGTGTCACCGACCCTGGCGGGCGAGTGCCGGTCATGCCACGTCGACACCGGCCCGCGCGGCCACGAGCGGCCTTCGGACCACGCCCCGGTGGCGGCCGAGTTTTCGACCGGGCCGGCCTGAAGGCCGAGCAGTCGGCGCGGTCGGGGAAAATCGACCGCGCCGGCGGACCGCACATGCCCCGAAGCTGAACCCTCGGCCCGGGGTCACAGCCGGGGGTCGAGCACCTCGCTCTCCAGCGCCAGCACCCCGAACGCGCATTCGTGCACCCGCCGCAGCGGTTCGCGCCGCACGAAGCGCTCCAGACCTTCGATGCCGAGGGCGAACTCCCGCAGCGCCAGCGTCCGCTTGCCGTTCAGCCCCCGGCCGCGCAGCCGCTCCAGGTTCGCCGGGGCGGTGTATTCCGGCCCGTAGATGATGCGCAGGTACGCCTGCCCCCGCACCTTCACGCCCGGCTGCACCAGCCCCTTGGTTCCCCGGGCGACGAACGAGGCGGGCTTGACCACCATGCCCTCGCCGCCCGCCGCCGTCAGCGTCAGCCACCAGGCCTCGGCCGCCTGGCAATTCTCGGCATCGTTCAGATCGACGTGGCGGTGGGCGGTGCGGATGAACAGGCCCGGGGCCACATCCTCCAGCCTGCCCAGGCGTTCCAGGTGCCAGGCGTGGTCCTGGTCCGCATGCACCGCGCCCTCGCTGGCGAGCAGGTGGAAGGGGGCCACGCGCACGTCGGCCAGCGACGAGACCCGGCGCACGTACTGCCGGTACGCCCCGGTGTAGCCCCGCGTCATCTCCAGCCGCTGGCGGGTGGAAGTGAGCAGGTCGCCCAGCGGGAGACCGCGCGAGGCGGCGGCCTCCAGCACGGCCACCTCGGCGGGCAGGGTCGCACCCGCCGCCGCCCCCACCGCCGCGTACTGTTCCCGGATCAGGCTCCCGGCCTTCAGCGACCAGGGCAGGATCTCGGCGTCGAGCACCACCCAGTCGGTCTGCAGCTCGTTCCACAGGCCAGCGTCGGTCAGGGCCGTCCGGGTCTGGTCGAGCAGCGCCCCCTCCATCGCCGCGTCCTCGAAGAAGCGCCGCCCGGTGCGGGTGTACACGGTGCCCGCGCTGCCGTCGCGCACGCCGAACCGCTCCGCTGCCGTGTCGACATCCTTCGTCACCACCAGCACCGCCCGCGAGCCCATGTGCTTCTCCTCGCACACCACATGCTCCACCCCGGCGCGGCGGTAATGCTCGAAGGCCTCCACGGGGTATTCCAGGTAGCCCTCCCGGCTGCTCGTCTCGCTCGGCGACATGGTGGGCGGCAGGTACACCAGCCAGCGCGGATCGACCGCGAAGCGGCTGGTGGCCTCCAGCGCGGCGGCGGCCTCGTCCTCCCGGACGGTGACACGCCCTCGCAGGCGCGTCTCGATCACCCGCTTGCCGGTCACGTCGCTCAGGTCGAGCAGGTCGTCGTGGGCCTGCTGCGCCGAGCCGCCCGGTGGCAGCCCCAGCGGGCGCACAGGTTCGCTGTACACCTCGCGCGCCTGCACGCTCACCAGGTCCAGCTCCGGATAGCGCAGGGCGGTCAGCGCTCCGCCGAACACGCAGCCGGTGTCGATGTCGATGGTGCCGTTCAGCCATTCAGCCTGCGGCACCGGCGTGTGCCCGTAGACCACCACCGCCTTGCCTCGGTACTCGGCGGCCCAGTTCAGCCGCACCGGAAGCCCGAACTCGTCGGTCTCACCTGTGGTTTCGCCGTACAGCGCGAAGGCCCGCACCCGCCCCGAGGCGCGGCCCTGGAACGCCTCCTTCATGCCCGCGTGCGCGGCCACCACCTTGCCGTCGTCGAGCACGTAGTGGCTGACCAGGCTCCGGACGAAGTCGGCGATCTGCCGTCTGAACTCCGGCGTCTCGTGCTGGAGCTGCTCCAGCGAGCGTTCCAGGCCGTGCACCGCTCTGACCTTCTCTCCTCTCAGCGCGCGGCCCAGCTTCTCGTCGTGGTTGCCCGGCACGCACAGCGCCGTGCCGGCCGCCACCATGCCCATCACCAGCCGCAGCACGCCGGGCGTGTCGGGGCCGCGGTCCACCAGGTCGCCCAGAAACACCGCCCGGCGTCCGGGCGGGGGCGTGACGTTCAGGTTGCCGTCCACCGCGTAGCCCAGCCGCGCCAGCAGTTCGGTCAGCTCGCTCAGGCAGCCGTGCACGTCCCCGACGAAATCGAAGGGGCCGTGCTCGTGCCGCAGGTCGTTGTACAGCCGGGTGCGGGTGAAGGTGGCCGAGCCGACGTCCTCGACCGAGCGCAGCACCGTCACCTGCCGGAAGCCCTCGGTCTGAAGCTTGCCGAGCGATTTCCGAAGCTGCCCCACCTGCTGCGGAATGACGTGCGGGCCGAAGTGGCGGTCGGTGCGGGCGCGGTGACGGGCGGTCAGCACGTCTTCCGGCAGGTCGAGCACCACCGCCACCGGGAGCACGTCGAACTCTTTGGCGAGCGCCACGATGTGCTTGCGGGCGTCGGCCTGGACGTTGGTCGCGTCGATGACGGTCAGGAGACCGCGTCTCAGCCGCTGCCGGGCCACGAAGTACAGCGCCTCGAAAGCGTCGTGGGTGGCGTCCTGGGCGTTCTCGTCGCCGCTCACCAGCAGGCGGAAGGCGTCGCTGGAGAGCACTTCGCCGGGCTGGAAGTGCTCGTGCGCGAAGGTGGTCTTGCCCGAGCCGGACGCGCCGAGCAGGGCCACGAGGCAAAGTTCGGGAACGGAAATGGGGGTCACAGGGCACCCTCCAGTCTCAGCCGGACCAGCAGGTTGCTCAGCGCGGCCCCGACCTCCGGTTCCACCCTGTCGGGCAGCGGCGTGGTGTGCATGGCCCCCTCCAGCTCGCCGGTCAGCCGCCGGAACTCGGCCTCGTAGAAGTCCAGGTCGCCGGTCAGCGGCTCCTTCTCGCGCCCGGCGGCTTTCTGCGCCATCAGGTCGTCGAGGTAGGACAGCCGGGCCTGGGCGTTCAACGTGCCCAGATTGGCCTCGATCGCGCCCGTCCGCATCAGGTGCAGCCCGGTCAGCAGGGTGCGGAAGGTGTACAGCAGCGGCTTGACGCGTGGCGGGTCGTCGCGGTTCAGCAGCTTCCACTGGCCCGCGCTGAAGCCCAGGTAGTGGTGGGCGTGGTGGCGGGTCACGCAGCGGCGGCCCAGCTCACGCAGCTCGGCGTGTTTCGGGGTGGTGTACACCACCAGCGGCGAGTGCAGCTGCTCCAGCACGTAGCCGTTGGGCTTCAGCATCAGGGTCATGAACTTGCGGACGTCGTGGGTCACGAGGTCGAGTTCCAGGCCGTCCACGACGCGGTCCGAGTCGATGGTCTCTCGCAGCGGGTGCAGGCCCAGCATCTCGCGGGCGGGCAGCACATGCACGCCGCGCAGATCCCAGTCGCTGTCCGGACTGGCGAAGCCGTAGAGGTGAGCCCCGCTGACGCTGGCGAACAGCAGCGGGTAAGGGTGGCCCTGGACGGCGCCGTGGAGGAGGTCGGGAAAGTTCATGGGTGCTCCAGCATGCTTCTTCGGGCGCGGATCAGGAAGGCGTTGACGCGGGCGGAGTCGGGGCGTTCGGGCAGGCGACTCGTTTCCGCCGCCGTGTCGAACTGACGGTGCAGGTCGAGACGCCAGCGGTTCAGCTCGTCCCACGCCAGTTCGCCGCGTTTGACAGCCAGCAGCGCGTCCCGGTGTTCGCCGACGTGCACCATCACCTCGCCCTCCTTCAGCACCGAGATGCCGGAAAGCAGCAGGCGCATCAGGTGCATGGCGTGCTTCCACCTGATCTCGCCGTGGTTCCGCAGGTCGGCCTCCAGCCGTTTGAACTGGCCCATCACGTACCCGTTGTAGGTCTGGTAGACGAGCCTGGACAGGAAGGCCGAGCGCAGCTCCAGCAGTTCCTCCGCCAGCGGCGAGGCGTGCTCGACCAGGGGGCTGTAGAGCACCTCCAGCACGTTCGGGTTGGCCTTCAGCGCCAGCGTCAGAAACTTCTGGAGTTCCCAGTAGGTCTCCTGCGTCTCGTCGTTCTCCAGCTGCTCGGGCACACCCCACAGCGACCACTGCGCCTCGGCGGGCGGCAGCCAGAAGCCGCGCCGGTCGGTGTCCGAGAGGTCGGTGTCGAGGCCGAAGGCCCGCGATCCCACCACCACCCGCAGCTGCACGTACGGCCACCAGTCGGTCTCCCCTGGCGACACCACCTCCTGATGCTCGCGGTGGACGCTCAGCTGACGCCGCAGGAGACCGTGCTCGCTGCCGTCCGGAAACCGCACCCTGTAGGCGTGCTGCGGGTCGGCGGGCACCTGCACCACCACGCCCAGCGCTCCGGCGGGCTGCACCAGGGTCCGGCCGGGCGTCTGGACCGCGCTGCGGGTCACGACCCGGGTTCCTACCGGCAGCAGCGGCGCCGTCACGGTGCCCGCCTGAACACGGCCATCTGGGTCGCGGGGCCGAGGGCCGGGTCCTCCTCGCCGACGGACCGGAAGGTCACGCCGTACCCAAAGGTCTCCCCCACCCGCGTGGCCCAGGCCCGAAACGTCGCCCGGTCCCACTCGAAGCGGTGGTCCCGGTGCCGGGTTTCGCCCTCGCCGAGGAACACGTAGCGGGCGTTGTACTCGGCGTTCGGCGTGGTGACCACCACGGTGCCGGGGCGGGCGTCACCGAAGACCACCCGCTCCAGCGTCCACAGCCGGGCCTCGTCGAGGTGCTCGATCACTTCCACCAGCGCGGCGGCCTCGAAGCCGCGCAGCCGGGCGTCGCGGTAGGTCAGCGAGCCCTGGAGCAGCGTCAGGCGCGACCGGACCGTGGGCGGCAGGTCGTCCAGATGCAGGTACCGCTCGGCGCGTCTCAGCTCGCGCACACTCACGTCCATGCCCACGATCTCCCGGAACTGCGGGTTGGCGAGCAGGAGTTTCAGCAGGTGGCCCTCGCCGCAGCCCAGGTCGAGCACTCGCGCCGCGCCGCTGGCGACCAGTTCGGCCTCCACCGCGGCGAGGCGCTGGGCGTTCAGGGAGGGCGCGACCGGCTGCGCCTCCTCGGCTTCACCGAATTTCTCCCGCGCCAGGCGCAGCAGGTCGCGCTGGTGCTTGAGCGACCGGCGCAGGATCAGTTCACGCTCCGGGTGCACCGCCAGCCAGCCGGCCCCAAGCCGTTCCAGGCGCTCGATCTCGCCCTCGTCCACGAAGGTGTGCCGGGCGTCGTCCAGCACCGGAATCAGCACCGACAGATGCGCGAGCAGGGCCTTGAGCTGCATGGTGCCTTCGAGCGTCAGGTCGAGGTACGGGCTGTCGCCCCACTCTGGAAAGCGCTCGTCCAGGGGAAGGGGGCGGGCCGTCACGGCGTACCCGAGGGGACCGAACAGCCGCCCGGCGAGGTCGGGCCCACCGCGGCTGGGCAGGGCCGGGAGACGCACCTCGAAGGGCAGCGCCTGATCCGCCAGCACCTGCCGCTCCTTGCTGCGCCCGCCCATGGCGGTGCCGAAGGCCTCGCGCAGCGCCCCGGTCAGGAAACTGCTGGCAGCGTAGGGCCGGTCATTGACGTAGGGCTCCAGCGGCGCGCCGCCCTGACCGGTTCTGCCCCGCGAAAGCTCGACCGGATCGAGCTGCACCAGCAGCGCCGCCGTGCAGCGCTCCTCGCTCGCCTCGGGAAAGAACACCTGCCCCTGCCCGGCGCTCAGGCTGAAGGTGAACACCCGCTCCGGGTGCTTGTGCAGCAGAAAGCCGAGGTCGGTGGCCGGGCGGTGGGTGGTGGTCAGGGTCAGCAGCATGAAGGGCTCCTCGGTGATGTCGGTCTCTACGCTAGCAGGGGGCCGCCGGGCCGCCATCCGCACTTGCGCCTAGTGGCCTGCCGGGAAGCGACCGATGCCCGCCTGACCGGGAACGCGCCGGAACCAGAGCATGCACGTCGGTCAGGCACACAATCTCGGCGCGCTCGACCTGCCGGGCCGGCATCTACACGGGAGCACGGCGACCGGGTTGGGGCACGGCCACACCGCGCTTTCCGGACCGTTCCAGGTAGGCCGAAGCGCGTATGGTGATCGCTTCCCCTGTGCTCTAGCGTGCGGGCCGGATGAATCTGGAACCGCTGTTCGCGTCTTGTCGGGAACACCTGCACCGCTGCACCTCGCTGCCGGAAGTGTTCGCCCGGCGTGGCCTGACGCTCGAACAGCTCCAGGGCTTCGAGCTGGGCCTGGACGAGCAGGGCAACGGCGTGATCGCCCTGCGTGACCTGGAAGGTGCACTGCTCGGGCTGAAGGTCCGCCTCCTCCACGCAGGAACCAGCCGCTACCTGGAGATTCCGTCTTCGAACGACAATCCGCCCTGGTTCCCGGTTGGCAGCGCCCGGCTGTCTCGTGGCACCTGCCCGGGCGTCCTGTGCGCCGAGGGCGAGCTGAACGCCATGGTGACCTCACTGGACTGGCCCTGCGGGGAAGTGGCTGGGCGGTGGCGGGGCTGGGCAGCACCTTCGGCCCGGTGCCCTGGGACTGGCTGGGGCGGCTGAGCGTACCGGTGATGTTCTCGCTCGATCCTGGCCGGGCGGGAGACAAGAGCATGCAGGCCTGGCGGGTTCAGGCGTGTGAACTGGGCGTGGTGGCCCGGCGGGCCGAGCCGCTGCTGGGAGATTGGGACGCCTGCGAGTACGCGCACACCTGCGGGCTGGCGGCCCTGACGACGCGCTGGCTTCAAGTGCTGCGGCCGCTGACGGCGTCAGAGCACCCTGGATGAGCGCCACACCCGACCGGCGACCGAGACGCGGGACAATTCGGCCGAACTGAACCCCCTCCGGCAGAACTCAGCTGAAATAAAACCTGACCGTCCTGCCGCGAGGACCACCGGCTCCGGATCAACAGCCGCCAGCGATGAGGCCCACTGCTGTGTACTCTCCGGAACGCGCCTCCTCCGGCCAGGGGGCGACGATCAGCACTCCAGCGCACGCCACGTCGATCGCGGAGCGCCCGTGACCCTCTGAAGTTTGCCGTCCCGCGTCAGGGTCGCCGTGTCCTCGCGGATCAGCCACGCGAGACCTTCCGGATCGAGGGCCATCCAGGTGAAGGACACGTGGTCCTGCTCCACGACCGCCTCGCCGGTCAGCTCGATCCGCAGATCGGGATACCGCCTCCGGAACGCGTGGATGTACTCGCGCAGCGCCTGGCAACCGGTCACGCGGTTCTGGCGGTCTTCGTACACGCCGTCTTCGCACCAGACCTGTTCGATCAGCTCCTGCCGACGCTGCTCGTCCGGTTCGTTCCACGCGGCCGCGTAGGCCGTCAAGGCGGCCTCGATGTCGATGATCTCCATCAGGATCCCTCCAACACCCTCAGCAGGCCTGCGATGGCCCTCTGTCATCAGGACGGTCAGGCTGCGATTTCAGCGTACGCCGTTCGATACCCGGTCTGACCTGCGGCACTTCACCGATGCTTGACGGTGTTGGGCCTGTCGCCGTCGAGGGGGCAGAAGATCAGCTCCCGCGCTTCAGCAGGTCCACCTGAAGTTCGAACTCCTCGGCCGTGATCTCGCGCACCGACTCGCGGTCTTTGCGTTTGATGGCGCTGTAATAGCGGCCGTCCGCCACGAATCCGCCACGCAGTGGGTCGAAGGCCACCAACGACACCCCCTCACCGGGCTGCTCCTCCAGCTTCACCGGTACGCCTCCCAGCAGGTAGTACCGCACCTGTGGGCCGTCGCCGGCCTCCCGGCCCAGCACCATCCGCCAGGTCTTGCCGAACAGTTCGCGGCTGGTGTCTTCCAGGGTGTCGAGCATCAGCGGTTCCACCGAGGCCAGGACCGGGTACACGTCCGGGCCGCTCAGGTTGACCGGCTGCGCCCGCAGTTCGAGGCCGCGCCGGAGCTCGTACAGGCGGTGCTCGTAGGCGTCCACCTGATCGAAGAAGGCGTGCATGATCTTCAGCTCCGAATAGTGGCCCGAGGTGTTCACGATGAAGTGCAGGTCGCGGTAACCGCTCTTCTGCGGGTGCAGCACCCGGTCCCGGTACGCCACCACCTCGAACGCCTCCCCGACCCTGGCGGCCACACGGTACAGGTCCTGCAGGGTCGGCACGACCACCTTCCCGGCGAGCATGTCGAGCGGCAGGACGCGGTCGGTGCCCTGGTACTTCTCGACAATCCGGTCGAGGCTCTTGACGTTGCCTGGCCGGCTCTGCGCCGGGAACCCGACCAGGACGCCGAAATCCTCCACCTGCTGCTGGAAGGCCCCGGCGTACTTCTTGGCCGCGGCGTACAGCTCCAGAAAGTTGCTCTCCGGCTGAACCACACGGCTGGTGTCCACCGGGTACATCACCTGCACCCGGACGCACTGCTCAGCCACCGCGTCAGGCAGTCCGGCCGTCAGGGCCTGCTCGAGAGGGGTCGGCGTCATGGCCATACCGATGCGGTCCGCCGCGCTGCGGGTTCACTTCCGGCTGGCACACACCACACACGGCCGTATTCCTGTCCGAGCAACTTCAGTCTGGGCATCGCCTCGCGCATGGCCAGGATGATCTGCACGAACTCGACCAGCAAGCTGATGCTCAGGCTGAAGCGCTTCCTGAAGTCGCTGGGGTCGCAGGCAGGGTGACCTTGCCCCCCGGTCTGCACTTGCCCGGTGATGTCCTCGAACGTGCGCCCGCTGGTGTCCATAGAGTGCTGAACATGCTTGCACAGATCGGGGGAGCACACGACTTCACCTGGCCTATACGCTGGCGCGCGCACTGCCAGACCGCACGCTGGATACTCGCCGCTCCGCGAACAGTGGCGACCCGGTCGAGCCGGTTCCGGATCAGGCCGGCAGCGAGAAGCTGAACGTCGCGCCCTTCTCCAGCACTGCCGAAGCCCAGATGCGGCCTCCATGCCGTTTCACGATCCGCTGCACGTTGGCGAGCCCGATCCCGATGCCTTCGAACTCCCTCTCCGAGTGAAGCCGTTGAAAGACCCCGAACAGCTTTCCGGCGTACCTGGGGTCGAAGCCGACCCCGTTGTCCTCGACTTCGACGACCCACTCCGCTTCCTGTCGGTACGCCCGGACGGCAATGACGGCCAGCGACCGGGTGCGCGTGTACTTCACGGCATTCTGAAGCAGGTTGCTCAGCACCTGATGCAGGAGCACGGCGTCGCCCTGAACGACCGGGAGATCCCCGACCTCCCACTTCACCTGACGCTGCGCCACATCAGGGTCCAGCTCGGTTCTCACCCGCTCCACGATCTGCATCAGGTCGACTGGGGCCAGGCGGAGCGGCCCGCGGGCGTGTCGTGCCAGGTTCAGCAGGGCCTCGACCAGGGTGTCCATCTTCGCGGCCGCCTGTTCGACCAGCTGCAGGTACGGACCGGCCCTGGGATCCTGCGGGTTCTCCAGGGAGCGCCGCGCCAGCTGGGAAAATCCCGCGATCTGTCGAAGCGGCGCGCGCAGGTCGTGGGAGACGCCGTAACTGAACGCGTCCAGCTCCTCGTTCAGATCGGTCAGTTCACGGGTGCGCTCGGCGACCTGCGCTTCCAGCCGGGCCTGCCAGTTCAGCCGCTCATGCTCGGCCTGTTTGACCTCCCGGATATCCCTGGAAACTGTTGCGAAGCCGATGCGGCGCCCCGTGACCGGATCGCGGACCGTGAAGATCGTCCGGTAAACGTCGATCACCTCACCGGTGCGCTGGTGAAGGAAACGCATCTCACCCTGCCACTGCCCCGTGTCGCTCACCTGTGGCCAGATCTCCCGCACCAGCTGCTCACGGTCTTCCGGATGTACCACGTCGGCAAGGGTCGCCTGCGCAGAGATGTCTCCCTCGTAACCGACCAGTTCACGGCCGGCCCGGTTGATGTACATCAGGCGGTTGTCGAGGTCTGAAAAGGCGATGAAGTCGGTGCTGGCTTCCGCCACCCTGGCGAGCTGGTCTCGCTCCCGGTCGACCCGGCGCTGTTCGGTCAGGTCCCGCAGGTATGCGGCGAAGTACATCCGGTCCTCGAACTCCAGCGGATGGAAAACGATCTCGCACGGGAAAGTCTCGCCGCCTCGCCGCTGCGCTTCGAGCTGGACCCGGTGATTCACGAGGTGGGGCACGCGGGTGTCAACGTAGCGCTTCATGCCCCGCTCGTGGGCCTCACGGTACTCGGGCGGGACGATCAGCAGACTGAGCGACTGCCCCAGCGCCTGGAGCCGGGAGTACCCGAACATCCGCTCGGCCGCCGGATTCCATTCGATCACCAGGTTGTCCTGATCGATAGCGACGATGGCGTCCAGAGACGCCTCGAGCATGGCATTGGCAATGGCGGCGGTCGAGAGTGGGTTGGAAACAGACATGGGCGACGCCTTACTGTACCGGACCCGGCGCGTCCCCAGCCGATTCCGGGTCGTGAATGACCGGGCACGACACCGGACGGGACACTCCGCCTGCATGGTCTTCGCCGCCAAGTTGTTCCGAAGGTCCAGGATGGTCGTGACGTTTGCGGGAGGAAGCCGAAGCCATGCCGCAGAGCAGCCCGCCTTCCAATGCCCGGGGAATGTTCTCGGCGCCCTGAAAGCCGCGTCCCTCTCCCTCGAATTTTGCCAGCATCGTCGGCAGCTCATGTCCCCGCACCGCCGCATACATGGTTCTCGCCTGACCCGGCGCGTCGCCTCCCCGGTCTTCAAGGTCCTGAAAGAAGGCCACCCGCCAGGTCAGCCGGTCGGCGAAGTGCACTGGTGACGGCACCTGATACACCACTCGGGCCTGGGAATACGCGCCGATCAGGCCGTCCAGATCCCGACCCTCGAACTCGCGGATGCCCTTCGCCAGCGCCGGGGAAAACAGAGGAGTGTGCCCTAGGCGGAGAATCAACAACAGTCGCAGAGGCGGGAAGAAAAGAAAAACCCCGCCTGGGACGGGGTTGTTGTTTGGTGGCGATATCCGGACTTGAACCGGAGACCTAACGATTATGAGTCGTTCGCTCTAACCAGCTGAGCTACATCGCCACAGGGGTAGCGTACAAGCCAAAAGAGCATACCGTCTGAGAGCGGTTTGCACAAGTCCCGACGGGAAATGGTATTTCTGGATGCACCAGCAGACGCATGCTGATCAGGACAGCCGACGAGCCGAGCTGAACCCCAGACACGAGGGCACCTCCATGCTTCGGGGCTTCCGACCCCTCCGATGGGCGCCTATCTCTTCCTCTTCCAACATGGCTCTTCTCTATAGACAGAGCTGATGGGGAGCTGGGGTGTGCGCTGTACACTAAGCCTCTATGAGCGTCCAAGACTTGTCGGTCAATACCATCCGCACGCTGTCCATCGACGCCGTGCAAAAGGCCAACAGTGGCCACCCCGGTGCGCCGCTCGGTGCGGCTCCGATGATGTACACGCTCTGGCAGGATTTCCTGCGGCACAACCCGCAGAATCCGCACTGGCCGGGCCGCGACCGGTTCGTGCTGTCGATCGGGCACGCCAGCATGCTGATCTATTCGCTGCTGCACTTGACCGGCTACGACCTCTCGCTCGACGAGATCAAGAACTTCCGGCAGTGGGGCAGCAAGACGCCCGGCCATCCCGAGTTCTTCCACACCGACGGTCTCGACGCCACCACCGGGCCGCTCGGCCAGGGCGTGGCGATGAGCGTCGGCATGGCGATGGCCGAGGCCCACCTGTCGGCCCGCTACAACCGTGAGGGCTTCAAGGTGTTCAACAACTTCACCTACAGCATCATGGGCGACGGCGACATGCAGGAAGGCGTGAGCCACGAGGCGGCCAGCCTCGCCGGACACCTGAAGCTGGGCAAGCTGATCTGGCTGTACGACGACAACGACGTGCAGCTCGACTCGGCCACCTCCAAGACCTTCACCGATCAGACCGCCGAGCGCTTCGAGAGCTACGGCTGGCAGGTGCTGGCGGTGCACGACGGCAACGACCGGGGCGCCATGCACAACGCGATTCTCGACGCCCAGCGCGAGACCGACAAGCCGAGCCTGATCCGGATCAAGACCGTGATCGGGTACGCCTCGCCCAAGGCGGGCACCAACAAGGCGCACGGCGAGCCCCTGGGCGCCGAGGCCGTGGCCGAGACCAAGAAGCAGCTCGGCTGGGACTACCCCGAGCCCTTCACCGTGCCCGAGGAGGTGGCCCGCCACATGGACGCCCGTGAGCGCGGCGCGGCCCAGGAAGCCGAGTGGCAGAAGCTGATGGAGGGCTACCGCGCCGCCCACCCGGAACTCGGAAAGGAACTCGACGCGATGCTGGCCCGTGAACTGCCCAGCGACCTGGGCGACGTGCTGCCCAGCTTCGAGGTCGGCAGCAAGGCGATGGCGACCCGCGCCGCGAGCTCGAAGGTGATCAACGCGCTGGCCCCGCACGTGCCCTCTCTGATGGGCGGCAGCGCCGACCTGTCGGGCAGCACCAAGACCACCATCGACAACGAGCCCGCGATGCAGCCGGACCTGATGGCCGGGCGCAACGTGTTCTTCGGCGTGCGC
>Ga0160427_10000488_pt1 | contig 24191 bp, 17 predicted proteins | sample SolpanmetagenomL_FD_108194 | JGI IMG/M metagenome (GOLD analysis project Ga0160427, IMG submission 108194) | Solar panel surface microbial communities from Lawrence Berkeley National Laboratory, California, USA - L | ecosystem: Engineered > Built environment > Solar panel > Unclassified ...
AGCACGGGAGGATGTCAGAATAAAGCCGTCTGGAGCGTTGTTCTTTTGGATTCACACCCCATCATGGGGCCAAAAGCACGCTCCAGGCAGTCTTTTCTGAAACTGCAAGATCTGAGTTAACCGAATCGGAGCAGGGTGACCTGCCGTAACTGACGCCACCGCCTACCGTCCCCAGTTTTCCATGACGGTCGTTCAGCATGCGGTCTGGCTCTACCACCCCACCTGTTCTGGTCTGAGCGGGATCTCGATGGACTCAAGGTGGTCGACGACCTTGGAGGGCAGGCCAGGTGACCGGATTCGCCGGCGCGCTGCGGTCGGCCTTTCGAGAAGAAGACGCGCCTTTCCAGGTTGGTGGTGACGAGTTCGTCATGGTCATGAAGCATCGGCATCCAGGAAGGCTGGGTTTGCCCAGGCGGACGTCAGTGCCGGGAGGGGGGCGACCTTTCCCGAGAATCATGGGCCTGCTGCGCCTCAGTGATCAGGGGATGTACCTGCAGAAGCAGCAACGCCGGGCCATCGGGAAGTGAAACGGTTGTGTCGCCTCAACGGGGTCGGGAGACCCCGATCCGCCGTGACGGACCTCAAAGCTGCCAATTTCCGATGAGCATATGCCACTCCGCTCAAAGCGGTTAGAAGAGACTGTTTCGACCGCAGCTTCCGGTCGCGGCAGGGGCAGGTCCGAGTTTCACGACATCTCTGCCCTCTGTAGGCCAGGGGTCGAGAGAACACAACCATGACGGGCGTGCCGTGCTGACGTTTCAGGGAAGTGGACTATTTCCCTTCTGCTCGTTTCGACTCCTTCGGCGACAGTTCAGTTGTCCAGCTGGAAGAACCTTTGCCGCCGCAGGATCGAAATGCGTGCCGGCACTCTCCTGTATGTGCGCCATGGCCGGCTCCAGGCCGCCCTGTCGCTCGTCGGCGCGTCATCCACGTCCACTTACCTGCGGGCCAATTCAGGCCACACGACCCGCACCCATGTCGGTTTGCGAAGGAGGCGTACGGTTTACACCTGGGCTGTGCCACCATCGACGAACAGTTCGGTGCCGGTGATGAAGCTACTGCGGTCGGAGGCCAGGAACACCACGGCCTGCGCGACTTCCTCCGGCTGTCCCATGCGGCCGAGCGGGATGCCGGTCGCCATGGCCTCGAACATGGCCTGCGCCTGTTCGGCATCAGGGGCCAGATCGGTCAGGCCCTGCGTCAGGGTGGGGCCGGGACTCACGGCGTTCACCCGGATGTGACGGTCCTTGAGGTCGAGCGCCCAGGTGCGGGCAAACGAGCGCACCGCCGCCTTGGTGGCACTGTAGACGCTGAAGGCCGGGGTGCCGGTGATGCTGGTGGTCGAGGCCATCAGGATCACCGAGGCGCCGTCGTTGAGCAGCGGCAGCGCCTTCTGGACCGTGAAGAGCGTGCCTTTGACGTTGGTGTCGAAGGTCTGGTCGAAATGTGCCTCGGTGATCTGCCCGAGCGGCGCGAAGCTGCCGCCGCCGGCATTGGCGACCACGATGTCGAGTGGACGTCTGGAAGCGCGGATCACGTCGTAGATGCGGTCGAGATCGTCGAGCTGACCGACGTCGCCCTGGATGGTGGTCGCGCCGGCGCCGAGCCGCACGCGGGCCGCTTCCAGCTGAGCGGGGCGTCGGCCGGTGATGTAGACGTGGGCGCCTTCGGCGATGAAGGCGGCGGCGATGGCGAGGCCGATGCCGCTGGTGCCGCCGGTGACGAGGGCCGTTTTTCCTGACAGCTGCTGGGTCATGAGGTGCTCCTTGAAGCGGTGACATATCTGTACCGCTCGGTACATAACTTGGCACAGGATGCTCTCGCTGTCAATAGTGTATCGTTAGGTATAGAAAGGGAGGTGGACCATGACCCGCGGTCGACCGCGCGAATTCGACACACACCAGGCGCTGCAGCAGGCATTACAGGTCTTCTGGGCACAGGGCTACGAGGGCACTTCACTCCTGGACCTGACCGAGGCGATGAACATCAACCGACCCAGCCTCTACGCCGCGTTCGGCAACAAGGAATCACTTTTTCGCCAGGCGCTTGACCTATACGCCGAGGAGTACTTCGGTTACGTCCAGGCAGCCCTCCTCGAACCGACCGCCCGCGGCTTCGTGGAACAGCTGCTGCTCGGCCATGCCGACGCCCAGACCATGCCTGGCTGCCCGGCCGGCTGCCTGACCGTTCAGGGTGGACTCGCCACCAGTCCCGACGCGCGGGCCATCTGTGAGGAGCTCAACGCCCGGCGTGCCGGCAGCGAGCAGCTGATCCGCCAGCGCCTCGAAACGGCCCAGCAGACCGGCGATGTGCCAGCCGATGCCGACCCCGCCGATCTGGCGCGCTTCGTGGCGACCCTCTCGCAGGGCATGGCCGTGCAGGCGGCCGCCGGGGTCAGCCGCTCGGAGCTGCACCGGGTGGTGCAGGTCGCCCTGCGGGCCTGGCCGGAAGGGAGTCAGGCAAGTTCATCAGTGATAGGCCGAACGGGGTCAGGAGCCATCTGAAGGATGGTGTCGTCCTGATCGCGTTGCGGCAGGCTGACCCGGATGGACTGAACCGAAACTCTACCGCCACCGTTTCCCAGAGTCATCGGGATGTTCAGGAGGTGCTGCATCAGCGCGGCATTGAGGTCAGCCACGAGACCCTCCGTGAGTGGTGCACAACACCGCTCAGGGCACGTCTGCCGGGACGGCAGAGACCAGCAGCGGTCAGAACGGCAACAAGGGCAACGGTAACGGCACTGGAAACGGGAAGGGCAACAGCAGCGGTCACGACACCACGCCGCCCGCCACGACCCCGGCCATTCCCGCCGCATCAGCGACTCCCGCCGATCCAGGGCAGCCGGGAAACGGCCACAGGTAACACCAGCTGGCGTACCCCTGCCCCCGCAGACCGAACCGACGTGAGACGTCTCTGGACGTCTCGCGTTCTGCCGTTTCCCGGCTGCCCGCACTTCACGCGGCTTCTCTTTCGAAAGCTCCGCTAAAGGCGTCACCGCTGCCTTGGCCCTGCCCGGCTACCGTGGACCATGCCGGGCGTGCGTCGACCGTCCGACGTGATCGCCGCACAGACGATCTTCGAAATGCAACTGCTCGGCCAGGATCAGGTGGAGCCGGACACTGTGTGGGCCCTGCTCACCGTGGCTGTAAGCGATTCCCTGAAGGTGATCATCCGGTTTCGCGCAGGGTCAGGGTGGTGCCGCTGAGAATCCACTTTGCGTACTGTTCGCCTCATCTCCGCGGCGACCACTTCGGCAGCTCTGGTCAGCCTCCGGCTCCATCTGTTCAGCGCCGTGTGCCGTGTGGGCGCCTTCCTCCCGGGTACGGACCTCCCAGACGCGAGCATCCCTCAGCGCCTGGACGAGCGGTTCATACACCTCCCGGTGCCCGGCAGCGTCCGGATAATCCCACAGGCCGTTCCGACAGTGACGGTCATCATCCCACCCCGGGTGGTTGACCACCGGATACAGGCACACGCCCTGGACCGGCACGCCGGCTGCTCGGGCGGCGAGCGCCTCGCGCGTCACCATGGCGAACCACGACGCGCGGGTCTCGTCCTCCGAACCCGTTTCCGTGATCAGCAGCGGTCGTCCGTACCGGGTGGCGACGTCGGCCAGCAGTTCGCGCAACGGTCTGTAGAGAACTGAGGTGGGCGGCAGGACGGTGCGCTGCTGGTGGTCCGGATGGTGATGCCACTGGTTGTAGGGGTAGTAGTTGACTCCGATCACGTCGATATAGCGTGGGTTACCGCCCAGTTCCGGGCTGATCCGGCCGGCCAGCATGTCGAGCGCCTCGTACTGTGAGCCCTGCACCTGGTGCGCGTCGTGGACCTCATGGAGCCGTTCCGGGTGAACGCTGACTTCGATCAGGGGCTCGGCGTGGATGAAGCGGGCGTCCGGCGTGACGGCCCGCACCGCGTCGATACCCGCGATGACGGCCCGCACCAGGCAGCGTTTGAGCCGGTTGCCCTGGCCATGTGCGAAGGGCGGAAGATACGCCACCTCTCCGCCGCCCCAGGCGAAGAACGAGATCTCGTTGATCGGGCACAGCCACAGCGGACCGGTGTGTCCGATCATCAGAAAGCTGGCGCAGGCCTGCGCGAATGCCGCGAACCGGTCCGGAAAGTCGGCAGCGAACACGTCGACGTGATCGGGAACGCCGTAATGAAGCAGGTCCCAGATGACTTCCACTCCCGCCGCTCGGCTGCCTGCCACCTGCAGGGCGGCCGAGGAGAAATCGTACGTTCCGGCGAGGCGTTCGATCAGGGGCCAGCGCAGCCCGTCGCGCGCGGTCAGCACCCCAGCGGCCGAGAGCCGGGCGTAGTCGTCCGCGGCGAAGTGGTCGTGTCTGGTCGCGTCGATCACGTCCACCCGTCGGCCTGAAGGACGACGGTGCGTGCTGCATTCGAAACCACCCATGAAAAACGAAGAGAACAGAGAGTCTGGATGCACAGGTCAGCATGATACGGGGTGCAATGAACTTCCCGAACAGGACTCTTTTCAAGGGTGAGCGGTGACGCTGAGTACAGTGCCAGGAAGGTCGGACGGTGGTGTTGCCTGAACTGATTTCACGGCAGTCTGATGGCCGTGTTGTATGAGATTCAGACCGTCGCGGCCGCGACGACGGTGAACCACGGCTGGAAGGCTTGTTCCTTCTTGCTTTATCCGATCGGCGTGGTCACGCTGCTGCGGGTGTGACGGTGAAGATTCCCGATTCGTGCGTGCAGGTGGAAGAATTCGCCTCCTCCGCTTGAATCCCTGCTGCTGTCTTGGGCAGAACAGCGCCCATCAAGACACTTGCTCGCTGTCCTTCATCGGCTGCGCCGGGAGGCTCGCCGCCAGACAACAGCATCCCCGCCCCTTGCAGCACGATTTCAAGAAGAACATTCTCGGCCGCTCTGTCTCTGATGGCCTTTCAACCCGCTGGTTTCAGCTGTTCGCTCTGTTCCTTTCGGCTTCACAAGCATGATGCGTGACGCCAACGCGAAGCAGAGGACACACATGTTGATGAGGCACGGCGTTAACGAAGCGTGCTGTCTGCCAATCAGGTCTGAGGGCTCCGGGACGCCTTCGTGCGTGCAGGTCGGCAGGAAAACCGCACCTTCGAGCCTGTCCATTTCACGGGTGACGGTGTGGGCAGATCAAGTCCACGCGGGCCATGACGGCGTGCTTGAATACCGAGGTGACCCCCATCTTCCACGCCGTGCTGTTCGATCTGGACGGCACCCTCCATGACCGCCAGGCCACCGTCGCGCGATACCTGCACGGTCACGTCACCCGGTTCGGCCACCCTGATGGCTTCGCCCAGCGCTTCACCACCCTCGACGATTTCGGGTACCGCGGCAAGCGCGAAGTGTTCGAGACGCTCACCCGGGAGTTCGACCTTTCCACGTCGACCGATGAACTCCTCCAGGATTACGACGCGCACGGCTGGGACGAGTGTCAGCTCATGCCGTACGCCCACCAGGTGCTCGATGACCTGCGGGCAGGGGGAGTGCGGATCGGGATCGTCACGAACGGCTGGCCGGAGAAACAGCAGGCCTGCCTTGACGCGCTCGACCTCACCCGCCGCGCGGACGCCGTGATCATCAGCAAGGCTGTGGGGGTCGCCAAACCGCACAGGGACATCTACCTCCTCGCCCTCGACAGGCTTGAAACGACCGCTCCCGCGACGCTGTTCGTCGGCGACAGTCCCACCAACGATGTCGCCGGTCCGCAGGCGGTGGGCCTGCGCGCGGCGTACCTGCCGACCGGGCACAGGCTCCCGGAAGGCCTGTGTGCCGACTTCACGCTGACCGACCTGCGTGACGTGACCGGTATCGTGTTCGGACGGACGTTCAGAGCCCGAGGGGTGGAGGCGTGACGTCCCGAACGCGGTTCCTGTCGTCGTCCACGGTGTTCGTCATCTTGCGCGACCGTGACCGGATCTTCGTCTTACGGCGTCACGGCACCGGCTGGATGGACGGGCACTTCAGCCTTCCTGCCGGTGGTGTCGAGGACGGTGAGACGCTCGTTCAGGCCGCTGTGCGTGAGGCGCGCGAGGAAGTCGGTGTGACGGTCGACCCCGCCAACCTGCGACTCGTGCACGTGCTGCACGCCCGGACGCACGGGGACACCTGGACAGGACATTTCTTCGAGACGACCCGCTGGCAGGGAACCCCCACGGTCCACGAACCGGAGAAGCACGATCAGCCCTGCTGGGTGGGCGTGGACGCCTTGCCCCGGCCGACCGTACCGTATGTGCGTGGCGCGCTGGAGGCCATGCACGAGGGGCGAACATACTCGGAGTACGGCTGGTCGGAACGAAATCGAAGCCAGAGACGGCCGGCGGCCGGAACGGGCATGATCGACCACAGTTGGTATGTGCGCATGACCGACGTTCCGCTCCGGCGGGCGGCGGGTGGAATCGTCGTCCGGCGCGACGGTGATCGCGTGCTGCTGGCCCTGACGATCGAGGAGGACGGCGAGGCCGCTGTGGTCGCGCTGCCGAAGGGTGGTCTGGAACCCGGTGAGGACGCTTTGACGGCGGCGCGGCGCGAGGTGACCGAGGAGACGGGCCTGCACGACCTGCGGCTCGTGCTGGACGAACCTCTTCATGTCGAGAGCCGGTACGGACTGCACAAGGGCGTGTGGATCGAGTATCCGCTCTTTCTCTTCGAGACGGCGCAGGTGCTGGGTGTGCCCACGGACCCACGGCATCGTCTGGCCTGGTTTCCATTGAACGCCCTGCCGCCACTGTTCTGGCCTGGGGAAGCTGATCTGCTCACCTGCCTTCATGACCGGATCATGGCGTTGCTGGAGGCGTGACGTCTGCGTCTTGAAGCGCGCGTGGACCCTGAAGACACCGGTCTGAAGCCTTCGTTGTCTGATGTCCAACTCTCGATCTTTCTGACGGCATCGTTCAGGTTGAGCCCGAAAGCCGCGCTGCAAGTTCTCAGGCGGTGACGAGAAACGGTTCCTTGCGGCAACGGCCGTTTCAGCCTCACGGTGAGCACGGTTTCAGCAGCTTGCACAACGACAACGGCTTGAAAAACCGAGATGTTCTGCACCACAGGAAACCAGCAGGAGTACTGGTTGTGTCCGTGACCGTAAGCGGTCTTCGGACAGGGGCAACGGAAAAGGCGACCCGAAGGTCGCCTTGATTTCTTAAATATACCCCGGTATGTAGCCAGAGTCAACTTATTCATTCCTGTTCGGCAGGTTTCTGCTTCCGAACGAGAATTGTGTGGAGCGGCGCGAAGTTCTGTCCTGGGTGGACGGTCCCCGGCTTGGTTCCGGTGGCCTGGTGCTCTTCCACGCAGCGCTGTTCGGCCACCGTCAACCGGATGGAACTGCTGAACAGGTCGGTGGGCTGCTTCTGCCCCTCGGGCAGCAACGTGTATAGCCCTGTGGAGAGCCGGTCGCCTCGGAAGTCGGCGAGGGCGAGGCCCGCTTTCCTGGCGGCAGGCTCGGTGGGTACAGGCGGAGGAGAGACCGTGCAGTACCTTCAGGTCGTTTGGGTCGCCTGCTGCAGCGCTTTGATCGGACAGGAGGATCGACTTGCCAGACGACAGGAACAAAACCAGATCGACTCCAAAAACCTCCCTGGAGCGCAGGAATTACTCGCCCTGAATGCTCGCGCTTCAAATCTTCACCAGTTCACTCGTTCCACCGTTCCTACGCAGTTTCTACGACCCGACCGGAACCGTGCCTATCAAGCCTGCCACAGCACGGTTGACGTGGTGCTCTGAATTTCAGACGGCCACTGACCTACGGAGCCCTTCGCTGATGAAGTTCCCAGAACTTCCAGGTTCAATGGCTGAGTCATGACCCTTCCGCATCGAATCGCCGCCAGGATCAGAAGCCCCGCCTCGATACGTCCGTAGCAGCGGAAATCCCCGGGCGTACGGCCTTTCCTGTCAGACTTAGGAGAGAGCCTCTCCCCTACCTTCGAAAGAATGATTGGTGACCCCTCCATCTCCCCATCCGAGACTGCGAGGCTGGCCGCATTACACCGGTACGCGGTGCTCGATACCCCTCCTGAAGCTGCGTTTGACCGGGCGGTGCAGGTCGCGGCGCAGGTGTACGGTGTGCCGATCGCGCTGGTCTCTCTGATCGATGCGAGGCGCCAGTGGTTCAAAGCGTGTTACGGCGTCGATGTGCGGGAAACGGACCGTTCGATTTCGTTCTGCACGCATGCGCTGGATCATGACGGGGTGCTGGTGGTGCCGGACATGACGCAGGACCGGCGGTTCGCCGGGAACCCGCTGGTCACCGGAGGAACACACATCCGCTTTTATGCCGGGGCGCCGCTGGTGACGCCGGATGGCCATAAAGTCGGCACGCTCTGCATCCTGGACACCGTTCCGCGCGCGCCGCTCACGCCGGAGCAGAAGGCGACACTGCAGGCCCTGGCGGACGGTGTGGTCAGCGAACTGGAACTGCGACGTGCGTTGGCAGAGCAAATTCGTGAACGCCGGATCCACGCCGCGGTCGTGACAGCTTCCCTGGACGCGATCATCCTCGTGAACCAGAGCGGGCACATCCTCGAATGGAACCCGGCGGCGGAACAGCTCTTCGGGTACACGCAGGAACACGCGCTGGGACTGGAGTTGATGCAGCTGATCGTGCCCGCCGCCGACCACGACCGGTTCAGGCAGGGCGTGGCGCGGCTCGAGGGTGAACGGACGACCCGGCAACGCCGGCTGGAGGTGCCGATGCTGCGCCGTGGGGGAGATACCGTTCACTGCGAGTACACCGTCACGTCCTTCTTGGTGGACGACGAACGCATGTTCATGGTGGGCGTCCGTGACCTCACCGAAGTGCGTGCCGCGCGGGAACAGGTGGACGCCAGCCATGCGCTGCTGCGGGCGGTGGTGGACAGCATTCCGGAGACGGTGTTCGTCAAGAACCTGGAGCGTCGGTATGTGATGATCAACACCACCGGCGCTGCCCGGCTCGGCCAGCCGGTGGACGCCATCATCGGGCTGACCGAGGAGGACATCTTCCCCGCCAGCGCTGCCCGGCGCCTGCGTGACACTACCGTGCTGGAAACGGGAACGCGCATGATCGCGGAGTTCGCCCAGCAGTTCCCCGATGGCACCGAGCGGTACTTCTGGACCAGCAAAGACGTGTACCGGGACGCGACCGGAGAGGTGGCCGGGCTGATCGGTGCCGCGTTCGACATCACGGAACGCAAACGGAACGAAACACTCATCCGCGAGCACAACGAGACCCTGCAGCGTCAGGTGGAATCGGCACAGCTCGAAATCCTCGCGCGGCTCGCACGCGCCGCCGAATACCGGGACGACGACACGGGCGAACACATGAACCGCGTCGCCAGGACCGCCGCCGGGATCGCCCGGGAGTTGAAGCTGCCCGACGACCTGGTCAACCTGATCGGGCGTGCCGCGCCGATGCATGACGTCGGCAAGATCGGCATTTCCGACTCGATTCTGCTGAAGCCGGGTCGCCTGACTCCGGAGGAGTTCGAAATCGTCAAGTCACACACCAGCATCGGAGCGAGCATTTTGGAGGGTGGACACTCGCCACTGGTGATGGTCGCCGAAGAAATTGCGCGCACGCACCATGAACGCTGGAACGGCACCGGTTACCCGTCCGGTCTGGCTGGTGAAGCCATTCCGATGACAGGCCGAATCGTGGCGGTCGCGGATGTGCTGGACGCCCTGACCAGCGAACGGCCCTACAAGCGGGCATGGCCGCTCGAGCAGGCGATGGCAGAAATCCGGGCGCAGGCCGGCTGTCATTTCGACCCCCTGGTGGTGGCCGCCCTGGAACGCTGGACACGTACCAATCACCAGGAGTAAAAACGGTTGCGTGGCCCCAAGTGCACTGCCGATAAGTTGAGAAGGCGAAGGAGCAGTGGCACCTATTGCTCTTGTATAGCGGATCGCCTTGATGTTGACCGATTATCGTATGAGTGAGGTCACCTTCGAGGAAGTGGAAGCAACGTGATCTCGCTGACTGCAGAGAGGGAGTGACAAAGCTGGGCGACGGGGTGTAAGGGATGGTGGTTCTGTGCCGTCCCGGTCACAGATGGAATCGAAGCGAGCTCGACTTTGACCGTTGAGAGGCGTCAAGCGGTGTAACAGAGCGCGTCTTCGAGGCGCTCGAAAAACTCGATGAGAACTTGAATCGGTTCGCGTCCTGGTGCAGATATGCAAGAAGTCGGCACCTTCCACAGGGCCCGACGGATCTCGGCGAGCGAAGCGACAAAGGCCGGCGGGGCTTTATCATACCACGCGGTATGACGGACCCAGACATCATGGCCCTGCGAGCGTTCGTGGGTGAAGAGGGTTATCAGGAGAACAGCTCCAGCAACGCTGCACGAAATACTCCAGGATTTGCCTTGGCGTCCGCAGGAGGTCCCTACCCAGCAGGGCCTGGGTGGAGAACTTGCTCCGGGGTTTACGCACGAGGACCCAGCGCACCGGAAGGGGCGTGAGACCGTTGTAATACCAAATGGCGGTTTGAAAAACGATCTCGGCTTCAGGGGGCCTCACTGGACCAGCGATTCAGGCAGAAGCGCTCCCAGCGCGTCTCTGGAATGTGAACCAAGGACGTCAGGGTCGGGAGACAGTCGCCTTTCCGCCGAGGCCAGCCCATTTGGCCGGCCCCCGGTTCTGGTGCCGGGGTGTAGAGCCCAGCATCCAGGCGGAGCTGGGTGATGACGGTGATCGGATGGTCTTGCTGGAGGGCGGGGAGTGATCTGATCATTCTGTGCGCGCTGTCCGCCACCACGATCGGCTGCCGTTCAGGACACAGGCACTGCACCACCCGCAGCATCTGCCGAGCCCAGGCGTTCAGCGACCGCGTTCTTCGTGGTACCGCTGTGACGGCACGAAGGCCATCAGAAATGAAAGCGGAAGCGCCCAGATGCGGTTGTCCCAGGGAATGAGAGTCAGCAGCATCAGGCTGAACCAGCGCAGACCGCTGGCGTTCACGAAGTGGCCGTGACTGGATCTGACAGGGTCGCGGTAGATGCTTTTGGCGCCGATCTTCGCTCCAGTGCGTCGCTCTCTGGTGTTGTCCAGGCCGAGGACTCCTGGGCCAGAGTGGACAGAGGTGGCCTAGAGCAAGATGAGCAGCATTTGGCTGGCTCGGAAACTGGGGCAGCACGCCCGACTCAACAGGCGGTGAAACGTACTGAATCTTGGACCGTCCGCCAACCCGACCACTCGCAACGCCGTCGTCACCGTCCGTTTTCCTGGGAACAGCAGCACCCCTATCAGCAGGACGTGTGCCTGCGGCCGGATACGCGTTGAAAACAGTGGGGCAAATCCTCGCAGAACTCCAAGGCACCACGGAAGTGGTGACATGCTCAAGTTTGACAGGCGGAACAGCATGTTACTCCCCCTGTCAGTGGCCAAAGTTCAGATGAGGGTATGTCAGAAAACCGCTGCTCAGACATGGTTTCATAAATTTGAAAGAGCCGATCCCCGATAATCAGGCTGTTCATGAAACGTTTACTTGCCATGTTGATCTGTCTGCTTATGCCCTTCGCCCTGGCCGAGGGTAGCCGCGACCTGCTCGGCAGCGCCACCGGTGAGTATCGTGCCTTCCTCGAGTCTGGCTATGGCAACACCAAATACGCCGCCATCATCCCGCGCAAGACCACCCTCTATGCCTACGTGTCCAGCAACACCGAACGAATCGCGGTCGGCTCCAGTGCCCTGACGGTCACCGGCACCAGCGATGCCGCCATCATCATTACGCCACTGATCAGCGGCGGCACCCAGACCAAGTACACCAACGCAAACGCCTGCGGGCAGATCACCAGCCGCAACCAGGAATCGCTCGGACCCAGCACCGTCTACTCCGGCGGCTATGTACCCTGCACCTATACCCCCACCAGCGGTGCGGGCCTGTACCAGGTGGACATTATGGCCCCCAGCGCGACCAACAATACCGTCAACCCAACGCCGGTGGCGGTCGCCAGCGCCTGGGCAACCCCCGCTGCCGGGGATTGCTGCGTGGCTGCCTGGGACGTTTCGGTGATCAGCGGCACTGCCGAGCAGAAAGGCCGCGTGTTCGCGAAATACATGTCGCTGAACACCGGCGGCAACACCACCCCGATCATCAACCTCAAAGTAAATGTCCAGACCCGCGACGGCTACCTGTACAACGTGGTGCAGAAGCTTGATCCGTACGGTTACATCTTCTTCGCCAACAACAAGGGGGTTCTTAGCGGCGGCAATCCGACGTACCAGAGCTCAGCCGGTGCTACCTCCCTCCCCTTCCATCTCCCGACCGATCCTGATGACACCACCAACTACACCGCCAAGCTGTTCTTCAATGCGCCGTCGTCTGCCCTACCTGCCAGCGTGACCACCTCTCTGAGCGCCACCCCCGAGTGGCTGCTGCCCAGCACCACCATCCTCCCACCAACCCCGAACACGCTGATCTTCACCGGCAAGAACGGCACGCCCGGCTACGCCGGCAGCCAGAGCGGCAACCTGCTCGGCGGCACCTTCACCTTCAACAACCCTGGCGCCGCCGGCTTTGCCTACCGCTTGACCATCCCGTTGTCTGCCAACGGCACAGGCAGCACCGACCGGGTGTTTCTCGGCACCTCGGTCGCCGGCAGCAACAGCGTGGTCTGGGACGGTCTGGACGGCAGCGGCAATCCGGTCCCGGCGACCAGCTATAATTACACTGCCACCATCAAACTCTACAGCGGCGAGTTGCACTTCCCGCTGCTCGACGTGGAAAACAGCAATGGCCTGATCATCACTCGCGTCAACCCTCCCGTGCCGTCCTACGGTGGAGCCGACGGTGGCGCCTCGTACGTTTACTGGAATGACACCCCGATCGTCGCCACCACCGGCGCACCCACCCCGAAGTCGAATCTGAACGGCACCAGCACGACCCCAGCCCACACCTGGAGCAGCGCCTTCGGCAATGACAACACCATCGACACCTGGGTGTACTACCCGAGCAGCACCACGACCGGCAACGGCCTGACGGTCCGCAGCGCCGACATCCGGGTCGTCAAGACCAGCACCGCCACCGCGGCGCCGCTCGGGTACGACGTGGTCTACAACCTGGCGTTCACCAACCTCACCGCTCCCGGCACTGCCTGCCCTGGGCAGACCACCTGCACCGTCCTTGTCACTGCCACCGACCCGCTTCCCGCCGGCTTCACCGCCATGAGCTGGACCTGCGCGAGCGGCTGCGCAGCAACCAGCGGCACCGGCGCACTCAACACCGTCGTGACCCTGGTCGACGGCAATACCGTCAACGTCAAGGTCACGGGGACGCTGAGCACCACCGCCGGCACCAGCGTCTCGAATACCGCCAACGTCACCAGCGCCAACGACGCCACCGACCCTGCCACTGCCAACAACACCTCTACCCTGACCCTCAACACCCGGGCGGCCATCGGTGCGCTGACGCTTGCCAAAGCCCAGCGTCTCTACACCACCGGCACCTCCTCACCGTTTGTCACCACGGGCATTCAGGTCAGACCAAAAGACCAGGTGCAGTACCAGTTGACGTTCACCAATACCGGTGACAAAGGCGTCAAAGTCGCCACTGTCCGGGACACCCTGCCTGCCCAGCTGACCCCGGTCGGCAACGCCACCATCACCTGCCCGAACGGCACGACCGGCAGCATCACCCCAGCTGGCCAGCTGATCAGCGCCGATGTCGTCCCCACCTGCGGCATCATCAAAGCCGGTGAGAGCGGCACCGTCACGATCCTCACCACCGTCAAGTAACGAAGTACCGAGAAGACGCGCGGCCAGAAGGCCGCGCGTCCTTCCTGTATGCCTTCCTGAAAGACCGGTGTCAGACCTGCCCCGCTAGGTTCAGGGCATCATGACCTCGATCGCTCCAGCCCGCTGCCTGCCGTTTCTCCTGCTGGCACTCGTCCTCAGTGCCTGTGGCGGCGGAACCGGAACCCTGCAGATCGACGGCACCTCCGGCACGCCCGTCCCTCTGACCGGCCCAGTGGAGCAGGTCGGGACCACCGACGGCCCCAACCTCCCGCTCGACATCGCGCCGGTCACCGAGGCTGATGCCACCGCCGCCGAACGCAGTCTCCTCGCGGAAATCAACGCTGCCAGAAGCAAGCCGCGCACCTGCGGCACGAAAGCCTTCGCCGCCACCAGTGCGCTGAACTGGGATGCCCGCCTTGCGGGCGCCGCGAAGACCCACAGTGACGACATGGCCCACACCGGTTACCGCGAGGAGACCCCGGCCGAACCGGACGCGCCGCACAAAGGCAGTGACGGCTCTTCCCCCCAGGACCGTATCGACCGCGCCGGGTACCTCTGGACCACCAGCGGCGAGAACGTCGCCGCCGGTTTCAAACCTGCTGCGGTAGTCGCCGCCTGGCTCGCCAGTCCCAGCCACTGCGCGAACGTCATGAACCCGACGTACGTCGACACCGGTATCAGCCTCGTGAACTACCCCGGCGCGGTGTACACCACGTTTTACACCGAGACCTTCGGCCGCGCCCTCTGAAGACCCACCGGGTGGACCGTAAGGGCGCGCACCAACCCCTGCCAGCACCACCGCTGGCCATACCCTCACTCGTTCAGGGACCACGATCAGCACCACCGGCGTGTTCAACTACACCGACGAAACACTACTCCCCAGACGGTCAGCATCCCGGTGACGGTTTACCGTGAACCAGGTCATCGAGGTCACCATCTTGCCGAACGGCACCCTCACCACCCCGGCCAGATGGCCTACACCGCCCCCAGCAGGCTGACCTACGCTGTGTGCAACGACAGCTTCGTCCTTACCACGCAGGGCAGCAACAGCCCCCTCTCCCCGGCGTGACGTACTGTCCTCTGCCTGGACGCTTCCGGTCCCGAACACCGGCATGCCGCTCACTACCGCCGAGACAAAAACCATCTACGCGTTCTGCAGCAGCTCATCGCTCGCTGGCGGCAGCCAGACGCTGATCGACCCGGTCGGCACCTCCACCTTTAACACCACGAAGGTTGACGGCGACAAGTGCAAGCTCGTCCACAGTGTCCACGGAACCACGCTTCCTGCGGTCCTGGGCAGCGCTCCCAGTACCACCGCACCGACCGTCAGCGACCTGTTGTTGCCTGGTCAGAGCATCACCATGACCATTTTGACGCCGCTGAATTGAACCACGGCTATCAGGCAGGTGCCAAAGAGATTCCTCTGCACCGGTTCTTCAGGCTTAGACCGCGTTCCTGACACAAAGTTATTAAGGACAGTTCATAAAACTGTCAGACCCTCCCAGGCATGCTGAAAGCCCAAAGAGCCCTGCTCCTGGCCTTTCACCTTCTTCAACCCTTCCCAGCGTACGCGTACCCCACCGTCAGGAAATCAGGAAACCTCAGACAAGAAGTCAACCCGTTCCTGCAGACCGGACGACAACCAAAAAACACTGCTTCACCCCGTTCAGAACGCAGGCCATCTGAAGCTCCAGTGTTCAACTTCCTTCCCGCCCTGCCCTTATTTCCGTCCTCCTGGAGACCGACCCATGTCCCGACCCACCTTCAAGCGCCTGCTGATCCTCGGTCTCCTGACCTTTCCGCTCCCCGCTGCGCTCGCCGCCGGCACCCCCGCCGGCACCGTCATCAGTAACGTGGCCGTCTTCGACTCCGAGGACGGTAGCGTCAGCAGCAACCCGATCAGCCTGACCGTGCAGGGGGTCTGTGCCGCCAACCTTGCCCCAAATGGCCTGAAAGCCAGTGCGCTCGCCGGCCAGCCGGTCACCTTCGCCCACACCCTGACCAACGTCGGTAACAGTGCCCAGACCTTTACGCTCGCCGCCACCCCTGGCGGCGCCGCCGCCTATCATGACCGGAACGCTGACGGCATCGCGACCGAGGACGAGTTGGTGAGTACCGTCACCCTCCCTGCGGACGCCAGCGTGCCGCTGCTGCTCTTCGGGTTGACCGGTACCCAGAGCGAGACCTGGACATTGTCGGCGAGCTGCGCTGATCCGCTGGAAGGCACCCAGACCGTTACCGACACGGTCAGCACCAACGTCTCGCTGCTCGAATTACAGAAAAGCCTTCTGACCGACGACGTCGCCGTCGCTGGCGCTGAAGTCCGGTACGCGATCACCGTACGAAACCCGAACCTGATTGCCCTGCAGACGGTCATTGTCACCGATCGGCTCCCGGCTGCCGAGACGCTCGTCAACGCCGTGCCTGAGGTGACCTCCCAGGATGCCGGGGGCCTGCACTGGGCCTTCGGTACCCTCCAGCCCGGAGAGGCGAAGCGGATCGTCCTGACCGTCAAGCTCAGCGACACGCTGGCCGACGACACGCTCATCACCAACACCGCGGCCGCCTCCAGCGGCGACCTCAAGGGGCCCACCAGCAGCCAGGCCGCCCTGCGGATTTTCAGCACCCGCCTGCTTCTGCAGAAAGCAGTGCTGGAACGGGTCGCGGACGTCGGCGATCTCCTGCATTACACCATCACGGTGACCAACCCCAGCAAGGTCAACTTGACCGGCGGCGTGATCGACGACGCCCCGAGCCCCGGGCTGCGCTACGTGACGGGCAGCACCACCATCGATGGCAAGCCGACCGCCGACCCGGCCATCAGCGGCTCGCAGTTGCACTTCCAGACCGGGCCTCTGGCCGCCGGGGCGTCACATGTCGTCACCTACACGCTGCAGGTTACCCCTGAAGCCGGTGATGACCTTGACAACACCGCCGGTGCGAACGCCGTGGGTGCCAACGGAGTGATCGTCGCGCGGGTGGTCAGCAACCTCGGCAAGGTGCAGGTCGAACGCCGTGTCCGCCTGTTCGGCGGTGCCGCTCAGATCATCGGCCGCGTCTACGTCGACCGCGCACACGCCGGACACTACGTCGCCGGCATCGATACGCCCGTCGCCGGCGCCCGGATCCTGCTCGCCGGCGGCCTCGAGGCCCTGACGGACCCGGAAGGGCGCTACCACTTCGCCGACCTCAAACCTGGCACCTACGCCCTTCGGCTCGACCCCAAGAGTGCTCCCTGGAAAGCCATCCCCTGGATCGGCGACCGCGGCCTGACCGGCAGCCGCACGGTGGATCTGCTCGGACTGACCAACATTGACTTTCCCCTGCAGCCGAACACCGGGAGCCTGAAATGAACCACCATACCCTCAGGCTTGCCCTGCTCAGCCTCGCGCTGACCCTTGGCACCGCCGCCGCGCAAGGCACCGGGATGCCCGGCTTCGACCTGCCGGGCACCGACCTGTCGGAGACCGACGCTCCTGCCGCCCTGCCAACACAGCTGGTCAGCCTCCGCGTCTCCACCCCTGCAGAGGCCAGCGAGACGATCGTCTTTCAGCCGCTCCCGGCCGGCCTGATGGTCCTGCCCGGCACGAGCACCCTCGACGGAACGAGCATTCCCGAGCCGTTGGTCAGCAGGACTGGTGTGTACTTCATCCTCCCTGGCGCGGCCAAGGGCGAGCTGCGCTTCACTGTTCAGGGCATCAGCCAGACCGCGACACTTCCGATCGGCGGCCTGATGGTCCGCTACCCACAAGGTGGGAGCGAGGTGCTCACCGGCACGGTGGATCCGACGGACCTTGCCACGGCGAAGACCGGGTCGACAGCGGTGGCCGAGCGTGCCGGAATCATCCGCTCCCCTCAGGAAGGGCTGACACTGCGCGGCCGCAGTTCTGTCGATGTGACCCTGGACGTGCCGATCGGCCAGTCCATCCAGGGCGCCCTCTCGGTCAACGGCGTGCCGGTTCCTGACAACCAGGTCGGTGAGAACAGCCTGTACGCCGACGGGCACACCCGCCTGAAGTACATCGCCGTTCCTCTCAAGCCCGGCGTGAATACCCTCTCCGCCTTCGGCGACACCGTGCAGCTCACCGCCAGCGGCGCCGCCGCCAGCCTCGCGGTCGCGGCGGCCCAACCGCTGATCGCCGACGGCAGTACGCCCCTGACCTTCGATCTCGACGTACGTGACGAGCTCGGCAACCCGGCCAGCCTGCCGAGCGTCAGTCTGACCACCACCGGCAGCGAGCCGCTCGCCGCCGATCCGGACCTGTTGCAGTCCGGCTATCAGGTGGTGCTGAACGACGGCCGCGCCCGCCTCACCCTGAGGCCGCTCAGCCAGCCGGGCACCGTCACCCTCGTCTTCGACGTGAACGGCCATTCTCAGACGGTGAGTTTCCAGGTGACAGGCGACCAGAGCCGGCTGATGGTGGTGCACAGCGGCGGAGTGATCAGCGGCGGGCAGGCCTCATTTCAGGGCGCGGCGAGCATCGAGGCACCAATTGCCGGCGGCAAATTGTATGTCGCGGCGAACAGCGAAGGCGTCAACCAGGACAGCCTGCCCTACAGCCGCTACCCGGCCTACGGTGACGCCAGCGTCACCAGCCAGCCACTGCGTGCGCAAGGCAAACTCGCGCTGCGCCTGGCCCTCCCGCACAGCCACGCCGAGTTCGGTCAGGACGCCGCGCAGGACCCGGTGTTCAGTGTCCAGACCGGTGCGGACGGCCTGAACTTCGAGACCAACGGCCCGGTGCGCTTCGGCGCGAGCCTCACGCAGGTGCAGGAAGACCAGCTGACGGTGATCCTCACGCCCGACGGCACCCGGGTGCTGAGGCTGCCCACGGTGGCCATTCCCGGCAGCGAGACGGTGACGCTGGTCCGCAGCTTGAATGGCGTCGAGGTCGGCCGCCGCACCCTGAACCGTGGCAGCGAATACGTGCTCGGTGGAGAGGGCCTGATCGAGTTCCCGGCTCCCCTGCTGCCGGTCACGCCGGCCGGTGAGGACGTTCGCCTGCTGGTGAGCTACCGCAGCGGGACCGGCACCGGCGCGGCGAGCACCACGGCCGGAGTGCACCTGACCAAAGACTTCACTGTTGGAGCAGCGACCGGCACCGTCACCGCCGGAGCGGTGCTGATCCACGATGTTCCGAGCTTCGGCGTCCATGCGAACCTCGATGCCCCCGGCGGATACGCCGACGGCGTGATCGGCGCCAGTGGCGGCGCGGTGTACAGCACTTTCAACGGGAATTACAGGAACGGCAGCCTCCAGGCCAACCTCGCCGCCCGGTATGAAGGCAACGGCTACACCGGTCCGGGCGCGGGTTCGCCCGGCAATACGGTGGGCGCGAACGTTCAGTACCTCGTCTCTCCGCAATTCGGCGTCAAAGCTACCCTCAGCGGCAACCGCACCGACACCACCCTCACTGATGGCACCGTCACCGGAACCAGCTCGTTCATCGCCACTGCCGGCGTGACGTACACCAACCTGCCGTTCCATGCGGAGTTCGGTCTGCGGCGAAACTTCACCGCCGGAAGTTTCGGTGTCCAGGCCCTCGTTGGGTACACGAAGCAGAACGTCGACGTCAGCCTCGCGCATGCGCAGGATTTCGGTGCCGGGCAGAGCCTCACCACCTTGACCACTGCCTGGCTGATCCGCCCGGAGCTCAAGTTGAGCCTCATCGCCAGCCGGGACTGGAACGCCGGGACTGGTACCGCCGGCCTCACCCTCACCGGTGCCAGGAACGGAGTGAACTACCTTGCCGGTTACGACCTGCCGAGCGAGGGCGGTTCGCTCGGCCGCGCCCGACTGGCGGCCACCACCAGCATTCCGCTCAGCAAGACGCTCAGCACTGATCTGGCCGCCTCGGCCAGTGCCGATCAGGCCAGCGGCATGAGCGGATCGCTGGGCGCGACCTTGCGGTACCAGGACCCCGGAACCCAGGGCAGCCTCGGTGCCGACGCGGCCCTGAGCTCCGCTGGTCTGAAGTTCGACGTCAAGGCCGCCGTAAATGTCTCCTACGGCCTGGAATGGACTCTGAGCGCCGACGCGCTCAGTGAGTTCGGGGACGTCAAGGCGGGCAACCGCTTCGGTGTGGGCCTTGCCTGGAGAGGCGACAACGCCTCAGCGCTCAGCTACCTGCGGTTCCGAAGCGGGTCGTTCGGTGAGGACCGTTTTACCGGAGAAGTCGAACTCGAGCAGCGCCCCGACTACAGAGACACCGATACCCGCAGGAATGATACGAAGGTCGTACTCAACGAAAGTGGCACCCCCATCATCGACCTCAACCGGTCGCGCCTCGAACTCAAGGAAAGCCTCGCCTTCGCCGTGCCGCTGAGCGGCTCCGCGCCAACCGTGCAAGGCACGGTGAACGCCCGCTACTGGGTCAACGACCGCTTCGCCCTGGGAGCAGGTGTCGGCGCGTTCTTCCAGACCGGGACTCCCCTTTCCACCCGCTTGGGCCTCGAAGCGACCGTGGTGCCGTTCCCCGGCTGGGGAGTGACTGCTGGGTATAACGTTCTCGGCTTCACCTCCGACCTCGGAAAGCAACCGATGCGGCAGGGCGCGTACGTCAAACTCGACCTGCTGATCGACGAGATCAAGCGCTGAGGAGCAAGAGCAAGACCGCCACTGGACATCCCTGGCCTGCTCGACAGAGCTGTTGCGAACGTCGTGGGTCAGCCTGATGAAGTGGAGCACGACTACGACTGCCTGTTGCGGTTCTGGCAGGTGTGTGTGCTAAGCCGTGAGAAGCTCGGCTGGTTCTCCCACTCGAGCCGACAGGCCCGTTGGCGCCTTCGATCTCAGAAATCGCCTGTCAAATTCCGGCCAGTTCGAGAGTGTGTCGAATAGGCACAGCAGTATTCGAGGCGCAAAGCTTGTACACAGCATTCTGTCACGAGGTCTGGAGCGATGACACGTTTTCCTTTCTCCAGCAGTGTGTTTGTGGTCTCCGGCAGTGTGTTTGTGGAGTGTGTTGCCTCAAGTTGCGGTATGTGAACAGCAGGGGTGGCCTGATTCTTACGCCACCCCTGCCACGACCGCAGATCATGTCTTGGACGCTTGCTGCTGCTGGCCTCTCCTGGTCATGGCCGTCACCTTGGTCCGGGCGTGGTCAAGATTCACAATCCGGGCCTGTAGCCTGATAACCGTCTGTGTCCGCTTCCTGCGCTTCCATCCAAGTTGCTGTCTGGGGCAGAACAGCGCGGCTGGCCACGCTTGGCTGCTGCTCGATCAGGTTGTTGAAGCGTGAGGGAAGGATCACTTGCCGGTAGCCCACGTCGACCAGGCTCGGAATTTCCCGGATCGTGGCTCCATACCTTTGTAGCTGATCGGAGTGAAGGACCTCCGGGATGGTGTCTTCACCCGGGAGTTGGATCAGGAAGGTTTTCGCGGCCTCAGTCTCCCGGTGACGCTGAAGGAGAATGTCGAGCACGGAACCGTACTCGTCGACTGCCCTGCACAGTCAGTGTCGGACGCATCGACACTCATACCTACCTCGTCCAGATGCCAGCAGGAACCTCATCAGGGTCCACGGCAACGCAGGTCACCTGCAATCAGCGAACTGACTGTAATGGACCATGCTCAGCGCGTCTCGTGACTGACCTGGACGCCGCGCCGTCGCAGCATTTCCTGAACGTCTCGGTCGCTGAGCGGAACGGGCATTCATCTGGTGCTGTGCCTGTGTCGTAAACCCTCCGATTGCCCTCAGCCTTCCAGATCCGGTGGGAAACACGAGGACGCGGCGAACACCTCGGAGTTCATACCGGTCCGGACGTACGCCCCCGGAGCCGCGCTGGAATACCGGTACCTGGACCCGGAGCGCGGAGGGACGTCTGAGCATCCTCTACCGATGGGGGTGTGCCACGCTGTATTTCTGGTCCATCCCCTTTGATCTGGTAGCCCCCTCCGCCCAAAGGGGGCTGGGCGAAGAAGTTCACAACTTCTGTAAGGGCTCCGTCAGAGTATTGAAGATACCTTCATGAAGACAGCCGTGACCCGGACGTGGTTACCGGCCGACAGGAGACTCCCCGTGAACAAGCCGATTCCCACCCTCGCCCTGCTGGCCCTGACCTTGTCCGGGCTGGCCCTGGCCGCTCCGACCCTCAGTTTGAGCCTGATGAAGGTCGCGACTGTGACGAAGGAAGGTGTCAAGAGTGAAGTTCTGGTCCCGGCCGACAAGGTCACGCCCGGCGATATCCTGCTGCAGCGCGCCACGCTGCGCAGCGACAAGGCGCTCAAGGGGGGCCACATCGTGCTGCCGGTGCCGAAGAACACCCGCTTCCTGAGCGGCACCGCTTCCACCTTTCAGGACCTGAAGATCGATTACAGCGCCGACGGGAAGGCCTTCAGCGCGCAGCCGATGAAGACCGTGACCGTCACCGAGAACGGCAAGGCCGTCCAGAAGCAGGTGCTGGTGCCGCCGAACGAGTACGCGGCCGTGCGCTGGACCGTGATCAGCCTGCCGAAAGACGCCGAGGTCACGGTCAGCTACCGCGTTACCGTGAACTGAACCCGCGGCCAGCATGGCCCTCTTCCTGTCCGTCCAGACCGCCGCCTCCGTTTCTCTGGCCCCTGACCCACCCTGGACCCCTCCGGTTTTTCCCACCGGCCGGGCCCACGTCGTTCTGCCGCCACTCTTCCCCGACGCCGTCTTTGGAGTACGCACATGAAGAAACTTCACGTCTTTGCCGCCCTGATTACCCTCTCGCTCGCCGCCTCGGCCGGCGCCCTCGGCACCACCGCCGGCACCGTGATCTCCAACACCGGCTACGTCGACTACACCGACGACACCGGCACCACCGCCACCGCCACTTCCACGGCGGTCAGCGCCACGGTGCTGCCGCAGTACGCGGTCAGCGTTACCCCAGACGGTACCACCGCCACGCCCGGCCAGATCGTCTACACCAACAACACCACCGCGCAGCAGACGCTCGTCCTGACGTATACGCTCAGCAACCCTGGCAACGCCAGCGACAGCTACGGTCTGGCCACCTACACCACCGCCGGCGCGGCCACCACCAGTGCCAACGTCACGGCCGCGAACGTGAAATACTACGCCGACACCGACAACAACGGCGTGTACACCCCCGGCACCGACGCGCAGATCACCGCCAACATCACGCTCGCGGCCGACGCGACCGCCAAGTTCTTCGCCGTCTACACGGTTCCCCTGAACACCGCCGGTGGCACCCTGTACGACATTGACCCGCAGGCCACCTCAGTCGGCGACCCCACCAAGACCGACTTCAACAACGTCGGGCGCATCACGGTCAAGAACGTCTACGACCTCAGCTTCGCCACCAGTCAGGCCAAGAATATCACCACTCCCGGCACCGCCACGTACACCCAGACGCTCACCAACACCGGCAACACGGCGCTGACCGCCGCGCAGATCGCGCTCACTGCCAGCGCCGCCGACACGGTAACCGGCACCGGAGCCTTCACGCAGAGCTACTCCACCGGCACCGGCGCGAACCCCACGACGTACGCCACCCCGCAGGCTGCAATCAACGCCGCGCTCGGCAGCCCGCTGGCCGCCGGCGCCTCGCTGCAGCTGAACACCATCGTGACCGCCAACAACGCGCTCTCGGCCGGCAACAAGGAAATCCTGACGCTGGGTGCGGCGATCACCGGCGTGACCAACAGCACGACCGCCAACAACAATGAGCCGACCGCTCTTCTGCTCACCGACACCAGCACGGTGGTCAAAGGCGCCGGCAGCGTCGTCAAGACCCAGGCGATCTGCGGCACCTCCGGCTCGACCACGCCTGCCTCCTGCCCGCCGAGCACGGGCGCAGCCACCGCCGGCATCAACGTGCGCCCCGGCGATTACGTGGTGTACTACCTCTCCGCCGTGAACAGCGGCAGCAGCCCGATCTTCAGCACCAAGGTGCGCGACGTCCTGCCGGCCGGCGTGAGCATCTACTCGCTCGCGGCCACCAGCAGCGTCACTGGCACCGTGCTGTACTCGACCACTGGCACCTCCTGGACCAACAACGCCGGCACGCTCACGGTCAACAACCAGGGCACCGTTTATGCGGCGGTCGACACCAACGCGGACGGCACCATCAGCACGGCCGACGTCACTCCGGTAAGCGGCAGCGTGCTGTTCCGCATCAAGGTCAAGGTCAACGACGGCAGCGCGGTCAACACCACCCCGCAGACCGACGCGCAGGTCGTCAACTAAACGCCCCAGGCGGCACGCAGGCGTTTTTCCCTGTTCCGCCACCTTTACGATTCGTTCATAAATCTGTCAGAGTGTCTCGATCATAGTAGTGAACGAACAGCTCCGGGGTGATAACCCTCCCCCGCCCGCTTCCCCTCCCCGCCCTCTCGCTCGATCTTTTCCCCCTGGAGTTCCATGAAGCGCACCCTGATCACCGCCGTGTTCGCCCTCACCGCCGCCCTCGCCAGCCAGGCCTTCGCCGTCAGCACCCTGACCCCCGCGGGCACGGTCATCACCAACACCGGTGTGTTCGACTAC
>Ga0160427_10000490_pt1 | contig 24163 bp, 20 predicted proteins | sample SolpanmetagenomL_FD_108194 | JGI IMG/M metagenome (GOLD analysis project Ga0160427, IMG submission 108194) | Solar panel surface microbial communities from Lawrence Berkeley National Laboratory, California, USA - L | ecosystem: Engineered > Built environment > Solar panel > Unclassified ...
GACGAGACTGAAGGTGGTCGCGTCAACGCAAATGCTGGGCCTATGAGCAGTTTCGCAACGATCGAAAGAGGACAAAATACCACATCAGCGTCAACCAGTCAACGTCGCCGAATCACATCATTCCGTGAACGTTCTCCTACTCGTCGACTTGTCCAAGCCTTCCGGAGTCTTCGCAACCAGTCTTCCCACGGCTACACTCCGTCAAGAATTACTTCTTCTTTCTCTGCTCGGCGACACCAATCAGCACAAGATCCGACTGTGCAAAGTGTTGAGCTCGTCGCTACTGACGCCTTCATCTTCAGCGGTCCTGCACTTCGAGAAGATTCGTCCACAGACAGCCTGAGCTGGTCCAACATAGACCCAAACACGCCGTCCACTTTCGAGAACTCGAGACGTCCTTCGACCATCAACATGTATTTTGGACCAGACAGTTACCTTCAAGGCTATGAAGACATGGACGTGGACACGAGAGAAGACATGAGACAGCTTCCAGAAGACGACGACTACGAAATACGTCAACAGGTTCTGCAACAATGCTTGGACTTCGTGGACATCAGCACACTTAAGACGTTACGGTTGTGCAACAGGACATGGCAACATACCGTCGATGAATATGCACCATTGAAGTTTCCTGCAATCTATCGGATGCCTCATGAGATCATCCAGCACATGTTCAAGTTTCTGTCACCCAATGATTTCAACAGTGCTCGACACACATGTCACGCATGGATGTCTGCTAGTCTCGATAGCGGTCTCTTGAAGACTATGTTATCGCGTCGTGGCTGGAGCCGTGGTGCTGGGGTAGAGTCGTTCGCAGATGTATCTGCTCGTACACAAAGGAAGCCCCCAACACAATGGATTCTGTCATGTCATATTGCAAGAGAGTGTGCTCTACTCCCGCAATGGAGTGGCAACGGACTTCGGGAACCTTCATATTCCACTAGCGAGTATGGACAGGAACGGTCCGGTAATGCTCTCGTGGTCCGAAGCAGAACAGACTTCACTGAGCTCTCGAGTGCTGACTATACGCCTGCGTCTCAGCAATCTTGTGGTTTGAGGTTTACCATGAGCAATTGCGGCAAATACCTGCTCATCGCTGAAGGCTGCTCGATATATGTTTACCATCTCGAAGGTGTACATATTCGACCAGTCACGACCGTCATTTGTCCGAAACGTGTACTGGCCGTAGCAATGGATACCGCTGCTCGAAGATACTCCGTTGCGGCACTGTTGGATGGTCGCATGGGTATGGTATGTGATCTTGAGGATCATATAGTTACTGAGCCACCATCTCCCCACGTGTACAGCGACCGCTCGCTTGAGGAAGAGTCTATCATTGGACATTCGGCCCTCACTTCGCACCACTCGATTCACGACAACGACGATCTCGTGGCAGTGCCTTCGAGAGGAGCACAAGGAGAAGACCTGACTCGGGTGAACAGTGTTCATGTTTTGTCTCAACACCAGTCTGTACACTTGAGAAATGTCTCACGATCGACGGAAGAAAACGGTGTCATCACAAACTGGCCCTCTTTTGTACCAGAGCAGTCCTGCCCGAGCATACCAACATCTTCTGCACCACTGTCAGTCTACCATTCACTCTGCTCTCCGGATGATCCTCCACAATCTGTGGCAATCTGTCCTTCCCGACGATGCTTGGCTTTCGGGTGCAGCTCAGGCATAGAACTGCATTGGGTAGATGCCACGAGCGGAAGGAACCTGATGAAGTGGTTTCCATTGACAGCTCCTTCTCAATTCCTGTATTTTCTGCCGTCACGACGACACATCGACAATCCAAACAAGCTACGCCTGATCAGCAGCAAAGCAGGTCCCGGACAACGAGGCGGCGTCGAACGCTTCGCCAGACGAACCAGTGCTCAGTGTCATTTCGTCTGGAGCTGGGGTAGAGGTGTCCATGAGGCGGATTATGATCACTACGCAGCTCTACCCTTGAGTGATGGTGCACATGTCCTCTTCACACTACCTACGACTGGTGGGCTCTATCTCGGCAGTGATGCTCCGATCGGAGGTCCCACCAAGCTATTGAGGAAAATACAATTTGAGCCTCCGCGCAATATTACATGTTCCAAGGACACGCCAGTCTCTCTATATGCTGCTGGATCTGATCTTACTTGGGGCGTCAGAGTGGTAGCAGCATATCAGGATGATCTTGTGCTATTTACAGTACCCCCCGACGTCTTCGCTAATATCAAAAAGCTCAACACGAGCACTGATGCAGCTACACAAGATGATACTGAAGAGGACAGATCAGGAAACTGGAAATACTGGTGGGAGCCGTCGTGCTTGACTGGATCTGACCTTAGCTGGCCCCTTGTTGTTCGTGGAGCAAAGATCGGCCATCTTGACAACATCGTTGATCTAGCTGTACAGAGCTCATCTGGGCTTGTGGTTTGGGCTGTCAGTACGACAGGAAATGCGAGTACGTGGACACTTGGGGACGGCGTGATGCACACCGTTATGCAACGTCATGTTGAGCAGGACGGCAGCATACACATGTTGGACGAAGAGGGTGATTGGTCCCGAGGGCATGGCTGGCGCAACATCAATGTCAGTAACGCGCCACGTGGACGGGCTGTCATTCCCACAGATCCTCAGGATGCTTCATACATGCAGGACGCGGATGCATACGCTGTTGCTTATCCCGAAGCTGAGAGCGCGCAAACCTATAGGCCGTTCGCTCGGCATGCAGACCGCGACAGTAGCGTGAGCATGCTGGCCCGCAGTTTCAACGATGCAGGTGAAGGCTCCTCTCGACGTCGTTTCGATCTTGACGGGGTATGCGAGTTCGAAATCAGTGACAGACCCACGGTGAATTATTCTGCTGGTATCACTACCTACAAGCAGGTCGTTCACGATGCAGTCATGGTCGATGAAGTGGAGGGAGCAATGCCATTTCCTGTTGAAGTCCTTTGTGCTGAACAAAGCTGCCCGGCGAGTTCGACTCCAGCTGTCAGAGTTGCGAACACCTCGGCCAAGCGCTATCCTACCAAGTCGAATACCCAACAACTCAAACCATTCGAACAACGTTTGATCTGACATAGTTCAATCTCAAACCGTACTATTCTCGTTACTTTATTTGACGTCACTCTAGATGGACGAAAGACATGATGGAAAGCATGACAGACAGCAAACCTAAGCCATTAACCTAGGAATAATGATGGGACGACCTGATAGTTGCACCTATTGATATGATCACTGTTGTCACGCTATTATTGAAACGAAACTACTCTTGTACCTAGAACCTATACCATTGAGCTAGTCGTATCTCATCCTAGAGAACGATCTTTGAACTTCGAAGTCTGTTCTTGATGCTGTCTGTGTTGTGACACTCCAGCCAGGAGGCCTTGCAAACTAGTGACAAACACATTACGTCGTCCATTTTCATTTTCGAGGGCACATTCTGAAACAGATCGGATCAAAAACACCTCCAAGGTTTTTCGTAATGGCATTGTATACTTAGACGTAGTCGTATGCCTTTTGTGTCTCGGAATTAAAAAGACAAAAGTGTTTGTGACAGCCTTCGCTTTCCTTCATTATCATCATGATCTAAATCTGCTGCTCTACCTGGTAAAGTCATAAGTAGAACGATACTGTATTCTGCTGCAGGCTAAAATATGTTCCTGTGTCAATGCAGACATTTTCGTCATTTGATTGCCATGGCAATGCTTCTCCATATCCACGGAGCCCAAGTCCCTTTCATAATGACTTCCCATTCTCTCCTTCTCTCAAAGCTTGTCTACTACCGACGCCCATTCTGACCTGTACTCGTACTCGCCATGAACGATCTCAACATCTCTGCATGTCTTCTCGCAGCACTCTCCGCCGCATTTGCCGCCGCTTCTACACTCTTCAGCAATTCTGCCGAATCCGCCTGGTCACCACTTGACGAAACAACTGGTGTATTCTGTGCTTGCGTCTGAGTTTGTGTCTGTTTCTGTTCCTGCCTCCCTTTGGCTTTGTTCTTTGTCTTCGTTGCTGCTGCCGCTGCTGCTGTTGCTGCTGGTTCTTGCTGGTCCAATTGCATCTGCTTGAATGCTTCGAGCTGCTTCATAGCTTCGTGCATCTTTGCGGCCATAGACGCTTTCGTTCTGGCGAGTGGCTCTGATATATCCTGACCGTTCTTCCCAATTGGTAGTCGGGGTCTGGATGATTCAAACATTGCCGCTAATTCTGCTCTCTTGGCTGCTCTCTCCTCGAGCGTCATCTCATCTTCCATCGATTTCTTCAGCGCGTTGGGATCATCTCGCAACCTGCGTTTCGCCTCTGCGTAATCCTGTCTTTGCTTCATTGTTATGCCTTCTGCCGAAGTCTCCGGGTCATCCGTAATATCAATCACTGGCTCGCCTTCTAATGCTCGATCAACTCTCTCAAACACCTGCTCCTGCATCAATGCCTTGACGAAGACATCGTTGAAGCGCAACACCGTCGGATCCTGGGGAATATCCGAAACCAGTCGATGGCCGCGTAGTAGTTCTTCCTTCCACAGTCTATAACGTGGCCCGAGGTTTTGAATGAAGTTCATGATCAGATGGACGTCTGCTGTTGGTTCGCCGGCGCCGCCTGCCATAGTCAATAGTTTGTCGTTTAGGTCTTTCAGGCGGAGACCGAGATCGGCGACGTCGCGGCAGTCGGCGAGTTTGAGCGCGGACATCTCGTGCATGGTGTCTGAGAAGTCCTTAAAGGAGTACACTTTGGTGTTTGGTTGGTGGGGTGTGCTGGCGGGCATTGTGGGTGAATGATGATTTGAATTTGATTGATTGTGGAGGAGTAGGTAACTTTTGCTGGTAATGGTGGGTTGTCTTGACTCTCGAATGGCTGAAATTGGTTTGATTCGATACTTAGAAAATAGCTGTGCTTTATATCGTAGAAGCTGTATCGTGTTATAGATTAGTACTAGTTTGAGAGTTGATGTTTGTCGACTTCCACGACTCTTGCCAAGCAATCGATTTGTTGTTGTTCACATTTGCCGCATAAAAGGCAGGTGCATCGCAGTAAAGCAGCACTCGGCGTGTGTTTCTATTTGGAGATGACCTCTCCTTTGCGTGTCTCATTCAGCCGAAGTATAGCACTCCCATCTGTACTCCTTCACTCTTCAATCTTCAATGGCAACACATCAAACATTACATTAAATCTTCCTGACGTGCTCTTATTCCACACCCATAAAGGCATCACTTCACCCAGTACAGAATGTGTCACAATCACGCATCATAACAAGCAGACTTACCAATAAAACAGGAAGCAATCGATAATGTTACCCTCCTGTTTGTAGTTTGACTTTGGTACGGACGAAAGAGGAAGCCGGACCGATGCCTCAAGTTGAGCCCTAGGGCATTATACCGTCGCCAAGCATTCGCCCCTTTTCATTGCAGCATCACCCTCTTCCTACGCAAGGTGATTACTGCATGATTACCCTAGCACCCTAGCCATACCCTTAAGAATCACTCCGTGCTCACATACAAAGAGTTGCAATCAACCGTTCACCTTGATAATTCATCTTCATTCAAGAAACACTATCTGTTCACAAAAGACTCAAAGCAAAAAGAAAGCCTTCTCCGTTCCCGTGACATCCTCCCACTTGAAGCTACCCACCCCTCCATCATCCAGGGACCAGCAACAATGTCACAGCCAGAACAACCACCAACAGCAATCGTAAGGCATCTCACCACTTCCATGATCCACACTCACGCCATGCATCTTCCTTTCTGCCTCCTCCCTCTCCTACACCCCACATTCCCAAACTGGCCTCTCCTCCCATACCTAACATCCTCTCCAAGCCGACCATCCCCCACTTAAACCCCGACGGCACAATCGACCAAACCAAATACGCCAACGCTCCAGGCGGCCGCTTCCACCGTCCAGCTTCCAGCTTTCGTTCGTGGGTTGGAAAGCCTGTGTCTGATACTGATGATACGATTGAGTACCCCGCTGAGAAGGGGAGATATGTGCTGTATCTGAACTTCGGTTGTCCTTGGTAAGTAGCCACAAAGTATTTATGCTGTGTTGATTGCAGGTGAGGGAAGGAGAGGAAAGTATGCATGAAGCTGATAGAGTATAGGGCACATAGGACGAATATTGTGAGGAGTTTGAAGGGTTTGGAGGATGTGATTGAAAGGGTGAGTTTATTGATTTTATTGCTACTTGAATTCTTGTGTGAAGCTTGCCCATGGCCATTGCCATGTGTGTTTCCTGTACACCTATTTTTGCTCGACCTCTATCCCGAAGGAAGAGCAATGAGATGCAGATATCCAACAACAAAGCAATACTTTTATCTCTTCAGAACTGCGGAGAGTTCGTTCTAATGCACAATCTTCCATATGGAGTCTTCCTACTCCATCTATTCGTCCATCTCCGAATGACCCGTCACCTTCAACTTTTACTGATCCTTCTTCCTTCCTCCTAGGTCGTCCTCGGCATCCGCCTTGGCAAAGAAGGCTGGGAGTTCACACCCGGTTTGCATCACTCCCTCGACAAAGACCCTCTCTACGGCTTCACCAATCTCAAACAACTCTACCTTCACGCCAATCCCGAGTATACCGGCCGCTATACCGTTCCGGTGCTGTACGACAAGAAGACACAGTCCATTGTCAACAACGAGTCCAGCGAGATCATCCGCATGCTGTACACTGAATTTGACTCCTTGATTCCCGAGCATCTTCGCGAGGCCAATAAAGCTGATGGTGGACTTCTTCCTGCTGAGCTCAAGGACGAGATTGACGAGTTTAATGCTCCGGTATATGAAAAGATCAATAACGGGTGCGTAGCCCTCCTCTACTCTTTTGTCCCTCACCACACTTACTGACACCTCTGTAGAGTATACAAGACAGGTTTTGCAGCAACGCAGCAAGCGTACGAAGAAGCTGTATACCCTCTTTTCGAAGCGCTGGACAAGGTTGAGGCGCACCTGGAAAAGCGTGGTGGACCGTACCTATTCGGCAAAGGGATTACCGACGCTGACATCCGGCTCTACGTCACGATTGTCCGATTCGATCCAGCGTATGATGTATCCGAGGAGTTTATTGTGTGCGATTGAAGCTGATGTCTTGGCAGATATTATACAATTTTCAGGACGAATCTGAAGATGATTCGACACGACTATCCAAGAATCGACAAGTGGCTCCGTCGGCTCTACTGGGATGAGAGTGAGCGTACGAATGGTGGTGCGTTCAAGAACACGACCTATTTCGATATCTTCAAGCAAGGGTGAGTTAGAAATTTCCATCCAAGATCCTATCCCAGATGTCTGCGGTTACTGATGTTCCCTCTAGATATGCCAACACACGTAATTTACTTGTGCCGGTTGGGCCTTTGCCGAATATTCTGCCTCTAGAGGCTTGAACACGAGGACGATGATAAATGATGATGTTGATGATCGTGGAGTACCTGGACGGATTATCTGGAGTTGTCTGTGAATGTCCTTTAACGTCGTAGTTGGCATATGCCTCTTCAAGCCACGACAAGATCGGGTTTCATCCTCATGCGTGCCGTCTCGAATTTTGCAATGTGGCCAATCATAGTATAACACATTTTGAGCCACCTTCTTTGCGCCTCTTCCCGCCATTACCTGACCTGCTGGAGTTGCCTCTCTCGCTCTTCGGCCGATAAGAAGTAGGTGTCGTCCTCCTCTCCGCTCTCGGTCTTGACGCAGCCGATTTTTGTTGACGTAACCTGCGTACAACATCATAGAACGCCTTTTCAACATTGATACAGTTCTTGGCCGATGCTTCGATGAAATCGCAACCCAGCTTTCCAGCCAAGATTCTACCTTCCTGTGTGCTGATATCTTTGTCCGTAACCCTGTCACTCTTGTTACCCACGAGCATCACCGGCGCAGGTCCACGATACGCCGAACTTGACGACGCTTGTGCTCCAGCATATCCACCCGGACCTGCCGATTCTTTTACTCTTTGGATGAGGTTATAGAACTTTTCGATGCGCTCAAAGGACGCGCGTGATGTGACGCTGTAGACGAGCACGAAGCCTTCGCCGTCTCGAATCCATTGATCCCGCAATGAGGTGTATTCTTCTTGGCCAGCTGTATCCAGGACTTCGAGCATGCAGGACTGGTTATCAATAACGACTTGTTTGCGGTAGGAGTCTTCGATTGTTGGGTCGTAGGTTTCGACGAAGTGATTGAGACATAGCTGCGGAGAAGGAATTAGCTGCGAAGAGGTATATGTGGTGCGCAGGAGGTGCTGGTCATACCTGGATAGTTAGAGCTGTCTTTCCAACACCACCATCTCCGAGCACAACAAGCCGGTAGACGTTCTCTTTCATAGTTGAATGTAGTGGCGATGGGATGAAAGACAAGTCTTATAGAGGCCCAAGTTTGAATGTAGACAGTATAGAGTGAGTCGAAAGCCTCGGGACTGCTGGAGGGTGTACTGCTTCCTGTGCTCTTGAACCTAGAAGTCTATAGTGACAGAAGTTGCAAAGAGATTGAACAGGATAGTGGGGAGAGATGGTCTAAAGGCTCGATGGCATAGTCTGCTATGGTTGGCAGTCTGTGTTGATATCCAATTATGGTTCCTGAAGCCAGATGGTACTCCAAACACCTCTTGCTAGCCGTCCGTAATCGTAGTAGACTATCAGCTGGTGGTCTTCAAAGTCGTATTAGCTCTTGTGTGATGAATCTAAGAGACTCTGTGCCACGCTATTCTGTGTTTTCAGCTGCGTAGCAACGTGAGGCGGCCTCTCTCGGACTCGACTCGACGAGATCAGAGATGGCAGGTCAGAACAGAGGAGGTTACGACAATTGTGGCGTTGCAAGTTTCCAGATTTCGTGTTCAAGCATACGAGACCGTTGAAGGTTCCCACAGTATAAGGTAAGAACCGAGAAAGAACCAGGAGGAGCACCCAAACGCCAGACGGGTGCAGTCACAAATCAATCAAGAAGTAGGAAAGTAGAAAGGGAGGGAGAAGGAGGAGGTAAAGAGATGATATTGATGCTGATCAAACGACATGCTGAGAGTAGCAAGATGGAGCGAGGTAGGTAGGTAGTGTTGCCCAACACACGCCTGGATGATTGAAGAAAAGAAAAGGCGGAGGCTAGCTTCAAACTATCCATTGAAAAGACTTGGCTGCCGGTCAATTTTATTTCTCGTCGGCGACTGGTGATGCGACTTTGGTGGTACAGAGCACCTGCCGACCCTGGAGTTGCCGCTAAGGAAAGAAAGCGGAAGTCGAAGAACGTTTGACGACTCAGGCACGCACTTCGTCTGGACTGGCCTCTAGACTCGACGAATCTCTCGGTCTCTTGGTCTCTGAATCGTCTTCCTATCGCGGGGCGCTAGAAAGTGCCCCTCAAGTGTGTCTTATCAAGTCTAGAAATGAGTTTGCTATGACTAAGAGCTAGCTGTGAACAGACTGCACTAACATAATAGCATGCCTCTTCCGCCCTCGTGTTTGTGCTTTCAGTTAGTCTAACCTCGGCTTTGTATTAGCCAGCTTTCTCCGATTCCGTCAATCGCATATGGAGAGGGATATCTCCACCGGCAAAATCAAGAGCGGTGTTGTTGAGAGCTTGAAGATCGCCTCTCAACATTGATCTTCGTCTTTCTCCTCACGGGAGTTGTGCCGTCCGTTTCAGGTAGGTATATACCAATCCGGTAATCTCCAAGGTGTGTCTTATACAGCAAGTCAACATCAGGCTATTCCGCTGCAGTATCAATAGAAGCAACAACTCGTTTCAAACCACCACCCCGCACATGGAGAGTGCAGGGATAACAGACGCCAAGCTATGCTCGGATCTGGCAAACCTGCCACCCCTGCTGGTATACCTGTATGCATTCGATACTTCGGAGAGGCCCGATCCGACGGGCTAAGGTGCCTAGAGCCGCTGCTGATTACCCATCGCTAGCTGTATGTGGTTACTTGCTTGTGGGAGATGATCGGCCGAGCGAACAGACGTCTACGTCTTCATCCAGCAGTAGCAAAGATCGCCTCCTTCGTACTTTTTCCTCGACGTCTCTTGACTGCCTCATCCACCTTTCCCTGTCTCCATTCGCAACCTTCTGCAAACTCGCAGATTCCACACTTAAAAGCTTCCTCAATCTCAACTCCTCTGGCTGCTCTTTCGCCCTTCCACCATCTCAGACCATCTGCGATGTACTCTTCAACCACTTTGTCGTCATAAGCAAAGGTCTTGTCTCCAATGACCTTCTGATCTCGCTGACTGACAAATTGTGCTCGGAGAACACGACTGATATTCGTGCCGCCAAGAGGAAGAGTAGCAGCATATTCTTTAACCATAAGCTGCCATAATAATGGGAGTGTACGGTGGGATAGTAATTCAACCATAGTGCTGGACATTGTTTGCACCTCAGCAAAAGCATTGTCAGCAATGCCTGGACCAAGATTCGTATCTAGTTCCGTCATAGACTGTAGAAAGAGATCTGATAGTTCGGCAGTGTGGTCAAGGCGGTAGCGGGCGAACACTTGCATGGCGTCGACATTGTTGCTAGCAAGATCGGCAAGAAGTCTGCGGTAAAGCATGAGTTGCATTTTGGTTGGGCGAAGCGAAGGAGCGGCTGGCAGTGACGTGCCAACACGTGTCTTCACGTCTGTTAGATAGAGCTTGCGATTGGAGTCAACTGCTGTCTCAAGTGACTGCCGAGTGACTTGGCTGCCAGATGCGAAGAATTGGGCAATGGTAGGCTGTTTGGCGAGGTCGTCCAATTCTGGTTGCTTGCGTCGTCGTTTCGATTGCGATTGCGAGTTTGATGATAGTGATTCTTCGAGCTTAACATCTGTGCTTGTGAATGACAGCTCGTCTATCACTCCATTGACAAGCTGACCATCAACGAAGCCCCAGACTTCCAGCTCCCGCGTCATGCCAGTAGCGCGGAGTAGTCGTAGAGACTGTATTATATTCCACAACCTTAGCCCGAACCCATCTTCTCTCGTCTGTGTTTCAACTGGTTCCGCAACACCCATTGTCTCTTCCTCGAGCTTCTTATGAACAACAGAACCCTGCTTCATTGCAGCTGTGCGCTTCTTCCGTCCATACTTTGTCAAGCTGTACCAATACTGGATTTCACACCAGGCTGGTGCAACGAGGTCGCTAACGGAGAGAGGCTTCTTCGATCGAAATCGTTCAAGTGGAGAGCGTTTGTCATCTGCATCTTCTTTTACAGCTGGAGTACCGAATCCATGCTCGCTTTGATATTGGGTGACTGCACGCTAAGAGTCAACAATCAGTTGTCGTGATGATGGCCAAGGTCACGCGAGCACTCACGTTCGACTTCACTCTGGGAATCGTCGACTTCCCTCGGCATGATAAGAATCCCTGCGTCGTCCTCCAAGACTTCAATGCCACCCTCGCGCCACCCATACTCGTCCATGTCGTGTTCGAGGAGGACCGTGGGCATGCCCGCAAGAGCTGCTGGGGTGTTCGCCGCAACTCCATTGCGCTGCTGTGAATTGGATTCGAAGCCGTGAAGGAGATCCCTCAACTCCAATTCCACCTCGTCGCCAAAGTCTGAGCCGTAATCACTTTCGGCGCGACTTGCAGACATGGCGACATACTAGGCGTATCGATGTTGATGAAGGTGGATTTCATGCCGTCATGGGTATTCGAGAGGCTTATTTGGATTAAGGTACCGAGATCTGGACCCTGAAACATCTATCCGAGATAAGATCATGGCAAATTGTTGAGCCATTGGACTTTGCAGTGTTTCAGCTTTGCTTCAGAAAAAGCCAATCATGATGATATAAGCTGCGGATACTACAGTACTCTATTACACTTCCAATCATGGGACTCCCTACTACTTGCACCCTTCGTTTCGTTGTGCGACATCCCCTTCATCGTCGACATGTTCCTCCGGCCCAGCAGAAGACTGTGACTCTGCGAAGAGTGCAACACAATGCCACGAAGCCTAATGGGACAAGTCCTAGTCCAAAGCAATCCCAAGATGCTGGTTCATCTTCCGTTGCCACCCCACCACCTTCCACTACAACATTCTCCTCATTCACTGCAATATCGACGTGGGCAACTCCGTTCGTTCAACCACTCGCAGTTTTCGCTGGGCCATTTCGTGCCTACTCCCGCGTACAATCCCGACGACCTTACATGACTCAATTCATCAGCTCTCTGATAATATACTTCCTCGGTGACCTCTCCTCTCAACTCGTTCAAAGCAAGGATACCACGACCTCCGAAGCTTCTTCATCTTCCAGCTTCACATACGACCCGCTTCGCGCCCTCCGTACTGTCACAATTGGCGGCATCTCTTCAATACCATCGTACCACTTCTTCTACTTCCTTGCAAACAACTTCAACTACTTCTCAAGTCACATCCCTAACCTGGCTTTGAAAGTGCTGATCAACCAGCTCACTTTCGCACCTCTCTTCAACGCCTATTTCTTCGGCATGCAATCATTGTTGTCTCTGGAGTGGCCGCAGCCCGACGCAGCGTGGCGACGAATAAGAGACACTGTGCCGCAGAGTTGGCTCAAAAGTTGTCAGTTCTGGCCATTTGTCACTGCGTTCTCCTTCACTTTCGTGCCTATCCAGCATCGGTCTATCTTTGCTGGATTCATGGCGATCTGGTGGCAGACTTACCTCGGTATTGTCAATCAAAGAGCTGTTGTGAAGGAGAAGGGATTAGGAAGCAAGGTAGAAAGCGCTGTGAAGACGTCGTGAACAGGGAACGACATCTGTTTGAGCAGCACTGAGTTTCTGATCGTCATGAAATCCACCGGCAGTATGCGGATCTTGAGGGTTCAAGAATTCTGTTCTTGCAGCGTGATCGCTGTATAGGTCCAGTCACTGCTTTTGTTCTGTGGTGATAAATCAGCACTTCCGTAAGTCCTGGCCGGTCTATCACTGATACTCTCCTGCCTAAAGTCTCGGCAGCAGACAGAAGTGATCAGTAACTACCACTTAAAACGAATACCTCCGATCATCATAAGCCTACCAAACAACAACACATAACAAGCACTGCACAAAACGCTGTCCGAGATGTTTGTCATGAAATGCTCAGGACTCAAAACCACGCCTTGATGAAACGGATCGGCGTATATTCTTTCGTGAGTGGTTTCAAAAAGAAATAGTCCCATCATTCCGGTAGTCATGGACAGATTCAGCATAAGAGAGCTCTGAAGCTATCACTTCCTTCCAATGTTCCTGCCAGCATTATAAAGAGCTTTCGGACATACACACCTCTTCCTACCTCGCCTTATATTTCCAGCGCAAACAAAGCGAGTAGCTCGGCTTCAGGGGATAAGCAGTGGAATACCTTTTAACGTGGTGATCATACCAACGACATTGTCGAGAGAACGATATGATCGAACACCTAGACCGGAGAATTGCACCAACAAAAGGTCGAAGACCTTGCTATCTTCATCGAAAAACTCCGCCCGTCGACTCTAAACACCTCAGCCCACCCCACTTGCTGCGTCCTGTCCACGCTTCATCAGCTCGCATGTATATGCCCCAAACGCCCAGCAGCAGAGATTCTCGACACCCCACGGCATCAATTCATGCCCAACGTCGTTAGCGCAGCTAGACCATAGAATCGCACAGCTTACTCCTTACCATGCGTCAATATTTGATATGGGACTCCGCCGAAGATCTTGTCATTCTTTCATAGTTGTAACACGGTGCGGGAGCAGTTCGCAAATCATGGCGATGCTCCAACGCTGTATTAGTCGGAACGAAGGCGCCTGGAGAGGTACATATTTCTGTGACACGGGGATTGTGAGTGGTGAGGCTGCAGGTCGAGTTGGAGGTGAAGGCACTGGAAGCGGGAGCATGAAGGCGTGGCTTGAGTGCTGCGTTGCGGGGAACGTCGATGCTGTCTATCGTGAATATCTTGAGAAGACATTAGGGTGGTCAGTGGTTATGGTAGGATGTCAATTATTGTTACCAGAGCACCTTCACTTTGGACGTTCCTTTGTCCAGACATGAGTCGAGGATGATACGGCAATAAGCACACAACAACAGGAGCGACGATAAGTGGAAAAAACGAGAGAAATTCAGCTAAAATACCATCAAATCATACTACACATACCATCGCAGACTCATTAAAATGTTGCATTGTCTTATCGTCCATCTCCTCGGACCCCATTTTCATTATATACCCTGCATTATTTCCGGCACTCTTCGCGGATACTTCTTCATCAAGTCATAAACGCCGTCTGCACCTCAAAAATCTCATTCCTCCACCCCTTAACCTGGAAATCATCCACAACCTCACCGGCTCTTCCAGCCTCCTCATGCCACAACTTCACCACACTACCCGGGGCATACACGCCCTTGAAGACACCCTTACCAGGCTGGTCGACACCAACACGCGAGTACACATCTGGGTCAGGATCATCAGGCGACAATCTCGTCATGATAGCCTTGAAGAACGTCCTCAAATCCTGAGGATCCGAAATCCTAGTAGCACGTAGCCTTTCCCTCGCGAATAGAAGTTCTCTGTTGGCAGAGTGGAAAACGCCCTCGAGTGCTTTGGCGATTTGCTTCTCCATGACCTTGCGGATGATGGGCTGCAACAAAGGCTTTGTGAGCCATGCGATCCAGCTGAATTTGCTCTTGGATAGCTGGTACTTTAGTTTGTGGATGTTGACGCGGACGGCCTTGAGTGTCAGAATCTTCTCCAGGCGGTCTTGACCTACTTCTACGTCGATGTGGACGTCCATGCCCTTGTCGTCCAGCTGCATGGAAGCGATTCCCGAGTCAGCGAGACGGAAGAAGCCGGAGTGTGCGCGCATCCAGAAGCCGATTTCATCGGCGCGGAAACTGAGACCGTCCAGCTTGATGGTAACGAGAGAGGTCACTTTACTGACGGTACGAAGACGGGCTTTGCGAATCTCGAGATCGTTGTAGGTTTCGATCTTGAGACGGTATGGGAGGAAGGACGAGTGGTTGACGGTGTGGCCAGGTTCAATGACGAGGTTTTCGAGAAGGATGTCAGCTTCTGGAGCGGAAACTTCAAGGCGAGGAATCGGGATGTATTGGATCGCTTGGATAAATGCAGGGACGAAGATGTTGATACCGTCTTGGAGAAGATCCTTGTTGGAATTCGTGTCGGTGGGATTGAGAATTGAGGCGAAGTTAAATGTGGTATTAATCAGTCCAGCAATATCCTTGTCGCCAAACGCAGAGCGGAAGGTATTGGGAATCTGCTGGAGAAGGGCATTGATGTCGTGGCCGAGTGAGTTTGTATCGTCAGTAGATTCCTCGTATTCTTGGCGAAGCTCTTGGACCTTCTCGTCAATGTGTTCGATGAAGTTGGGATCAGTCAATGTCTTTTGTAATCCATTTCCGACCTTCTCCATCAGAGTCTCAAACTGAGGATCCTTCTCACGGTGTTCAGCAACCTTCTTAAACCGAGTCTCCAGTTCGTCCCATTCCTGTTTCTCGCCGAAAGAGGTAATGAAGAGCCAGATGTTCTTCATGGCACGATCAAGTTCCTCATTAGTACTGACATCATCCTCGGCAGTCTTTACAACTTCTTCTGCGGCTCTTGAATAAACCATTGCATATCTCTTGATAAGCAGACCGATTGTGGATACACTGTCAGAGTAGTCGTTGCGGTATCTTAGCTTAGTCACCGCTTTCTTCAGTCTGTTCATGAGCACATCCTTATCTTGGCCGGAGAAATGCTCTATGGCACTGTCCTTTGCCTGTTTGCCAACCTTACTTGCACCCTCAGCAAGCGCAGCTGAAACATCTTGCACATCGGCAATGAGTTCCTGTTGGGGCGGTGCTGAGCCGTCCTTCTTTGCGTCAGCTTCAGGCATTGGTGGTGCGTCAATCTGCTTCGCTGCGTCTGCTGCTGCTTCCGATACGGCGAATGCAGAGTCCTTGAAGATTTCACGGCCAACATTTTGCAGGTCTGACAGGAAGATGCGGAAATCTGAGTTAGTAAGGAGAAGAGAGCCAACGGTCTGTATGCTACTGTATGCTGTGGTGTTGTTAGTCTATTCAGGTTACAGTGACGATCTACAGCCAAAACATACCTGCCGCAGTATCTGCTCTGGCCCTGATCTTGGCACTTCGTTTGGCAATATCCTTAGCATCAACCGTGATCTTTGACTTTGTCAGGAACCAGATGAAGTCTTGAATCTGGTCCTCGCTGTTCTTGTGTAGCAGAAGCTCGATGAACTGGTTCACCCATTGCTTGCCAAACTTGACAAGCAGTCTTCCAGATTCACTGATTTCAGCGTCACTTGTATTCAGGACGTCAGAGGCAAGCAGAGTTCTCAGATTCACAATCAGTTGTTCATTCGAAGGCATATAACCCTTGGACAAGGCACGCATCATCTGGTAAGAATGAAGCTTCTGATGCACACGACGCTGCATTGTGGTGTCGTCATTGTATTTTGGTAGTAGAGGCTCGTGCTCGTCATCATGGCGAGACTTGCGCAAGCCGAAGCAAGAAGTGATCATGGAAGCCATCGTGAGTGATGGATAGTATGTTTTGCGGGTGTGATGAGATGAAACAGCTCTCGGACGAGGATTTCCACACTTGGTTTGCACATGGCAGACTTGGATTTGCCATGTTAGCTCGCCCCACACTATCGTACGTCACTCCTCCGCAGCTTCCTCCGCGCGCTTATTGTCACGCAACTCTTAGGTCACACGACACCTTGTTGGAAGATACGAGCATTGCTCGAGCTGTCGAATTCCTGACTAGGAAGTCCATCTGCTATACGGCTCCTTCCAAGAAGTGCTTTTCGTCAGAGGAACCATCCTTCGCTCTATAACGATGACATTTCCGAGTTTCCAGTCGACTGCAGCACTGAGAATGTACGGCACCCTTCACCACGATACGTCGTACCTAAGCTGCTGCTTGTTCCTCGATGCAGGAGCCCGCATCAGATAACTAACGCACAGGGGCCCTACATGTACCTACTTTAGCTCGCTTCATGATAACCCGTATCGGAAGATGTCGGGACGATGAGCCCTGGAGACATTGGCTCGTGGCTTCGCGGCTACTGCGCCTGGCAATTGTAAACACCAGGCTTGAACAAGACGACGACAAGATGAGAAATGACTAATGAGCAACCGAGCAATATTTGAGGACTCTACATGGCGTTGGGTGCTGGCGAAGGACATGTACAGCTCAACATGTTGTAGTCTGAAGAGGCTTGTATGCCGCTGTTATTTGATATTGGGGATCCGGTCGCCCAAATGTAGATGTAGGAAGACCACCAATATATAGCCTATGTAGTAAAGCAGCACTATATCATAGTCTTCGTCACTCTCTTCATGTTTATGCTGAGTACTATTTCAACTTCGTCTACGACTTTATTCAGTCTTTCGGCCTCCAATCGACTTTCTGCAAGAAAGGTGCTCTTGTAATACTCAAATACCTGGAGCGGTTACCTCAACCACCACACTCGCTTTCCTAATGCTTCGATCCATCCGTTCCCTCACATTCTCCAGATCATTTCTAAAACCTGGTCCTATCTTCACTACGCCTATCCGTTACCTAAGTTCTTCTACAAACACAATGGCAGCCCAGGCAACAATTAAGAGCACTCTGCCTCATTCCTTACAGAACCGGTATGATCCGTTTTGACCCAGGTCCGTATCTTCTGCCTAGATACAAGCTGACCACTTGCTATAGAAATACACCCACCAGTGGTGATTATGATACCGCACTATCGAGCTCAGCCCGCCAACATCTCAAAACCTACGGCCTCACACCTCCATCCGTCCAAGACTTTGCAACACAATCCAAAAGATGCCTCGATATCCTGCACGCCAAACCCACCGCAATCGACAAGTTCATGTACCTTACATACCTCAGGGCTTCCAATGTCCACCTCTTCTATCGCCTACTGGCCGAAAACATCAAAGAGTTGACCCCTCTGATTTACACACCTACCGTAGGAGAAGCATGTTTACGCTGGCATGAGATATATACCGTGCCAGAGGGCATGTACCTCTCGTACTCGGATAAGGGGAATTTGAGGCAGATCATTGAGAATTGGCCGCACGAGGTGGAAATCACAGTACTGACTGATGGCTCACGCATTCTTGGTCTGGGAGACCTGGGAATCAATGGTATGGGTATACCTGTGGGGAAGCTAGCTTTGTATGTCTCCTGTGCAGGTATTAGCCCAGAGGGGACTTTACCTCTAACTGTGGACTTGGGAACAAGCAACAAAGCTCTAAGGGAAGATCCGTTGTACATGGGAAGCAGAAGAGACAAGGTCACTGCGGAAGAGGAAAAGGAGTTTCTGGACGAGCTGATGGCAGCACTGAAAGAGAAATGGCCCGCTATTGTCATCCAATTCGAGGACTGGAAGAACCCTTTCCCTGCTTTGGAGCGATATCAAAATGTGTATACATGCTTCAACGACGACATCCAGGGCACTGGTGCTGTTATTCTGGGAGGCTTCATCAATGCTGTCAAGATGACTGGCATTGCGCCGAAAGATCAAAGAGCAGTGTTCTTTGGCGCTGGAAGTGCCGGTGTTGGCGTAGCTAAGCAAATGGTGCAATTCTTCATGGCAGAAGGTTTGAGTGAAGATGAGGCCAGAAAGCGCTTCTGGCTAGTGGATTCGAAGGTCGGTATTTGCTATAATACAACATGTCCTAGACTAACGCATCACATAGGGTCTCATCACGAATGATCGCGGCGACAAGCTCGCTTCTCACAAAACCTACTTTTCTCGCGACGACAACAACGGTGAACAAGTACGCTCCCTTCACGATGTCATCGAATACGTTAAGCCTACCATTCTTATGGGTCTTTCCACAATCGGTGGCGCTTTCGACAAGAAAATTCTCAAACGCATGGCTGAACTCAACGACAAGCCTGTCATTTTCCCCTTATCCAACCCATCTTCTCAGTCAGAATGTAACTTTGAAGATGCAGTAAAACACACAGATGGTCGTGTGTTATTTGCCAGTGGCAGCCCGTTCAATCCTCTGACTTATAAAAACAAGACTTTGACCCCTGGACAAGGTATGTTGCTATTTTTACACTACTTTATGCTAGTGGGGAGTTGTACTGCCGTTACACCAATTAACATGTTCTCCAGGCAACAACATGTACGTCTTCCCTGGTATTGGTCTTGCTGCTATCCTCTCCAAGGCAATCTCCATCACGCAATCAATGATCTACGCCTCTGCCGAATCACTCGCCGCCTCCATCAACGAGACTGAGCGAAGCAACGATTGGCTTTATCCCGACATCACACGAATTCGAGAGGTCAGCGTAACGGTGACGAGAGGTGTTATTAGGGCGGCACAGGAAGCAGGTGTCGACAGAGCACCAGAATTGAGGAATTTGAATGATGAGGAGTTGGATGAGTATATTAGACAGAGGATGTACGATCCAAGGAGGGAAATAACGTTGATGGAGGAGCATATCAAGAAGATGTCGAAGCAATGAAGATGAAGGATGAGTCGATGGACTTCATTGCGAGTGCACAAGGAGGATAGTGTGGTGGAGATTGGCTATATGTTACGATGAAAACGACAATAGAAGTAACGACAATAGAGTAAATCCCTGAGCGGATCCTTGGAGAACCGAGGTCAGATGGGGGAACGGAAGCAGGCTAAATGCAATGCGACTGAAGCCTTCCTCAGAAGACTCTCTTCCTACCTGGTACTCATCCATGTAGTCGACTTGATATCTTGGCATTGGATATCTTGCACGTGTCAGTATAATTGAACTAACGTCGATCATCAAATTGTCCATCAGAAAAGCTGCCGCAAGTGCCTCGAAAGAACACAACCAGGATTTCCATCACAGCCATGATATTACGACCCTGTTTACGGCAAAGGAGCGCCTTTGCCAACCTCACCAGACCAATTCTATCAGTACAGTATAGCCATTGAAACCAGCGTCAAACTCCATGCTAATAATTCTGTCCAGGCACAGACGTCAATAGCACAACAACAATGTCAAGCTCGCAATATCCACGCCGTACCGAAAGTCAACGTTCATGATGAAGTGTTCAAGGAAAAGGGAATAGACGGTCTCCTTACGCCAGAAGCCTACAACATAGCATGGACCGAGTACGAAGGCCACATGGTTGATAGACTCAACACCATGCTCGCAGGTACATCTTCCTCCTGCCTTACACCACCGATACCACCACCACACCCGCCGCATCCGTCCAACTAATCCACTCAATCTCCTCGAATAGAAGACGAAAAGCGCGACCTCGACCCCAAAACCCTCTCCCTCATCACCGCCCGTGACCCCTCCCAAGCGCATATCTTCAACCACGCCAGCATGGCACACAACAATCACTTCTTCTTCTCCGGCCTCTCCCCGACCGAAACCAGCATCCCCGAAGACCTGCAACGCCACCTGACCACCTCCTTCGGCTCCCTCGCCACCTTCCGCAAAACATTCCTAACCCACGCCGCCGCAACCTTTGGCCCGGCCTTCGTCTGGCTCGTCCAAACACACAACCCTTCGCCCAACCACCCCTCTGTCTCCGGCGCAGGTAGACTAGGAAGTGAGTTCGGAGGCGCTGCGGGCAGAGAGCGCCAGTTACACTTCAGAATCGTGACGACGTATCTCGCCGGCTCGCCGTATCCCGGTGCGCACTGGCGGGGTCAAGGAAGTGATATGAATACGCAGAATCTAAATGGGAGGACGGCAGAGGAATACCAACGTCAGACTGTCGTGCAGAATGGGTTTGGAGGCCCAGGCGCGCAGGGTGGGTTGGCGAGGGAGGCGGAGAAGTTTGGAGGCGCGGATATTGTGCCGGTTATGTGTGTGAATACGTGGGAGCATGTGTGGATGTGGGATTGGGGAGTGCAGGGGAAGATGCCTTATTTGAGCAAGTGGTGGGATAGGGTTGATTGGAGTGTTGTGTGGGGGAGGTGTGATGTTGGTGGGAATCAAGGGAGAAGTGGTGGTGGCTACAGGTTTTAGGTGGGAGTAGACTGTGGGAAAAGCGAGGAGGAGACCGATGTGAAAGATGCCAGAAACAAGATCGTTCCTCCAAAGTTATACCTCGCCGATTGTACAAATCAAAATTAACAAAGTATTGACGAATGTCTTTTGTTCAACCATTCACCAGATCAACCCGTAACCACATCCATCTTGACCTCCGCAACCATGCTTGCAGTATAATCTTATTCACTTTCTCGTCCTCCTCTTACCTTTCCCACATCTCATCACACAGGCAAAACAAATTCGACATGTGAGAAGAGGTAAGTAGACCTGATCAAGAAGGGTCACTACTAATATACTAAGTGGACAGACGGAGAAACATAGCTTAGAGCAGTCGTACGTGCTGACGCTGACAATCGTTCGAGATGACCCAACAAATGCTGGCAGACACATTCACATTGCTAGGCTGGAATTGCCTTACCTTCCCGATCGGGGGCCTCTGCCAAGCGATCGGATCTTGCCGCATCGCTACCACTCTTGGCTCAACTGCAAGCGAGCGTCATGATTTCGTGTCGAAGACGAGACGAACCTTTGCCACATTTTGGTATTTCAAAATATCACTGTGATCTATTTGTTTGGGTGAAGTATGTTTTGATAGTGCTTAAGTTATTGTTCCTTTCTTGCATATTATTTCGTTATTATATTCTATCAGCTGCTAGGCGCTGCAGAAACAGTGATACATACCTGAGTACATCTGCAGCCTTGGTCGCACAATGTCAACGATCTTGTTAGCACTTGGAGTTCTAACAACAGGATACTCGCTGTGGTGTCTACGATGTCTCCAGCTCAACATTGCAGAAGCTAAGCGGTCTGGCATTCCATATGTCGTCGTTCCTGTATATACTTTCAACACAGCTTGGCTCATCACGCATCGGATATGGTTGCGCTTGTTGTCTTATTTACCATTATCATGGCACGAGTCTTGGTCTATGTAAGTTGATCCTCGATACTATTGATGTATTGATATATCAGCATCTGACCACAAAGCTAGCCATCTTACACCCGAATTTGCATGGAATGAGAAATTCGAGCCCTTCCGCAAAGCAGACTGTGGTCTGCTCCTCGTCGTGTCGCCTGGTCGTATCATAATGTGGGTTGCGGATGCCGAAGCAGTTAACCAGATTACCACTCGACGCAATGACTTCCCAAAGCCAACTGAACTGTATGGCTCTGTTGACTTGTTCGGCAAGAACGTTGTCAGTACAGAAGGCAGCGTCTGGCGTCATCATCGCAAAATCAGTTCGCCACCTTTCACTGAGAAGAACAACTTGCTCGTGTTCAAGGAGTCTATCCGCCAAGCCCAGTCGATGATTTCAAGCTGGGTCACGACGACTGATCAATCAAGCAAGACGCTCCCTCATATTGCGGAAGACACGATGAGATTAAGTTTGCACGTCATTTCTAGAGCTGGGTTTGGACAGACGCTGAAGTGGCCGCACGAGGAGGCGGGAGAGGTTGTGCTGCCAAAGGGGCATATATTGAGTTACAAAGATGCATTGGAAAGCCTTTTGCAGAATATCATTCAGATTATGCTGATGCCGAAAGTTATCTTATGTGAGTGGAAACTAGACAATATTGTCGAGAATTACACGACTGACAGGTTAATTATAGCAAATTCACCATTCAAGTCACAAAAAGTGGCAAAGAGCGCGTATGCAGAGTGGGGTCAGTACATGAATGAGCTGCTAGTAGCAAAGAAAGAAGATATTAGGCAGGGCAAAGAGCAAGAGGGCATGGACTTGATGGGTCAGTCAAATTCCTACGATAGGATCCTTTTGTCATGCTAACACAATTTTCTAGGCGCACTACTTCGCAACTCTGGAGTGACATCCAAATCTTTGGAAAGCGGCGCATCAACAGCCACGCTAAGTGATAGCGAGATTCTCGGCAACGCCTTTGTCTTCATCCTAGCAGGTCACGAAACTGCTGCAAACACCATTCACTATTCTCTCCTCTACCTTGCAATGAACCCTTCCAGCCAAAGACACCTGCAGAAGGATCTCGAGACTCAGGGTTTTACCTCCAAGAATCCTGAAGATTGGGACTATGATCACGACCTCCCAAAACTCTTTGGCGGCATGGCTGTAAGTACTACTCCATTGATCCGTTTACTCCCCACAAGCCTGCCACTCTATAGACTAATCTCATTCAACACACAATAGGCCGCGGTAATGAACGAAGAACTCCGCCTAATCCCTCCGGTCGTCTCCATCCCCAAATGCACAAAAACAGCCCAACCACTCACCCTCGACTCCCGCCGCGTTGTCGTCCCCGCCAACACCTTCGTAAACCTCCTCTCCGTCGCCTCGCACCGCGATCCCAAATACTGGCTCAGCGGCACCCAGGCCAACGATCTCAACGACTTCCGGCCCGAGCGCTGGCTTGTCAAATCCGATCAGCACGAGCAGCACGACGCGGCAACAAGCGATGGTGAAGATTATGGTGGCCCGCAAGGCGAGGACATTGCCTCGACATTGTTGCGCCCGAAAAAAGGGTCGTATTATCCTTTCTCGGAAGGGCCGCGAGCGTGCTTGGGTAGGAGGTTTGCGCAGGTGGAGGTGCTGGCGGTATTGGCGATGGTATTCAAAGATTATTCGGTTGAGCTGGCTGTTGATGAGTTTGCGACGGATGAGGAGGTTCAGAGGATGCCTGTGGGTGGTGGAGAGAGGAGGGCGGTTTGGGAGAAGGCGAGGAAGAGGGCGACAGGGTTGTTGAAAGATGGTATGGGCACTATTATTACAATACAGATGAGAGATGGGACTGTGCCTTTGAGGCTGGTCAGGAAGGGGAGGGAGAGATTTGCATTTTGATTGAAAGCGAATGTTTTGGATAGGTTCGTTAGTCTGAAGGAGCAACTAGGTGATGCAGATGGAGCTTTCAGCAACTGAAGCGGGAAATACAGTGCGCCCTTCGAGCTTAGATTATCACCAAATGAAAAAAGAAGTAGTGGGGAAAGCATGTCAATTTTGTGACTGGCTTGTGCCAGGTTGATGATATGCATTCAAGATTATACAAAGATCGATCCAATGTAGTCACTCCGTAACCACTGTAGATCTTGTTGAATGGCCCTGGTTAAATAGATAATATATTGATGAGTTTCTAAAATGTCCGTCCATTAAAATAGTCCTGTATTTCGTATTGATTAAGATGATATGCAGGGTGGAGAGGAAGGCAGCCTTGTCGAGCCTTTGGTAGTTAAACCATGTTGATCTTCCACTGATTATAAAGTATACCTGCGAGCACATTGATAAAATGCTGAAGTAGGC
>Ga0160427_10000491_pt1 | contig 24159 bp, 20 predicted proteins | sample SolpanmetagenomL_FD_108194 | JGI IMG/M metagenome (GOLD analysis project Ga0160427, IMG submission 108194) | Solar panel surface microbial communities from Lawrence Berkeley National Laboratory, California, USA - L | ecosystem: Engineered > Built environment > Solar panel > Unclassified ...
GGCGGCGCCTTCTACGTGATGGCTCACCTGCCGGTGGATGATGCCGAGCGCTTCGGCGAATGGCTGCTGACGGATTTTGAGCACGAAAACCAGACGCTGATGCTCTCGCCGGCTAACGGCTTTTACCAGACGCCCGGCCTGGGCCGCCAGCAAGTGCGGCTGGCATACATCCTGAACCTGACCGACCTCAACGCCGCGCTCACCTGCCTGGAGCAGGCGCTGCTGGCTTACCCTGGCCGCACACCGGAGCCCGTAGCGGCGCGCGAAACGGCTGGCATCCTTTCTTAAGCCATTCTTAAGCAACAGACGGCCCGCCATTTACGTCTGTAGCTGCTCACGCTACCCCTCGCTATGCAACCTGCCCTCGCGCGGCCCGCCGCCGCTACCCACGACTACTCGGCCCCCATGCGCCTCTGGCACTGGGTAAATGCGGCCTTGGTCTCGGGGCAGCTGCTAACCATTCTTTTTCAGAAGGTTATCGTGAATGCGAAGGGAGCCGTGCTCGAGTTTCAGGCGGCTATCACGAAGGGAGGCGGTGTACTTTCGCAGCAGCAGGGGCGGGCGGTGGCGCACGTTATCAGCGAGCGCATCTGGACGTGGCACGTGTGGATGGGGCTGACGCTGGCCGCCTTCTGGCTGTTCTGGACGGTGATGCAGGCGCTCGACCCGGCCGGCCGGCGCTTTGGGGCGCGCCTGATGGCGGCGGCCCGGCGCTACAAGCTGGCGGCCCCAGCCGAGCACGCCGGCGCCCGCCACGCGCTGCTGGCCAAGCTCACCTACGCCGCCTTCTACCTATTCATCACCCTTATCGTTGTTACGGGTCTGGTGCTGACGTTTGCCGACGACGTTCCCCTGCTGGGCAGCATCAAGCACACGGCCGAGGAAATCCACAACGTGACGATGTACCTGGTAATCGGCTACATTGTGCTGCACGTAGTGGGCGTGCTGTGGTCAGAAATCACCGAAGACCCCGGCCTTACTTCACGCATGATAAGCGGCCCGGCGGACGCTAAAACCAAGTAGCAGCGTTAACGAACATTCGTTAGCATGGGCCGGCGGGAAGTAACTTTGTGGCTACTTCCCCTCTCCCACCCGCCATGCTCAAAACAAAAAAATCGGTCAAGCGCGAGCTGATTCTGGCCGAAGCAGCCAAGCTGTTTAAAGACCGGGGCTACGGTGGCACCTCCATGCGCGATTTGGCCGGGCAGGTGGGCATGGAAGCGGCGAGCATGTACAACCACATCAAGTCGAAAGACGAGCTGCTGGACACCATCTGCTTTCGTATTTCGGACACGTACATCTCGCAGCTGCGCGAGATTGAGCGCACCACCATCCCCTACAGCGACAAGATAAAGGCCCTGGTGCGCCTGCACATCCGCCTGATGGTGGAGGACAGCGCCGCCGTATCGGTGGCCAACCACGACTGGAAATTTTTACCCGAGCCGCGTCTCACCGAGTTCAAGCAAGCGCGCAAGGCCTACGAAAAAGGCTTCGCCGCGCTTATCGAGGCTGGCATTGCGGCCGGCGAGTTTCGGCCCGTCAATGCCTCGGTGGCTCTGTTTACGGTGCTGTCGGCGGTGCGCTGGGTGGAGCTGTGGTACCGGCCGGGCCGCGGACTGAGCGCCGAGGAGCTGGAAAACAACATCATCACGGTGCTCCTGGGCGGCCTGGAGCAGCACTAGCCCCGCTCCCTTGGCTATGATAAAAAGCCCCGTTTCCAGGTTGGAAACGGGGCTTTTATGCGTTGCAGAGAGGATGGGACTTTCTCCCACCGATTTAGCCAGACACATTCAACTACTAAAAACCCCTTCAGAATACTTGTAAGCGGCTTTTAGGTACTAGTCTGTCTGAATCAGTCTAGCTAGTATCGGTTTTAATCGGGTCTTTTGTCCCCTTTTTGTCCCCTTCTTGTGGGGGACACAGCGTAGTTTTGAGCAGATAGCCCAAGACTCTCTCCCATGGCCACCGTCTCGTTTCTACTAAAGGAACCCAGCGCCGTTAAGGCCACGCCCATCTTCGCTTTTCTGGGCTTCGACGGCAAGCGCGTCAAGGTCTATACCGGCCTGAGTATTCTACCCAAGCAGTGGCTCAAGAGCGAGCAGCGCGCCCAGATGCGGGGCTACCCGGCCAACGGTACGCTGAACGATACGCTGGAGCTCGCCGAGCAGCAGTTGCTCGACTGCTACACCGAACATCGGGCCCAGGGCCTGTTGCCCGGCGCCGAGGCCCTGCGCGCGGCCGTGGCGCCCGCGCTGGCGCCGACGGTGCAGGCCGCCGTGCTGGTACGCTCCTTCTGGGATTACTTCGATGAATGGATAGCGCTGGCCCGTGCCCAGCACAAGCCGCGCTCAGCCCAGGTGTACGCCACGGCATCCCGGCATGTGCGTGAGTTTGCCCAGGCTAGCAAGTACGCCGTGGACTTCGACACCATCACGCCCACTTTTGGCGACCGCTACACCACGTACTTGCTGCATCAGGTAAAGCTTACCGACAACACGGTGGCCAAGCAGGTACTCACGCTCAAGCGTTTCTTGCGCTGGGCCCGGGACCGGGGCTATACCAACGCCACCGGCTTCGACCGACTGAGCTGGAAGCGGCAAGAACCCGATATCATGACGCTGACCGCCGGCGAGGTGGCCGCACTCGAGCAGTTGGCGCTACCGCCCGGCGGCTACCTGGCCAACGCTCGCGCCCTGTTTTTGCTGGCCTGCTATACGGGCCTGCGTTACTCCGACCTGGTAAGCATCCGGGCCGAGCACCTACGCGGTCAGGCACTACGCATGACCACGCAGAAAACTCGCGAAACCGTGACGGTGCCGCTACGGCCCGAGGCGCTCGCGCTCGTCGAGCAACTGCTGGCCGGCCAAGTACGAGCCATCACTAACCAGAAGCTGAACGACTACCTGAAGGAGCTAGGTAAACAGGCCGGCATCAATTCCCCCGTTGAAGTTATTCGCTTCCGGGGCGGGGTGCGCGAGAGCACCACCGTGGCAAAGTGGGAGCGGCTGGGCTGCCACACCGGCCGGCGCACCTTCGTCACGCTGAGCCTAGAGCGGGGCCTGCGGCCGGAAACTATTATGAAGGTGACCGGACACCGAGGCTGGAAATCGTTTCAGCGCTACGTCAACGTGACCAGTGATACGGTAGAGCGGGAGTTTGGGCAGTCGTGGGAGCAGGAATGACAGCTACGCCACCGGCAGTCTGCTGCCGTACCTGAGCTACCGGCGCGGCAAGCAGAAATAATAAGCGACCTGGTTATTCTGACAAGCGCAAAGAGTTGTCAGTCAAGCCTCGTTATTTGCCGCATGTATTATCAGCCTGATACACGTTGGCCCTTCTTCGGGGCGCCGACCCGCGAGGAGTTTGAAGCGCGGTATGTATTTCCCCCTCGCTTCCACGCCGGTGTCCCCGAGGACGTAGTTAAATCCTATACCACGGCTAGTCACCTGATGGCTGCCGCTTGGTATCACTATCCTATTTACGATGAAGCGCTATCCAAGCTGTTATTGCTGCTGGAGATGGCCATCAAGCTACGCTGCCAGCAACTTGGCCTACCAGCGGGCCCAAACCGAACATTGCAGCGACTTATTACGACGCTGGAGGAAGCCGAGCCAGCAAAGGACTTGGGTTGGTGGCTACAAGTGCTACGGCAGTTGCGTAACGGGGTAGCCCATCCTGAGCGGCACAGCTTTGGGGGGGCGATGTTCCGACCTGCTATGCTCCGGATGGTGAACACGCTGAATCAACTATTTGAAGAAGAAGCGGCCGTTACGCAGGGGATGCAGCACTGTGCCGCGCTGGCAGACTTTGCTAACCAACCACTGGAGTGGAGCCATTTGAATCCTAACGAGTTTCGAGTGTTCACCCGTACGGAGCCACTACGGGCGCGACGAATAGGCGACGAGTGGCGGGTAGTTTGGGCGTTTTTTCCTTCAATGCCCAATTGCCTGTCTACTGTAACTGTAGTGGTTGGAACGCTGGATGAGAAGGGGTTTCGCGGGGTAGAAGTATCGTCTCAACAGCCAATAGTATTACAGCCTATGCGAGCGGAAGCACTAGCATTTGAGCAATGGCGACACCGTCCACAACAAGACCTGATTACAGAGACAGAACGAGAAATGTATGTGTCCATGCAGCAAAGTGAAATGCATCGACAGCAGGAAGAATTAATTTACCGGTTTCTATGGACATAGAAGCGCGTTGTGCGTTGGTAGACATACCCCATTCCCTTATTCATTAAAATCGCTGGCCCGCCAGCCGTACCGTGGCCACATCATTGATGAAGGCCACGGCGCGCGCCGCCAGCTGAGTCGGGAAGTCGCCGCCGGCCAGCGCACCGAAGCGTAGTGCCGCATCCTGCTGCAAGGCCAGGCTCAGCACGGCCGACTGCCCGTAGGTACTGTAACTGGCTGCTAGGCCCGGGCGGGCCGCGGCTAGGCTCGCCGCCGACGGCAGCCGGTCGCGTTTGGTGCGCTGGTTAAAGGTGCGGTCAACGGGCAGCAGATTCCACAGCTCGTTGACGGGATAGAAGCTCAGCGGCAGCAGGTGGTCCAGGTCATATTCGTCGGGCCGGCTGATAACCTTACCCGTCCAGGGGCAGGCGAAGCGGTGCTGCTCGAACAACAGCACGTCGACGTGGTTGCGCTCCCAGGTGAGCGGCCGGCGGTTATCGGGCCGGGCAGTGAGCAGCGCGTACACCTCGCCGCGCGGGGCGGCGCCCAGCTGCTCGGTAAACAGGCTCCATTCGTGCACGCACAGCGCCTCGACGTAGAGCGAGAGCCGGTGGCAGGCGCGCCACAGGAACGCCGGCACCAGCAGGCAGCGCTCGGTTGGGTCGGTACCGGGCAAGGGCGTGGCCACGACGTCGCGCAGGCGGGAGGGAGCCGCAAAGACGCTGGCCTCCTTGGTACCCGCGTGCTGAATGGGCATCAGCAGCGCCGTGGCGGCCGCCTTGCGGGCCTGCTCATAGGCAGTCAGCAGTTGGGCCGGGTACTGCGCCCGCCGGCGGGCCGTACGCATCTCCGTCAGTAGAAAGTAGCCGTCGCCGGCGCGGCCGGGCCCTACCACCAGCGCCTGCCAGGCAGCGCGCAGTTGGGCCAGGGCGGGGCGCAAAGCCATGTCGTGGCCGGTGGCCTCGCCGCGGCGCGCCGGGCGGCCCTGCAGCACCGGGCGCGCGGGGTCGGCAAAGCTCCAGTAGTAGGCCAGCCACCACTCAGCCAGGCGCGTGAGCGGCACGGCTACGGGCAACTCACCGGTGAGGGCCAGGTCAGGGTGGCCCAGCACCACATCGTTGAGCGCTCGCAGCAAGGCGAACTTGTAGCTGGTGGTTTTGCTGTCGTGCTTGAGGATGGTGGCCAGTAGCTGCTCACCGGTAGCATCGGGGTGCATAGTACTTGCAAGGTATTAGGAGCTAAGCCTTACATCGGCATTGGCTGGCAGTGCTACAAACAGCAAAGGCTACTTGGCAAAGCTTCCTTCTCCTTGCTCTTACGACTGACGAGGCTCTTGTATTGGACCTGACAAATAGGGTGGCTGTCCCGGCTGTGGTGTTTCACGCTTTCTCTCAATCTCTAACTGTTTTTTACGACGGTCTTCTTCTAGTGTCGGCGTGAGTTCAGCAATCAAGGGCTGGAGGATACTGAAAAGCTTCGCGGCGTATTTATTACTGTCGGCGAAATTACTGTTGTCGCCAATCGGACCAACTTCGAGCTCATATAGCTCTCTGACCTTACTATCATAGATGTAGTCACTAAAATCCCAGTTCAGGCTGGCATCCGAGGTATGAAGCTCGAGAATCATCTGCCGGAGCAAGATTTTCAGTCTAGGGTATCGTTTTGCTTCCTCTTTAATCTCATTTAACTCTCGCTCAAGCGCTTCTGCTCGATAGGTGAGCTGTTGAGCGGGGTTTTGTGAGCGCTGAGAAAGAAAACATTTAAATTCCCAGATAGCCTTGATGCTTTCCAAGCCAATCCGGTGGGGCAGAAACCCACGCCTGTCGCTGAAGCAATAAAGTGACTTTATGGCGGCATCAACGCCGCACCGACCAAACTCTATCGAGCGTTCCTTCTTTGTTTCGACCTCGACCACACACATTGGCAAGGCGTCGATTACCTCGTAACTATTGCTTTCTTTTGGAAAAGTGCTCCAGTCAACGTTTTGGAGTTGGGTGGCGATGATTAAGTCTCCATCCCCAAAACTCGGCTCCATGCTGTTGCCAGGCATCGGAAAGGCCCGAGTTATGCCTGGTTTCAGTATGAATGGCGGGAGAGATAGTGACTCATAAGCGTAAGAGGTATTAGACAGTCCGTAGGCTTCTTCCTCTTCCTTGGCAGGCACATCTGACTCGCCACGGCGCAAATAATCCCATTTCAGCCTGTTGTACTGGTTGCCGACGATGATGGGTACTACAATGTTGTTATCAATCCCAGCCAACGGAAATTTTCCGATGGTAAGCTCCTCCTCAAGAACCTGGGACAGCTTAGAAAGAGTATCGGAAGAAGGACGGTTACTCCCCTTTTCAAATTGAGAAATGGCAACCCTAGAAACGCCAATCTTATCGGCTAAGTCGCTTTGTGTAAGCCCCATACGCTTCCGTATGGCCGCAATCTTATTACCGAATACAGTACCAGAGTTCATTTATCAAGTTTTTTATCTGACATACAAGCAGTTGGCATTAGTAAGCAAAATGTAAGCAGAATAACTTTGCATTTAACTTACCTTTTGATACCTTTGACGTAAGCAAAGGTAAGCAAAGTAAGTTTTATGCAAACAGTCGCAATGGATATCAGGCAATTGGTGCCCAGAGGCACAGTCACCGCACTTGCTAAAAAGCTAGGAATCACGACTCAAGCGGTAAGTATAGCACTCAAGGCTGGACGTCCAAATCACCCGGCCGTCCAAGCTGCCTTGGCCATCGCAGAGGATTCTGGGACGCTGGCTACTGCACAAAAGTTGGCTAACCTCATTCCTACCATTTAGCCCCGTCCCACCGATGCAACCCCAAACCATCCTTATGCATAGCTTGACGCTTGAGCAACTGCTCGACGCTATGCGGCCCATGATTCGCCACGAGTTGGCTCAGGTACAGCCTGTCATGAGCCCAGCCCAGCCACTAGCCGAAGAGTTGTTGACCGTGCAGCAAGCCGCCCAGTTGCTCGACGTATCGGTGGCTACTGTGCATGAATGGAAAAGGCGCGGTGTGCTGACTTATCGCAAAGTGGGTGGCAGGGTATACCTAGGCCGTGCCGATGTACTAGCCGCCGGCACCCGGGAGCAGCGCACGGTGAAGCCGGGCCGTGCAAAGAGCAAGCCGCCCGCCAAATAATCACTGATTCACTGGGTTTTACAAGTCGGCCTTAAACCTGGCCTTGGCCGTGCCATGTCCATTTTTCACCCTCTCAATTTTCATTTTATGTCTACCGCAGTTGGTTTCACCCCCGACCATACCATCTCTTGGCTCCACAGCGACCCAGATATGCAGATGCGCGATGCCTTCGCTGAAACGAAGGTTGTCACGCTCAATCAGGATTTTGTGGCAATGGGCTCCTGCTTTCCTGGTGGCACCCAGTTGCTTTTAAAACAAATTCATTCACCTGCCGACCTTTCGGAGGGTGCGGTGTACATTTTAGACCAGCAGAATGTACCAGGCTACGAAAACCACCGGTGGTATAATCAACAGATGATGGGCCGGTTGGAAAAACTGGTTCATATGAGGCTCGGGCAGTCCTCGTATGCAGAGATGCTCTTCTCCTTTGACAATCCAGAAGAGGGCAGAAAACTATACGGAACCCGCACCGATGGCTTCCATTTCCACCATGTGCGTTTTACCGAATTCAGCGCCACAAAATCACAACTAGAGCGCTTCGGGGAAGATTGGGCCAAGCGACACCAAAAACACCGCAGCCAGCTCTGGCAGGTTGTTCACTATATCGCTCCCCCCGCCTCGGATGACATAGCTAATACGCAGTATAAAACAAACGCGGGCATGAATGCCCAGCAACGCCGCTGGCTGGATGAGGAGTACCTGATAGCAGTTGGAAAGGCTACGCTGGTAACCGCGCGCTCGAAAGGGCTTGACTATGCACCAACTTTAGAACAGCAACTCGACGCGGAGACAGCAAGCTTAATCGACAAGCTGTTAGGTGAGATACCTGCTATTCCAGCAGGTCGTGTGCACCGCAGCAAGTGCACTATTGTGGCGCTAACACGCCGCAACTGCAAGAAGACCATCACCGAGTTCTATTCCCAAGACGCCATATATGCCATCCTTGACCTGCTCGATGGTATGGGTCGTGAACAGGCAGCATTAGCTGTGCTTCATAACCGGGTAGCCGAACGACAATTGAATCGAGAGGCAATAGCTCCGGTGGAACTCCACAAAAGCCCGGTTCCTGTCATGAACGTTGAGCAAGGAGAGGCATGTCATGGATAGCGCAGTTAATAGTCCTGCTACAAGATTGGACTTGGCCAGCCAAGCCTTACGGGCCCAACTAACGCGTCTCACGCAAGGCAATGAGCAATCGGGTAGTACAGTACCAGACTTCAGTGGCTTACTGACTGCTATCGACGAATACGAGCAGGCTGTATGCGTCTACTTGTCACCAGACTCGGTGGAAATACTTAGCCTCACGCCTGAGCAACTGCTGGCTTACCGCGAAACCCAGCCATTATACCGCCTCGGTTGGGTCCGTGGCCACAAAGCCGGGCTAGCCCAAGCACAGCGTGCAAGCGAGTCAGCCTTGAGCTTATATGCGCAACATGCGGCCCTGCCACCACCTCCCGACCCAACTGCACTCATCCAGCAAGTACGTCGCTTCCTAGCCACGTTACAGCAGCGCTACGGCGCAGGCCCTATCCCCTACCGCTAGCACTGCTTCTGCGTGTGCTACGTGAGCACCTTCTACATGCAACTAATTAAGGATGAGCTTTTCTGCTGAGCCATTTAACGATTACGTCCCAGCGGCCCCCTACGTCAAATTCATGCGCTCTGAGGCCACAGAGGAGTTACTGAAGCATCCTAGCAGCTTCACGCTGCTGGCTCTGATTGCTTACCGGGCACGCCGAGAAGTGCCCGTGTTCAACCCCTATGCGATGCAGGTGGGGGAGGCAATGCTTGGCGACTCAGCCGCCGTAGGGCTTTCGAGGCAAGAATTCCGCACTGCGCTGGCCAACCTTCAGAAGTGGGGCCTGATAACCACCAGAGCAACCAACAAAGGAACTATCGCAAAACTCTCAAATAAAAGCATTTACGATATCAACTCACCTACCATCCAACCACCAACTCAACCAGACAACAACCACCAACCTAACCAGACATCAACCACTAATAAGAATGAAAGAATAAAAGAAAGAAATAGCGCGGCTAACGCCGCTACGCCTGCGCCTTCTTCTTTTGAAAACTGTCAGTCGGTTTCCTCATCACCTGCCAGCCCAGCAAAAGCTGCCGGCAGAAAAGCTCGGCGAACGGGCACCCCGCCGGATGAGGTTGCCGCTCTTGCACTGCCCCACCCAGGCGAAAGGTTTGCCGAGTTGTGGACTATGTTCTGGACTAGCGAGCAGCATAACAAGAAGAACCTGATGGCCTTCAAGATGATGCTGGCGAAGTTGGGCAAATACCCGAAAGACTTCGCCATCGTGATGTTGGAGAACGCGATTCAGGGTGGGTGGTCAGGAGTGGAAAATCCCGGCACGGCCCGCGCTTTCGAGCAGTGGAAAGTGGAGCAAGCCAGCCGCCCACCTGCCCCGGCCAGTGTAGCCACGCATACTGCTTTTGACCCTGCTGCGCTCTTTGGCCTGGACAGCACCATCACCCACGAGCAAGCCCTGGCCCGCAACCGCAACACGCCCGAATACGCAGCTTACCTAGCCCGCCAACAGGCTGACCAAACGCCCACTACCTGACTACCTGATGACTAATCTGCCCTTGTCTCTGCTACTGCCCGCGCAGGACCCAGCTCCCGTGGAGGCCGCCACCGAAGCCGCAGGCTACCTGCTGGAGCAGGCCTTGCTGCCACTTTTCATCTTCTGCGAAAAGGCGCTGGCTCGCCCGGACCTATCGGGCTATCAATTTCAGCACATGCAGGAATTGCGCGCCGCACTGGATGCGGTAGCAGCTTACGACACTCAGATACAGCAGGAGTTGCGCGTGCACCGGGCCAACGTGGCTGGCCTCAACGAGCAGCTGCATCGGGTTCTGGCCCGCACGTAGCCCAAGGCCTTAGAGCAGGTGCTACAAGTCGATTGGCAGGGGCTTGCCCTCACGCTGCTGGAACGCTTTTGCTCACCCACCACCCCTATCCCCACCCAGCCGCTGCCTAGCATTCGCAGGTTGGCAGCCTACGAGCGCCACTTGGTACGCCTCGGCCTGCTACTGGCTAGCCCCGAAGAATTAGCTGCCGTTTCTGCATCCGCTTTCTCCACTTCTTGCCATGCCGCCTAATCTACAACGCTTTACTACGCAGGCCAGCCACCTAGGCGCCCCTGCCTACATGCCGGCACAGCCTGCCGCTGAAGCCTTGCTCACAGGGGAGCTGGTGTGGGAGCAGATGGAGCGCGCCTGGCATCAAGAGGACCCAAATGGTCGGCCGACGCACTTCCCTTCCATCACGCCTTACTGGTCGTGGCTACCCGATGAAGTGACTGTGGTTACCGGCTGGCCGGGCCACGGTAAAAGTGAATTGATGCTTCAACTCATGCTAACCAAAAGTGTGTATGATAACTGGAAGTGGGCGCTCTACGTGCCTGAAAATATGCCGGCCCACCGTATCGCTACTAAGCTAGTGCAGAGCTATGTAGGACGAACTGCCAATTTTAAGAGTAACTACCGCATGAGCTTTGCGCAGTTCGAGGACGCGGCGAGTTGGGTTCTGAAGCATTTCCACTTGGTAGACCCGCGTAAGGCCGCTACGCTCACCGAACTGCTGCCGGTGCTCCGCCACGCTATCACCACCTACGACTTGCAGGGCTATCTCATCGACCCCTGGAATTCGCTGGCTAGCAACCTGCGCGACTACGGTGGGCGCGAAGACGAGATGCTGCGAGCCCAACTCAATCAACTGCTCGACTTTACCGAAGACTTGCACCAATGTGGAGTGGTGTGTGCCCACCCTTCGGGCGATGCCCGTACCAAGGATAAGGACATGACGCTGCGCGTGCCCGACCAATACAGCGTGAGTGGGGGCCGTATGTGGGCTAACAAGGTCGATAACTTCCTTGTGGTACACCGGCCCTACGCCGATGACGACCCCACTAACACGGCCGTGGACTTCTACGCTCGCAAAATCAAGCAGGAAGGTCTCGTGGGTATGAAGACGCCCAAAGAGGGAGTGCGCCTGAGCTATGAGCGGGGTACCTCGCGCTACTTAGACCCGAAGCTTGGTCACGCCCCGCTCGATGTTTTGGCCCGCCAACGCTATCAGCAGCACGGTACCAACCTGCTGTCCACCACCGGACCAGCTCAGCAGCAGGCGCTACCTGACTATCGGCACGATGCTATCCGCACAGGTAGTCCCAATGCATTTGACGACCCCACCGCCACCTGGAGTCCCCACGGCCGCCCCATCACCTTGCCGTCCACGCCCAATGGAAACGTCTGACTTCTGCCGCTGTCCTGGCTTCCTATCCAGCATCCCGCCCGCTGCGGGCGCGTCCGCGGCTGAGCACGTGGCTCACGCCGACCACTTGCGCAAGCTGGCTGCCATTGGCACCTTACCCGACCCAGCTTTTCAGCCTTACCCGCAACCGGCTAACGTGACCGCTTCACCTCATTTCTGAACTGTGCTTATGCAATCTGACCGTCAATTTCCACTCAAGCTTCGCGTGATGGACCGATGTGCTTGCGTAGCCCAGCACTCCTTCCTGGTAGAACTACCAGAGTTGAAACGCTACGTGGAATTCCGCTACTACCTGGGCGGCCCGCGCGCAGCCAGATACCCCAAATACTTTACGCTGACCCAGGACACAGTTTACCATCCTACGCCGCCGCCCGCCTCCTGGCCAAATGAAATCTCTTACACCGGTCGCATCAGAGACGGGTGGTGGGAGTACTTACCGAGTTACTCCGCAGCCGTCCCTAAAGTGCAACTAGTAGATATACTACAGTTTTGCTTCCCAAATAACCGTGTCACGGCTGCTGCTGATACTGCCGCTGCCCTACAAAGCGCAATGGATAGCTGAAATTCGGTTACCGCCGCCTAGAAAAACTGTGCCGCAAGCCGGGCCGCAGGGTGCGGAGGCATTCGTCTCCGCACCCTGCGCCAGTGACTAGCAAAGAGTTATTTAAGCCCGATAGGGTGCGGAGGCATTCATCTCCGCACCCTCCTTCACTTTACCCTGCCATTCTGTGATTAACCTCGCTGCAGAGCACCTCCGCCGCCTTGAATCATTACTGGCCACCGCGCGGGCCGATTATGATATGCTAGACTACGTTGTCCTAGAAGGGCCAGTGCAGGTGACCTACCACTCGTTGAATCGCACCGTCATAGTGCCCATCGGTGGCAATGACGTGGGCCATATCTCCGGTATGCTCGCGGAAACGCTGTTGAATCCTATCGCGGCTCTGGAAAAAGAAATCGTTGAAGGCCACGCTCAAATAGTCGCCGCGGCCGACGACCAGCTGGTCGACCAGCAGGAGTTGGCTACATACCGGCAGCAGAAGCGGGCGGCACCGGCCCTGGAGGCGGATAGTGCGCCGGCTGAAGCGAGCCAGCCGTTGGCACCAGATGAACATCCCCTTTGATGAGGAACTACGCGCCCTCTTTACCGCCGCCGCTGATAGAGCCGCTACTGTCTACTTCGCTTCCCTACCCCAGCCTGATTGTTGGCTTACGCTCCCCGAAGCCGCTGCGTACGCGAAGATAACGCCGGGCCATATGCGCCTGCTGGTGCTAGGCCGCCCCTACCGGGCTGCCAGTGCTGGCAAAGCCGAGTGGCCGGCCGTGCTGCCGTGCATCGAACGCGGGGAAACCGGTTTTGCCAAAGGGACGAGGGTCCGGCGGTCCGCCGTCGACGCCTATCTGGAGCGGTATAAGTACCGACAGTAGCGGGCCTTACGCTCGTGGGGCCTGCGTGCTGCGGTAAAGCTTGATGATGGCTAAGCAGGTAGCGAGTAAGCCCCACAGGATACCTCCTTCAAATGCCCAGGCGAACCCAAAGAAGAATACTCCCAGCCAAAAGAATTGCTTTAACATCCGGTAAAGGGCAAGCCATTCGGCTTCGTAAATAATGTTCGTAATTTACGATAATTTAAATTTTTCCTGTTCTCTCGACACCCCATGATTACGTCCTCTTCCCTTACAGCCCGCGAGCGCGTATTTTCCGAGCAGTTTGCTGCGCACGGTAATGCGGTGGCGGCCGCGCAAGCCGCTGGCTGGCCCGCCGAGCAGGCCGAGCTAGTGGCCCAAACCATGCTCGACCAGCCCCACATCAAGCAGCAGCTCCACGTGCTGGCCCTGCTCAACGGCATGTCCGAGCCCGAAGCCACGCTGCGCCTCACGCAGCTGGGGCGCGCCTCAGTGGCCCCCTTCCTGCGCGTCGGTGTCGATGGCCAGGCCCACCTCGACCTGAGCACCGACCAGGCCCGCGCCAACTACCACGTGCTGCGCCGGGTGGTGCAGCGCCGCACCATTACCCAGACGCCGGCCGGGCCGCAGGAGGTGGTAGAAACCGAAATCGAGCTGCACGATGCTATCGGCGCGGTGGATAAGCTCTTGCAGCTGCACGGCGCCTACCCCACCTTCCTCGGGGAGGTCTGCTCGTCGGGCGTAGTAGGTACTAACATCTACCTGCCCGACAACGGCCGAGGTGATATGTACCCAACCTCCTCCACGCCGGCGCCCGAGCACGCGCAGCGGTTCCCACCGCTGGACCACGCGCCGGAGACAGACCCAGAATAGCCCAGAAAACCACCCCCTATACTTTAGTTTACTTTTTTACCTTTTCAAAAAGGGAGACCCCCAATTTTCGGGGGCGGGTAGTCGGCCAGAAATCAGGTGTTTTTGCGGCAGCACAGCGCCTCAGGCCACATTTGGCCCTGCGCGCACTCGCAGCGGCTGGTATACCGAAAAGGCAAAAGGTATAGGGGCAGGTATACCGAGTCGGCTAGCGCCAGATGGTGGCCAGCCCTGCCGTAGCACGCCAGCCCCCTCGACCACCCTTATTCAGTAGCTTTTATCCTATCAGCAATGTCCACCGGACAGACCCCAGCCCCCAAGAAAGTAGCCACGCCCAAGCCTCTCAACGCGCAGCAGCAGCGCTTTGTGGTGGAACTGTGCGTGGACTGGAGCAAGGCGGCCGCCGCCCGCCGCGCCGGCTACAGCGAGAAAAACGCGAAGCAAATCGGCTACTCGCTCTGGGCCGACCAGCGCGTGAAAGACGCCGTGGCGCTGCGCACCGCCGAGCTGGCCATGTCGGCGGGCGAGGCCACGGTGCGCATGAGTGGGTGGGGCCGCTCCAGCATCGAGGATGTGTTTACCATCGAGGTCGAGGAGTACCGGCCCCGCGTGCAGAAGCCGCTTATCGACGTGATTGCCGAGCTGCAGGCTGATATGGAGGATGAGCAGGAGTTGGCTATTCGGGCTGAGGCCCTGCTGAACGACAAGAAGGTGATGAAGAAGTTTCGGGCGCAGGTGGCCCGGGCGCACCAGCGGCGGCAGGTGCAGCTCTGGCGCTACGAGAAGATGCTGGAGCGCAACCCCGACGCCACGACATGGGTGCAGGGTCCGCCCCAGGCCCGCGAGGTCGCGCAACTCGACCTGGTGAAGGCCCTGCGCGCCAAGGCGGGCGGGCTGATTAAGAAAGTCACGCCCACGCGCTTCGGTACTGGTGTCGAGCTGCACGACGCCAAGGACGCGACCGACAAGATTCTGAAGCTGCACGGTGCCTACGCGCCGGAGAAGTTCGACCACACCACCAAGGGGCAGCCCCTACCAGGTGTTCAATTCTACCTGCCCGACAATGGCCGCGATTAAGGGAAGGCCTGCCCCCCAAAAGGAGGCTATTATGCCACAGCCCGGCTTCCAGGAACGGGCATTGTCCACAAAGGCTGATATCGCTATCATCGGCGGCTCGGCCGGCGGGGCAAGACGTTTGCCCTGCTGATGGAGGGCGCCCGTCACCTCGACAATGGCGGCTTCGGGGCCGTATTCTTTCGTCGTACCTATGCTCACATCACCAACGAGGGCGGGCTATGGGATGCCAGCCACAAGCTTTACCCAGCCCTGGGTGCCACGAGTCGGGAACAGCAGATGGACTGGCAGTTTCGCAGCGGCATGCGGGTGCAGTTTCGCCACATGCAGCATGAAAACGACCGCATGGGCTGGCAGGGGGCCGAAGTGCCGCTCATCATCTTCGACGAGCTCACGCACTTCACCAGCAAGATGTTCTGGTACCTAATGAGCCGCAACCGCTCGACCTGCGGCGTGCGGCCCTACGTGCGGGCCAGCTGCAACCCCGACCCCGAGTCGTGGGTGGCCGAGCTCGTGAGCTGGTGGATAGACCAGGAGGAGACGCTGCCCGACGGCTCGCCCAACCCGCGTTACGGCCTGCCCATCCCGGAGCGCGCCGGCGTGCTGCGCTACTTCACCCGCGACAACGACCAGATGATTTGGGGCGATTCGCCTGAGGAAGTGCGGCAGCTGGCGCCGCACCTGTTTCAAGGGGCGCTGGCTGATGTGCAGCCCAAGAGCCTTACCTTCATCCCAGGCACCGTTTTCGAGAATAAAAAGCTGCTCGACATCAACCCCGAGTACCTGGCCGACCTCATGGCCCAGGACGCGGCCGAAAAGGCGCAGCTGCTCGATGGTAACTGGAAGGTGAAGATTGATGGGCTGGCGCTCTACCAGCTCAATCGCCTCAGCGACCTCTTTACCAACCAGCTAGCTCAACCCCCAAAGCCCCGCCGCTACATCACGTGTGACGCCGCCGGCTTCGGCAAAGACTTCACCGTGATTTTCGTGTGGGAAGGCTGGAAGGTGGTGCAAATCGTCGTCGAGCGCAAAACCGACCCGCGCGCCATCTACGAGGCCATCGAGGCCCAGCGCAAGAAGTGGCAGGTAGCCGAGTCGGATACGCTGGTGGACCAGGACGGCGTAGGCGGTAAAGTGTTCGCCTTCGGCCGCGGCTACAAAGGCTTCAGCGGCGGCGCCCTCCCCATGGCCGACCCGATTACCGGCGAGAAGGAGAACTACGCCAACCTCAAAACCCAGTGCTACTACCGCATGGCCGACCGCGTGAATGAGGCGACGGTGGCCGTGCAGGTCGATGACTACACGGTGGAGGTGGATGGCACGCGGGGCGTCAAGCTGCTGCTAGGCAAGACGCAAACTACCGTGCTGGTGATGCTCAAAGCCGACCTCAAGTCCGTTAAGCGTGCCCCCAGCGATGCCGAGAAGCGCAAGCTCATCAACTCGAAGGAGGAACAAAAGATGATGCTGGGCGGCCGTAGCCCCGACTTTGGCGACACGTTTATGATGCGCGAGTGGTTCGAGCTGCGCCACGAGGTCAAGCCCTGGTTTATCAAGCGCGTGAACTAGCGCAAAAGCAAAGCGGGGATTCTCCGCTTTGCTTTTGCAAAATATTGTGTATCAAGAATAAAAAACCGGTTTCGATAACCAGTCTTCTACCTTCATTTTTATGCCCACTCTCCAACTCGCCGGCGGCCGCACCTTCCACGTGGCTGATAGCCTGCTCGACCAACCCGCCGACCATGTGCGCCGCTACCACGCTGCCCTAGCCCCCGAAACAGCCGAGGAAGAGGCTGTGGAAGAACGCATGCAGCGGGCAGTGTCTCAACCGGCACCCACCGATATGCTAGGTCAAATGGCTCAGCAGGCCCGCTTGGCTGTATTTGCCGCTTCGCCCAAGGCCCGGGCGCTCACCATCTTGGTTGAGCAGGTCGAGCAGCAATCCGCGGGCGACCTATCGGACCAGGGCCTACGTGACCGGCTGAGCTACTTGCTGGCTTGTGGCCTGACCGAAACGCAGGTGCAGGAGCAGCATGACCGGATAGCAGCCGAATTGCGGGCGCTCACTGCTCCCCTTCTGGCCACGTACCCCGATGCTGAGGCGCGGGCGATTGCCGAGGCCCAGGCCCAGCAGCGCCGGATAATTGCGCTCTGTGATGTCATGCTGGGTGTTGAGGCGCCGGAACTCACCACGCGCACGCAGCTGACGGATACCCTACTCGACTTGCTGGAGCCCGCCGGCCTCGTGTTGGGCGCGCATTCCAGCATTCACCCGCTGCTGCGGCAGCGCGCCCTTGATTCACTGTGTCTGCTGCTGCTACGGGAGCAGCACGCCGGCCGGCTTACCCTGCTGCCCACGCCCTGGCAAAAAAAGCCCAACATCTACCTGTTGCCGCTAGGCCTCTTTTTAGAGCACGTGCGGGCCACCAGCGGCCGACTACCCGCCTAAGCAGGTTCACAAGCAGACTATCTGGCAAGGGTAGTCTGCTTTTTTTATTCTTAATGTACGTAATTTACGAACATTAATCAAGCTCTCTCTACCATGGCCGGCCCCATCTCTTATAATGATTTATTTAATCCATTAGGACCGGGTTCGGCCGAGCTGGATGAGTTCGCGAAAGCTGTTCAGGGCCTTAGTCGAAACTATAAAGCCTTCTCGAAAAGCCTGGATGCGGATAGCGACCGGGTGAAAACGGTGATAGGCGCCATTGTGGCCCAGGCCGGCACCATGATGCAGCACGTGAAGTCCATCAACCTGCTCAACGAAACGGAGCGAGCTGGGATGGCAGCTTTGGCGGTTGAGGCCGAAAAGCTGAAAAACGAGCGCCTACGCTTAGAGACAGTGCTAGCAGCTCAAGCAAAAGCTCAGGCCCGCGTGAAAGATGCGACCGCCGAAGCTACCTCGGCACTCCGCGCGCAGCAGAATGAATTGCGTGAGGCCTACGCCGCCCAGGATACGGCCCGCATCGAGAAGGCCGCCGCCGCTATTGTTAAATACAAGGCGGAAACCCTCGACCTCTCCAGGGCCGTCCGTGGGGCAAATTCAGAACTCACCGCCGCGCGTGGCTCCTATGACGCGTTGGTGCTGGAAAACGCCAGGCTTATTGCCTCGTTGCGGGCGCTGGGTGGGGGCCTCGAAAACGGCAGCGCAGAGGCCTTGGCGCTGCAAAAACAGATTGCTGCCAACACACAGACCCTGAAATCATTTGATGAGTCAATTCTGATTTTTAACAGAAACGTTGGCAACTACAAGGATGGTTTTGGGGGGCTGGTGCAGGAGCTAGCAAAGCTTCAGACCCAGCAGAAGGGCCTCAGCGAGGATTCGCAGCAGTACCAGGCGCTGGAGCAAAAGCGCATCGGCTTCCTTACGGCCGCCCAGCGTGCCGCCGCCAACGCGGGTCTTTCCTATGAGCAGGCCAACGCGAAGATTGAGAGCTACACCGCCGCCATTCAGCCCACGGTCAACAACCTGGTACGGCTGGAAAAGGCGCAGCAGGACGTGGCCAAGAGCGCCGGTACTGATTCGGAAGAGTACCGCAAACTCGGTTTCCAGATTCAGTCGACGAAGAAGGAGCTCGAAAGTATTCCTGCAGCGACGGAGGCCGCCGGCAAGGGATTTGGTGGGGTGCGCGAGCAGCTGGGCTTCACCAAAGAAGGACTCGTGGGCCAGCTCACCCAGCTCGGCGTAGGGCTTATCGGCGTGCAGGCCATTTTCAGCGGCGTAGGTGCGGCGTTCTCCACGGACTCCGAGTTTCAGTCGGCGCTCAGCAGCCTCTCCGCCCTTACCGGCGCCACCGGGGAGGACCTGCAATTTCTCGCTGATAAAGCGGAGGAGTTGGGTCCGAAAGTGGGTAAGTCGGCCACCGAAACCCTGAAGGCCTTCGAGTTGATTGGCTCGGCCAAACCTGAACTGCTTGATAGCAAAGAGGCACTGGCTTCGTTCACGGAGCAGGCGCTGTTGCTGGCCGCCGCCTCAGGCGATGAGCTACCGGCCGCCGCCGAGGCGCTTACTGGGGTGATGAACCAGTTCCAGGCGCCGGCCGAGCAGGCGACCCGTTACGTAAACGCGCTGGCGGCTGGGGCCAAAGAGGGTGCCGCCACTATTCCGCAGTCGGCCGCCGCCCTGAAGTACTTCGGGGTGAACGCCGCCACGGCCAACATCTCGGTTGAGAAGTCGGTAGCCCTGATTCAGCTGCTGGCCGAGCGCAGCATCAAAGGTGAGCAGGCCGGTACCCAGCTGCGCAACGTGCTGGCCAAGCTAGCCGCCGGCTCAAAGGAGACTAACCCCGAGGTTGTAGGGCTAGCGACCGCTCTCGACAATCTGGGAAAAAAGAATCTGAGCACGGCGCAGTATACCAAGCTCTTCGGCCTGGAAAACGCCAACACGGCCCGCGTGCTAGTCGAGGGGCGCGAGAAGGTAGAAGCCCTCACTGTCGCCGTTACAGGCACTAGCGTCGCTAATGAGCAGGCCGCCCGGCAGCTCGACAACGTGGCCACCGCCGGCAACCGCTTCGCGGCCACCGTAAAGAATATTGTTATCAATGCCCTCGACCCGCTAAGCCGCGGCCTGGGACGGACGTTGAATGAGTTCTCGGCGCTGCTGGGCAAACTCACTGGCAGTACCAAATCGGTGCAGGAAAACACGGCGGCTACCGCTGCCAACGGCCTGGCTAACCAGCAAACTGCGACCTCGGCCCAGGTGTTGCTCGACCGCTATGTGCAGCTCACAACCAAGGGGGTGAAGCCGGCCAAGGACGGCAAGGGCGAGTTGAACATCATCACCTTGCAGCTGCGCGATAGCCTCGGGGAGAGCGCCGCCGCCATCGACAAGGAGACGGGCCTACTGGTGCTCAACGAGGGCGCCACGCGCAACCTGATTAAGCAGAAGCTACTACTTAGCAACCAGGCGGTTTCGACGCTGGTGCTCGAAGCGGATGCGCTAAAGGAGCAGCAGCGGCAGCAGGAACTCAATATCAAGGCCCAGGAACTGGAAATTGCCGGTCGGGAAAAGGTGCTGGGCCTCACCCGGGAGCAGGCCCGCGCTCAGGTGGATGATTATGTCAATAATGCGGGCTTCGGCGAACTGAACGAAAATGTGGCCAAGCTCAGCGGAGCCACCATCAACTTGGATGCGTCGCGGGCCAAGCTGGCCCGGACCATGGCCGACTACAATACAAAGCTCGAAGGCTTGGCCAGGCTTAATGCCCGGGCTGCCTATGAAACCGGGCTACTAACCAGCACCACCACTGCCGGTGCCGAAGCTCAGAAGGCACTCGGCGGCGCTGCGGTCGATACCGAGCGCATTCTTGACCGCGCCGCCAAAGCCCGCGCGGCCGATGGGCGCCAGGACTTGCAGTTTCAATTGGCTGATACCGAGCGGGCCATTGCTGGTATTAAGAAAACCCAGGACGAGCAGGGCAAGCTCTACGCCGATGGGCAGATTACCCAGGGCATCTTTAAAGCGTCCGTAGCGACAACCCAGGACCAAATCAATGACTTGGAGTATAAGGCAGCTATCATTCGCATCGGCATTGCCCGCAAGGAGCGTGACGAGAAGTTGATTGCTATCAACGACACGGCTACCAAAGCGAAGCGGGCCAAGGGCATCAGTGCAGAGGAGGTAGCCGATATCAACAACGCGGCGGCCATCGAGGCGGAAACCGTGCGCAAGGCATATAAAAACGCGAAGAAGAAGGTAGAAACCGACTTTTCAGAGCGGGTAGAAATAAAGCCGCTGGAGTTCAAAGTAGCCTACAATGCCGAGTCGGGCGAAGTCGCCTACAAGCGCGCCATTCAGGCCAGCTACCAGCTGGCCGAGCGAGAGACGGCCGATACCAAGGCCCGATTTGAGCAGGGTAAAATCAGTCGCCAGGCCTACGAAGATGAGTTGTTTGCTATCCGGGAGCGCGCAGCGCAGCGGGCCGCCCAGCTGCGCAAAGACTATCCCGAGGATGAGTTGGTGGTCTACCAGCGCAGCCTAGAAGGTATTCGTAATGCAGAGTCGGCCCGTGAGTCGGAGCTGGTGGGGCAGCTGGCCCGCCGCGAGATTACGCAAAACGAGTTCCAGAAGCGGGCTAGCCAGAACCGGCTCAAGGCCGCCAATGAAGCCCTCGAGCTGGATAAGAAATATCACCGCTCCACGTTGGAATCCCAGAAGGAGGCCAACAATGCGGCCCTGGTGGAAGCAGACCGACTCAAGGCGGAGCGCATCGCCAAAATCGAGGAGATTGGTCAGTATTCTCAGCAGGCCGAAAGCGCCTTTTTTGCCATTAAAGGCAACCTGATTGATGCCGATATTCAGCGTGAAAACGATGCGTATAGCCAGCAAATCAAGGTGGCTGGCGACAACGCGGCCCTCAAAACCAAGATTGAAGAAGAGCACGATAAGCGGCTCAAAAAGCTCAACTACGATAAGGCTAAGGCCGAGCGCGACCAGGCCGCTATTTCAGTCGCTATCAGCACTGCCGTCGCCGTGGCGAAAGCCATTGCCGATTATGGCCTGCCCTACGGTCTAATTCCTGCTGCTATCGCCCTGGCGCTAGGCGCCGTGCAGGAGGCGGTTATTCTCAGCAAGCCGCTACCTTCCTACTATAAGGGCCGCGAAAGTGGTCCCGCCGAATTTGCGAACCTGGCTGAGCAGGGCCCGGAGCTAGTGGGCCAACCCGGCACCTTCCGGGTAGTGGCCAAGCAAGCCGTGGGGTACCTGGCCGCCGGTGACCGCGTGTACACAGCCCCCGAAACCCAGCAGATTCTGGCTGAGAATACCATTCTGGAAGGCCGTATTGTGGAGCGTCAGGTAGCCCATCGATTGGGCCACTACGACCAGCAAAGCGGCACCGGCCAGGCCTCCTATTCACCTAGGTGGCAAGATGACGCAATTCAGCAGCAGCGGATTTCTCAGCGCGAATATGCCCGCGATATGAGCTTTCAAACCGAGCGCCTGCGCATGGGCAAGTCAGCTCAAGAAGCTGCCGCGCAGGAGGCCACTCGGAAAGCCGACGCGCGGGTGGTGCAGGAATTACAACACGTGCGGCGGGCCATCGAGGAGCAAGAGTACCTGCGCCGCGGCGAACTCAATGACATTGTGGGCAACCGCAAGAAAGGAAACACGCGCCAGCAGTTTTTAAATAGCCGCTACCTCGGCGAATAGTCTCCTTATGGTATCCTCTCAAAACACCATTCTATATCGCTTCACCGCGAACAGTGATATTCTCGGCCCCAGAAGACTCCGGCATGACCCCGTTGGCTGGGATTCGATTGTCGCAGCGGCGCGCCGGGATGCCACTCGCCATGGCACTACCATTGACTTTACCTCCGACCTAAATTTTGTGAAGGACGGCCGGGCTTACCTGTTGCGGGCCTACCAGGCGGCCGGCGTGCAAGCCAATGTGCGCATCCTCATCGAGCAGTATATCCCCAACGAGTTCCGCTGGGCACCTTTATACTCGGGCCGGGTCAATTTTTTGGCCGCTGAAGTCGGCCCGACCCAGATAAAGGTCAACCTGGAGCAGGAGGGCTGGCTGCAAAAATTCCTTTCTCGCAACAGTGTGAAGGTGGACTTATTCAGTGGCGAGTCCGTCGCCGGCTATTCGGGTCGGATGTATACCCCGCTCACGGTGCAGCTGCACTCGCGCGCCATCTACCAGCGCTACCAAGCCCGGCAGCAAGCTAAGGCCACCCAAACCGCCTATATGACGGGCGATGAAAACGACCGGTCTCACGAGCAGCTCTACTACTTCGGCTTCGATACGCAGGAGGTAAATGAGCTGAAGCTGGGAGCAGTAAGCGGGGGCTGGGTGGCCGGCGACAAGAGCTCGGTCGTTCCCATCTATACGGCCAGCGAGTCGGGCACTTTTGTTATCCAGTTGCAGCTGAATCTGCACGTGGAGGCGCACAACTATGGCCAGGGCCCGGGCTTCGGAACGGTAGATGGGGATTGCTACCTGCGGGTGGTGCAGAATGGGGTAACCACCGAAACGAAACTAGTGCCTGATTTTCAGTCGGGCGGCCTCGACGGGGACTACATCGGCGATATTATAACGAGGCCGCTGACCTTCAGCTACAACTTGCAGCCGTTCGATGAAATCTACCTCTATGCCCGCTATTTTATTCACAACATCGGGGGGGGCTGGACTGGTATTCGGTACCGTACGCCGCTGACGGGCACCATGATGCCGGGCTCCTACTTTCGCATGACGGCGACCACCACCACGGCGCCAACCACTACGAAGGGGCTGCTGCTCTACGAGGCCCTGGAGCGCACCTGCCAGGCCCTCACCGATGAGTTTTTTGTATTCAAGTCTGACTTTTTCGGCCGCACCGACCGCGGCTACGCAGTCGATGGCCCTGGCGCGCTGACAATGCTAACGGGCGGCTTTCAGGTACGAGGGTTCCCCTTGCTCACCGGTCCCAAGGCCTCGGCTACGCCCCAAACCATTTCACTGGATAAGGACTACCAAGCCCGCATCCGGGCGGGCTCGACCTTCAACCTCGTGGAAGGGGTAGCCACTGATTCCAACAGCGTAGGCCAGCAGCTTTATTTTGGCTACAATGAGCCGCTTGATAACTCGTTGGGTTTACCGGCAGTAAGCGGGGGCTACGTAGCGGGCACCGAGCAGTCGGTGGTACCGATTTTTGTGGTAAAGAATCCTGGCCAATACACGATTACCCTAGCGCTGAATGCGCTCATAAAGGCTTTAAACGACGGTTCCGGCCGGTTCCGCGAGGTATTCTTTAGTGTGCACCTGCGCATCAACTCCGGCCCCGACCAACTGCTTTATTCCGCCCACGAAGACAACCTGTCGGGTGATTGGCAACGCCTGGTTGCGGTACCCCCGTTCACGCTGAGCCAGACGCTGCAAACCGGCGATGAAATCTACTATTATGGGTTTCTGTACTTCGCTGATGCCACTAGCGGCGCCTACCGGTTTAAGGCGCAGGCAACCATGAACGAGGGCAGCTATTTCAATATTGCTGCCAAAACGGAGGTAGTTGTTTCCACCTCAGGCACAGGCGAGCTCGACGTTCGCAAAACCCTTACCACTACCTGGGACGAGCTATTTGACTCGCTGGCGTCGGTCTATGGGCTTGGCTGGGGCCTGGAGTGGGCCGTGAGTGACAAAGGCAAGGCCCAGCAGGTCATTCGAGTCGAGCCAATCAGCTACTGGTACCCGGCCGACGTGGTGCTGGACCTGACGGA
>Ga0160427_10000492_pt1 | contig 24147 bp, 23 predicted proteins | sample SolpanmetagenomL_FD_108194 | JGI IMG/M metagenome (GOLD analysis project Ga0160427, IMG submission 108194) | Solar panel surface microbial communities from Lawrence Berkeley National Laboratory, California, USA - L | ecosystem: Engineered > Built environment > Solar panel > Unclassified ...
GGAGCAGACGCGCGAGACGGTCATGCAGTGGATCATCAAAGGTGGCCGGCGATCTGGCGAGTGGCTGTTCCCGAGCCGGATCGGGAAGAACAAGCACCTGACCACCCGGCATTATGCGCGGCTGATGGATGGCTGGGTCACTTCGATCGGCCTCGACCCGGTACTTTACGGCACCCACTCACTACGACGGACCAAGGTGGCCCTAATCTACCGACGCACAGGAAACCTCCGGGCAGTCCAGCTACTGCTTGGCCATACCAAGCTGGAGAGCACCGTCCGCTACCTTGGCATCGAGGTAGACGACGCCCTGGCCATTTCCGAGCAGGTGGATATCTGAACCAAAGACGGCGGCATTCAGCCGCCGTCGACACACAGCAGACCTATGCCGTCCGCAATTTGCTTGGATTCAGCATCGCGAAGGGATCCACTGCCCAGGCTTTTCCGGTCCTCAGATAGGGCTGCGTCAACTGCAGCCAGTCCGCCAAGGGAAGCAGTCTGAGCCCATACGGTTCGGCCCAGCCTTGTGCTTCAGAGACGAAGGCAGCATCGCTGCTCGGATGACGGACGATCTGGACGACGTGCGTGATGCCGCGAGGGCGAGGGTGGTTGGTGGCCCACGCACCGCCTCCTTGCTGAAGCCCTATCGTCGCGTAAGGCGGCAGGGTGTCCAAGCTGATGTGATCGCCTTCCAAGGTTGTGCCGGACCAGGATCCAAGCACTTCGATCATGCGGTCTGACCAGGTATGGATTGCGGCGAGGTCAGCGGCGTTGAACCTTTCTGTACCCGCCACCGCGTTTGCCGCTTGCATGCCGGTTGCCAATAGCAGCGCGGTCCAACCCGAGCAGTCCACAACTGGGGGAGTGGCTTGGAGCTTGTCAGCCTTGGCGCCGCCTTTGTAGCCGACATGCCCAGTATGCCGTTCAACGAGATCCCACACCGCAATGCCTGCGGCAACGAGCGGCGCGTCCCTATTCATATCCATACCCCTGCCTGGTGACGACCAAACCGGACGGGCGAACCCGTCCGTTAACTGACACGTCAGATCGAAGGCGAGTGTAGCCGTGGCTCTCCCATTTTGAACCAAGCCTTGGCGATCTTCCCGTCTTCAATCTCGTAGGTGCAGATTACGTCCACCTCGCCTCGGCCTTCGGGGAAGTTCCTCTGCACTGTCTCGTAGTCCACGACTACATTGCCAACAACGATGCGGGTCAGCAGCTTTCCACAAAGGTCGGGTTCCTTGAAACGCTCAATGTGCCGCTCCCGGATGGCTGCTGCGCTGTTGGCGAGCAGTGTCGAGGGGAATGCATAGTATTCGCAGTCATCTGCCCACCACGGCATGAATGCGTCCATGTCGCGCGCATTGTGGGCAGCAAGCTGCATTTGGACAGGGTAGGCGGTTTCGGTTGGCTGTAGGTTGGTCGTCATCATCAGCTCCAACAATAAAAAACCCCGCGACGGGTGTCGCGGGGCGGATCATGCTTTCAGAGAAGGCTAGTTAGAGGATAGGTCTAACCAGTCCTTATCTCAAACCTCACGCGCACAACGACACCACCGCGAGTGTTGCGGCGGCGGCGTCGGTCAGGGAGGGGCCGGTTCTGGAACACGCCTGAAACACTGTCGCTGCCCATGCTCATCGTCAAGCGCAATGTCCGCAGTCCACCCCGTTCAGCGGTAGCAACCTGGCCGGGGTGCTACCGCCGCCCCCGACACTTAGCGGACTCTCCCGATGCCTGCTCGAACGGCCAAGTTTGGCCAGTGGCGGACTGTCGGCTTCGAGGGTCACTTGATCATAAGCGGACGGTTTAAGCAGATGTGCTAACGGCTGCTCTGAGAGCTGAGCGCAATCGGCATATGTCGTTCAGATTGGCGATTTGACCGTCTGAGCGCCCGTTTCTTGATTCGCTTACTTCAGCTTAGCAGTTTGTACCACTTAATTTGCTTCGACAACGTCCTGGACAAGCTAGATCAACGGAACCCTTAACATTGCCGTTTACATCAGATCTAGTGAATGACGGTGATGGTCCGTGCTTACATCCTCAACCGGGAGCGCCCCTTCGCTGATGATCTTGCCGTATAGGCGCCTGGCCCGAATGGCTGTCATCTGGTCTAACGCACGGGCCCCGGTGGCAGCCCCCATACCGACTCCGAGATGGCGAGCAGCCGCTGCGAAGGCTTGAGCCTGCATCGCGGTCACGGCAGTAAGGCCTAGACGGCACGCAGCGGCGCTGTGCGGCCTGTGGTCCGCAAGAAAGGCCTGCCGGCTTGCGTAACTGATGACCCGCTCCGCCGACGCGTCGTTGGCCCGACGCCACTCTCGCCGCAGTGCGAAGGACAGGCGTCGGCCCAGGGCGGGCAACAGGCTCGCAGCCAGATCGGCCTCCCGGGCAAGCTGGCACAGCGTCTGCTCCGTCTCGGTCGATGCTGGGCAATCGTAGCCGGACCGTCTTGCCGCCTCCAAGCCGCCCGGCATCGTCGCCAGGATGATCACGCCCACCAGCTGTCCCGCCGAATGGCCCAGGCCCGCCTCTTCGACGATGCGGCGCACGAGGCTGGCTGACCATATCTCCAGCCTGCCGTCCATGCATCGCGACCCGTCATGGCCGAGATCATGCCCAGCCATGGCCAAGACACCAAGGAGAGCCTGCTGCCTCGTGAGCAAACCTTGCTTCAGTGCCACGCTGCAGAGCCAGCCCATGCTCGACACCGCTTCGACGATGTGATGCCGGTTGTGATAGGGGTGATCCCCGTCCGCCACCGCCATCCTCTCCACAGCCTCGACGATTGCGCCGCCGGCATCCAGGGCCTGGGACACATGGCTGGGCCGATGGCCGGCCGCAACGCAGTGGATCGCCGAGCGGAATGCCCTGCCGAGTGCCGGTGGGGCGCTGCGCGACAGGATGAAGCGCTGCTCCATCGTCGTGACGTTCAGGGGCAGATGGCAGCCCGTCTCTGCCGCAAGCGCGGCGTTCGGCAGGCGCCGTCTCACGCCACGGCCTCCGCGTCGCGACCATTCGACCGGGACGGCTCTTGGCGGTCGGACAACGCGAGTAGCGTGCCGAGCTCGGCCGCCCGGACTGGAAGCGCCGCACTCCGCCCGCGCAGGTTCAGAACATGGCTCGGCCACTCTTCGAGACCCCCGGCCGCAGCGGCAACCTCCTCCGACGCCAGCAGGCAACACCCCAGCGTCTTGGTTGCATCCTGAAGCCGGGCGGCGACGTTCACCGCGTCTCCCAAGACCGTGAATGTCATGTGTCCGGAGAAGCCGAGATGACCAAGCACCACCTCGCCACCATGGACTCCGATGCCGTAGCCAAGCTCTTTCAACCCGCTCGACGCGAGCTCTGCTTCCAGGGCACGGAGCCTTCGAGCCATAGCGACGGAAGCGGCGACTGCCTGCTTAGCCGCGGCGTCGAACGAACACGCCAGTCCGAACAGGACGAGCATCCCGTCTCCCAGGATCTGGTTGACCCGGCCACCGTGGGCTTCCACCGACTCTCCCACGGCGGCGAGGAAGCTGTTCAGCAAGAAGACCGTATCAAATGGCAGGTGCCGCTCGGCAAGCTTTGTGGAGCCGCGCAGGTCCACGAACATCATCACTAGGCGACGTTCCTCCCCGGTCCGCAGCACCGTCGCCTTTCGCGTCCGTGCCCCGTCCACAACAAGAGGTGTGAGCGTAAGGCTGTGCATCGGCCGCAACTGGCAGGCGAGCCGCACATCCGGCCCTGCGCCGATCCGGACCAGAGCCGCGGACTCGTTCGCACACAGTGCCGGAAGGTCAGAGGGCCGAGCGGCGACGCGGATGCGGCAGGTCGTGCAGCGGCCCCGCCCCCCGCATGCGCTGCTGTGCGGGATGTTGTTGAGCTGGATGATCTCGAGCACGCTCATTCCCTGCGGACCCACCACGATCCGGCTGGATGGGAGTCGCAGCCGGACCAGCCCTCGCTGCCGCTCGCGGAAGCTCCGAAGGCCGCGGGCGAGCACGACGAGCGCCAGCATGGCAGCGAAAACCGCCCAACTCCGCTCGCGCCACCACACGAGCACGGCGGCCTGTGCTGGCGATCCGACGTTCTGCACAGGCAGGTTTGCGGCTCGCCAAGCTGGGTCCTTGACCCACTCCTGCACCTGCCGCCCCTGCTGGAAGGAGCCGAGCAGCGCGAGCACGGGAAGCAGGACCGCCAAGGCCAGCAGCACGGGAGCGACGCTCGCATAGCAGCGCTTCAGGCGAAGCCAGAAGAACACCCCCATGCAGCCATGGGCCCAGGCGACCACGAGAACGACGTGCTGGACGACGCCGAAGGCGATGTTGCCGACCCAGAAGGACCACAACTCGATGGCATAGCCCTTGTCCGTCCCGTAGAGGCTAAGCGAGATTCTGGTGGCCAGGATGTGGTTGGCGAGCAGAACGGGAATGGTGAAACCCAGCCCCAACTGAATTATTTCCGACCGGGTCCAGCGGAAATAGCGGCGTTCATACAGTGCCCACAAGGCGAGCAGGACGTGGATACCAAGGCCGCCGTATAGGATGGCGGCGCCAGGCGGGCTCTGCCAGACGCGTTTCATGCCCGTAAGCATTGTCTCCATCGTCTGCAGCGAGACATTGCCCAGCGCATGGTCGGTCAGGTGCAGCGCCACGTAGACGAACAGCACTAAGCCGGACGCGAGGCGCAGCCGCCGTAGGGACAGCGCGGATGCGAGGACGCGGCCGAGGCCTTCAGCCGCAGCACTGCCGGGGGATAGGGTGCTCACATGGTGACGCCCGGCCGGCCCGCCTCGCAGGTGAAGCGCCGGAGGCTGGAAACCGCCGATTTGGGGTCGCGCACATCCGTCACGGCGAGGAAGTCCACCGTGCACGCCGTTTTGCCGAAATCCATGCTGACATAGCCGCGCTGCCGTGCATCCGCGAAGTGGAGGTGCGGGTTCTGCGTGACTGCCAGCTGCACGGCCGGTGTCGGCGGCCCTTCGGAGGTGACGGAGGTGCCGGTAAACTCGGCCGCCAGCACCGGACTGCGTGGGTCGCGGAAGTCCCGCTTCATATCGGCCGCGCAGAAGCAGTGTATGTCGCCGCCGATGATCACCGGGTTGGGCGGTCGATGGTTGGCGATGCCGTCCAGCAGCGTGTTGCGCGCCGCAACGTAGCCGTCCCAACCATCCATAAAGTAGCTGTCGCCTCCGCCGGTTGGGAGGTTGCACTCGGACATGAGCGTCTGTTGCACCACGGTCGTCCATCGCGCGTCGGCGGTGCGGAACGCGTCGTCTAACCATCGCTCCTGCCGTCGGCCGAGCATGGTCCGCGTCGGGTCAAAGCGGTCCGGGCAGTCGAACCAACCACTGGTCTTGTCGGGAGGGATGCATACGTGGTGAGAGCGGTACTGCCGATCGTCCAGCAGAAGCAGGTCCAGCATGTCGCCATACCGATAGCGGTCGAACATCTGGGCCGATGTGCCCTGTGGCCGGGCGGTCTCTGGCAAGGGCATGTGCTCGTAATATGCCTTGTAGGCGGCGGCCCGGGTCCGGAGGAACGAGGCCGGGTCGGGATCGAGCGGCGAAACATCGTTCGTGTAGTCGTTGGCCACCTCGTGATCGTCCCAGACGGTCAGCCAAGGCGCTGTCGCGTGGGCCGCTTGCAGAGCCGGGTCGGTTTTATACTGGGCGTAGCGGTCGCGGAAGCCGGCCAGGTCGGTCACTGTGCCCGGCGTGTTATGGTGGCGCACCGGCGGCAACGCGCCCCAACTGTTCTCGTAGATGTAGTCGCCGACGTGGATCATGAGGTCTAGGTCGCGCCCGGCCATGTCTCGGTAGGCGGTGTAGTACCCGTGCTCCCATTGCGAGCAGGACGCGAAGGCCAGGCGGACTTGGTCGACGCGGGCGCTGGGCAGGGGGGCCGTGCGTGTGCGCCCGGTCGGGCTGACTGCCAGGCCGACGTGGAAGCGGTAGTAATACCACCGGTCTGGCTCCAATCCGCCGGGCTCGACGTGTACGGAGTGGGCCCAGGCCGGGTCGGCCACCGCGGTGCCGGACCGCACGATCCGGGTAAAGCGCTCATCCTGCGCCAACTCCCAGTCGACCGCGACCGGCTGCTCCGGCATGCCGCCGCCGTCGAACGGCCGGGGTGCAAGGCGGGTCCACAGCACCACACGGTCCGGCCGGGGGAAGCCCGACGCCACGCCCAGCGTGAAAGGGTCGTCGGGCAGGCGCACGACGGCGCGCAAGATGCCGAACGGGGCGAGCGCGCCGGCCGCTCCGAGCAGGAAGCGTCTGCGGGACGGCAGGAGGCGCACGAGTGGCTTGCGAGGGGACATGGTAGTTTCCATTTGGGGGCAAGACCTCATGGACTGAGGGCGTCGTTGAGGCGTGCCGCCATCGCGGCGCGGATCACGGTCTCGGCGGCCGCGTCGCGGGTGATCAGCAGCCGAAAGGCATCGCGGTGCAGGGTCAGGAACCAGCAATTGGTCGCAGTGCGTATGGTCGCGTTGCGCGGCGCGTCGGCCAGCAGCGCGATCTCCCCGAAGAAATCACCATCGTGGAGCGTCGCCACCTGCTTGGTCGGCTGGCCGGGCGGGGTGACGTGCACCGTCACGGTCCCGCGCACCAGCACGTGGAACCGTTCGGCGGGATCACCCTGGCGGAACACCTCCCGGCCTTCTGGAAGCTGTTCCGACAGGAACAACGGTGCCAAGTCGTCGAGCAGCGAGTCCGGCGAGGCCGCAAGAAACGGGATCTGCCGGAGCCATGCGGTCGAGACCAGCTGGTCCATGCCGTGGCCTGGCGCGGGCAGGCCTTGCACGCGGTCCAGCAAGGTCCGGTATAGCCCGGGACTGCGGGCCAGCGCGGCCGGCGTGTCGTCCTGCACCAGGCAACCCCGGTCGAAGACCAGGACGCGGTCGAACCCGGCGACGGAGGTAAGCCGGTGCGTGACCGCGAGCACGGTATACTCCGCCGGCAGCGCCGCGATCATCCGGTTGACCCGCGATTCGGAGGCCGGGTCCAGCGCCGAGGTCGCCTCGTCCAGCAGCAGGACAGGCGCCTCGCGGACCAGCGCACGGCTGAGCGCGACCCGTTGCCGCTGGCCTCCCGACAGCAATGCCCCACCTTCCCCGACCGGGCTGTCCAAGCCTGCCGGCAGCTGAGCAGCCACGTCGTCCAGCGCGGCGTCCGCGACCGCCTTGCCCACGACGGCCTCTTGAGCATCAGGACGCCCGATCAGGATGTTGTCGCGAATGGAACCCTGGAAGAGCAGCGGGCTCTGCGGCACCAGGGTGATCACCTCGCGCAGCGAACGCTCGGTGGCGGCTGCGATCGTCCGTCCGTCGAGCATCACGCTGCCGGTGCTTGGCTCATAGAGGCGCGCCAGCAGCGCCAGCACGGTGGATTTGCCGGAACCGGACGGGCCAACTAGGCAGACGCGCTGGCCCCGCGTTACGCTGAAGCTGACATCCTGCAACGTCGTTTCCTTGCCATAGGCGAAGCTGACACGGTCGAAGGTGATGGCCGACGTCGGAGCCGGGATGTTGACCGCATCGGGGCGGTCCACCACGTCGCCGGGCTGGCGCAACACGTCCTCGACCTCAGCCATTGCCGAGCCGCCTCGGTTCAGGAGGGTGCTCGCCTCGCCCAGGTAGCCGATGGCACCGCCCACCGTGTCCAGCAAGGTGATGAAGGCAACCAGCAGTCCACCCGTCATGTCGCCTCGATAGGCCAGCCATCCGCCCAGGCCGATGACGACCAGCTGGGTCACCCCGGCCGAGACTTGGGGAGAACGCGCGCCCATGGCCGCCATGAAGTGGCTGCTGGTCTGGAACAGCCCAAGTTCCTGGAGCACGGCGCCGAACCGGGCCAGTGCCGACGCCTGTGCCCCCAGCAGCCGCAGCACCGCCTGCCCCACGCTGGCCTCGCTGGTCAGCAGGAGCATGCGCCGCCTTGCCTCGGTAGCAGCCACGCCGGCGCGAACGCCGCGCCGCCGGAACGGCTTGGCCAGCGCGATGGACAACGGCAAGGAAGCGAGCACCACTAGCGTCAGGCGCCAATCAATAAGCAGCAGCAGGACGATGGACGCCAGGATGAGCGTGCCCTGGATGAGCAGGAGCGGAACGCCCCGCAGCAAGGCCAGCTCGATCTGCTCCACGTCGCTGCCCATGCGGTCGATCAGGCTGGACGCCTCGTGCCGTGCGTGGTGACGCTGCGGCATCGCCAGCATCTTGCCGAACAGACGCAGGCGCAGGCGTTTGGACGCTTGGCTCGCCAACCGCGACATCGCACGTTCCTGGAGCAGGATGCCCAGCGCGAACAACGCGAGGGTGACAGCCAGGCCGGCGGTGCACCAGGCGAGCACCGGCGCGTCCGACTGCAGGATGCCGCGATCGAAGATCTGCTGGAAGAAGTAGGCCTTGCTCAGCCTGAATAGGATCTGCAGCGCTACCCCCGCGACCAGCAAGGTCGCCAGCCCCGGCGCCGCGAGCAGAGCCTGGACACATTGTCCCATCAACGGTGTCACTCTTGTATCGGTTCTGGCTGGACGTGCCTGCTACGGCAGGTCCTTGAGCTTCTCGAAGCGGACGCGGACCGGCTTACCCTCGACGGTCATCGCCTGTTCCAACCCATCGGCGAAGCTGCTCGGCCAATCAAACTTCAGCGTGACCGACTCGCTCTTTGGACGCGTCATGACGACCTCGCCGACCATGCGCCCGGCGCTGTCGGTGTACTGCCCATCGAACACGACCTCACCGATATCGACACCAATCATGACGCCTTTACCGATGTAGGCCGCACCGGCCGTAATGTTGCCCTCTCCGGTCACACGCATGATGTAGAATGCACTCATCAGATCACCTCCAGATGGCTCGGCTTGGGCGGGGCACTTGCACTCACCAGGTCCGGTTTAGGCGAGCGAAGAAGGCTTAAATTCTAATTTCCGCTAAAAGCTGCTAATCGAAGTAACGGGCGCGATCGGGTGTAGGACATGATGTCGAATGGCGGGGCGGGGTGATCGACGCGTCTCCACCGAGCAAAGCCGACCTTTGTTCCGGAAAACCGCATACGGACCATTTCGGATCTGCGGCGTCCCTCGCGATCCCGTCCTTGCACGCCGATGGGTGATTGGGCCGCACCGCCAGCGGACGTGCGGTATCGCTTCGACGCGCTGACCTACGTGCCGCTGCGGCGCGCGCTATACCGCGGGGATGCCGTGGTGCGCGTGGGTGATCGCGGCCTCGATATCCTGCTCATGCTGCTGCGCCATCCCTGCCGCATCGTCACGATGTCTGAGTTGCTACGCGCAGGGTGGGGCGAGCGGGCCGTGAGTTCCAATAACGTCACGGTTCAGTTGGCCGCCTTGCGCCGAGCCCTGGGCAGGACATTAGAGGGAGGCGCCTTCATTCGGACCGTGTCCGGCCGCGGTTACATGCTGCAGGTTCCGGTCTCGTGCGAACGTCTCGGCAACACCGGAACGGAGTTGCAGCCTGCGTTCGCCGCTCAACCTGTGCCAGTTGGGGTGGCCACGTCCTCGTTCATCGGACGGCAGGGCGAGTCGACTGCCCTGGCGGAGGCTCTGGCCACCTCTCGTTTGGTGTCGGTCACCGGGGTGGGTGGTGTGGGAAAGACTCGCCTGGTCCAGGAGCATCTGCGCCAGACCGCGCCGGCCTGGGGCGCAAGGCTGTATGTCGTCGACCTCGCCCCGGTCGGTTCTGCCGAACGGCTGGTGGACGCGTTGGCTTCGGCGCTTCCACACACGGACGCCACCGAAGCGGCTCTCGTGAGCCGGCTGTATCACGGCAATACCCTGCTCGTGCTGGACAATGCGGAGCACCTGGCCGGGGCGATCGGCACCCTGCTCGGCAGGTTGCTGGCACGGTGTCCGGGGTTACGGGCGCTAGTGACGAGCCGCCAGATGCTGAATACGCCGGAGGAGCACGTACTTCGGCTGCAACCGTTCAAGGCTCCCGCGGCAACGGATGAAGACCGCGAGGCGCTGCTCGCTTTTGACTGCGTCCGCCTGTTCGTCGATCGTGCGACGACGCTGGTGCCAGGCTTCTGCGTCGCAGAGACGGACCTGGCATTGGTGGCCGGCCTGTGCCGCCGTGTGGACGGCATCCCGCTGGCTATTGAGATGCTGATCCCGCGGCTTCGTGCCCTGACGCTTCAGGAGATCGAGGCCTATCTTGCCGAACGGTTCCAGGCGTTCGCCCTGGCCCGGTCTGGCGCACCGCCGCGCCAGCAAACCCTGTTGACCATGATGCAATGGAGCTGGGACTTGCTCAACGAAGCCGAGCAGGAGGCGCTTCGCCGCATGACGGTGTTCCGCCGCCCGGCGACCCTGGCCTTGCTCGCGCGCCTGGGCGAGCTGGGGGACGTGTCCGATTGGGGCCTAATCGACGCTGTCGGGGGCTTGGTCGCCAACTCGCTGGCGACCCCCGAACGGGCCGGATCGGTCACCACTTACGCCCTGCTGCAGACGACGCGTGACTTTGTCCTGTCGAGCATAGCTTCGGACACGCTTCGCCGCCTGCGGCAGCGTCATGCGACGGAAATAGCCGTACACCTAGAGCAGGCGCATGCCTCGTGGCACACCACAAAGGGTCCGGACTGGTATGCGGCCTGGGGCGCCATGGCCGACGACCTGCGTGCCGCGCTGGACTGGACCCTTGCTCCGGGTGGGGACGCCGCGCTGGCGGGACGGCTGCTTGCGGCCAGCGTCACGTTGTGGTGGGAGCTGCCAGGCGCTCCAATCCGGAGCATGCGCGAGTATTTCGACCAGGTGGCACTTTCGCCGCCGAGCCTAGACCCAGCACGCTCGGCCTGGTTCCACATTGGCCGGTCCTGGCGGGCGGTGCACCTCGGGGACAAGGAGAACCGTCCCGCGGCCCGGCAGGCTGTCTCGGCAGCCCGGCAGGCCAACGCGCCCGTGGTGCTGGGTGCGGCGCTGTTGCGGCTCGGGACCACCCTGCTGCGGGCGGAGACGCTGGACGAGGCCGACGCCGTGCTGGAAGAGGCCGAGACGATGCTGCGCCGGACTGCGCCCGGCAAATGGCTGGCATTAGCGCTGGGCCGGCGTGCGGATGTGGCGGTCCGCCGAGGTGCCCTGTTGGAAGCGTTGCCCTTGTACGAAGAGGCAAGCGAGCTGACGCGTTCCCTGGGCTACGGCTACGGCCGCACCACGGTGGTGAGCAACATGACGGAGGCGCTGTTCGAACTTGGAGACCGGCAGGATGCGCTCGGCCGACTCAAAGCGCTACGGGCGGAGCTGCCGTTGGGGTTGCGAAGTCCGGCGGTCGCCACCTTGGCGGCACACCTTGTCGAGGATGGCCAGTTCAGGGAGGCCTTGGATGCGGTGGCGGAGGTCCTTGCCTGGGTACCCGCAACAGGCATGGTCGGGCCGCTCGGATACGCTGCAGAGGTGCTGGGATTACTGCTGGCCGGCAAAGGCCGGTTTGCCGCGGCAGCCACACTGGCCGGCTTCGCGCGGCACGTGTTGCCCTCCGGCGCGACCCGCTTTGGCTCGCGCCGATGCGTGTTTGACACGCTGGACCGGTCCTTGCGTCAAGGCTTGTCACCCGCCGACCTGTCTCGTTACTTGCAGGCTGGCGAGGAGCTGACACCCGACGTCGCAGAAGCGGCCATGCATTCCGGTCATCAGACCCTGCAACAAAATTTGCTGTAAACGCAGGTGAAGTGGCCTTGTTACGTGGCCGGGAGCAGACTGTATTTGGGAGATATAAGGTGGGAGAAGAGTACATTTCAATAATCTGCTCAGCCTTCAACATCCGCCAATAATTCTATCCTTTGGAGCTGACGGTTTACATGTTGAAGTTCTGTATGCCTGGACGACCGGGGTAGAGGCTGCAGGCGAGTGTCGAATGTATCACCTCATGCTATCTGTCAGTACTATTCAACGATCAGCTCAGGAAACGGCACGTTTGATGCCCGTCACCCTACCCGTAGGTTCTTACTGCAAGCGGCCGCCTTCTACCCCGACACCCAGGCCTATGCCGCAGATGATGCCATCACCTCCCGCCTCGCCCGATACATGGTGGCGCGCAGCAGGTGACTATCCTTGGATCGCGAGGCGCCGACCTATGCCGCCGCGCCAGGTGGAGCCAAACCCGCCTGCGTGGCCTCAGGACCGTTGCAGCAGACTCCGCAGGTCTCGAATGTCCGCCATCCGTTCCAGGGCGAAGACCTGGGTGACCAGGGCCTCAGTCTGGTCCCGACCGATGATGGGCGCGCATAGGTCGCGGGCCTTGCGGATGATCTCGTCGCGCGGCATCGGGTTGTCCACAGTGCCGCGCACCGCAGTGACGCGCTCGCTGAGCACGGTGCCGTCGTTCAGCGTGATCTCGACGATCGCCTGCCTCGCTGGCTCCAGCCGCTCCAATTCCTCGCTTTCGACCAGCTGGATCTTGGCGCGCTGGCGCAGCACCGCCGGGTCACCCATGCGGGGCTTGTCGTGCGCGGCCTTGAACGAGGCTGTCTTGTCAAGCAGCATCACGGCGATCATGTGCTGCAGGCAAATGTCGGGCATGTCGCGGTTGTTCACCGTGCGCGCCTCGGTGTGGGCTAGGCGAACCACGATCGTCTTCACCTCGTCTGGCCTGACCCCCCGCCGGGCGAAGATAGCGGACATGGCGTCGAGCGGCGCCTGGATGGGTGAGCCCACGGTCCACTTTTTGACGTTGGTGCGGGCGATTTCAAAACGCTGGCCGAGCTGCTCGACCATGAGCTCCGGCCGGGCGCCCGGCGCATAGGCCTCGAAGTAGTTGTCCGGTCCGGAGAAGATGTCATCGACCCCGGTGAAGCCGGACTGCACGGCTAGCGCTGCGGTGACGCCGTTGCGCGCCGGCATGCCCGCAAACACGAAGGACTTCTCGATGTGGGAGGTGTCGCGAGCCCAGGCGCCGATGCCTGACGACTGTTGAGACGTGTAATCTAGCAGCCAGCGCATCTGCTGCGCGTCCAGCCGGGCGAGCGACCCGGCTGCAGCCGCGGCCCCGAAGATCCCAGCAATGGAGTGGGTCGCCTTGTGGCTGGTGTTGCGGAACTGCACGGCGCCAAAGCTGATGGTGACACGGGGCCCGATGTCGTAGCCGAGCGTCACGGCACGCAAGAAATGCGCGCCGTCCGTGCCGAATTTCTCGCCAACCGCCAGGGCTGCGGGGATCACGGCGCAGCCCGGGTGGGACTGCGAGAACTCGTTGGAATCGTCGGTCTCGTCGGAATGCGCCAGCATCCCGTTCACCAATGCTGCCTCCATTGGATTTGCCGTCAGTTTGGAAGCGGCGATGGTCGCTGTACTGTCCGCCGCGTAGTCCCGGGCGAACTTCAGGGCGGCCTGCGCGGGCGGCAGTTCCGAGCCCGAGATCATGGCCGCGAACGTGTCGAGGATGTGGTGCTTGGCCTTCTCGACGACCTCCATGGGCAGGGCCTGCTCGCCCGCTTCGGCCATGTAGCCGCTCAGGGTGGCCATCATTGGGCTGACCGGCACCGCGGCGGCGAAGGCTCGGGGAGACAGGGTGGAGGCGGCCAGGGCTGTGCCGCCGCTGACGAGCAAAGCGCGCCGGGCCAGTGCTGTGTGATGGCGTGATTGCATTATGCTGTCCTCCCGTGCCGTCCCTTCGCAAGAGATCGGCTTGGCGCGCAGTTATGGAGAGAACGCCGCAGAAGTCGAGGTCAAGGTTCATCACGTCGGCAAGGCGAAATGAACACACTCATGTGCTGCAGTGTCGTCCACACCATTCGTCTCACTAAGCCGAACTGACTCGCGGGCACTCAAGAAGAATGGCCGAAAGCGGCCTGACCGGTTTGAGTTGAGACGGTGGGAGAGCGGACGTCGGTTTGAGGCCTGAGTAGTGGACTGCACTCCCCGCGGCGATGGCGGACTGAGTTTATTATCGTTGCTTCCTCGCCGGCCAACGCTACTGCATGGTCTCCACGATGGAGCACGGAAATCAGCACTGGATACCGCGCGGCTATATCAGCGTGGTGCGATCCAGATCCCAGGAATCAGAATCCTCGCCGCGTCTACCGGTATGGCAAGGACGGTCGCTATATCGACTACAGAACGCCGAAGCGGATCTTCTCCGACGCACCGGAGCTGTACACGAAGTGGTTGCCGGATGGTGGCCGCGACCTCAGCACCGAGCACGCTCTCCAGCGGCTGGAAGATGCTTACGTCCGGGTGAGGAATCGCCTCCTGACCAAGCGGCAGCCGCTGACCGACGAGGCCCGGTCCAATCTGTTCATGTTCATTTCCGCCCTCCGCGCCAGGTCGCCCTCTATGCGGGACCACCATGCCGCGAACGACGCCGCCGTGCTCCGGGTCGCTGACAACGTGAAGGCGTCTATGCAGCTAATGACTCCCGAGCAGCGCAGAAATCTGCCCCTGTCGCTGCCATCGAGTGGATCCGGGATTCCGCTTGAAGAATTCAGACGTCTTGCAGCCCGACCCTTCGGAGAAACGCTGCTAAATCAAATCGGCATCGAAGCCCGATTGCTTGGGCGGATGCATCTGTCCATCTTGGTCGTTCCGCCTGGCAGAGAGGGCCTGATCTCGTCGGATAACCCGGTTTCTTGGTGGGATCCTTTCGACCCGCCGCCATCTCGCCGACCGCTGGGGCTGGGCCGCGACGATATTGAAGTGACCCTGCCGATCTCGCCTACGATGTGCGCCATAGCCACCCACGAGCCGGGGAAGGATTACATCGACATTGGCGCCGATGCGGTGGACGAGCTGAACATGCGGACGCTGTATAGATGCCAAGAGATCTTCATCTCCGAGCGAAGCACCCTTGGCGTCGTGTGGTATCCGCCGTCACCGGGATAGCGGTCCTGCACTGCCTCCATAGTTAAGGGGTCTTGAGACGCGGCTTGGGTCCGACGAAGGCATCCTTGTTCCAGAGCATCATGGGTCTGAACGTTGGAGCTGCGGCTGCCAATTTTGACAGCTGCATGACGCTCTCCTGAACCGAGGAATAACGGCAGGGACTGATCATCGGACCTTGTGATGGTGGCCCAGCCCCGCTTTGGCAGGTGACTGAACCTACGTCCGCTTTTAAGGTTCTGGCCCGACTGCCTGAACGGCTGAGTTGAGCGCAGAGCCGCCCTCGAGGCATTGCACGCCTATGTCTGGTTTCCACCCGGCCCGGCGCTAGCCGGAACTTCACAGATGCTGCGGCTCTACCGCATAAGACGAAGCGTCCAGCTTCCAAACCGCTTAGGTTTCTGCTAGCATACGTCCATGCCAACGGTTCTGCGCATCGATGGCTGGCGCGTGGTGATCTATCCCAACGACCACGCTCCGGCCCATGTGCACGTGCTTGGGCCAGGCTGGGTGGTAGTGGTCAACCTGATCGGCATGCATGTCCGCGAGGTCATCCGCGCTGACGAACGGACCGCCAATGAGGTGCTGCGCCAACTCGCGTTCTATCAGGACGCCCTTCTGGCCGAGTGGAAGAGGTTCCATGGCTGACATGACGCCCGAACAGTTCCAGAAAGCCCAGCTGCGTGGCGAAGCCCGGCTACGCGGCCCCTTGGCCGAGAGCGCGCACTACGATGCTGGGCGAGGACGCCTCATCGTGCGCCTCGTAAGCGGTGTGGAGATTGGCTTCCCGCCCGCCCTGGCCGAGGGCCTGGAGCACGCCACGGCGGCGGATCTGGCCGTCATCGAGGTGGATGCATGTGGACTGGGCATCCACGTTCCTGCGCTGGACGCCGACCTTTACGTGCCTGCCTTACTTAAGGGAGTTCTGGGATCGGAGCAGTGGATGGCCGCCCGCATGGGGGCGAAAGGCGGCCGAGCCACGAGCGCAGCTAAGGCCGCGGCCGTGCGCGAGAACGGACGCAAGGGCGGCCGGCCGCGTAAGGCAGCAGCCGGATAGCTGGATCACGCCCATGGGGAAGCTCCGTGGCGTCAGCATGAAAACTGGCGGCAGGAAATGTCGTGCTTCCTTTGGTCAGACCGGCTCCGCTGGCTGTCCTGCCCTTGGCAGCACCCCCACCCTCTCCGGGTGCCGGGGGCGAGCCGGGAGCAACACACATGACATCCCTTGTAGCGCTTACACCGGAGACGGCCAGCCCCGAGCCTTTCAGGCCATGGAACCTCGGCAAGCTGATCGGCCAGAAGCCGCCGCTGAAACTGCGGGAGGTCTGGGCGATCCGTATCCGCTTGCAAATTGAGGAACGGCTGCGCGACCTCGCCATGTTCAACCTCGCCATCGACAGCAAGCTGCGGGGTTGCGACTTGGTGGCTCTGCGAGTGGACGACGTGCTGCTGAGCGGTCGCGTCCGGCCCCGCACGACTATCATACAGAAGAAGACCGGCCGGCCCGTGCAGTTCGAGATCACGGAGCAGACGCGCGAGACGGTCATGCAGTGGATCACCAAGAGTGGCCGGCGACCTGGCGATTGCTTGTTCCCGAGCCGGATCAGGAAGAACAAGCACCTGACCACCCGGCACTATGCGCGGCTGATGGATGGCTGGGTCACCTCGATCGGCCTCGACCCGGTACTCTACGGCACCCACTCGCTACGACGGACCAAGGTGGCCTTGATCTACAGGCGTACCGGCAACCTCCGAGCGGTCCAGCTCCTACTCGGCCACACCAAGCTGGAGAGCACGGTCCGCTATCTTGGCATCGAGGTGGACGACGCGCTCGCCATCTCCGAGCAGGTGGACATTTGAACGCCACGGCGGCGGTGAACAGCCGCCGCCGAGAGTTTCCGGGATTTCCGTGATCGGTTAGCTCAGCCTCCTGCGCTGACGGTACGATCGTCGTTGACCCAAACCAGAGGAGCATTATGCCGACCTTGTACTTCATCACGCACCCGGAAGTCGTCATCGAACCCTCCGTGCCGGTGCCGGACTGGCAACTCTCCCCGGAGGGCATTCGACGGATGGCCCTGATGCTGGAGAAGCCCTGGATGAGCCGTCTGGACGCAATATTCAGCAGCGCCGAGCGCAAGGCCACAGACGCCGCTCGCCTAGTGGCGGACCGCTTCGGCCTGCCGCCGGTCATCGTCGCGGAACTGGGCGAGAACGACCGCTCCGCGACTGGCTATCTTCCCAAGGCGGAGTTCGAGGCGACTGCCGATCTCTTCTTCGCGCATCCGGAGAGAAGCGTGCGCGGGTGGGAGCGCGCGGTCGACGCCCAGCGCCGGATCATCGCCGCGGTGGAGCGCGTCATCGCCCAGGCATCCGAGACCGGGGACACCGCCGTCATCTCCCACGGAGGCGTCGGTGCGTTGCTGCTCTGCCACCTCAAGGGAGTGCCGATCAGCCGGGCCGAGGACCAGCCTGGTGCGGGAGGTGGCTGCATCTACTCTCTCGATGTAGGCACCCGCGCCCTAATCTCTGGATGGCACCTGATCGAGGATTGAAGAGGAGCTATCACTGCTGTCGACATTTAGCTGACTCTACGGCAGGACATTGAGCCTTTCCATGTCAGGTGATTTCCCGCCGCCTGGGGTAAGCGGGCTTGCCGCCGAACGAGCGGATCGGCTCCCCCACCGCTTCGTAGCCACAGACCAAGTAGAAGCCCTGAGCCGTCGCCGTGCTTGTCAAATTGCAGACGGAGTGACCCGCCTCAGCCGCGACGCCTTCCATCGCGCGCACCAGGCCTCTCCCAACACCCTGCCGCTGCGCCCAAGGTGCCACGTAGTTCAGCGCAATCGTTCCATCCCGCATCACGCAGCCTACACCTGCGATACCACTCACCCCGACACCAACGAGGACGCCGCCAGTGTCGGCCTCGATCCAAGACAGAACCCGTTCTGGTGTTTTGTTAACAAGCCAGGCATCAAGAATACCGGGATCACCTTGGTGATCAATGCCGCACAGCTCCTGAATTGAACGCCGGACGACCACGCATGCCTCGGCGGCCTCACCAGGATGTGCCGGTCGGAACAGCCACATAACGTTTCCTTCCGCTCCACTATAGAGTTGATACCCGAATCTGTAGGTCCGCTGTCCACCCCATTCGGCGCTAGCCTCGGACGGGCAGGCTAGCGCCACCCTCGACCGACAGCAGACATTCTCGTCAGAGCGACGTTAGGCCGATCCGGGCCAGGAGGGAGGAAATGTCGGGAGCCACGGCCGTCACGCCTGCCTCCCCATCCAGTTCATGATCGATGAAGGCAACGGATGGTGAGGCGTGATCGGCGCGATAGTCGAAGGCCCACAGGTTGCCGCCAGTATCGTCTGCAAAGGGAAGCAAGCCTGCCGGGTAGCGTGGCATGGTGTGCTCGATGCAGAAATCGATGGAGTAGCTGGCTTCGCTTTTTCCAAGCCGCCCGGCGGGGACAACGAGGAGGAGGATGAAAGCCCCGAACGCTGGGTCCTGAACGAGATCCTCCTCCAGAGCTTCGCCCTGATGCGTCTGGGCCAGCTCCCAGTATCCGGAGGCTAAGGGGCCGCCGGCGAACGTCTCGAGCCGAGCCCGATCCTCTTGGGTGGTCGCCGGAAGTACGGCGCGCAGATAAGGCTCCCACATGGAATTTTCCTTGGTGTTTCGCTGACTGGAGAATACCTGAACCTTCTGCCAGGGCCTGCGTGTGATCCTTCCCAGCATCAGCGCTGTCGAAGGGGGTTTTCGCATGCGACACAATGCACATCTCGGGTGGGCTGATGGTAGGACCACTGCATGAGCCATCCATCCATATCGCTGTCGTCCTCGTCGCAACCAAATCGTCGTCACGCGACGCGACTGCTCACGATGGTTCATGAGCTCCATAAGGCAGGCTACCAGCGCATCCGCTTCAGCTCGGGCATGGCGCCGAGCGGCATTCACTGGCGCTGCTCCATCACCCATGCCAGCAACATGACGCGCGACGGCCTCCACATTGGCCCGTCTCGCGCCGGGGATGAGGTCGCGCATTATTCTACGGGGGCCGGTGATTGCTACTTCCGTTGGCCCGATGCTCCGGGCCGGTCCGCCCGCGAACTGGGCAACATGTTTCTAGGCCGCTTTCCTACCATCGCGCGAGGAGGTCTTGGGCGGGACTGGGCCTACGCCGGATGGCTCACGGAAATGCTTGGACGGGCGGAGCGCGGGGAGCCTTCCGGCTTCCCCGTGTTCTTCGCGGACTATCCAATCGATATAAAGCCGACTGACCTTCCACCCCCATGTGCGGCTCCGTGACAAGGAGACGACTGCCAACCACCCGGGGCCGCTGTAGTCCTGATTGGGCGGGATGTCGCCACTTCTGACCTAAAGCTGTCCTCTGGTTCCGACACGCTTCTCTCAGGTTCTTACTTTAGGAATCGATTCTCGGCACCGAGGCAGATGTGGATCGCGCGCTCGGCAGCATCCTACCGATGTCTTGAAAGACCTGCGCGAGACGGACGATGTGCGTGGTATGAGTTGGATCGTGCATCCATCACCTGCTAACCTCCGCGGCGAACAGAGGTGTCTTCTAAAGCGAAGACCCTCCGTGGCGTGGCGGGTCTTGGTAATCACGCTGCTTGCAGCCACACCGAGCCGGGCCGCCGAGGACCTTGTGGACTTGCGGATCCCATCACCTCTGGCACCAGATGTTGCTGCCATGCCGCAGATCGTGCACCCGACCAGCCCGGCCGAGATGCGCGTCAACGCCGCCCTCATGCAGTTGGATGTCGATGTCCTAAAGGCCCGCGCCGAATGCTTTGGCACGCCTTCCGAGGATCCGTCCTGGACCCGCAGCATCGAGGTTCCCATGCGGGGACCACGGTTCCTGTCAGTCGTGATCACGGACGGCACGTACTGCGGCGGTCCCCACCCCAACACCGAGACGACAGCCACCGTCTACGACTTGCGACGCGGCGAGCCCGTGAACCTGGCGACCCTTCTACCTTCCTGGCTGACTAGAACGTCAACAGCGATGCACAGCACTTCCCGCACGTCGTCGCTAAGCCTCGCCTCACCCGGGTTGCAGAGGCTCTTCGTTGCCTACTACGGCGACGGCGATATGAGCGCCGAGACCAAGATCTGCATGCGGGAGATCCTTCGTGCTGCGGAGGATGGCTATCCTCTTGCTGCCTGGCTCGACGCGGAGCAGCGGGGCCTGATCCTGCAGCCAGGCTTGCCGCATCCGGTTCAAAACTGCGCTGAGCCCTCCGTCATTCCCGTTGCCGAATTGCAGAAGCAAGGGGCAAGCCCGGTTCTGCTGCGTGCCCTGGAGGCCACCCTTCGGAGAGCAGCAGGTGCTGGACAGCGCTCGCGGTAAGGAAAGCTCCTTGAAGCGATCTGCGCATTCCCTCATGCCTACTCCCGACACTTAGCAATCCTCACAGCCAGGCCTTTCGCGGCAGCTTTTCGCAGCGGCGGCGCCCGACGCGGGCGGAGGACCGTGGACTGCCGGGTGCCCCGTGTGCTCACCTCTTGGTTATGGGAAACCGCGTTCACCTAGAACTCCGCGGCTCTGACCTGCCTTACCTTGCGGAGGAGGACGAGGAGGACGTGGTCGGCCTGACGGCCAACGACGGCCTGCCCCTGTTCTGGTTCGCCCTGCTGCAGGAGGAGCAACTCGGCGGCGCCTGGGAGCGCCAGTTCCGTGCCGCCTTCGCCGATCCAGACGAGTGCGTGGCGGAGCCGATCCGTCTCGGCTGGCGTGAGGCGAAGGCGAATCTCGCCTCGGCCCGTCAGATGGCGGAGGCACGCCTGCCCGAGTTGGCCCCGCTGCTGCGGTCGTGGGAGACCGGAATCGTGGCCCTGGCCACGCAAGGCCCCGCGCAGGAGGTCCGTCTATACCTCGCGGAGAACTCGAACTTCTACGGCAGCGCGGACGCCTTCCTCAACGCACTTCGTGGCTGCGTGCGGGTCTGGCACGGTCCCGGCCGTCCGGAGGTGCCGCCTGTCGCGGATGTCGCATCCGAGTTGACGGGCGTCGATTGGAGCACCGAGCAACCCTTCCCGGCGGTTCTCCCGGATTGGCGCTCCGGTCGCCCCGCTCCCGGGCTGCCGACGGCCAGACACCACGCGGCGGGAGGGGCTGCGGAGTGGGGCATGGTGGCGCTCTTTTCCGGCGCTGTCCTCGGCGCCGCGTGGCTCGGAAACACCCTGCTCGGCCCGACCGGGATGTGGGCGGGCGGCGGGCTCGGCTTTCTCGCGGCCTGCGCCGCGCTGTGGCGATGGGCCACGATGTCGGCGCAGCGATGAAGCCGGCTGGTTAACGCTCCGCCCTGGCGAGCCGGCGGGACGCTGTTTGGTCCGCCGCCGTCGACCCAGAGCGGACTTATCGCTCCGCGCGCCGCTCCCACCCGTCCTTGGAAGGAATCGCTGATCGGTCCCGCCAGTGATGTCGGAGAGGCGCTGCGCAGCTGCTGGCAGCAACCCAGAGCCCTGACTTCATCGTCTACTTAAAGTAGCGTCGACCCACGATTGGGGAGGGTCCGATGAATTCCGACGCGAAAACCCGTTTGGTTGGCTTTGCATGTGTTATGGCAGGCGCGTTGATATCGTGGCCAGCCATCTTCGACCGCCTCCGGCTCGCCCAGCAGGGCGCCTCGACGATCAACACCTGGTCAATGGCTTCCTTTCTGGTAGGACCACTGATCGTCATCGGCCTGACGTTGGTGATACTTGGAGCCAGAACAGAAGCTCTGACGCGGGATGCGGAAAAGAAGCGCATGAGGCCTTTGGGCAATCTGATCGCTGTGGCATGTGCCGTGACTGGGTTCGGGGGGATGCTGGGCACGAATTACCTGCTGCGATCCTACGGATACCAGTAACCCCGAGCCTGAGTCCGCGGACGGCAGGCAGGTGTGCGTCCGGCTTGCCGACAATCCGGCGGGCCCGCTGCGCTCGCTGCGGGGCATCGAAGCCTTCCTCCCAGGGTCATCCAGGCAAGACCTGCTGCACCATCCTTGCCGATCGCTCCATCTTGTGCCGGCCCGTACGATCACCAACCATCAATCGCGATGTCCGCTGTCCACCCCATTCAGCGCTAGCCTCGGACGGGCAGGCTAGCGCCGCCCTCGATACAAAGCCGACTCTCGCGGTCCTCCCAATGGCCCTCCTGCTTTCCCGAAAACGATCGAGAAACGGGAAAGGTCACGCACTGGCTGCGAGCAACGAGAAATGGAAGTTGCAAATCGTAGCACCCATCATGCGATGTCCCCGCCTTCTCTCGATAAGGGACGTTGTGCGGCAGCACGATGCGACGCTTACCGGTGCCTGCGCCCGTTGTGCAGCAGGAACTTCGATAGGATGGTGTTGAAGCGTTCCGGCTGTTCCTGTTGCACCCAATGCCCCGCACCTTCTACCAGGTGGACCCCTCTCATGTGGCTGCAGGCCGTGGTTCGCATCCGATCAACCGCGCATAGCTTGCGGTAGGTGCCCCAATCGGCTGCCCCGGCGATGAAGGCGGACGGCACGTCGATCGAGCGGCCGGCGAACAGCTCGATCTCCGAACGGCCGATCGCGCCGGTGTGGCAGCGGAACCAGTTCAGCCCACCCTGGAAGCCCGTGCCGGCGAAGGCGGCGGCATAGACGGCCAACTCGTCCTCAGGCAGCCAGCGGTTGGCGGCGACCGAGGCCGGCGACGGCATGTCGGGAGCGACGGTCGCGGCCATGCCGATACCCTTGTCCATGATGTAGTAGGTCGGCAACGTCGCCAATTCGGCGGCCGAGCCGGTGGCGAGCGGGTGGGGATGGTTGCCGGGCCAGTCCGCGCTCTTGACGTGATGATAGGCGCGCAGAAAGGCAGGCAAGCCCTGCGGCGCGTGGAGCATGTCGTCGTTCGCACCCGGCGTGCCGAACCAGGCCATGCTGTCCTCCCGCGGGCGCGGCAGGGCGGCGAGTTGCTCGGCGAGCGAGGGCGCCTCCGGCGCGGGCGGCTGGTCGGCCGTGGCGAACGGGATCGCGGGTGGCCCGTCGAACGGGAAGCTGACCATGACGAGCGAGCGGAACACGTCGGGCCGCACCAGCGCGCAGTAGGCGGCCACCATGGACCCGAAGTCGTGGCCTACCACGGCGTGGACCGAGCGGTGCCCCAGCGCCGCCACCACGCCCAGCGCGTCCCGGGCGTGGGCGTGCGTGCGGAAGGAGGCAACGTCGCCGTCGTAGCTTCCGTCCCAACCCGTGGTCGCGCCGTAGCCGCGCGCATCGGGGGCGATCACGTGGTAGCCGCCAGCAGCAAGCGGCAGCATCGTCTTGCGCCAGCTATAGGCAAGGTCGGGGAAGCCGTGCAGCAGCAGTACCGCCGGACGGCCAGGGGATTCGTAGCCCGCCTCGAGCACGTTGACGGTCAGCCCGTTGATCCCCGGCAAGGTGCGCTGGCGGATGCCGGCTGGCAGCGGGAGGGCGCCGGCTGGTCCCGGGGTGATCATGCCGGTCCTACCGTCTGAACGCCCGGGCACCGCCGCGAGCGCCAGGCTCGCGGCGCCGCCCAACAGGGTGCGACGACGCCACGAAGCGGGCCAAGCTCCCATCGGCCGGTCACCCGGCGTCCAGCATCCGGATCAGCGGCCGATCCTTCGTGTCGGTCAGGTAGAACACCGTGATAGCGGACGGTGCTGTGGCGGAGGCGTTGTCGAAACGCAGGATCGTGTGGCCGGCGGGCTCGAAGAAGGCGTCGCCCGTCTTGAGGATCCGCTCGGTTTCGCCGTCCGGCTGGAACACGAAGCTGCCTTCCGTCACGACACCAACCGTGGACGCGGGATGCAGGTGCAGCCCGGTCGGCTGGCCCGGCGCGAAGCGGATGCTGGCGCCCCGGACCAGTCCGACGGGCGGGTTGGCGGTCGGCAACGGGGCTTCCAGCACTGACTGGCGCTGCAGCGGCGGGTAGGGATCGGCGGCGCGGGCGGGCAGGCTCGCGCCCAGCAGCAGGACGGCGGACAGAAGAAATTTCACGAGGGCACCTTTCGTCAGATCGGATGGTGAGAATCAGGCACCGGGTGCGGTGGGCACGTAGGAGGCGACACCGTTGCCGAAGGACCAGTCGGGCCGCTCGTTGGGCGTGATGACCACCTGCACGTCCTCACGCCTTATGCCGAGGTCGGCGGCCAGCCTGTCCGCCAGGGCGGCATAGAGCGCCTGCTTGGCGGCGGTGTCGCGCCCATGGCTGGCAAAGATGTGGATGAAGATGACACCGTCCGTACGCTCGATGCCGAGATAGCTGGGGTTGAAGATGATCTCGCCGGGCTCGCGCTGCTCGATGATCTGGAAGCGGTCATCGGGCGGCAC
>Ga0160427_10000493_pt1 | contig 24086 bp, 27 predicted proteins | sample SolpanmetagenomL_FD_108194 | JGI IMG/M metagenome (GOLD analysis project Ga0160427, IMG submission 108194) | Solar panel surface microbial communities from Lawrence Berkeley National Laboratory, California, USA - L | ecosystem: Engineered > Built environment > Solar panel > Unclassified ...
CGTCCAATTCAACTCGTGCTTCGCCTTCGTGGCATCGGCAGTCAGGTTGAGCACGTCACCGTCGCGACGACCAACGACTTCGTACTTGAGCTCTCGGCCTACTGCCTTTTCGAAGGCCTTGATCATTTCAAACACCGTTGATCCTCTGCCTGTCCCCAGATTCCATGCCTTAACGCCGGGCTTCTGCTCGCGCAAGTAATTTAGAGCTAGTAAGTGACCCTGCGCAATGTCGTCAATGTGAATGTAGTCGCGGATGGCGGTACCGTCTTTCGATTTGTAGTCTGTGCAAGTTACCAGTCAGTTTTGTCGCTCTCCGTAGATCACAAGACATGTTTCTTTACCATCGCCGAAAACCAATAGCTTCTCCCTCTTTCCGACGGCTACCTGCGCGAGAAGCGGAAGCAGGTTGAACGGGATACCCGCAGGATCCTCACCCATAATACCACTAGGATGTGCGCCCGCAGGGTTGAAGTATCTCAGCATGGCACCGTTCCACTCATCGCCGGACTTGCCCGCCATCCTCGCGTTGGTGCATTGCGCGGTTGATAAAGTCCGTAATGAGCGATTCGTTTGTGGTCTTTGTGTTGCCATATGGGTTTGTGGGTCCCAGAGGGCAGATCTCCGGAATTGGGATCATGTTGGGGAAACGTGTCGCATCGCCGTATACAGTGGCTGAAGAGGAGAAAACAATGTTGGTGACGTTGTGGCGAGACATTGCTGTGAGCAGACATATTGTGCCGTAGATGTTGACACGGTAGTATTTCAACGGGATCTCTCCAGACTCTCCAACAGCCTGACATGAGGATTAGTGACATGATCCTGTTGAAGCGTCGTGATATCGTACCTTCAACGCAGCAAAGTGGATAACGCTGTCGATTTTAGGGTGCTTCTTGAAGACATCCTCCAATGCCGCCTCGTCCGTAATATCGACCTTGTAGAAGGCTGGGCGCTTGCCAATGATGAGCTCAATACGGTTGATGGATTCTTCGGAAGCATTGTATAAATCGTCAACGATGACAACTTCGTAACCGGTCTCAAGAAGGGCGATGACAGTGAAAGAACCAATATAGCCGAAAAGACCTCGCGCATTCAAGCGCATCTGTCGTTACCTTTTTTCGGCAGTGACTTCGAATACGTGCTCACGGCACCCTCCCCGGCGACTCGACGCCGGCTCCAGCTCGTCCCGGGTGCATGGCCCGACTCAAGGCAGAAGAGATCGAGCGCCAGGAGATCGAAGCTGCACGACGCAAGCAGAAGATTGTCAAGAAGCTGAGTGATCACCAGAAGGGAGTTGTTCTCGCCGCGATGAGCATCAAGAATCGCACCTCAGACATGGGCAAGTCAGGCATAACCAGAAAAGATTTTGGTACCCTCTTGCCACAGCCCGGTCTGGATGATCCCAAAGGATCTGGGAAAGATGGTTCAGAGAGGTCTTGAGAAGCAAGGTTACAACCGTGCTGCAGATGAAGTTCCAAATTACCACGCCTTCGACACAAATTTCTACAATAATATGATCGAGAAAGGTTGGCAGTCAGTGGCACGCTGGCCTAACAGAGCCAAAATTGGCGGCACGCAAATGCTTGATTGCGAACAGATCTTGATCCCAATCAACAGCGGCCTTCACTGGACCCTGATGTGCGTCTCCGGCACCAGGAAAACTATTTCCTACTACGACTCGATGGCTGGCGATCGAGCAGCGAATCCGAAACACATTAACATTGCACGCGCCTATGTGGCTGGCTCACTTGGCAATGCGTACAATGCTGAAGAATGGACTGTCATTGACACCACTTCGGTACAGCAGGCGAACGCACTGGATTGCGGCGTCTTTGTCTGCATGAATTCTCTTGCACTTATTTCTGGCAAGGAGCCTCTTGACGCATTCTCGGCCAATGACATGCCAGGTGCGCGTCAACAGATTGCGGCAACCTTACTCCATGGTGCATTTGACGACGACTTTGATTTTTAAGATACCCATAGCGTATGATACACTACACGAACGATAGGCGAACATGACTCGATGACGATACGCAGCGTTGTGTTCTGGAGCGATTTTCTTTTTTTTCCTTTGCTTTTGTTTCCTTCGGCGTTTATTTTCTGGGATCGAGCAGGCAGTCAGACCTTCTACGACGCATGTCAGACATGCACACGCTTTACGATTGCTACGACTGCTATGAGGCAGCTTTGAGAGCCTTAGAGGGCTTTTACACTTCGCATTTTGATGGATTACCATACGCGCGTTCTTTTCTTCTTATATAGAATTTGCAACCTCACACTACCTTTCGCAACACTTCACAAGACATGACCTACGGGTTGACGATCACATCAGGATCTTGCAGTTTGAGACGACTTTCGAGGAACTCGCCGCTCGGTATCTTTTGTTTTGATCTCACTCTTACGGCCATTACAGACACTCTTTGCAAATTCATTTTCCCAACACCACCACCCGCTTCTTTTCAACATTCGATCGACACGCGGTTTGAAGATTACACCATGTACTCGCAGTTTGAGACGTCTTCTTGGAAGAAACTCGCTGCCCGATATTTGTTGTTGATCTCGCTTTAGGGTCGATGCTTTGAAGGTTCGGAGGAATGGAACTACGGTGTGGTTTTCGTCGGATGGAGGAATCTTTGCTGAAGGACGTTATGGTATGGATCTCGTGGTTGGCTTGCAGAGCTATGGATGACATGATCTCGCCTTGGGGTTGAGCACTATTGTTTGTATGATCTCGTCAATCGGTTGAAAAGTATTGGGATGTTTACTGGCTTGGAAAGCCGACTGATGGAGGCAGCTGTTTTGGGCAGGGGCGATGGACCGCTTTGCGAAAGAGGAACAGGTTTCAGATTCTTGTACATTAGGAAGGACGCGCATAGAGTGATCCTCAGGTGATGAAGCCACCATGTCCATTAAAGACAAGCTAATGATAGTTCATGACTCAAAGACTGGTCTGCTTTGGTGATTGTTAATCTTGCGATTTGTGAGATTCATTCATCCCCTCGACTTGAAGATCTTTTCCCCGTAGTACCATCTCGTTCCAACATTAACCACGTGTACTGTACTGTACTCAACTCATAGACTCAACACAGCAATAATAACCACAGCTCTATGCATACGAATGTATTATTCGAGCATGGTTCTCGGCAAAATCACATCGGGTACAGACATCACAACAACCTCCACGCTTTGACGCGGGGCATCATTCATCCGTCTTGGCAATGTCTTGTTCGTTTTTTTATCCCTCATCTGCTGGTAGAGCAACGTTGCTCAAACGCAAGTCGGTGACTGTGGACTATAAAGAACTGGGTTGCGCTCTCGAATGAACGGGGAAACTAACCAGCGAGATAAACTGCACTGCAACTATCCTCAAGGATATTTTCAACCATTTATTATCATACATATCAAAAATGACGGCCTTAACAAACTTCAATGGCGGGTCTACCGCTAGGATCATAGAAATGCCATCGTACAAACAACAAGAGCCTACCAAGACCACCGCACCAGTGGACCCAGTTGTCCGGACTGTGGGTAATCGCAGTAATCAAGCTGGACGCAGTTTGCACGAGACTACAGACGAATTACCAACAGTGTCACCACCGACCGAAGTAGTGCCCGAATGGAACCATCCTCGTATCAATGTGTACCGTACTCTTGCTGCGTTTTGGTCTTTCATTGTGCTCGGTATGAACGATGCTGCTTATGGTGTATGTTACTTGTTACTTTGATATCGAGTTGTAGTCTAAATTTTTCACAGGCTCTGATCCCATATGTAAGGCACTACGATAAAACTTTATGATATGCAAATACGGCAGTCTAATCGAACCAGCTCGAAGAATACTACCACCTTAGTTATACAGTTGTCTCCCTTGCCTTTCTATCGCCTGTCGTTGGCTATACAGCCGCGGCACTGTTGAACAACCTAATACATGAGAAACTCGGCCAACGAGGCATTGCATTCCTGGCGCCTCTTATGCATATCATCGCATATGTCATCCTCGTTTGTCATCCTCCATATGGTGTATGTGTGGTTGCTTTTCTTGTCGCTGGATTTGGTAATGGCTTGGAAGATTCTGCCTGGAACGCGTGGGTTGGCCCGATGAAGAACTCGAATCAAGTTCTCGGTCTTATGCATGGATGTTATGGTATGTACTGCATGGCCGTGGTCTCTTCTTCTGCTGACGCTCCTGCAGGACTGGGGGCTACATTGAGTCCACTCATTGCCACTACCATGATCACCAAAGGTCACTTACAGTGGTACAGTTTCTTTTACATCATGGTAAGCAGCAATGTACTCTTGACACAATCCCAGCCAATGCTTACTTTAAACAAAGGTTGGAGCCGCCTGTCTCGAAATTGTCACATCCGTGGCAGCATTCTGGAAAGCTACAGGTGCCGAGTATCGTGCAAATACTCCTCGTACCGCAAATGGGAACAATTATCTATTGAAAGAGGCACTTTTCACGAAACCCTCGGCCCGTGTCACATGGCTGTGCGCCCTCTTCCTTCTCGGTTATGTCGGCGCAGAAGTCGCCCTTGGAGGGTGGATTGTGACTTTCATGATTAATGTCAGGAAAGCCGCCCCTTTCGCCAGCGGTATGACTGCTACCGGTTTCTGGCTTGGGATCACTGTGGGAAGGGTGGTCCTAGGATTTGTGACTCCCAGGCTTGGGGATAAATTGGCCATTTCTGTAAATGTCTATCATTGCCGGGTGCAATCCATTGCTGATCAATCACAGATCTATCTACCCATCGCAATGGCGCTCGAGCTTCTTTTCTGGCTCGTTCCACAATTCTACGTTTCAGCTGTCACGGTCGCTTTGCAAGGATTCTTCTTGGGCCCCTTGTTTCCTGCCGCTATTGTGGTAGCTACGAGACTGTTACCGCGTCATCTGCACGTTGCAGCGGTTGGTTTTGCGGCGGCTGTTGGAGGTGGTGGGGCGGCGATATTCCCTTTCGCGGTTGGAGCAATCGCACAAGTCAAGGGCGTCAAGGTGTTGCAGCCAATTATCTTGGCTCTGTTCGCGTGTATCCTGGGACTGTGGCTGATGCTGCCGAGAATGAGCAAGAAGAGAGACTAGAGAAAATACGGACAGATCAGACTTCACACATATACTACTGTGTACTCGTACTTATATAATATCAATCCTCTAAAAGCACTGAACTCTAGTGCCATACACGCCTCAGAGCGCGCGCCTTCCCCCGCCATCGCGTATCTTTAATCACATGCCCAGCCCTATGGGTTGTGCCTACCTTGCTGGCCAACTTTCTTGTTTTCTACCTATTCTCTTTCCTCCTCTTCCTTTCTTCAATCTTCCTACACATCCACAACTTCACTTTGATGCACTTTTAGCCAAGCAACTTTTACAATAGAATTCCCCTTCTATCCTACGCTTGTTTCAATTATGAACCAGCATCTTCACCTGCAAGCATCAAACAACTCTTCTTTCCAAGCTATTATATGCGTAAAGCTTAGCTTCATCTCCTCCTTTATCGATCCCTGCACCTCGATCATCTAAATCTCTGCCTTCAATCACTTCAACATGGCTCGATCCTTCTGCTAGCATATCTCTTGCCAGCCGCACCGCTTCAAGATGGTGCAAGTGGCTAACCTTCTGCTCCGATTCGTCGAGGTATGACTGAACTCAAATGTTCTTGCGAATTTCTGACTGAAATTGTCACAGCTTGCATTTACTTTCACTATCATCGGTCTGGTCGCAGACCTTCTCCACACTCAACACTGGGGCGGCTCTCCAGCGATCACCAAATATGCCTTATTTTGTGGGATTGTACGTCGAACAGCTTCATTGAATCCAAGAGGAGCTTTGGCTAACTATTCGCAGTGGGGAACACTAGTAGCTTTGATCGGAATCGTCGCAGCTCTTTCATCCCTTCTCCAAATCATCGTCATGACAGTCCTCGACGCCCTCGCTGTTCTCTTTTTCTTAATCGCAGGCATCGTAAGCTTCTATCCCGTGGTGGTACGTAGAGACCTCGAACTGACAGTGTCGAAACAGGTCATGGCCGTGAAGCTTCACACCGGATCCTGCAGCCGACAAGCGAATGGTGCTCCGAGCGACTACACAACTCATAATTACATCATGAACGGCGGCTCCCAACTAGATCCATTCGGTAACACTGTTGTGTGGCTTGGGACCAATTTTCCCAAACGGTGCCGCGAAGCAGACGCAGTCGCTGTATTTCTTTGGTTTGGGTTTGCTTTATTTCTGATCAGCTTGATCCTTGATATCCTGGGGCGCAGAAACAAGGATAACCATTACGACGACCAACCTTATAACAACCGCCATGACCTACCCCCTCCAGTCATGCCGCGATCTGACCTGCCGCCCACTGTGCAGAGAGGTCCGTTGTCCGATCACATGGGTGGTGGGCAGCGACAACCGTGGGTGTAAGCACTGAGAGAGAAGAGGTCTTTGAGTTGTATCAAACACATTATTAATGTAAATCCGATGGAAACGGAATATGCTCAAGGGCAGACGAGCACAGTTAGACTAAGTAATTCAACGATGCATTCACGGCTTGACATGAGTAATCTTCAGATGTCCTGTTGATGAGAAAAATTTACCGCATAAACTTCGTGATATTCGTTGAATCGATTAGAATACAAAATTACGAGGACTGATCCAACGTGAACGCCATCCTTAGCCAGCATGCACACACCATCAAACAAACAAAAGAAAGGAACAAAATAAATACGAAAGAGAACACCTGGCTCCTCAAAGCTCTTCCGTTCCATCATCACCAGTCTTCTCCACAACACCCAACTTCAGTCTCTCCCACACCTCATCCCTCCGGAGCGCCGTCGCAGCACTAAATTTCAGCCCGTCGATACTGGCAAGCTTCGCGCATTTAGTCCCCAGCAGCAACTCATACACCCGCCGCCTCAGCCGCGTATCCTCATCCAGCCGCGCGAGATGTTGCGCGTCCTTATCCGCGTCTGCAGCGGGTAGAACTTGCTGTAGTGTATGATTTTTGGCAATGGTCACATCCGCTGCTGCACCGCACAACGGAGTACCGGTATGAAAGCCAAGCGAAAAAGGGTTGCTCCTCAGGTCGAGCTCCTCGAGCGATGACGCGAATCGCTCTACCACGGCAATCGTCTTGCGAAGCCGCGAAAGCCTTTTTTCGGCGACGTGTAGTCGCCGCAGTTTGAGTATGCCACGCAGAGCGCGGAGATCCTTTAGGGAGTTTGAGTTGAGGTTTAGCGTGCGGAGATTGGGGACTAGAGTTCCGAAGTTTGCCGGGAGGGCTGAGAGGCCGGTGAAGGCGACTTCAAGGGTTTGTAGGTTGAGGAAGTGGGATGTTATCGGCAATGAGGGAAGCTTGTTGCCGGAGAGGTAGAGGTTGCGGATTTCGCTAAAGGAGGTGATGTTTGCTGCGAGCGTTAGGCCGCATTCAGCGGCTTGCTCACAGAGAGCCACAGTTTCGAGACATGCGTGGGTTTGTATCCCCATGATGGTTTCGAGTCTGTTGCAATCGGCGTACAATAAGCGGAGCCTTGGAATACGGGAGACGTCGAGATGGTCAATGGAGTTATTTGCGCATCGTAGGGTTTCCAGATGCGGGATTTGGTCAGAATCTATCTCGAGTGAAGGGAAGGTCTTCAGTTCATTGTTGCTGATATCCAGGAGGGTCAACTCAGACATGGCTTCTAGCCCTAAGACCCCCGTCAACTTGTTGTTGCTGACATTCAGACTGGTGAGCCTAGTAAATCCAGCGTCTCGAAGATCGATTGACTCAAAATCGGTGCTGCTCAAAGTCAGAGACAGCAGCCCGTCAATATCCAAGATTCCTTTGATGCTACTGATTCTGTTGTTGCTTGCCTTTAGTTCTCGCAAATGAATGAGGCCGGTGAACCCGTCCAGACTCTCTAGCTCGTTACCGGAGACGTCAAGATACTGGAGGTTTGACAGATGGGCCCAATTAGTGAGTGGGGAGAGTTTGTTGCCTTGAGCATGCAATTGGCGTATTGTAAACGGGGCTCCCTCAAGATGGCTGAGCTTGTTGTTTGAGACGTCCAGATGCTCTATTCTCGGGCAAAACTCTTTCAATGTGTATAAGCTGTCAACGTCTTTCGCTGCCAGGTCTAGAACATGCATCCAATCTCAGTATGGCTCGTCAGGTTCGGCAGCTGCCAATTTTGTGACAAGGCCCTCAACAACTTGTGCTGGGTTGTGGCTAGTCGCTCCAAAGGTAGAAGATCGTTCAAGTGAGATGAGTCTTCGCACCTGCATATGATGATCATCGTCTTGATGAAGCGTGAAGTCGGATAGAGGACTTAAGGAGTGATATCCAGAATGCAGTTCGCCAGTAGTCGGTATAATCTGGCTGTAAGAAGAATGTTTTGCTGGTAATGGGGTGGAAAGACTCAAAGTCAGGCTTATAGTCCGACCGTCAGGTCTGGTTTGCACCAGAGAAACCTCACGATGCTCTTCTAGGTACGCTGCCGACAGATTGCGATCAAGAACTTGATTGCGCAATGAAGATTGTCGCTGCCCAGAACGAACCTTCATGGCCGAGAAAGAAAGAGACGATTGTCTAGGCCTTGTCCTGTACAGTGCTTAAATCGCCTCCATTCCTCCAACGATACATGGGAGCGTGCTCATGAAATGTTGGAGGGGATGAAAATGTTACAGAAAGCATTTGTGGCTTTCTTTTGATCGAAGGTTTCGGTGTCCAATTTTCTAGCTCGCTAATATGTGCAGTAGGTGGAATCTCGACAGTGTCGTCGTCTTCATCAGTGTCATGCTGTCTATGACCGTTTACTTTGTCTGGTTTAGATGGTTCGTCCTCATGTACACTCAGGTCTGTAATATCGTCAAAAGGGTCATCACTGTCACGCCGGATTTCTTGAGTCGCTGCTTCTGGAGTGGTATGTTTTACCCAAGCATGTTTCGTGGCATCAAATCGCATTCCAGCAACTATCTCCGGTAATGCGACCCTCTGAGCAGCGATGATCGGTACTGTCCGCGTCGTCTGAGAAGAGGTGGTCTCCCGCTCATCGTCGCCGTTGTGGCCAGCCTCGTTATCACTGGACACGGTTTTGTCGCTGCTAAAATGATTTGTAAGGACAGGGAACATCTTCACCCGAATTCGGCAGGGGTGGCTTACTCGGGTCTTACTTTCCTGCGCGTATAACGCGGACCGGCAGGCCTGCGGGTCCGCCCGACGCGGTGATGGGCCGATACTAGGGCGTGGAGAAGGTTCGGAGGTAGAAGATGTTTCATTATCGGTGCTTATCGAGCGGGGTTGATCCGTGGGTACGGAGGGTAAACGGTCCCTTCCTCTCTTCCCGTTTGCGTTTCGTAGGTGCACACGCGCAGTCGCTATAGCGTCGGATTCGGCCTGCCGACGTTTCATATTCTCCCTGCCAATCCTACGCTTCATGGGGCCATCGTATACCTTCATCACAGCATGCGGAGGGCTAGCTGGCTCGGGTGGAGGCGGCTCCGAACCGACTGGTTGTGCCATAGATGCTGGTGTAGGAACCTCCTGGCCGGAGGTAGCCGTCGCCTCGATAGGACAATGCTTGGCGCTTGTTACACATGACTGACTCTCGATGGGTAGATGGACGTCGAAGACGAGCTCGTCGTCGTCTATACCGTCGTCATCGGCGGCAATATTGGTAGTAATCGGTGCTACCTGGGTCTCGTCGTCTAAACCGCCACCGTCTGTGGCGACATCGACGGCGGAAGAAGTTTCTGGCTGTATCGAGGCTAGCTTGGAGGTGGGAGGGGGGTAGCGGGTAATAGCGACGGCTGTCCTCCAAGGTGGGAGGACGACTTCGACGTAGGACTTCGACGGGCAGTGGTGAATATATGAAGCGCATCATAGATAGCCTCTTCACTCGTCGCAACCCATATACCAGTATGCGAGTTATCTGCGGGTGTAATTTGGGCAATACATAATCACGTCGACGCCAAGGTATCGAGAATAGCTTGGAAGAGTTGCGAATCGACTGAAAGTATTCTACACGAAGACATGTTCGTAAAGTAAGGATATAAGGGATGGTAAAAGATGAAGGAACGCTGGGCGGTAGTTAGGCCAGCGATGAATATATATGAATTGGTCTACCGACATAGTGGTTACTCTAATTTGGTCGATCAGGGGTTACACGCCGTTAACGTGGTCGATATCAGGAAAGCACTATAGTTTATGGCAAGGAGATGTACTGCTGCATAGTTTACAGTAAGGGGATGTACTACTGGTAGCCTAGGGCTGGTTTACCCTCCAGTCCTTAATTTCCCTGATAAAGCGTTGAATGTGTAGTATGGATGGGCCGACTAAAGGTGAGAGTAAAGGCATACCCCTGTATAGGGAATCGAGAGCTCTGGAGTTCTGCTCGCCATAACTCGAAAGCCGTGACAATTGCGCCAAGCTCTTTGTCGTAAATCTCGTCGGTATCTCGGTGTGATATGTGCGTCGTCCCAAGTTCGATCATCAGCTAATGGCATATTTGTTGCCCACAGCATTACTTTGCCCGCAGCTATCTCTCCTGCCTGTAAGATGGCCATGGTACCATGCTCCAGGACGCGACCAAGCGTCGTGGAATGACGTCACCGAGACAGCGAGGCACAAACAGATATTGTGCGAATGGAATGATTTCCCGGGACTTCTAAAGCGCAGTCACGACAAAGCTAGAGAACTCGGGTTCTCTGTCATAAAATATCCAAGCTTTGGCGCAGAATCACTGCCGTTGGGAGTACCATCTACCTTGGTTCATACGACACATATGTTTCCTGGACTCAATCAAACCGATGGTGATATAGAGCTGACTCACAAGAGTGAAGGGATACGCGCGGTGATGAAACTTCCGACGACACGACAGAAAATCTTTTGGCAGAATTGCAAAGACAGGTCTAGATTAGAACGAAAACATTCACAACTATCGAAGTGTTATGTGCTTCAGGTATCCAGCCTAGATGCCACCGGAAGCGAAAAGAAGCTGGCCTGCCTTCATCATCTTTCCATCGGGCCACTGAAAAGCAACAAACTCGACCAAACAAAAGAGTTGGTTCTTGGTCTTCACACTCCTTATGCCTACAGATCGCTTGCAAAGTGGGCTCCTTTTCACATGCATCGGGGGGATTTTGATCTGTTTTATTTGAATTATCTTTACATTAGAGAAAATATCTGAGTCACTGTCACAGCGGACAGTGTGGAAGAACTTGGAGAACGCCTTCTGCTTGAACTGGACATTCAGTTCCTCCGTCACAAATCGACGCTGGTCCAGACAGAAATGTCAACGGGGCATCCACTACTACCATCTACACAATTCTTGACACCCTCGGGTAGGGTCTATCTTTTTTCTTAGTAATTACTAAGCAATCCCGATGGAGTTGCCCCTTAATACATTTATCCCATTATCTCTATTACCATCTCAACAACGTCTTAAATGTTATAACTAAACCTGTGTTTTAGTATGAGAGATCCCGATTATTCTAAATCGAAGGTGTTTTGACAATTATTGACGTCACCGTGCGTCAAACAGCGACCTACCACCTACGTCCTATCATTCTCTATTTAACTATGGTTCATACACTTATCATAGAGGAGACTCATGATCTTATCGCTTATTTGATTGAACAAGAAGGTCTCACGAGCCGGCAGATTGCTCTAAAACTTGACGTCTCTCTCAGTACAATCCGGCGAGCTGCATCCAACCTCTTTCACTTTGGTGATACTAAACCTCCCACAAGCACGCGCGGCCGTAAATCGACTCTCAATCTCTTTCAAGAGGAATGGATTTGCGATCTTATGGACGACAAATCGACATACCTTCTCAGCGAGGTTGCACAGGAGTTCTGGGATGAATGGGATATGAGAATTACAGAGAGGATAGTTTCATATACCCTGAAGAAGCATAGCTTTCGACGTGCTGCTGTTCGCCGGGATGCTGCTCAACGGCCTGAAGAGATACGTTTAGCGTGGATTGGAACAATGGGTGGCTACAACAAGAAGCAGGTTGTGTTCCTTGATGAATCTGCAGGAAATCAGAAAACAGGTTGGAGGAAATACGGATGGTCTGGGCAGGTATATACGCCTGTCACACAGGAGCTTTTGAAGCGTGATAAACTTTGGAGTATACTGCCTGCGTATACTGTTGACGGAACACTCCCTATCACAAAGATAATTCAAGGATCAATTACGCAAGAGATATTCAATGACTGGATTCGGACCAGAGTGCTCCCCCTTTGCAACCCATACCCAGGGCCTCGCTCGGTATTAATTCTCGATAACTGTGTAGTTCATAAGCACGTAAGCGTCCAACAGATGTGTGATGAGGCGGGTATTATTCTAGAATTTCTACCGCCATATTCACCGGATTTCAACCCGATCGAATACATGTTCAATACGCTAAAGAACTCGGGATGTGATGCGAGTGGTAGTCAATCCTTTGAGCATTGCGGGTATCATGACACTATACTTAACTCATAACAAAACTTCACCAATTCTTAAGACTTTTAAGGATTGACTTCACATCAATTAAACTGATAACCAAACACATCATCTGCATCCTGGCCCTCCTCTTCAATTGCCGGTATAACGCGGTGGAGAAGCGGTGCGAGCTGTGGGCTTTGTGGTAAGGCGGGCTACTGCGTAGCTCTGGGCTGACGGGGACCTGGGTGATGGGAGCTATTATTTGGCTTGTACTCGGTAGCTGACTTGTGGCAGGCATTGGAGAGACGTCAACAGTGGATTGGGACGTAGTAAGTGGAGGCAACCTAAGCTTCTTGACAGCAGGAAGATTGGCGGCAGTGATAGCACCGTAATCGCGTGAACCAGGTGCTCGTTTTGAGCGTTGAGGACGAGACATGACTACTTCGATTTAAAACACCTTGATTTCGACGTTTTCGTAAATCCTCATACAAAATATATCGATATTAATGCGAATTGAATGAGGTAATTCAGTTATTATAGAGAGGGGTCAACAGCATCGGGATTGCTTAGTAATTACTAAGAAAAAAGATGGACCCTACCCGAGGGTGTCAAGAATTGTGTAGATGGTAAGTATTTGCAGCCAACTGGACACGTGGATAAAAGCCATGAAGCACTGACTCATCGTACACCACCAGCACAAAGACGCAACACCACATGAGAGCATTTACGATCGCAAGACATCTTTCAGTAACTTCGTGGAAAATTCGCACTCTGTCTTCTCGCCGACTTCAGACTTCCTCCTTCATATCACCTACCCGCACTTCAACGTCAATCATGAACCATCATCTCAATACGTCACCAACACAAGCCTCCACCACGCAAGGAATCACAATCACTCCACTCCACGAATCTGACTACGAAGACTGGGCGCGCTCCTTCCGCGCCTACGTCGACTTCTACAAGTCCTCGATCCCGGTACCGCAGTACCGCAAGACGTTTGAGCGAATCATCGATCCCGGCAAGGACCTCTACGGCCTGGCGCTCCGTGACGATGGCAAGCTCGTCGGTATCGCGCATTTCTATCCGCATCAGACGCCGTGGAGCGAGAAGATGATCATGCACTTTAATGGTACGTGGGTGCTGGTAGCCGTAGTTGTGCTGTTGCACCACGTCCACAAGACTGCAGATTGGGTAGTGTTGACCAAGATATGTGCGCCTCGCTGATGCATCGTAGACCTCTTTATTGACCCCAGCATTCGCGGGAAAGGGTACGGGCGCAAGATGATATTGGCCGTGGTGGAACAAGCCAAGGAGATGGGCTGCTTCCGTGTCGAGTGGGCGACGCAGCACGCCAATCCGGCGAGGAAGTTGTACGACGAGCTGGCGACGTGTGACTTTGTCGAATATCGCATCAAGCTTGGAGAGCTTTGATCAGGTGTGTCAGGTTTACTTTTCATAGGGCCGTGATGTAAACGATGATGATTGAACAAGCGTACTGTCCTGTCATGATTACACGACATGAAACAGTATCTCAGGATCAAAATCCTTTTGGCATGAACAAGTTTAATTAATTCTCGTCTACTTGAAATTTGACGGCGTGGCTTCAGCACGCATACCAGCTAGTTGTACGCAGTAAAGCCCGGCAAAGAGTACAGAACTGCACACCAAGCATGTAACTCACATCTGCCTGGCCGAGCTGCCTCCGTACGGGCAAACAAGCGATGCCTCGGCCTCCCTGCCTGTCAAGAAGTGGTGTACTGACTCCTTTGGCTTGTACCTCTCACTCTTGCCCATCATCGCGGCACGTTTGCTGAGTTGCTTAACTTCCTCGGTGTCGACATTTTGGTCGATCAAGTACGAGACAACCCCCTTGACGTACGCCGGTGAAATATTGTAGACTTGTGCAAGGTAGCGGGTGCGGGTTGTCTTCGAAACACCTGCGTTCATGCACGTCGCAGTGTTCTTGTGCAGATGGTCACGTTGAGTGTCGTCCATAACTTGGTTGTAAAGGACACGGGCTTGCTCGTATTCGATGTCAGTACCCTCATTCTTGTGGTGAGATTGACGAGAGACCATCGGGTCAGCAACGACATATAGGGCTTCGGTAGATCTGTCAGAGTACTGCGGCTTGTCGTAAGAGTTTGGCATGTAATTGAGACGGTCTTGGTTGGCATTATCGACACGCATCATGCCTTCAAAGGACAGCAGTGCGTAGTTCGCAGACATGAAGGGGCAATTGACTGGGATCTGGTGCATGTTCGCGCTCAGATGATACATTTGTGCATCGCGGTAAAAGAACATACGCCATTGCAGGAGCATGTCAGGGGACGCCTCAATACCAGCGACCATCGAGGAAGGAGAAAAAGCGGCTTGCTCAACGTCACGGTGATAGTTGACAGGGTTCTTGCTGAGGACGATTTTGCCGAACTCGTGGAGAGGGAACAGGTCGCGTGGCCAGACCTTGGTAACGTCAAAGGCGTCGAAGGGAGTAGCCTCGGCCTCAGCCGCTGTCATGATCTGGTAATATGCAGTTCATTCTGGGAAATCCTTGGTTCTCTTGACACCGTTCTCAATCTGATCCCACATCTCCTTCTTCGAGTAGTCTGTACCAGGTTAGCGTATGGTGATAATTGTGTCGCAAGCTCGCAACACACCAGCGTCGATGCCAGAGTATTTCTGAACAACGTATTCGTGGAAATTCCCCATCCGTCAGGGTGTCCAGAGTCAGAGAAGAACATCGTTCCCTAGTGCTTCAATTAATGTGGATTTGTGTCGGTGGCCTGTGACAACTTACTGCATGGTTCGCCTCTGGGACGTTCGCGAGGAAGTCAAAAGTGGCGTCGTAGTCGATAAAGAAGCTCTTGGGGTTACGACTCTGACCGCGGATAATGTCGGGGTCCCTGCATTGGATCGCGGCCGAAGAAGATTGGCCAGTTGAGACCAACGATGTCATATTTACCCTCCTTGGTGTACATCTTGACTGCGAAGCCACGAGGGTTGCGTCCAAGATCTGGGAATTCTCTGCCAAAGGTGACAGTCGAGAATCAGAGGAAGAGGGGCGTCTTCTTGCCAACGTCGGACAAGAAGTCTGCCTTTGTAAGGTGAGAGACGTCGCGCCTTACTGTGACAAGGTGTTCCTATTGCCCGCCTCGATGCCGCTAACGATCCCAGCGGCTGCGTTCTTGATAGACTCCATTCCGAAGTGTTTGATGGAGTAACTGGCAGATATAGCTTGTCTGAAAAGCCTAGCCGCACAGCCCATACAGTACATAAGTTTACTCGAAACTGCTACGAGTCAAACGATCAGATTGTGTAAACCATGGCCTTTGATCTACGTACTAATGTAAACTGATGGTTTCAAAAGGGCAACAACGATCGAAAGAAGGCCGAAGGTAAACCGCCTCTTCACAGTCCAGCGCTGCCAGCTCGGGAGGTACAACTACAATACATTGTACAAAGAATGAGACTAACCCAACCTCGCCACAGACACTGGAAAGAAGACAGTCTGGAAAGCTCAAGGGGATAACACTAATGCTAAACCTACCGGGCCCTAGGCAGCTAAGTGTAAGTCTTGCGCCGTCATGGCCAGATATTTCGCTAATGTGGCATAGCGACCATGATGGCGAATGGTCAAGACTTTTGGGTTCAGTTGACTAAACAAGTTGCTGCGAAAGAGGCAGGAGGCTGAAGAAGCGATATGGCTGAGATACGCGGACTTATTCATTTCAATCAAAGCATGTTTTGAGTATCATTCTATCCTTTTCCATCCTTGTCTCTTGTACTGTATATTCATCACCCATTACACGAACATGTCTGCTCGGATTGTTTGAGTAAGTATTAAATACGGAACCAGCGAAGTAGTCGAATCGAATCGTCGTCACTCCGAACTAAAAACGTGCTGGAGGGAATGCCAGGATCTGCCACCTACAAGATGCTTGATTGCATTCCCAAAATGTATTCCTTGCCGAAGGGTATACCTTACACTTCACCGCGGTCTCCAGAATCCACTCGAGGTGACGTAAGAGCTTTCACAACTCCGCAAAAACGAAGGGGGAACTTGTACGAGTGTATGAGTAGCCCGGATTCTGTATCACTGCTAAGAAATGGAGTAAATGGCATGGAAAATCTTGCCGACGAACTTGCGGATGCTTGGGATGATGACTATGATGGCTACGAGGAAGGACTTTCAGAGATGAGCGCCGAAAACATGCTCGTTGAACCACCAGTGTCGCCATTTAAATTCGATATCCGACGAATTAGAGATAGCGGCATCGATGTCAGCTGCTCGACAGATACTACTCCGAGCAAGTCACATTCTCCGAAAGAGACGACGTCAAGAAAAACTTCACTGAGATATATTCCTCAGTCTCAGTTAGCTTCATAAAATTATTAATATATACTATTTCTGATTTTTTTAATTCTAGCAATTTTCTACTACATTCTATAAGTGTAGCTATATAGTGATTAACTATCAGAGTTAGCTAGTAAATAAGAATGTATTAGTAAATTACTGAAATATCCTAAAAACCCTTATTATTTACTACTTTAATTACTAAATTACTTAATTAATCTAACTAAATACTTAACTATCTACTAATTAGAGCCTTTATTACTAATATTTCCTATTATTTTCTTACGTCCTACTATAGATAGTTATAAGAGTCTTATTCTATATAATAGCTTAGTTACGTAATTCGTTAGAGGTACCGTACTAGTACCGTGCAGGTCTCGGGCGTTAGCTAAATAGTCGGCCCGGGCCAATGAGATAAAAGGATATATGCGGGCCCCTAGAGTTCTAGCCTCCTCCAACGAATCGTCTTTCTAAATAAATAGAAGTATTATCTATCGAATTACCTACCTATAACCTTACAGTTTACTTTTAACATTAACACTATTTAATACTTCTAGACTATAAACTTATAGTATTATTCCTCTAGACTATCGTCTTTATTAAGTACTACTAGATTAGGGAGCTTTTTAGAATGTATATCTTCTACTACTAATAAAGCCTCGAAACGGTATACTAATACATCGTAGCTACATTTCTAATAATTAGTATTATTCTTAACCTAGTTAAAACCTTCCTCTATCTCGTACTATATATTAGTAGCGTCCTCTACAGCCTACTTTATAGTATTTAATTTTTTCTTAATATTATATAGGATATAGCTAAAAAGATTAGTAAATAGATTAACAAATTACTAGCCTAAAATATCTAATAATAATAATAATAATAATAATAATAATAGTAATTAATAGTCTATAGTAAGAACTAGATCGTCTAAAAAAGTCTAAGAAGTATTAAACTATAGATATTAAGGAGAGAACTAATATAAATATAGTATTCGCTAATAGAAAGGCTATATAGCGTAGTACGATAAAAGCGCGTTATAAATATTATAAAATAACCGCTAAAGATAAAAGATATACCATAGAGGCTAATGAGGCTTAGAAATTAGCTAGTATAGTTAATAAAATACTTAATCTAGTATAGGGTAGATAGATAGTTATTGTATTGATTTTTAATAATAAGGTGTTGAGGCATGCGCACTAGTACCCCTGCTCACTAATATTCCCTGGATGTTACTAAGTTAGCTATCGAAAAACTTTTGACTTTTTCGCTCTAACTTATCCCTTGTTCCTCTCACCAACCCTTGGCATGGTTTCATGCCTGGTGAGCGCCAAGAGGAATGCAATTATTTATGAGGGGCTGTAACAAAATTGGTCCAAGGAGACAAAATGAGGAAACTTGTTTGTACTCGTATAATCCTCCCTTATACTTCCTTACAAAAGCACTATAAAGTTATGTCATTGTTGATAAAAGTCATGCTGTTGCCTTACTCAAAAGCTCCATGTCAATGGTCACGAAATGTGGACAATGATCTGATGGCCCCCTCTCTGCTTGTGATTCTTCAATATCAGCTTCCACTAGAATTCCCTTATCCGCCAAGGTCTTAGATACCACAATCAGATCCACCCGGTCACAGCTGGTTCGCCATGCTACGTTGCGTGGATGATAGGTGTACTTCTTCTGTTTAGGATGCAAATACCTATATGAATTTACACCCTGTAGTCCCTTTGTGCTGTCAAAGAACTTGTCATTGAAGTCTTTGCGATTCGCCACGTGTTGTTCGGGTTTGGTCCTCAGTCTTGGAAATCCGTCAATGAATGCAGGCGCAATGTCCATGTCACCCGCCAGTACGACTTGATATCCGTTTCGCTCAAGGCGTCTAGACTCGTCCATGAGCAATTTATGGAAAGCGAGTTTTCGATCGTGTCTAGTACCAATCATTACTCCAGTTGCGGAATTACGCCATGCGTTGCTTGTTCCATTGACCGCATATATATTCCAGATCGACAGCATGGATCTGGTTTCGACAACAAATACTCTCGACATGCATGTGTTCCTGTTCGAACTCGCTAACTATCCGGACGGGTAATACCTCCTAAAAAAAGAATGACTCTCTCCTCGTCCGGAGCAAGGCTATTTCTCAATTATCAAATTGTCTGCCTACTTGGTCTTAACAACTTGTACTCTCTGCCGGTAGGAATTCACCATTATTGGTAGGAAAGGCCATAACGGATAACAACCTGTAGGTTCAGCGGCGCACGTAGGATCTTGCTACTACTTGTAATTTTTTGTCACTCTCCCTTCCATCGTCCCACGCAACGGACAATGCCCATTGCGGGACAATATCAGAATTCTGACATTGGCTTTAGCTTACTTTGGCCGATGACCCCCTTTTTCCCTTCCACCTTTGCCTGCTAACTTAACCCCGCTCAACTTCTTACTTTGAGTTTCCACACCTACGATTATGCCACAGTAGTGCAGCTAGACTGCCTCAACTTTCGCTTTCACTCCATCACCATTCACTCATTCTACTCTACTTTCTCTTCTGCATTCGTGTCTCTTGTGCAGCACGATATACACTCCTTTCTGGGATATTCATCATTCCTCGGTCGCTTGCCCCACCCTTGAGGCAGTGAATAGTTCCTACCCTCTACCCCTGACTTCTCTACTTCAGCAGCCGTCGAACTCTTCTTTTCTCTTCCTTGTGTTGTCGTTGTGGATACACCCAAGTCTTTGCTATCGTCTTGCCGGGCACCCTACGTATCTGAACCCACTGGCACTGTCAACGCGAGCATACTTTTTGGCGGGCGGACGGCTCGAGTTGAGGCTTGATCATGGCTTCCGAATCTTACGGTTACAGGTAGGCATTTTTGCGTTGGCGTGGACTTACACCAGGGCTGCTGTTAAATATAGACTATTCTTGCTATTACATGAGTGCATCATTGCCTCGAACTTGAACATGAACACGAAAATCCCTTCGTCGGCCAAAGCGCTAACTATTTTTCAGGTATCCGGAATTTCACCTGCCTAGTCCTTCCGGAATACCTCAGTCTACTCCATTCAGTCCTTTTGTGTTTCAAACACTTTCGACATCCGAGTCGTCATCACCTAACTTCGGCCTTAATTGGACCCCGGTGCATACACAAAATGCAGGAGGAGGGCATCAATTTCAGGTTTCTAAAATCCCTTCAACGCCTCAGTATCAAAATCAAAGTAACTCAGGGGTTTCAGCGAGTGCTTCGAGTCTCAAGAGACCAAGACCGGATAGCTTACAAAATATTGGAAAGGATGCGTTCAAAATCCCAGACAACACGCCTGCGAAGGATGCATTCAAGATTCCAGACACAACCCCAATGGTGGCAGCGGATTCTGAACACTTCTTGAGTCAATCATTCTTGGAACAGTTTGACGAGACTACTCTCCACGACTCATTCACCTCTGGTGTTGTGCAGACACTCAAATCCACTCCATATGCTCAAATGCAAACGCCACCTCCCACTCGTGATGCTTCCACGCGCCGAAAAGCCCAACTATCACGGTCGACTGAACAAGGCACTCCTTCTACTATCGCTTCGAGGAGGATGTCCCTTGCAGGAGAAGCTTGGCGTCAAAAGATTGGAGGGCAAACACCTATGGAAGCATCACCATGCCAGTTTACACCTCTGCAAATTACTCCGCCAGTTCGTGCGGAGATCTATAACATGGGTCCGACGACGGCTCCTGTCTTGTCACAACACAATATGTTGTGGGACCAGAACACTCCTGTCCAAGGCGTTCAAAACCCTTATCTGGTGCTTGGTGAGGATCCTTTTGTAGCCTCAAGTTTCTCGGCAGGTCTTCCGATGAATTCGTTTGCAGAGCTACAACAACAGTCCTTCACTAAACCTACGCAAATGCCCGCCCGACTTGTCGTTCCGCAACATTAAATTGCAGATCTCGGAAGACACCACAGTGCTGGTCCACACAGTGCGGGTGCGGTTTCATTCCGACAAAACACTATGTTGCCGCCATCTTCGTTGTCTGCATCAGCGAGTGTTGACCCAAACATGTTGTGGATGACCAAGAATCAGGGGGGTTTCCCACGAACTCGCTCCAATACCATAGGCGCTTCAATGATCGTGAAGTCTTCATTGAAACTTTGATCAGCCTGGAGCTGGGAAGGCGTTGAGCTAACAATCATTAAGAAGCCCGGCAAACTAACTAGCGTAACTTCGGGATGATATGGTTACTCCGATGAGATTTATGAACCTATCAATCTGCTGGTCCAACTAGTCAGATCTTATTCGACATGGCTTCAATGCTTCCGATGTGCCGCTTCGAAGAGTATTGATGTCGTTGTCGACTGGCAAAGTGATGGAGCCATCGAGTGGTTTTATAGACGGTCGACTGTTATGACTGCTGTTGCACGCACCAGGACCCGTTCCTTGATTCGCCAGACTAGCGGGACACACCGGAACTGCAATGATATTGTAGTTTTGTGGTCTACGTAGAAGCTAATCCTTGCCAACAAATCCAAAATTCCCATCTCGCAGTCATGCATGTCATCCAGAGTCAAAAATTCCTGAGCAACGAACGCATGAGCCTACGTGCTTCTTCTTCTTCTTCTTCTTCTTCTTCTCCTCCTTCTCCCTCTTCTTTTTCGTCAATCATTTCATGCAGCTTATTATAACGGTTCTGTCCAGGTGTGGAACTACGAACGACAGATCGCCGAAGGTGGTTAACCGCCACCTTGTCAGATGCCCTGGTCAGACAACACAAGAGAAAACCATGAATGCACATATCAGCGAATAGTCCAAAACTTTTCTAGCAATTTTATGCTTTATTAGAGGCACGATAGCCGCGAGGGAGACATGTCGAATAATTGAAGTAATGAGTCAGAAGAGAATCGGCAGACACATATGCTCATTGTGTACGCTGAAATGCTAACATGTACAACATGTACAGGGCGACGTCCTCTTGACAATTGATAGAGCTTGGCGTCAATACGCATCCGTATCTAATGGTTATGCACCTTGAGTATTTGTGCGAGCCACAATGCTACAGATAACTCTTTACAATGATAAGCTTGAAGCAAGAGACGACTCAGAGTATATGCACGTAAGGTTTGCTGGAAATCTCAAAGTTGCAGCAGGATAACAGCGGCTTGGATGTCGTTGGCTGCACATCTATATGCGTAGCATTGCTCATTGAATGACTATGATACATAGAATGTTGTGCTCTTCTCGCACCTTTACTATTTGTATCGCGACCTGGCGGAGATAGCTGTGATAACGAAGTTGTGCTGTATAGTTTTTCATGCTGAGTACAAACCTACGAAGCGGTATTGGTGCTTGCGTACACAATGCATATCACTTAATATCAATGCATACCTACAAGGGTACCGATACAGGCAGTCTCAGCGAATGTGACTCACAATGAACGGGAGCTCAACCTCCGTAATTATCCACCGTATCCTACCGATACGCCACCAACAAACAGGTTAGGCTTTTCTACTCGAGTACGTCAACTTATTAGATCGACTCGTGCCTTAGAGGTCGAGAGCTTTACGGAGTATTATGCATCGGACGAAGGATTGCCTGAGTTAATAACTGCCGACGGCCAAAACCCAGCTGGCTCTAGAACCAGCAGTCAACGTTTTGCGTGGGGCAAGATGTTGAAACTCGGCTCGTTTCTCACCTGCATTTCTCAGAGTCAATATCTAGACCATGTCAGATGTGGTCTTCTGCCAGTATGCTTTGATAGCACCGAGATCAATGAGGAAGCTCACGGGCAACCAACACCGCAGTCGCACACTACAGGAGATGTTCTGAGCTTTCATCATCGACAAACCGCATTGTTTCTGCAGCAATGTTACGGCCAACCGTGTGTAAAACCAAACATAACATATGGCCAAGAAACACTAGGAGAACACAGTATTTCACATCAAGCTGTAGAGGCGAACTCATGGTTGCCAGTGGAACATCGCAAGGACATATTACCAAGTAAGTCAAGTAGAAATGCACCGAGCAACTGAGCAAATGGCTCTCATTTGGGCGCATGTTAATTAGTCCCGCTCTTACTCTGGTTGAAATAGAGGTTGAAAGCAGGATATTAGTTCTTGACGGCTCCGGAGACGGTAAGCAAGCACAAAAAAACGAACGAAACTTTTGGGTTAATGCATCTACGCTTAGACTGGTCCTGCTACTGTGCATTGACATATCCCCTAGCCAGGGTCGAGCATTTGGCTTCGTCATACAGTGCGGTCCAAACAAAACGCACACAAAAGGATCTACCGGCAAACTACACAGTACTGTACTGCAACGGCTTCGACTCTGCTTCCCCGTTTCGGGAGAACACTTTTGATATTGTAATTCTGCGATTTCCCACGATATCACCTGACGCCAAGCTCTGGTTCAGCATTAACGAGTGCATGTGGGTATTGCGTCCGGAAGGCTTTCTGGAGATTACTTGTCTTGATCTAGATCTTCTCAGAACGAGTCCATACACCCGACGAGCTTTACGGAAATCAAAGACTCAGATCATAAAAGCAAATCAAGACATCTCTTCGAGGTCTGGTTACAATACTGTTCAGTCGATACTTGGCTACAGAGGCTTTGGAAACATACATCGTGTGCTATAGGAGTGCCTATCGGAGGCTATTTCACGAAGCTAAGCGTACAAGTTGCGGGGCACAAGTCGCCAGATGGTGGTCTTCTAAATCCTATAAAACCTTCGGAAAACCTGCCTGATACTTCGCATGTCATGATAAGGAATGGTGAAATCACAGAAGAGTGCAAACGAATAGGGTCGAAAATTAAGCTCCTGATGTGCTATGCGCAGAAACCAATGTTCACGAAAAGAAGGGCAATGTCCTTGTAGTGTGACTATCATTGTCTTTATGAGTGTGTTTGCGACAAAATCGTTGTGCGGTTTGTATATACATGCGTGCTAAACCCTCGCTAGATGAACCCAGTAGTCAAGTCTATCAGTTGGAGCCAATTAGCAGTGTGTTTGATGTTAGTAGCTACAACTATATCCCATGATGAAGCCCGATTAACCATATTGATCATCCTGTTCTCCTGGGGATATATTGTTTCTCATTGACGACATTGAAGGTAGAGACTTCGACTTTCTCTTCAGGCCTCTCCATTTACACGATTCCAAGATAAATCCTATAAAATATAAAATCTACTTAGTAGGCTGATGACCTCGAGCTTAGACACCCCATACGTCCCATATAGGTTCTATTGTACTGGAGATATTGTAGGCAACCTCGGCAACATCCTCTCTTGCGTTTGCAACATAAGCTCCGTCATACCAATAGCGAGCTGCATAGTAGCAGTTGTTGATGTCGAGGTAG
>Ga0160427_10000494_pt1 | contig 24074 bp, 24 predicted proteins | sample SolpanmetagenomL_FD_108194 | JGI IMG/M metagenome (GOLD analysis project Ga0160427, IMG submission 108194) | Solar panel surface microbial communities from Lawrence Berkeley National Laboratory, California, USA - L | ecosystem: Engineered > Built environment > Solar panel > Unclassified ...
CCGAGGAGTCCGAGGTGCAGGTCGGACACGGGGTTCTCCTGACGGGGTGGGGGCGGGACCGGGCCGACGATCCGGTGCCGGGGAGGCGGTGTCAAGCACCGCCGCGGCATGATCGCCGGGTGCCGACCGACGACGACCGCTGCCCCTGCGGCAGCGGGGACCCCTACGGCGCCTGCTGCGGCCGGTTCCACCGCGGCGAGCCCGCCCCCACGCCCGAGGCGCTGATGCGCTCGCGGTACTCCGCGTTCGTCGTGGGGGACGCGGGCTACCTGCTCGCGACGTGGGACCCGGCGCACCGCCCCGCGGAGCTCGTCCTGGACCCGGACACGCAGTGGCTGCGCCTGGTCGTCGTGCGCGCCGAGGGCGGCCCGTTCGACACCCGCGGCACCGTCGAGTTCGAGGCGCACCACCGCACGGGCGGCCGGCGGGGGGTGCAGCACGAGGTCAGCGAGTTCGTCCGGCGCGGCGGGCGCTGGAGCTACGTGACCGGCTCGGCCGGTTGAGCGACCCGCGGGCGGGCCGGGAGGCGCTGCGGCGCAGGGGCTCCGAGCCGGCCGCGGGTGACGACGACGAGGACGGCCGTGGCCACGGTCGTCGCGATCAGCTGCACGAGCAGGGGGTCGCGGTCGGCGTCCAGGCGGGGGAAGAGGGCGGGCCAGAGCAGCGTGTAGGTGCTGTTGACGCCGGCGTGCAGCAGCATCACCAGCGGCACGCTCTGCCCGGTGCGGTTGAACACCCAGGTCATCACGAGGCTGAGCGGGACGCACGAGGCGACGAACAGCGCGGGGTGGGTCCAGGTCAGGGAGCCGCGCCCGCCCCACTCGGTGAGGAACAGCGGCAGGTGCCAACCCCCCCACAGCAGGCCGAGGACGACGGTGCCGGGCACCGCACCGAGGCGGGACTGCAGGCGCGGCAGGGCGAAGTCGCGCCACCCGGGTTCCTCCGCGAGCGCCGTCGTGACGACCTGGACGGCGAGCATCGGCAGGTAGCCCAGGAGCAGGACCGCGCTCACGGGTTCCACCGCGCCCCACGCCCGCGGCAGCGCGAACGTCGCGGCGAGGATCGAGACGGGCACCACGACGGCGACGCCGGCGTACCAGCGCCAGCCGACGCGGAACCTCAGCAGCCGCCCCCGCCAGGCCCGCAGCCCGCCGCGGCCCTCGGTGAGTGCGGTGACGACCAGGGCGGCGGTGACCGGCCCGAGGTAGGCGCCGGGCAGGACGCCCAGCAGCTGCGAGGTCCCCAGCAGGCGGGGGAAGGTGAAGCCCAGGACGCCGGTCCCGTTGCCCGAGAGCAGGTACGGGACCCACGCGAGCCAGCTGAGGCCGTAGGCGAGGACGAAGAACGCGGTGAGCGGGCGGCGGGAGAGCAGGGCGCGCAGGGCCCCCGGGGCTCCACGGGGAACGACGTCGGGCACGGCAGGACCTCCGGACGGGCGGTCGCTCGGCTGCGATCCGCTGACGTCCGCCAGTCCACCGCCGGGGGTGGGGCCGGGTCAGTCCCGCAGGCGCCCGGTCCTCGGTGGTGCCTGCACTACCGGCCGTCGGCCGTGCGCAGCCAGCGCAGGACCGCGACGACCCGCCGGTCCACGTTGTCGGCCGGGGCGAGGTCCAGCTTCGCGAAGATGCTGCGGATGTGCTTGTGCACGGCCCCCTCCGTGACCACGAGCCGGGCCGCGATCGCCGAGTTCCCCAACCCCTCGGCCATGAGCTCCAGCACCTCGCGCTCGCGCGCCGACAGCCGGTCGAGGCCCGCGTCGGGCCGGGTGCGCGTGAGCAGCTGCGCGACGACCTCCGGGTCCACGGCCGTGCCACCCGCGGCGACGCGGTGCAGCGCGTCGAGGAACTCCCCGACGCGGCCGACGCGCTCCTTCAGCAGGTACCCCAGGCCGTGCGCGCCGCCCGCGAGCAGGTCGGTCGCGAACGCCTGCTCGACGTAGGCGGAGAGCACGAGCACGGCGAGCTCCGGGCGGCGCCGCCGGCCCTCGACGGCGGCGCGGATCCCCTCGTCGGTGTGCGTGGGCGGCATGCGCACGTCGACGATCGCGACGTCGGGCCGGTGCTCGTCCAGCGCCGCGAGGAGGTCGTCGGGGTCGCCGGCCGTCGCGACGACGTCGAGCCCCTCCGCCCGCAGCAGCAGGGTCAGGCCCTCGCGCAGCAGCGCGTCGTCCTCGCCGATCACGATCCGCACGGCAGCACCACCTCCAGCTCGGTCGGCCCGCCGGGCGGGCTACGGAGCTCCAGCCTGCCGTCGTGGGCGCGGACCCGGTGCTCGACCCCGGCCAGGCCCGACCCGTCGGCGGGGTCGGCGCCGCCCCGGCCGTCGTCGACGAGCCGCACGACGAGCTGGTCGCCGCGGCGGCGCAGGCTGAGCTGCGCGGCTCCGGCCCCGCTGTGGCGAGCGACGTTGGTGAGCCCCTCGGCGACGACGAAGTAGGCCGTCGCCTCGACCGAGGCGGGCAGGCGTCCCCCGACGTCGACCTCGACCCGGCAGGGGACGGGGCAGGCCGCGGCCAGGCCGCTGACGGCGCCGGCCAGCCCGCGGTCGAGCAGCACCGGCGGCAGGATCGCGCGGACGACCGAGCGCAGCTCCGCGAGCGCCTGCTCGGCGGCGCTCTGGGCCTGCTCGAGCAGGTCGTCGGTGACGGCCGGGTCCCGCGCGAGCGACCGGCGGGCCGCCCCGAGCAGGACGGTGACCCCGACGAGCCGGTTCTGCGCCCCGTCGTGCAGCGAGCGCTCGATGCGGCGCAGCTCCACGACGTGGGCGTCCAGCGCGGCGGCCCGCGACGCCGTCAGCTCCGCGACGCGCAGGGTCAGGTCGGTGCCGGGCGGCGGGGCGAGCAGCCACCGCCCCCAGGTGCCCGGCAGGCGCCCCAGCGCGGGGACGGCGGTGAGGGTCAGCACCGCCCACAGCAGCCCCAGCAGGGCGACCTCGCGGGCGTCGGCGGCGTCGCGCACGGCCCACCACCACGGGGACGCGTCGGCCACCGGGACGAGGGTCCACCACAGCGGGAAGGTGAGGTCGCGCACCGCGTACACGGGCAGCAGCACCCCGACGAGGCCGCACAGCAGCCCGGCGCCCGCGTGCACGAGGAGCCACGCGACCTCGCGCGGGACGACCGCGGCGACACCCGGGCGCAGCCCCGCGGGCGCGGGGCCGGCCGGGGGCAGGTCGGCGCCCCAGCGCCGCAGGCGTGCCCGCTCCGCGTCGGTGAGCCGCCGCAGGGCCCGCACGGCCGCGGGGACCAGCAGCAGGCCGACGCCGACGACGCACAGCGCCGCGACCAGCGCGCACCCGAGCAGCAGCAGCAGCGCACGCCCACCGGTGCCCAGCGCGCCGGCCGAACGCAGGAGCCCGTCCCGCGCGGACCGCAGCACCGCGACGGGGCCGCGCGCGGCGGCCGGCGCGCGCTCGGGAGGGGTCACCCCGCGACCGTAGGCGCTGCGCGGCGCCGCGGGAGGGGCCTGGTGCGGGGAGGGAGCGAGGAGGGCAGCCTGCTGGACCTGGGGTGGGCAGCAGGCGGGATGGAGGACGGGGACGCGCAGGCGGAGCGTGGAGCCCGACCCGCTCACCCGACCCGAGGAGCCCCCGTGTCCGTCCCCACCCCCACCGCGACCCGCACCAGCCCCTGGCTGTGGGCCCTGATCGCGGTCGCCGTCGCCGTGGACGTCGTCGCCTCCGCGGGCGTCCTGCCGGTGGGCGTCGGCATCACCGCCGGCGTCGTCGCCCTCGGGTGCGCGGCCGCGCTCGTCGCCGCCCGGGTGCGCCGCGGGTAGCGTCGCGCGCACGACGTCCCGGTGCCGGGCCGGGCCTCGCGAGGAGAGGGGTGCGGCGTGGAGCACGTCGTCCTGGACACCGACCTGTCGATGGGCGCGCCGGGCAGCGAGATCGACGACGGCTTCGCCCTGGCGCTCGCCCTCGCCGACCCGGAGGTCTCCCTCGACCTGGTCACGACGGTCAACGGCAACACCGACGTCGAGACCGTCACCGCGCTGACGCTGGACCTCCTGCACCGGCTGGGCCACCCGGATGTGCCCGTCCACCGGGGGGCGAGCCGCCCGCTGCTGCGCCCGCAGGCCGTGTCGGGCCGCGTCCCCGAGGGCGTCGAGGTGCGCGCCCCCCGCGAGGGGCACGGGGCCGTCGCGATGGTCGAGCACGTCCGCGCGCACCCCGGCGAGGTCACGCTGGTGGCCATCGGTCCCCTGACCAACGTGGCGCTCGCGGTGCGGCTCGACCCCGAGTTCGCGGGCCGGCTCAAGCGGCTCGTGGTCATGGGCGGGCGCTTCCTGGGCGGCACCCACGACGCGGCCGTGCCGGGGGAGTGGAACGTCTGGAACGACCCCGAGGCCGCGCACGTCGTGCTGACGTCCGGGATCGCGGCGGAGTGGGTGGGGCTCGACGTCACCGAGCAGGTCCGCCTCGACCTCGACACCGCGCGGCGCATGACGGCGCGCGAGGAGCCGTTCCTGCGGTTCGCGGGGCGCTACACCGAGGGCTGGATCGAGCACGGCCGCAGCGAGGGTGGCGACGGCCTGTCCTGCGCGCTGCACGACCCCCTCGCCGTGGCCGCCGTGACCCGGCCCGGCCTGCTGACCTGGCGCGACGCCCACGTCGCGGTCGAGACGGGTGACACGCTGCGGGGGGTGGTCCTGGCGGACTTCCTCACCGCGCCCGGCACGACGCTCGCGGCCAACGCCCGGGTGGCCGTGGCCGTGGACGCCGAGGGGTTCACCCGGCGCTTCCTCGACCTCCTCGGGGCAGGCTGAGCCGACCGCTCAGGCCGCGAGGGGGTCGCCCAGCGCGGCCTGGACGCAGCGGCGCGCCTGGGCCGTGGCGGAGGCGTCGCCCCCCGCGGTGAGGACGACGAGGGTGCCCTCGTAGAGCAGGTGCACGTGCGCCCCGAGCGCGGGGTCGCCCGTGAGGGCGTCGAACAGGGCCCGCATCCAGGCCTTCTCCGCGCGCACGACGGCCACGGCCGGGTGTCCCGTGTCGCCCAGCTCCGCGTAGGCGTTGACGAACCCGCAGCCGCGGCGCTGCCCGTCCATCCACGTCGCGAGGGCGTCGAAGACCCGCAGCACGCGGTCCGCGCCGGAGGCCGCGGGGCCGGCGGCCTCGAGCTGCGCCAGCAGGTGCGCGCGCCAGCGGTGCGCGCGCTGGCGGAGGTAGAGCGCGACGAGCGCGTCCTTGGAGCCGAACCGGTCGTAGAGCGTCTTCTTCGTCGTCCCCGCGGTCTCCGCGATGAGGTCGACGCCGACGGCGCGCAGGCCGCGCTCGTAGAACAGGGTGGCGGCCGCGTCGAGCAGGCGGGTGCCCGCCGCGGTGAGGTCCGGCAGCGGCTGCAGCACGGGGCGCAGCGCGGCGGGCGTGGTCTCGTCCAGCGTCGTGAGGGTCGTCAGCACGGGGGCCTCCCGGGGTCGGTGCACTGCGAGTATACCGACCGGTGTGGTTATCTGCGGGGGTGACCCCTCCGACGAGCTCCTCCGCCCGCGCGCGGCCGCCGCGACCCAGCCTGCGGGGGCAGCGGTGAGGGCCCGGATGCGGGGGGCCGCCCTGGTCGTGGTCTGGAGCTCGGGCTTCATCGGGGCGCAGCTCGGGGCGGACCAGGCCCCGCCCACGACCCTGCTCGCCTGGCGGGGCCTGGCCACCGCCGTCCTGCTGCTGCCGTGGGCCGTGCGGGCGGCCGCCCACCTGGGCGGGCGCGAGTGGCTGCGCCAGGGCGCGCTGGCCCTGCTGTGCCAGTGCCTCTACCTCGCGGGCGTCTTCGCCGCGGCCGCGGCGGGCGTCCCCGCCGGGACCTCCGCCCTCGTCGCCTCCCTGCAGCCCGCCCTGGTGCTGGCCGTCGTCGTCCTGGGCGGGCGGCACCGGTTCCGGCCCGCCCACCTCGCCGGCCTGGCCCTGGGCACCGCCGGGGTCGGGCTGACCGCGGCGGGGGACCTGAGCGCCGGGGTCGGCCTGGCGGCCCTCGCCCTGCCCCTGGCCGCGATGCTGTCGCTCACCGCCGGGACGCTGCTGCAGCGGCGCTGGTCGGCCCCCCGTCCGGACGCCCCGCGGCCCGCGCCGGGGCTGCTGACCACCCTGGCCGTGCAGTCGGTGGTCGCCGCGGCCTGCTTCACCGCCGTGGCCGCGGCCACGGGGGACCTCGCGCCGCCCGCCGCGGCGGGGTTCTGGACCGCCGTGGCGTGGTCGACGGCGGCCGGCGTGGGCAGCTACGGGCTCTACTACCTGACGACCGAGCGCGACGGGGCCACCCGCGCCAGCACGCTGCTGTACCTGACGCCCGCCGCCACGGCCGCGTGGGCCGCGGCGATGGTCGGGCAGCCGCTGCGGGCCACAGCCGTGCTCGGCCTGCTCGTCAGCGCGGGCGCCGTCGTCCTGCTGCGCACCGCCCCGGGGACCGGCGTCCAGGCCGGGGCGGCGGACCGGGCGGCCGCGGCACCGGGCGCGGGAAACCCCCTGTCCGGCCTGCGGCGCGCTGCCTAGGGTGACGAGGTGCCCAGCATCCTCAGCGTCAACGTCGGCCGGCAGCGCCCGATCGCCGCGAAGTCGGGCACGAGCGGGATCGACAAGCGTCCCGTGGACGGACCCGTCGCGGTGCGCGCACCGGGGCCCAAGGGCACGGGGGGCAGCGGGCTCGCGGGCGACCACATCAGCGACACCGCCAACCACGGCGGGGACGACCAGGCGGTCTACGCCTACGCGCGGGAGGACCTCGACGTCTGGGCGGCCGAGCTCGGTCGGCCGCTGCGCAACGGGACGTTCGGCGAGAACCTGACCACCGCGGGCCTCGCGGTGACCGAGGCGGTCATCGGCGAGCGGTGGGCGGTGGGCGACGTCGTGCTGCAGGTCTCGTGCCCCCGCATCCCCTGCGTGACGTTCGCGGTCTGGCTGGGCGAGCAGCGCTGGGTCCCGCGCTTCACCCGGGCCCGCGTGCCCGGCGCCTACCTGCGCGTGCTGGTGCCGGGCGACCTCGTCGCCGGGGCCGAGGTGCGGGTGCTGGACGTCCCCGCCCACGGGGTCACGGTGGCCACGGCGTTCGCCGCGTTCACCACGTCACCGGAGCTGCTGCCCCTGCTGCGCGACGTCCCGGAGCTGCCGCGCGAGGACGCGGAGGCCGTCGAGCGGCGCGTCGGCGCCTGAGGGCCCAGCCCGCGAGGTGCTCGCGCCTCGAGATCAGCGCAAGGTCATCGAGGCCGTCTGTCTGCGTGACTCACGGTGCGTCGTTCGGCGTCTTCCTGCGGCGCGGTGCTGCTGAGCGCGGGGGCGCAGCCCGCATGTGCTCCCTGATCGGTTCGAGCAGAGCGGCCAGGGTGGTGACGTCCTGAGGTGACAGGGGCTGGAAGAGCAGGCCGGCGACGAGGTCGATGTGACCGGGGAAGACCTGCTGCAGGCGTTCACGTCCTGCTGCGGTGATGGTGACCGTCGTGCTGCGCTCGTCGTCGGTGGAGGGGGCTCGGGTGAGCAGTCCCGCCTTCTCCAGCAGGCCCGCCTGGTAGGTCAGGCCACTGCGGCTGTAGACGACTCCGTCGGCGAGGTCGGTCATGCGTTCGCTGCCGGTGGGGGAGTCGCCCAGGGTCGCCAGCAGCTGGAACTGCACGTAGCTGAGGTCCCCGGTCTCGCGCAGCTGCTGCTCGATCGCGTGGCGCAGCAGGCTGGTGACCTCGATGAGGGAGAAGTAGGCCCCCAGCTGGGCCGGGTCCAGGGACGGCGTCGCATCGGGCACGGGCCGACCTTACGAGCTTCGAATCCGCAGCGGCCTGAGCAGGTGGCTGCGCCTGGTCCCGTCGGCGGACCCCGCCGGGTCGGCGGGGTCCGCGCGGTGAGCGGAGGGTGCGGTGGCCATCAGGGCAGGACGATGACCTTGCCGGTGACGCGTCCGGCCATCGCCTCGGCGTGCAGGGCGGGCAGCTCGGCCAGCGGGATGCGTCGGGTGACCTCGACCTGCAGGGTGCCGGCGTCGACCAGGGACACCAACTCGGTGAGGCGGTCGCGGTTGGGCGTCACGAAGACGGTCGCCGCGCGCACGCCGCGGGTCTCATCGTCGGGGGTGGTCATGAACGCGGTGGTGCTGACGACCACGCCGCCGTCGCGGACCAGGGCCACCAGTGCGGTGAACTCCTCGGGGTCGATGGGGGCGAGGTTGAGCAGCACGTCCACCTGCTCGGTGACCGCGCCGAGCAGCTCGGTGCGGGTGTGGTCGACGACCTCGTCGGCCCCGGCGGCGCGGACGGCGTCGGCGCTGCGGGGGCTGGCGGTGGCGATGACGTGGGCGCCGGCGCGCTTGGCGAGGGCGACGGCGTACTTGCCGACGACACCACCCGCGCCGACGATCAGCAGCCGCTGACCCGCGCCCAGCTCGCCGTCGTCGGCGAGGGCCTGCCACGCCGTCAGCGCCACCGACGGCAGGGCGGCTGCGTCAGCCAGGGGGATGCTGGTGGGGGCCGCGACCAGCGCCTCGGCGGGGGCGATGAGGTACTGAGCGGCACCGCCGTCGCGTTCCATCGGCAGGAACCCGATGACCGCGTCACCCACGGCGAGGCCGGTGACACCCTCGCCGAGGGCGTCGATCGTGCCGGAGACGTCGTAGCCGGGCACGTGGGGCAGGACGACGGGGATGGGCAGGAAGCCGGCGCGCATGCCGTTGTCGGCGGCGTTGAACGCCGAGGCGGCCACCCGGACCCGGACCTGCCCGGCGGCGGGGACGGGCAGGGGGATCTCCTCGGTCTGCAGGACCTCGGGTCCGCCGACCTGGTGGAAGCGCATCGCCGTCATGGTCGTCGCCGTGCTGGTGGAGTCGGTGGTGGTCATGGTCTGCCCTCTCGTCACTTGCTTCGGATTCGAAGCAGTGAGAGAACCGTAGCGCTGCTTCGAGTTCGAAGCAAGACCCTTCGAGCGACCGGCCGCGTCGCGACCTGCACCGGTAGGCGGCGTCTGGCTGGCGGCGCTGCACGGCGGGCCGGCTGTGCACCGAGCGCGGCACGAGCGTGCAGTCCGCCTCAGCTCCGCACGTCGGTGAGACGACGACCGCTCGTTCCCGACGGTGATGAACGTCTGACGAAGCTTGCGACGTCCGTGGTGCGAGCGTGAGGGTCAGGCAGGGGCAACCGCACGGCGCTGCGGGCGGGAGCACAGACGCCTGGCGGTGAACACGACCTCGAGGGACTGCTGGACGCCGTCCCCTACCCCGCCACGGCGTGAGCGGCAGGCCCCGGGCTCCTCGGCCCGGGGCCCTGCTCGTCCCGCGGGCGTGACCGCCCGAGGCGGTGGACGCTCGTGAGACCCGATCGCCCACGGTGGCTGGTGAGTGCGAGTGTCCGTGTGAGCGCGACAGCGCGGTCATCGACATGAGCGCAAGATCATCCGGGGCTCGGGCCGCCGGTCAGCCGTGCTCGGATCTGGGCGCTGATGTCCACGTCGTGCGGCAGCGCGGCCAGCTCGCCCGCTTCCACGGACACTCCCTGCTCTTGGGCGATGCCCGCCAGGAAGGCCCAGTGCAGCGCCGCCTCCTCTTCGTAGGAGCGCCCTTCGGGCGGCTCGTCGGGCCCGACCACGGTGCGTGCGGTCTGCGTCAGCGTCTCCACCGACTCGTAGGACCAGATGCCGCTGGGGCCAGCGGCGGCCCAGCCGCGGTCGTCCAACAAGGTCAGCCGTCGGCCACCGGCGAGCTCGAGCTCGTGCAGCGCCGAGATGGACAGGCGTCGGTCTTTGTTGAACTCAGGTCCCGCCGTCTCGTCGATGTCGATGGACGTGATCAGGCGCCTGGCATCGGGCATACCTGCAGCGTGGCGCACGCCGGCCAGTCACCTTGGAGAATCCCTGCAACGGCACCCCGCGTCCCACAACCGACCGCTTGTGAGACAGGACAGGGGGAGCGGCCTTGAAGTCACGACACGCCGTCTCACAACTCGTGTCCACAACCAGCGTCTCACTCACGCCACGTCCGTGCTTTCTGAGACCGTCCGGCTGTGTCCGCTCACCTGCTCGGCTACGCCCGGGTCTCTACCACCACTCAGGACCCTGCTCTGCAGCTCGACGCCCTCACTGCGGCTGGCTGCTACCGGGTGTGGACCGACACCGCTTCCGGCGCGCTGACCGCCCGCCCCGCCTTGGACGACGTCCTGGAGCGCCTGGGCCCCGGTGACGTGCTCGTCGTCTGGCGCCTGGACCGACTCGCCCGCTCCCTGCGCCACCTGCTGCAGCTCATCGATGACCTCACCGGCAGGGGAGTGGGCTTCCGCTCTTTGACGGAGTCCATCGACACCACCACCGCCACCGGCCGCCTGGTCCTGCACCTGTTCGGCGCGCTGGGGGAGTTCGAGCGCGACCTGCTCAAGGAGCGCACCGCCGCTGGCTTAGAAGCCGCCGCCGCCCGCGGCCGCCGAGGAGGACGACCCACCGTCATGACCCCCGCGAAGGTGACCGCCGCCCGGGCCCTGCTCGCTGAGGGGCGCACCGCCCGCGAAGCCGCGGCCGCCGTGAGCGTTTCCCGCGCGACCCTCTACCGAGCCCTGGGGGAGCAGCGGCAAGACCAGCTCAGCTGAGCGCGGCGCGCGTCCATGTCCTACGCGCCTCCGCCTGGAGGTCGACCAGGGAAGGGGGTGGGGCGGACAGCGCGAAGGAGTCAGTCACACGGCACGTGACAAAATCTATAGACAACCTGTCTTGTCTAAAGAGCAATCCAGACGTACTGTCGTGGAGGTGGAGGTAACCCCCAGCGCCAGCAAGCACGGCATCGCTGAGGAGGACGCCCGCCACGCTGCCCGACACGTACTCCGTGTCGTTCCACAGGACGAGCGAGATCCTTACCGGGAGCTCATAATCGGCGTCGACCGCGCAGGCCGGCTGCTCGAGATCGTCGTCCTCGAACCCGAGACCAACCCGCGCATCATTCATGCAATGCCGCTGCGGCCAGGCTTCTACCGCTACCTCGACTGACTGACGGACCTCGCCACCGTCCACCCCCGGAAGGCGACCCACCCCATGGCTACGTACCCGAACGCACCCACCCCTGACGCCATCGAGCACGACGCGGCGATGGACTGGCTCGACAGCCTGGACCCCACGACCCACCCCGCCGAGGTCGTACCGCAAGAGGTCCGCGACGTCGCCGACGCCGTCGACCACCTCCACGCTGCCGAGGACGAGCTCACTGCCGCTGTGCTGCGGGCCCGTGCCGCAGGCGCTAGCTGGAACCACCTCGCCCTAGCTCTGGGCGTGAGCCGCCAGGCCGCGCGTCAGCGGTTCGCTTCACTGGAGAAGAGCGCCACTTCCTCGACGGCAACAGCCCGCCCATGAATGGGACGCTGCCGCCGGAGGATCTGCCGCCCTTCCTGCTGATGGTTCCGGCGGATGAGGACGAAGCTCGCGCCGCGATGGGGTCGATGGATGACCAGAACAACCCCCTCGCGGTGGCAAGCATGATCGCTGCAGCCTCGGAGGAGCCGACGAAGTACCTGCGGGCCCTGCGTCAGTTGGTGACTCCCGAAAGCCGCGTCGCCTGGGGCGACTTTCGGTGGGTCCAGGAAGTCCTCGACGGCTGCGGGATGACGAGTCAACCGAACCGGGCCCTCGGTGATCCAGACGTCGTCTACGTGAAGTTCATCGTCGACGACGACGGCATCACCAAGCAGGTCACCCAGGACGCGATCGTCAGCCTCCGCGCGATCATGACGATGGTCCACCGACCCAAGCTCGGTGGATGGCGTGCTCATGGCCTAGGCGACTATGTCGCGCCTGAGCTAGTCCCGCACGACTGATGACGCAGGCCGGCGCGGTGCGTTCCTGGTGGAACGGCCTCAATGAGGTCAACCGCGGCCGTGTGCTGCGCCTGAGCGGTGACGCCCAGCTCGTGCCGGGAGCAGCGCGGCGCCCGCAGCTGCTCACTCACCCGCGAAGCATGACAGCGGCGGCCCTGACAACCTACGGACATCCTCCTTATCTACGGGTGCTCACCACACAGGGCCTTCTGAGCTCCACGCGAGCGGATGCCAAGCTGGAGACGTGCCCAGCATCCGCCACCAGGCCTTCCTGAGCTCGACCTACATCGACCTGGTCATGGAGCGCGCTGCGCTCACGCAGGCGCTACTGCGGATACGCCAGGTCATTCCGGCGGGCATGGAGCTGTTCTCCGCAGATAGCCGGCCGCCGTGGGGAGTCATCACCTCGATCCTGGCGGACACCGACTACCTCGTGCTGGTCATCGCCGGCCGGTACGGCTCGGTGGATGAGGACGGGATCAGCTATACCGAGCGGGAGTACGACTACGCCATCGCCCACGGCATCCCAGTCCTGGCCTTCGTGCACAGCAACCCCGGCGCCCTACGTGCCGATGCCGTCGAGACGACTCAAACGGGCAAGCGCTCCCTGGCGGCCTTCCGCGCAAAGGTCGAAGGCGCGCACACAGTTCAGCGGTGGAAGACGGTAGACGAGCTCGTCCAAGAGGTGACCCGGGCTCTGCACAACGCCTTCGTCGACCATCCCCGCCCCGGGTGGGTCCGCGGCGAAGCGCTGACCACCCCTCAGCCTCCAGCCGCGGCGCAGGTGGTCAGCGGCCCACAGTTGCAACTGCACCCGGCATCTACCGGAGGGCAAATGCTGCAGCCGGTGACCTCGAGCGAGGAGCGCATCGCCGCGTACGTGCGGGCTGCCACCGAAGAGCTGCTGGCGGAGCTGCCCAACGCCGCCGACCCCCCGGCCGCCGACGCCAAGTGGCCGCGGGGAATGGGGCAGCAGTACGACCTCAGTCAGGTCCTTCGCCGCCAGAACAGCCTGAACGCCCTGGAGGAGCATCACGACGAGGACCGCAGCGAGGAGGAGTACCGCCAGGAGGTCCAGCGGTACGGCGAGGATCTGGAGTCCGCCCTTCGCCGAGCCCTCGATGACGCCGCTGCACACGTCCTGGTGGGCTTTGCCCCGATCGTCACGAACTTGACGGAGCGCAACTACGAGCGGGTGCGGGTCGAGCTGCACGTGGAGGGCGACGTCCGCGCCCTGGAACCGGCCAATGAGAGCGATGACTTTGATCCCCTCGCCCACCTGCCGCGGCGGCCGCGCAAGTGGGGACCGTGGACGACCTCCAAGCTGGCCGGGATGCTTTCACAGGTCAACTACTTCCCCCCCAGTTCCGGCGGACTCGGCAGTGCGTCGCTCGGTCCCTCGGTAGAGATCGAGAACGGCGGATCCACGACGCTGCGCTACGACCCGATCCACCTGCGACCTCGAGCTCGCGAGACTCTCGATGTAGTCGTGCTCGTCGTTCCTGAGGGCACCGCAAGCCCCCTTCGTGCTACCTGGCGGGCGACGGCAACTAACGTCGATGGGCAGGCCGGTGGTGAGGTCGAGGTCCTGGTGGAAGGCGACGTAGTAGACCTTTGGGACATGCTCGATACGACCCCGTAACGGTCATTACGGTGTCGGTAACCGGGTCGACTGGGTCGCCATCTTGGTGCCGTCAGATGTCGTGACGTCGCGCTGATGTCGACGAGTGGCTGTTCGCCAGGCGCGGCCGGCGCGTTGGTGTCTGAGCCGGCGCGGTCAGCCTGTCGTCGAGAGCTGCACACCATCGGATGTGCCGTGGATCCGCGTCGTGGTGTGAGGTCGCAGCGGTAGGCGTACCCGGCTGCGCCGGTGTACCGCGGCCGCGGTACCCGCGATCACCGCACGGAGGCGATGTCCCCGCCGCCCGGGCTGACGACGATGAAGGAGTCTCGTCGTGCTCGTGGAAGAAGGATCCCTGATGACTGCGCTCGCTCGGTGGTGCGCCAAGAGGCGCTGGTACGTGGTGGGGGCCTGGGTGCTCGCATTGGTCGCCCTCGCGGCAGGTGCGTTGAGCGCGGGGAGCGCCTTCGGCAACTCCTCCACCGGCTCGGCCACGGAGTCCAGCCGGGCCAGCAGTCTGATGGCCTCGGCGGGGCTGCCTTCCGGCAACGGGGGCGGGAAGATCGTCTGGCACACCGACGGCGCCTCGGTGCAGGACCCGGCGGTGCAGACCGAGGTGAACGCTGCGCTGACGAAGATCGCGGACCTGCCCGGGGTTGCCGCGGTCGTGAGCCCCTACGCCCAACCCGAAGCGGCTGCTGCGCAGCTGAACGCCTCTGCCGGTACCGCCTACGCGACTGTCGCCGTCACCTCGGATGAGAGCATCGAGGCGATCCGCGATATCGCCTCCGGGCTGAACAGCGACCAGCTGCAGGTCGCGGTCGGTGGGCAGGTCTTCACCGAGCAGCCCGCCGGTGGTGGCACCGAGGGCATCGGCATCATCGCCGCCCTGGTCATCCTGCTCATTGTCTTCCGCTCGGTGTGGGCTGCGGTCCTGCCGATCATCACCGGCATCGTCGGAGTCGGGACCTCCCTGCTCTCGCTGATCCTGCTCTCGCACCTGACCACGCTGACCAGCAACGTCTTGACCATGGGCGCCCTGGTCGGCCTCGGGGTCGGCATCGACTACGCCCTGTTCATCGTCAACCGCCACCGCAAGGCCCTGATGGCCGGCAAGAGCGTCGACGACGCGGTCGCCGAAGCGCTGAACACCTCCGGGCGTGCGGTCATCTTCGCCGGCGCCACGGTGATCATCGCCCTGCTGGGTGTGGTCGTGGTGAACATCGACATCCTCACCGGCATGGCCCGCGGTGCGGCGCTGGCGGTGCTGCTGACCGTGGCCGCGGCCACCACGTTGCTGCCGGCTCTGCTGTCGCTGATCGGGCTGCGGGTCCTGTCCCGCCGCCAGCGTCGTGAGCTCGCCGCCGGACCCGCGAAGACCCTCTCCTCGTCCCCGACCCCGACTCGCTCCACCCTGTCCGAGCGCTGGTCGGCCCTGGTCCAGCGCGCCCCCAAGCGCCTGGGCGTCCTGGGCCTGCTCGTCATGCTGGTCCTGGCCTCCCCCGCGGTCGCCCTGCGCCTGGGCTCAGCCGACGCCAGCAGCGACAAGGCCGGCAGCGCCACCCGCGAGTACGCCGACCTGATGAGCGCCGGCTTCGGCGACGGCGTCGACGCCACCTTGTCCCTGGTCGCCCGCACCCCCGACACGGCCTCGCAGCAGGCCTTCACCGACCTCAGCACCCGCCTGACCTCGGTGGACGACGTTGCCGCCGTCAGCCCCATCAGCACCGGCACCACCGGCGATGGCCAGACGGTGTCGGCGATCACCCTGACCCCCTCCTCCAGCGCCCAGACCGAGGCCACGGCCAACCTGGTCACCGCACTGCGGGAAGACGTCATCCCCGCCGCTGTGACCGCCTCGCCCAGCGCGGACCTGCAGGTCCTGGTCGGGGGAACGACCGCCAGCTCGATCGACAGTGCCCAGAACATCCTCTCCAAGCTGCCGCTGTTCCTCGGCCTGGTCGCCCTGCTCGGGTTCCTGCTGCTGGTCATCGCCTTCCGCAGCATCGTCGTGCCGCTGGTGGGGGCACTGGGCAACCTGCTCACCCTCGCCGTCGGCCTCGGCGTCCTGGTGGCAGCCTTCCAGTGGGGTGGGTTGACCCAGGTGCTGCAGCTGGGTGACGCAGCCCCGGTGGAGTCGCTGGTGCCGGTGCTGACCATCGGCATCATGTTCGGGCTCTCGATGGACTACCAAGTGTTCCTGGTCTCGCGGATGCACGAGGAGTACACCCGCACCCGGGACAACGCCCGCGCCGTGAGGGTCGGGCTGGCCGAGACCGCCCGGGTCATCGTCACCGCTGCGGCGATCATGTTCTTCGTCTTCGCCGCCTTCGGCTTCGCTGGGGAGCGCATCGTCGCCGAGATCGGCGTCGGCCTCGCGGTCGCGGTCCTGGCCGACGCGTTCATCCTGCGCCTGACCATCATCCCGGCCCTGATGCACCTCATCGGGCGCCGTAACTGGGCCTACCCGAGCTGGGCCGAGCGCATCACCCCGCACATCTCCATCGAAGGCGCCGACACGAGCGGGGACACCGGCGGGAAGCCGGGGGAATCCTCCAGCGCAGACGCGGGTGCGGTCGTGCCGATCAGCCGTGGCCGGCACAGCGAACGACCGGCTGGGCGCAGCGAGGAGTCCAGCGGCACCGACGTGCGGTAACCCCACCGGACGACTGGACACGGCGAACGACGAAGAGCACCCCCTGTGCGTCCTGTGGACGCACAGGGGGTGCTCTCGCAGGCGGCGGGAGCATGGACGCTGACAGGGGGCGGGATGGACCGCAGGGACATGGATGCGGGGCCCTTCGGGGCGAGCGGGACCTTCGGGGCGAACGGGTCCGACGGGCCGACGGGGACCGAGCGAGGGAGTGGACAGGAGATGACGTCTGCGGTGCAAGGACCGAACGTCCCGGCTGAGGGCCTCTCGACGGCCTCGGCGCGCGGACCCGGAAGGGCACCCGCGCGAGCCACACACGAGCGGTTGATCGCTCTCCTGGCGTTGCCGGCGACGGTGGTGCTGGCTGGCCTGGCCGGTGGCGGCTGGTCCATGAGTTGGTCCACTGCGCTGCTGGCCGCCTTCACCTGGTTGCCGTTGCTCCTGCTGGGCTCCCACCCGCGGTGGGCGCTGGGCGGCGCCATCGCCGCCCAGACGCTGTGGAGCGCAGAGGTGCCCTTGTGGGGACCGGTCCAGTTCACCGCCGTCCCCGTCGCCGTCCTGGTCGCCACCTACTCCGTCACCGCCCGCTCCCCGCTGCGCCGGGCTCTGGTCATCGCCGTGGTCGCCGGCGCCTCCCAGCTGATCACCGGCATCGTCCTGCGCCCGGGGCACCTGGACACCACGACCTTCGCGGTCAACCTCACCGCACTGTCCGCCGGCATCGGCCTGCTGGTGCGCGACCGCCGCGAACGACTGCACTTGATGGAGGACCGCGCCGTGCGTGCCGAACGAGACCGCTCCACCGAAGCACGACGGCAGGTCAACGCCGAACGGGTGCGCATCGCCCGCGACCTGCACGACGTCCTGGCCCACAACATCGCTCTCATCAACGCCCAGTCCGGCGTCGCGGCCTACCTGCTGCGCACCGACCCCGCTGCGGCGGAGAAGGCGCTGAACGACATCACCCAGCACAGCCGGCAGGCCCTGGACGAACTGCGCGCCACCGTCGGCCTCCTGCGCCAGGACGACCCCGACGACGATCTCGAGGTCGGCGAGCCCGCGGGCGCGCTGGGCGCAACTCCTGCGGCGGGGAGGCATCCCACTCCCGGCGTGGCCGATCTACCTGCGCTCCTGCAGCGCTACCGCGACAGCGGCAGCACGATCGTGGCGCACCAGCGCGGCGAGCCCGTGGCTTTGAGCGCGCAGACCGGCATCGCCGCCTACCGCATCGTGCAGGAGGCGCTGACGAACGCGGCCAAGCACGCCCCCACGGCCGGTGTCGAGGTGGACCTGACCTGGTCGGCCTGCGCACTGGACGTGCGGGTGAGCAACGACACCACCGCCGCCGAGGCCACTGGTCACCGCGGCGTGGGCACGGGGCACGGGCTGATCGGCATGCGGGAGCGGGCCACGGCCGCCGGAGGCTCCCTGGACATCGACCGGGACCAGGGCACCTTCCGCATCACCGCCCACCTACCGGCGACCGTCTCCACGGTCGCGTCCTGACGCGGGCCGCCACCGCCACGACACAGACCGCGCGGACGCCCGACCGGCGCGCCCCCCATCGACGAAGCACCTCAGGGAGACCACCCACGATGACCATCCGCATCGTCCTGGCCGACGACCAGGCCCTGCTGCGCAGCACCTTCCGGCTGCTCATCGACGCCCAACCCGACCTGGAGGTGGTGGCCGAAGCCGCCGACGGCGCCGAAGCCGTCGCCCAGGCCCGCACCGCCCGCGCCGACGTGGTCCTGATGGACATCCGCATGCCCGGCGTCGACGGCATCGAGGCCACCCGGCGGATCACCGCGGATGAGTCCCTGGCCGGGGTCAAGGTGCTCATCCTCACCACCTTCGAGACCGACGAGCTCGTCGTCGCGGCCCTGCGCGCCGGCGCCAGCGGCTACCTCGGCAAGGGAGTCGACCCCGGCGACCTGCTCGAGGCGCTGCGCACCACCGCGGCCGGGGAGCGCCTGCTGTCCCCGGTCGCCACCACCGCGCTGATCTCCCGGTTCCTGTCCCAGCCCGAACCGGCCCCCCCTACCGCGCGGGTGAAGCTGGTGGAAGACCTCACCCCCCGCGAGCGGGAGATCACCTCCCTCGTCGCCACGGGTCTGTCCAACGACGACATCGCCGGCGAACTCTTCATCAGCCCCGCCACGGTCAAGACGCACGTGAACCGGGCGATGATGAAGACCAGCTCCCGAGACCGGGCCCAGCTGGTCATCTTCGCCTACGAGAACGGCCTCACCCCGGGCGGCTGATCAGGATCCGCAGCGGAGTTCAGCTGGCCAGGCTCAGCTCGACCGCGTCCTGCGCCCGGGCCCCGGCCCCGGCCCCGGCCCCGGCTGCAGCCGGCCGGCAGACGCTTAGCGTCGCAACGGCCGTGCTCAGTCGCAGCCGGCGGGCGCAACCGACGACGTCGCCATCGACCTGCACGGGCAGAGCGACGTCACTGGTGACCTCGATGCTGCGGGAGCGGAGGCGTGGCAGCAGCGGCTGGGGGCGTCCGCGACCCCAGATGAGGGACCCCGCCGCTCGCGCCCACTGCAGGAGCGTGTCCGGCAGCAGCACCACAGCGTCCAAGAGGCCGTCCGCGGGATCGGCGCCCGGCAGCAGCGACAGGCCCATCGTGAGTTCGCCGCAGTTGCCGACTACGACACCGTGCGCGCTGCGCGTGCGGCCCTCGGCCCAGCCGTTCGCGTCCGCTGCCTGCACGCTCACGACCGACGGGGCTCGGCGCAGGGCACGCATCCCGGAGATGACGTAGGCGGCGTGACCCCAACGACGCTTCAGCTCCGTCCCGGCCCCGGCCATCATCGCGGCATCGAAGCCGGCCCCGGCCATCACCAGGAACAGGTGCTCCTGGACGTGGCGGCCGTCGCCGTCCTGATCGACCTCCAGGCGCCCTACGTCGAGTCGACCTCGCGGTCCCTCACAGGCGACCTGCACTGCCGCCGACACATCGTTCAGCGGGATACCGAGGTTGCGGGCCAGCAGGTTGCCCGTCCCGACCGGGACGACCCCCAGCGCCACACCGCTGCCCAGCAGCTCCCCGGCGACGGCTCGCACCGTCCCATCACCACCGACGGCGAGCACGACGTCGACACCGGCCGCCACCGCGCAGCGGGTCTCCGTCCGTCCCAGCGTCTCAGCCGTGGTCGGCAACCACAGCGCCAGGGTACAGCCGCAACGCGCCAACGCCGCGGACACCTCGCCGTGCAACACGGCCAGGTCATCGACGCCCGTGAACTTGGTCGGGTTGACCACGACCGCTGCGCGCTGCCGCCGACCCTCGAGGCCGAGCACGTCGGTACCTTCTGCACGGGTGGTGTCCTGTTCAGCCATGCCCCAACGGTGGCCGTTGCGTCGTCGTCCTTCATCGTCTGCAGGCATCAACCTGCGCTGCACCCCGTGCAGTACCTGAAGCTCTACCGGACCGCAGCTCTACCGCGTGTGACGTAGCCGCACCGACGCCGTTCAACCCATGGTGCGTGGTCATGGCGGCAGCACGCACGAGTCTTGGGACTCATCGAGGTAGCCGGAGCAGCCTCTGCAGGCAGGCCCGTCAGGTCACACCTCCTGCATCTTTGATCCCGACGCGGGGCCAAGTCGCCGACCGGGACTTCACCCCGGTCAGCGACTACGACCACCGGAATCTCGACCGGGCCCTCTGGTGACGTCCCGGGCCTGCCCCGACCGAGTCGGTGCAGCGTCCTGGGCGGCCTTCAACGCCGCCGCCCGCTGCCGCAGGGTCAGCCCCTTCATCGACGGCTGCACCGGCGCCGGCCGCGTCGTCGTCAGCGGTGTGGGGAAGGAGACCGCGTGCAGCTTCTGCGCCTGGGCCAGCGCAGCCCGACGCGCCGGGACCAGTACCCGCGGCGAGCTCTCCGAGCGCACCGTCCAGCGTTGACGGACCTGCCGTGAGCGGTGCCCGGCCTCGCGCCCAGCCACCCGCGGAGCCTCCCGCTTGGCCGTCTCCGTCCGCCGGACGACTGCGGCTTCCTGGGCGGCTTCCACGCGCACCTGGTGCCGGCCCGGCAACTCGAACCGCTTCCGCGGGACGTCGACGACCGGCGGCGTCTGCATCGCCTTGGTCGGGGTCTCCACGACCGGACCCATGCGACTCCAGGACAGGTCCCGGCCTAGCGCGGAGCCCTTGAACCAGACCAGCTCCCCGGCCTCGTCGCGGTAGCTGTCCAGGGCGAAGGAGTAGCCGCTGACCCGCCCGGTGGAGGCCACGTTCGCCCGCCCCACCACGCCCGCTTCACCGAGTGCTTGGTCGAAGGTCTCCCGCCCCAGCCCCCGCGAGGCTTCCACCACTGCGGTGACTCGCTCAGCCAGCGTCGCCCGCGCCGGCACCTCACCCGTACGCAAACCCGCCGCGACCTCGCCCCGCGTCAACGGTGGCGCCACCCCCTGGCTGCGCACCGGGGCCTGGGTCAGACCCAGCTCGACCTCGACCTGGGTGCGGGCCTGCTGCGCGGCGCGGAAGTCGTGGCGGGCGTGCCACAGCGACCCGTCGAAGCCCACCCGCGACACCACCACGTGGACGTGGTCCTCACCGTGACGGACCACGACCCACGGCCGATCCACCCACCCCATCGACTCCCCCATCGACTGCGCCACGTCACGCCACACCGCATCCGACAGGACCGGGTCACCCGGTGCCGTGCGCAGGCTCATGTGCCACACCGCCTTGACCACATCCGGGCGCGCGTCCATCGCCACCCGCATCGAAGCCGACCACCCCGCCGGCCCCCGGTCCCCGTCCGCACCGAGGTTCCCGCCGATCACCGCACCCCCCGACCGCCCCTCGTAGACGTGCTCGTTGGCCCGCCCCGGACCGTGCAGGTACCGACCCAACCCAGCGACGTCCGAGCCCCGACTGATGGCCGCGATCACCGCTGATCCCCCGCACTCGAGGCGCCCGTCGAGACCCCGGTCGAAGTACCAATCGAGGCCGCTTTCACCGCCGCCGTCAGCTGCAGAACGTCCACCCTTAGCGCCTCGACCACCGCCGTCTCGAGCGTCAATGGCTGACCCCCACGGGCCGCGGCGTTGACCGCCCGCGCCAGCTGGTTCACGTTCGACCCGATCGCCGACAGCTCCCCCAGCACCCGGGGATCCAGCGTCGGTGTCGACGTCCTGGTCGCCGTCGTCGCGGCGCTGGAGCCGGTCCGCGCGGACACCGCGGCCGCGACCACCGAGCGCACCCAGCCCGCGGTCTTACCCCACCCCGCCGCCCGCGCCGCCGCATGCCAGGACGTGCGCTCGTCCTCGCTCAACCGCACCACCAGGGCCACCTCACGCACCACCACGACCAGCCCTTCCGACGACGGTCTGACCCACCAAGCGAGCGCAGCGAGCGCGACCACCAGCGAGCGAAGCGAGCACCCCACCCGGCCACAGCGGACGAGCGAAGCGGGGACGTCCAGGCCGGGGGCGAGGTGTCTGCCGCTGAGGTCGCTCACCGTCCCGGCGCGGTGGAGCCCCAGCGCCGTGCCGATGACCATGCCCGGCACCTCGCGGAGGGCGCAGCCGGTCAGGCAGTGCAGCGTCGCCTGGCTCGCCCTCGCCCAGCTCGTCGGGCCGGGTGCGAGGGGAAGTGCGCGTGGTCGTGGCTCACGGGAGGCGCCTCCGGGTGCGGTGGGGGCCCCCGCGACGTCGGAGCTGCGGTAATCCTCACCGTGCGCCGGGCCGGGACTCAGCCCGTGCGCGGGGCGGGCAGGGGCAGGTCGAGGACGGTGCGGCCGGTGCCGTCGACCACGGAGAAGTCGACGGCGTCCGCGCGCAGGACGGCGGCCTGGAGGTTGCACGTCACGGCCTTCGCGCCCGTGCCGAGGAACTCCCCGGCGGGCAGCTCGCGACCGTCGGCGGTGCGCACGAGACCGCGGTAGGTCGCGCCGGCGTCGAAGCCGGCGGCGACCAGGCGGACCTCGACGCCCCAGGTGTGCGGGACGACGGTGGCGTCGGCGTCGGCCCGCACCGCGGGGTCGACCGGGCGCAGCGGCACCTGCTCGAAGGCCGCGACGGGGGCCGTCGGGGCGTCGTCGGGCAGGACCGCGATCGCGGTGACCACCGCGGCGGCGACCGCGGCCGCGACCGGGACCAGGACGGCGCGCAGCCGCCCGCGGCGGGCGCTGCGACGGTCGCGGGCGGCGCGCAGGACCGACTCCGCGGCGACGGCCCCGGCGATGCGCGGGCCCAGCTCCCGCGGCGGCGCCACCGGCCCGGGGGTGCGGTCGGGGTCGACGCGCCGCAGGTCCGCGGCCAGGGGGAGGAGGTCGTCGAGCTCGGCGCGGCACGCGGCGGAGCCGTCCAGGTGGGCGCGCAGGGCCACGGCCTCGGCCTCGTCCAGGCCGCCGAGCGCGGCGGCGCCCAGCATCTCCCGCAGCTCGCGGTGGGTGAACCCCGCCGGGGTCCTCCCGCGGTCGTCGTCGTCGCTCACGGCTCCACCCCCATCTCGTCCATGGCCACCCGCAGGGCCTTCAACCCGTAGAACACCCGGCTGCGCAGCGTCCCCACGGGCAGCCCCAGCTCGGCCGCCACCTCCGCGTACGGGCGGTCCTTGAGGTAGGTCTCGACGATCGCCGTCCGGTGCTCCGGCGACAGGCGGCGCAGCGCCTCCTCCACGACCCAGCCGCGCAGCAGGCGCTCGCTCGGGTCGTCGCCGCCGTGCGGGGCGGCGGCGGCCGGGTCGTCGACGAGCGCGGCCTGCCAGGGCCGCACGCCCGCGGCGCGGACGTGGTCCAGCATCGCGTGGCGGGCGATGGAGAACAGCCACGTGCGCAGGCTGCCCAGCGACGGGTCGAAGCGGTCGCCCGCCCGCCAGGCGCGCAGGAACGTCTCCTGGACCACGTCCTGCGCGCTGCCCGCGTCCCCCAGCGAGCGCAGCAGGAACCGGTAGAGCTCGGCCCCGTGGGCGTCGTAGGCCCGCGCCACGGCCTGCTCGTCGCGCAGCGCCTCGTCCACCGGCCCCGTCGCCGGCTCCGCCGCGGGGCGCGTGCGGGAGCGCCGACCGGCTCTCAGGACCACGGCTGCTCCTCTCGTCGTGCGTCGGGGTCGAGTGTCACCGCCCGGGCGGCCCGGTCCTGCCCCCTCGTCCAGGACCGGGCCTCCCGGCCGGTGGCTCGCCGGCCGGGGTTCGCCTCAGCGCTGCAGCGGCAGGGCGATGTCCGTGACGTCGGCCGTGAGCGCGCCGACCTTCGTGGCCTGCCCGGTGAGGAGCGAGACGCTGTACAGGGCGCGCTTCCCGCCGACCGACAGGCTGGCGTAGCCCGCGACGGCGACGGTCCGCCCCCTCACCACCGTGGACACGACGTCGAAGCCGGCGGGCCCGGACGCGTCGACGCCGAGGGAACCGGTCGCGGCCAGGGTGCCCCCGTTGGCGGGCGACTGGACGGACACCGTGTCGGTCGCGGTGCTGAGGACGAACAGCGTCGTGGCGGTCGAGGCGTCGAGGTCGTTGTTCGTGTACCCCGCGCCCGTGACCCCGGTGGTCGTCCCGGCGGCCGGCGGGGTGCTCAGCGGGGTGTCGACGACGGTGGCCGCCCCGGCGGTGGCGAACGGCTGGCGCAGGTTCTGCCCCGTGTCGCTCACGACCCGCAGCGCGTCGGCGGCCGGGTTGAAGTCCACGCCGAAGCTGGTGCCCTGCAGCGCCACGGTGAGGCGCTGGACGTAGGTGGCCTTCGCGGTGCGGGTGTCGAGCGCGTAGATCCCCCCGCGCTCGCCCACGCCGTAGAGCTTCCCGTCCTTCACGCGGACGTCGATGCCGACGAGGCGGGTGTCCTGCTGCAGCCCCGTCACGGTGCCGATCGGGCCGCTGCGGCGGGGGTCGCGGGTGCTGAAGGCGACGAGCTGGGTGCCGCCCACCAGGCCGACGGCGCGGTGGGAGCTCGACGGCGAGCCCTTCCCGCCCTTCGCGGCGGGGTCGCTCGCGGCGGCGGGCGCGGCGGCGGCGGTGACGACGAGGGCGGCGACGGCGAGTGCGGTCACGGGCTTGCGCACGGTGTCCTCCAGGGTCGGTGGCCCGGCGTCCGTGCCG
>Ga0160427_10000497_pt1 | contig 24020 bp, 18 predicted proteins | sample SolpanmetagenomL_FD_108194 | JGI IMG/M metagenome (GOLD analysis project Ga0160427, IMG submission 108194) | Solar panel surface microbial communities from Lawrence Berkeley National Laboratory, California, USA - L | ecosystem: Engineered > Built environment > Solar panel > Unclassified ...
TATTAGGAAAGTAATAGCTAATAGCATAATTTCTATTGAAATTAGCATTAAGATTATGTTTTTTCTATTTAAAACAAATCCTAGAACTCCTATTAAAAAAAGTATTAGTGATAAATTCATTGTATTTTTATTTTATGTATGTAATTATGTCAAAAGCTTGTTTATGTTTTTTTAGAGTTTTATAAAACTCAAGGGATAAAACATAAACCTCTAAAAATCTAGCGCTTATAATATATAATTTTATTCTAGGTTTTTTCTACAAATAAATAGAAACAGTATCCTATGGATAATAGTATAAAAATTGCATTTGAACTTAATAAAAATAAAATTGATGAAATTAACATAGTAAAAAATAAGTGATTTGAACACTTAACCTTCTGTTTTCGCTTTGAATGCCTTTTATGGATACTATAATTACTTTACAGTTGCTCTGGCCATTGAGCTAATTTTTATTTTTTGAGGGCTTTGTTTATTAACCTTTTCCCTTTTTCCATTACATTTTAATAAAGGGATACACTTAATAAGTTATAAATGTGTATTTAAATAGCATATAATTAAAACAAGCTAAAGAATAAATAAAAAATACTCTTAAATTAAGAAAAAACACTCCACAGAATAAAATAAAAACATAAACAGTTTAAAGTAAATACCATAGCTATTAAACTAAGAAAAGTAAAAGAAATTAAGGAAGTATTCGAATAAATACCCATATGTTAAACTACACTTTACTAAAAAAAAGCTTGTTTAGGGTTTTTCTTTATTTATACTTTAAAATGTATAACATTAAAAGGTAAATACGTAATAGTGAATCAACCGCTTGAAAAGAAAGGGCTTTACTTATTATTCTTATTCCTTTTTGCCTATCAAAAGATAAAGCCACAATTTATATAAGTGTTAATATGTATTAGATATTTAGGGACTGTTTTTTTATTTCGTGCTTTTAGTTAAGATAAATCAATATTTATTTAGCGTTTTTTTAAATATATATATGATAAAAACCCTGCAGAAATTTTAAAACAATAAGGCTATTCAAAAAAAAAATATAAGGCCAAACGTCTTAAAAACTATTAAACATAGGTAAAAAAAGATAAAAACAAGTAATGGAGAAACAAAGAAAAAAAAACACTTAAATAAGAAAAAAAAGTCCTCAAAATAAAATAAAATTGCAGTTTTATTTTATTGCGTGCTATATAGATCGCAATGTAAAATAAATGAGGTAAGATAACAAGGATCTTACGTAATTAAGCTAAAACTATTAAAGAGAAAAAAGTATAATGCCATGAAGATTAAAGCGAAATAATAATAAACTCTCTTTTGGACTTACTTAGTTTTGTCCCCAAAGTCAGAAATAGCTTCTATAACCTCTTTCTGCGTTGTATTTGCTTTGATAGCTCAGTTAATTGCTTTATCTTGGATTCCTTCCAGATTGGCTTGTGATATGTCATTACCCTTAGCCACAATACCTTGCATAACATGCATAGTGCGATCACAAAAGGTATACGCTTCCTTCATAAGGATTTCTGCTTTGAATCCAGTAAACACTAAATGATTATATGCCTGTACTGCTGCAGAGGCATTAGGACCGTTAGGGTCTACATTATTCATTCTGCCCAATAATTTAGTATTATCCGCAATATCATGCAATGCATCTATAAAAGGTACTATTTCCGTAACGGATTCCATAGCGGCTGTAGCTAACGAACTTTGTATAGGTAAACTTACAAATGAATGAGGTTTAGGTGGACTTTCAATTGCTCACTCTATAGAATCATAAACTCTACCTAAAATGATTTGTAAGCTATCACTATGGAACTCAGTAGTGTATCATGTATATCTTGTTGCAGCTTTACCATAAACTAATTGTAAATATATAATCTGTAAAAATAATAAAGTAGCTATAACAGATATAAGAGAACCAAAACTACTTACAAAATTTCAACCTGCGAATGCGTCAGCATAGTCACTGATACGACGTGGCATTCCTTGTAATCCTAAGAAATGTTGAGGGAAAAATGTTACATTAACTCCTATAAACATTACTCAGAAGTGAGCTTTAGCTAACATCATGTTATATTCTAATCCAAGTATTTTAGGAATTCAGAAGTATCATGCACTAAATAATGCAAATACTGCTCCCATACTTAAAACATAGTGGAAATGCAAATATTAATCTGTGTGTATTAATATGATGGACTGTATCTTTACCTGTAATAAGTATGCTATTAATCTTTATATAAGAGATATTTAGTGACAAAAGGTACTTTATATCATAAGGGATTATCATATTTAATTCAATTTATGACAAAGTTTGAGTATATTTTATGTTCTACACTATGTTTTAAATTTTCTAATTTGTATAAAAGCTTTAATTTGAGTAACTCTATAAAATTTCATATCACAATATAATCTATTGTGCATAAAATAATCATATATAAATAGCATATTATCAACGTTTTGAAATTTGAATGCGATAGATGTGAAATCTTTAGGGCCGGCTGAGCTGGAAGATTTTTTACGTAGATGAGTATAAGGTTTACTATTTAATATAGTATTGTCAAAATTTAGTTTTTTTGTATATTCATTATGTTGAAATTCTAAATTACATTCTATTCTATTTCCAGCATAATTAAATACTATACTACCATCTGTATCTACTAATCCTGAAAAATAAGGATCATTTAGTTGTATAGTATAATTGGCTTGCTTATAGTGTATATTATATAATTCACAAGCCTGTTTAAAACCGGGTACTTTAAGTCTAACCTAACCATTTATATTATTAACAATATACATCATAGTTTCTTTAGTAGAAACTATATAGGTAGAATAAGGCTTATTTTTATCCGCTTTAATCCTACCAATGTGTAAATAATTTTGTATACGTGTTAATATTCTAATATCTCTATTATGTAATTTAATCCTAATTTGTTTAAGAACTTTTTTATTACAACCAGCATTTTTTCGAATATCAAAATTTCCATCTCCATCTATTATACCCGCAAATCAATTTCAAAATTTATAATCTTCACTATCAGGTAACTGACGTGCAGTCTCTGAGAATCCTTTTCAGTTTTCTGCTGATTGTGTATCCATAAGTTTCAAACTTATTGTAGTATCATTATTTTCACTATCTAAAAGAATATTATTCCTACTAACGTCTAACGGGTTAAAAAAATTAAGTTTAACCCCGCTATAAAGATAAGACGTATAAATAAATAGTAAACAATACACAGAAAATACAGTTTCCAGCATATAGTCAGTTGCAAAATAATTTTTATTTGTAAAATAAGAAGATAAATTATTCTGGCCCAATTGAGCAACCACATAATCGAACCACAACTTTAACCTATTATTATTCTTTTGTACAAAATGCGGAACTTTTTGCTTTAAATAACCCGAATAAATATTTTAACGGTAAAGGCTATTGTGGTATCTTTAATTTTGAGTTACTTAATTTCTCTCAAAAGCCGGTTTCCCGGTGACTAGAGTACACCTTACAAATATAAATAATTTATAATTGAAGAACCATCTACTCGTTGCTCTTTTACAGATTAAAAAGCATTATTTTTAAGTCTGATTTAGATCCGCGGTTACCCATTTACATTTCTGACATCCCTTGTGATGTTACCATACCCTGAGACATTACTTAGGCCGGTCATTAAGTTTCCTCTATGACTTTGGTTACAAAGGCTTTAGGGCTTTCCCGGAATTTGGCTCTTTTACACATTAATGAGTTGCCTAGACTCAATTTTATGTATCGTGGAATGCGATATCTAATGATGCGTTAGCTAAAACTACACCACTTACGAATAAAATTCATTAATATTTTAATCTTTCATAACTAAATATATATCCTTTATAGACTCTGGCTATATTAGCACAATTTTTTATAGTAGTATGACTTATTTTAAATGTTTTTTCGGCCTGCATTACTCCTTCATATTTACCTATAAAATTATACTCAGAATCATATACAAAAACTGCTTTTTTAATATGACTCTGGTTATTAATAGCTAAGATTAATTGTTTACACTCTTTTGAATGTAAATCAGATATTATAGGCATATCATTTATATTATAAGGTATATTACTTAAATATCATTCACCTCTAAATATTACTTTTTCTTTAATAATATTAACTAAGCTAGGATGATTTGATTTAATTAATTTAGCTAAAGTTAAAACTGAAGGAAAAATAGCTAATAACTCTTTAAATGAGTTATAAATATAAACAGAGTGACTTGAATTAGCTTCTATCATTCTTATTTTACTTTCAACAGAATGACTTTTATTATAGAAAGGATTATTTTCACCAGTTAAAGCTTTTGCTATTAAACTTTGAGTTTTTTCCGAATGTACTCTATTTTTGGCTAGTTCTGATAATAATTTTTTAGTTTCCTCTGTATGTTTATAACCCACAGAAGAATAACCTTGTTTTAATACATTATAATAAGGTATTAAATATGTTATATAAAAAGTTTCTCTTAGAGTCAAAGATTCAGAGTCTGCATATTCTAAAATTAAAACAGTGAAATTAGTCTGATCATACTTAAGTAAAGCTTTTACAATAGGCATATTTATATTTTGCTTACTTTACAATAGGCATATTTATATTTTGCTTACTTTTCAAGAAACTATTATTAAGATAATTTCTCATTCTAGAAGCTATATTAATAGAACTTCCGATATAAGTATGAGCGTTTATTTTGTTAATCAAACAATAAACACCTGATTTACCTCTTTCTTGTTTTAATATATTAACTCTGTTTTCTTTAAGACTATTATATACTTTTTCAGGGTTTAAATTATTTTTATTATCTTCTCCTAACAGCTTATTAATATAAATAGAATAATACCGATTAACAGTATAATTTAATATATAAGAATATATTAATGAATAATTTATTACACGGACTATATCTTCAACGTAGTTTAACAAATACGAGGGACTACGTTTAGTCTCTGAGGTTCCTACTGAGATATCTTTTTCATCTAAGAAAATCTCCTGGTTACCTGCTGATTGTTCAAAATTATGCATTGTTACTGAGAAATTATAAAACTCGAGTAGCATAATTGTTAGAAGTTCCCAGCATATGGTAGTCTTTAAAGGGAGAGCTAAGTGGTATATTAACCCTCCTATAGTGAACATGAATACAAATCCTAATGCGTATAGCATTGAAGGAGTAAGTTTAATTGATCCTCCGTAACATGTAGCTCGGGGTAAGGCCTTTGATCGTTTCAGATCTAGTTGGCTTTGTGTTTCGTAAAAACAGAGATAGATATCTATATATTTCTACTTAAATGCTTATTTAAGGCACTAACTATTACTAGTAACCCGGACCATTCCTTCATACTTCATATATTATAATCTACTAGTATAATACTTAGAAATAGTATGGCATCTGGCCTCTACGCTTTTAGATAAAATAAGAAAATTATTTTACTCAATGCATTTTTAATACATTGAATTATACTTTCGTATAACCACTTAGTTCGACGATAATCTCAAATTAGTTTTTATTCCTTTTTTAAGATGTCTCTCGAGTTTGCCATATTAACAATATATATTTTGGGAATTTTTTAACTTAAGACCTCCCATTAATTTATAAAGCATACTTTTATGCATATAGGGTAATAAGTTATGTAAATTTCTTTTAAGTGATTTTCTTTTAAGATATATAACAAATGAATCTCTATGTTTGTGAATACTGCATTCTAACCTGAATTTAACAATTAAAACATTTATTATTAAAACTAATTGTTTTAATGTATAACATTGAGTATGTAATGTAATACCTGTGTTGTAAGAGCCATCACACATAATTCAATGAGCTAATGACTCTCAATTTAAAAGTTCATATAGATTATATGGTATTGTTTTTTTTTTTTCCAGATAAAACATGTTATATAATTCTGTTATACAAGGCAAACTTCTTGTTGTGAAACCCAATCCATAATGAGTTTTATTATTTACCACTGTTTTAGTTGTATAAGGTAATTTAGCAGAAAAATGAGATAATTTGAAATATACAAAATAAAAGTATTCGAAATTACTATAACCTTGCTTAAACTGTAATCTAGCATCAGCCAAATATTGACGTTGTATTGAAGCGTCTGATAATATAATACCTATAAAAACGCTAATTAAACTGAGAGGAATTTTAACTAATTTCCTCTCAAACGGTTTAAATCGGGGGTAACCTAAAGTAGAGGATAGGTTACTACCATATGGTACTAATGCTAGACAACTATTATTAAATAATACATTGTGTTTGGTCATATACGCCTTACTAAAGGGCGGGGACAACCATGAGAATATTTTAATTCCTGTAGGAACTGCTATAATTAAAGTAGCAGCTGTGAAGTAAGCTCTTGTCAAAAAGCTAACGAAAATAAATCGTTTCGTGTGGACAGTATCTTAATATAATATTTTATTTAATATTATATTTCTTGCGTGCTTGTCTCTGAGGATCCTTTAGTTAAAATACTTATAATTATTTTTTTTTATTGCTTTGCCTTTAATTTACATGCTTAGCACTATACTCCGGTTTAATGAATTTTATAAAATTCAAAACGCCCATTATATGGGCTTTTTTGCTTTGTGTGGAAATAAGAAGAAATTGTAGATTGTTTAATGCCTAGGGTTGCGGCTGTTATACTAATAGAATCATATATTGTCGTTTCATTTGTTAAAAGATCTTCAACTTTTATTCTTTGCTTAGCACTACCAGCTATAAAAGGCCTATTTTTCCCATATAACGGATGAATTTTTCCTTTTTTAGTTTCGGTCATTTTTTTTTCATTTCCTCTGAATGGGTTTTTCCTACCATTGGACTCTTTCTTCCTTTAACCGCTGCTACAAATTTAGCTATTGATTCGGAAGAATGTTTTTTACCTTTATTAGCTGCTACGATTTTATCTATTGCCTGTTGTGTGTGTTTATAACCTAAACTTGACCCAGCTGTTCGTAAAATATTATATTCCGGTTTAAAAAGATCAATATAATATTGTTCCCTTTGTATACACTTGTCCGATTCACAGTACTCAAGAATAGAAAAAGAAAAGTTTGAGTAACCATGTTTAAGCAAAGCCTTACAAATATTCATATTAGCATATTTAAGTAAATGGTTAGAGTTAAAATATTGCATTAATCTTATGGTTAAATTTATAGATGAACCAATATATCTATTACGATTAATTTTATTTTCTCAAACATAAACTCCGGATCTCGCTCTATTTTCTGTAAAAATTTCCAATTTTTGAACATCAGCGTTACCATATGTTTTTATAGGGACTGAACATTTAGGCTAACTGACCCCAGGTGGGGTTAACATTAATGCAAAACTAATATATGAACAAAGTAAAACAGAAGAATTATCAATTGCCAGCTGTAGCAAAATAAAACCAAATAAAAAATAAGGCAAAACATTAAAACAAGAACTATGCAATGGTGTCATTGACTTACTTTTTGCTATTATTTTATTAATACCCTTTTCTTCTAAATGTTTTCCTTCTGTTATCATAATATAAACTTTTCTAAATTTAAGGTAATCTATATATTTACCTGCAAAAAGATTAAACTTATCAAAATAATTAATTAGATTTGCAGCTGTAACAAAACCTGAACTTTTATAACATGATATTCCTGTACTATATTTAGAAAGATTTCCCATTTTTAAAAGATTATATAAAAGTTTTAAAGGTAAATCATCGTTTTGGTTTAAAGAATATTCTAATCTTACACTGTAACCGGTTTTAGGGGTTTTACTTTTTGCAACACTGATATGGAAACAGCCGTCAGCTTGAGTAAAACCTGCCAATCAGTAATTATCTAAACTTAAGCTATTTAAAGGCGTAATAATAGTAATATTAAAATCTTCAGCATAATTGTTCTTAATTAATTGTTCATATTTATATTTGCTTACAAACTTACCATTTATTAAACATAAGATAACAAATAAGCCTTTTCTGTGTTTACAAATATATCTTACTGCTTGTTTGTCTTTAATTTTGTAAACATTACCATATCCAATTCGTTTTTTAATATACTAAGCCAATGATGCATCATTTTGGGCAAAAGTAATCTGCAATTCTTTCTTACCAAACCAACCATCACCTTCTATTAAACCGGCTAGAAAATAGCCTAATTCATCCTGTGTGAGATTTGTTTTATGGCTGGCTACATGTTCAGAAATTAAAGCTAGATTAGAATATTTATTATAAGTATTTTTAGTAACTGCCGTAGCTTTTGTACTAAACTGTGAGTTTCCTGCTGATTGTCCCGGCATAAACGAAAACATTGTTTTCATATGCAATATATAGATTATTCCGAGCACAATAAATGTGAGTGGACTATATAAGAGAGAGTTTCCAGCATATAGCAAGATTTTTTCCGTGAACACAAGTTTATCCACGTCTAATCCGACACTGTACATGTGGTGTTCAGTTTTACTAAGTTTTCTATTTTACCTAATAAAATGAGGACTATATCTTATACTTATGATTTATTCGCGTGACCTTTAGTTTGATTTTCTATTGCATAATAATTCATATTATGTCTTAATTTTCTAACTTTATTTAAATTTAGCTCAGATAAAGGTTGATTATCTAAAATAATATCTAAAATTTCGCTTCAGATACTAAAAGAATTTAACTTGGTAGTTTTTAATTTATAACAGTTAAAATAGTTTAATATTTTAGTGGATATTATTTTATTAGGATGATTACATGAAAGGCTTAATCTAAACATAGCATAAAAAGGTTTTTCTGGTTTACTCTTTATTAACCCTGAATGTGATATGTTAGGGGTTCTAATTTGTGCTTTTCTATTGTCACTAAATAACAAAGCTATTTTATTAAGAGCTGTCTCTTCATTTTTCTGATCTAAGATAAATAAAGCCAACACATAAAATTTCCTTTTTACATTGGCAATTTTAACTGAAAAACAACCTTCAGCATCTGTAAATCCGCTCAATCAACCATCGTTCAAACTAGGTTTTTTAGCTAGAGTGATTAATACAGGCACTAAATTGCAAGAAAATATAGATCAATCAAACCTTGAAGCGTTATTCAATGCAACGTTTCATTTAGTCAATTGCTTTATTCTAGATTCTAACACGAGATTTCCATTAAACAATAGATACAGTAAAAAAATACCTTTATTTTCTGACACTATATATCTAGAGTATTTTTTATTACCATCGTTGTCATAAAAATGTTTCACTACCCCTATATTTAAGACCCTTTGAATTTCATGTAAAACCATTTCATGCTTTTGTGTAAGCACAAACTGAGATCTACCTTTGTGTTCTAGTATTGCACCATCACCCTCTACAAAGCCAATAAATCAAGATAATCAATTATCATTTTCAGAAAAATCTTGTTTAAAATATTTAGAATAATTTTCTTTAAATAAATCATAAGTATTTCCACGTATAGTCTCTGAGGATCCTAAAGCTTGCGTGGAATCCACTGGACTACGTCCAGTGGATCCATTTAAAAAGTTTCCTGCTGATTGGGCAATTTTACTAGCATTTAAACTATAAAAAGTATCTAGTAAATTTCCTAATTTTGAAGTTACAATGAATAGAAACAAAAATAGGAGACCGTTCCAGCCTATAGTGGAATTTATTACCCCATAGTCACCTAAGGGGAAAGCCAGCCATTGACTTCAAACTACAAATCCTAACACACCAATTGACATCATAGCGTATAACATACCTAGATATCCGAATACTGATTTGTTAGAACTAGCTGAGATAGTTGTACTAATTATACCGAATCCTGGTATAATTAATATGTAAACTTCAGGATGTCCAAAGAATCAAAAAAGATGCTGATACAATAACGGATCACCTCCACCTGCAGCTTCGAAGAATGATGTATTGAAATTTCTATCAGTTAAAAGCATTGTAATTGCACCGGCTAAAACAGGTAAAGATAATAACAATAATACTGCAGTAACAACTACAGCTCATCCAAATAATGCTAATTTATGTAATCTTATACCAGGACATCTCATATTTAATATTGTAGTAATAAAATTCATTGCCCCTAATAAAGAACTTATACCTGAAAGGTGTAAAGCAAATATAGCAAGATCCACGCTTGGACCACTATGACTTTGCACACTAGATAAAGGAGGATACAATGTTCATCCTGTACCTGCACCATTTTCTATTCCACTAGCAAATAAGAATAATACTATACTAGGTATTAATAATCAGAAACTTATATTGTTAAGTCTAGGGAATCGTTAACCCGTTTGAAAGCGAACAAAGCTCGTTATCAAACCTATAATAGAAGTAGTTTCCTACCCGGTCGGACTATGTCTTCACCCTTAATTTTATGGGGCTTCGCGTGTAGTCTCTGAGGATCCTACTCATAATTCATATGAATTACTTTGGTTTCCTGCACATTCTTCCCTTGTATACATAAGTGTAACGACTGATTCAGCTAAAAATAACTTTCTAAGTAAAAAGCAAAAAAGTTTTCTTTGTTATTCACTTCAATCAGGTGTCTATGTATCTGTTAACTGGAATTGTAATTCCAAACTTCGAGAGATTCTATGCATATAGCGTAGTAATAATAGAAATTTTTACAAATCTCCACGGCATTCCCCGTTGTTTGTAAAAATAAAATATATAATTATAATTAAGTATCAGTAAGATGTAACATGGTTAAATGATTTCAGTCGAATTTAATTCTTTGGTTGTTCATTTTACTTTTCAAGTTGTCTATTTCGATAATACCTGAATCGGTGTAATGTTGGTTAGCCAAAACTAGTTTAGCTGCTTTCGTTCAATCAAGCCAATCTAAATACTTAGATGAAAATAACGGAAACAATTGGAAGTAATTAATAATCACCAAAATAGACTTACGGCTAGAGGCAGCCATAGTATAATATTGGTTGCCTGTGGCTAATTGTTTTCTAGTTAAAAGATTACATTGTAAAAATTTAGCTATATCGGTTAAAGCATCCTGATAACTTGCATTAGTGTTGGGGTCTAACATTCTTTGTTCTAATCTTAATCTACAAGATACCTTTCTTTTTAACGCACCTGTTTCTTTTTTAGTATGTTGAACAGAAAAACTACCATCTGCGTCTATAAAACCTGCAAATCAACTATTGTCACCTAAACTAGTATTTTTTAAAGGTAATTTTTTAATATTTGTACTATGATTTTTGTTAAGTCAATCTATTAGTAAATATAGTTGATTTACCTTTGGCGTTCTTAGTTGCCCGTTAATTAAATCCACTACTCTTTTCAATCCTTTTACTGGTGAAATTGTTAAAACGCAAGCGTTATTAATAGGTCTATATTTAATATGCCCAAATCCTATAAGATTAAGTAATTTTTGAGCCAGGGGTTCATTTTTTAAACTAAAAGTGATGCAGAATCTAGGATTGTGTTTTTTTTTCGTTTCAGGTTTAGATATTCAAATGTGGCCATCTCCCTCAAATAAACCAGCCAAATAACTGTTTTTCGTAGATTTATAAACTTTAGGGTTTAATAGCCCAGGTTGGAAATAAATTTTATCCATCTTGTTTTCATTATAATTATTATCTTTTTTAAATTTTTTTACAAAAGGGTCCATATTGTCTGCCATGTCTGGACCCCCAACTAGTAATGGTAATAAGAAATTACCAAACCCTCCGATCATTGCTGGCATACAACTTAATTGATGGATATTAATTTAATTATCATTAATTTTCATTAATGTTTGGACTATATCTTTACCTTGTATATACAAGGTACTCCTCGTGTAGTCTCTGAGGATCCCAATAAACCTATTATAAGTATATAGGTTTCCTACTGGTCGCCTTATGGAATGAAATCCCTAAGGAATTCCAGTATATAGAGGAGAGAAAATAAAATATTTCCATTTTACCCGGCCATGCCTTTTAGCATATAATATGACCATAAAGAAAATCATTACGATTGCGTGAGCTGTAATTATACTGTTATATAATTGGTTATCTCCTATGTATTGCACACCGGGTGCACTTAATTCCATTCTAATTAATACAGAAAACGCTGTACCAACTAGTCCTGCAAATAAAGCAAACATTAAATATAAAGTACCAATGTCTTTAGCATTCGAAGATCAGAATCATCTTTCAAGAAACATTGAAACTGAACTAGGTTTTTGGTTTAAATGGGACCTACTTAACTCTGCAGAGGGTTCCACTTATAAACCAAAGGAAGTTATATGCTTCTATATTAACTAAAAAAAAGTTAACACTAGCTTTAGCTACGAAGCCTATATTTATATTTCACTTTAAAAGTGAAACTAATACTTCAATTTAAAAATTTTTAAGTATCTAACCCTAAAAAAACAAATTGTGGTTATTAAAAATAAAATAGCTATAGGTTGAATATTTTTTTTTATCAGAGTTAAACTAAATAAATCTAGTTTATTTTAATAATAAAATTCTTTTTGTGTAAGTGTCTAAATAGACTTTAGCTATTATATATTATTAGTAATATAATTTTTTCTTTCTTTAGTTTCTACTATACTTTATACCTAGTTTATAAATGAAAGGGGTTTAAGTGGGTTTTGTTTTCCTCACTCTGGCAGATTGTATCTTTTATTAAAGCTAATTTGTTTATAGCCGCAAGATGTTGTAAGTGTGTTTAAGATAAAGAATATTTTTGTTATATTAGGTTAATTTTAGCCGTACTAGGCTTAAATAAGGGAAAAAAGGAGAAACAGATTAAAAAGCTTAATAATATACGTAGATTAGCGTCAGTTTGCTGGATTAATCTACGTTTAATCTGATTCTTTTCTGATATAAATATATATTTAGATTAAATATTGTGAGGAGATTTTTTTCTGTTTTACTTAAATATAAAAAATAATTTAGCTTACTGTGTATAGCAATTAACAGTATTAAAATAGCAAACCAAAAAGATGATTCGTACATCTATTTAAAAAAACAATTTAATCTGATCTTTCTTGTTTTACCGTTAAACTATTTTTTTTTTTGGCTTTATTTATTAAACTAATAACCTTTTCCCTTTTTCCATTTCGGTTTAAGAAATTTATTTCTTAAGTTTCTAATGGGATACATTTATCACTAAATGTGTATTTAAATAGTATATAATAATAATAATAAGAGTAAAATAATAATAAAATGACAAAAGAATAATAACTAGATAAAATTATAATAAATAGCCCAGCTCTCTAAATAGTGTGGATCTGGATATCAATCTTCGTAAAACTCAACGGCTTGTTCTAATGCATTACTCGCGTAGTCTAATAGCATATAATAATCACCTTTATAAAATATATCTATATCATCCTCAAAAACTGTTTTATCGTTATCTATATATGTTTGAATAGAATTAATCTCTCAGTTAATAATGTCATCTATACGTGAAATACCTCTTCTAAGCCATGCTCTACGGTCTATATTGGTAATTGCCCTTAATTCAGGATGATCCCAGTTTATTGTTGTTCCTAAATCTACTAATTGGTTTCTATATTCTGTTAAACGGTGTACTAATCCCTGTCAATCATCAGTTACAGAATTTAAACGAATACTGTGTTGCATTTCTTGTAACAAGTCTCTGACTTGCTGGATTAGACTACGTAGCTCAAAATATCTTGTCATATTGGCACTATTTAAATTGTTATTGTTGTTATTATTATTGTTATTGTTATTATTGTTGTTATTATTATTATTATTGTTGTTATTATTATTCTCGACAGGATCCATTTTGCGAATCGATTTTCATCAGGATTATCTATTTTACTTGGTTTTTCACTTTGAATTTCCAACACTTTTCTTTCCTCAAATAATACATTAATTCTAAATCTTCTTGACTATCAATATATACACCGTTACTAGGATGAGTGTATTTATCTTTAGCTTTAGATTCAGTAACTTAAGATAGATTCAAATTCTAAATCCGCTTGTTCTAATTTTATCTCAGGTGATTGGTGTATAACTTTTTCATATGAGTTAATTTTTGTTGCTTTGGCTTCTATTAATATCTTATTTTGCTGTACTATAGTGTGTATATTATTACAATCATCATTAGCTGAAACTTCATTATGATTTATATCTTCAGCTAATATTAAACTTAAGTGATATAATATTAATAATAAAGATATTGCTGTTAATGTAAATAAGTCATGTTATATGTTTTTATATAATAATAAGCTAGATAATTTATATATCTTTCTATTTGATTTAAGGTATAGTCTTACATATTCACCTATTAAACTAGAATTGATTGTGTGCATAGATATTAGTGTTAATATTTTATTGTTTATAGGTATTAGTGATAATATTTTATTGTTTATAGGTATTAGAGATGTTGGTTTATTAACATAAACAATTAAATTAGTATCATAAATTAAAATAAAATCTAGAAAATTAATTAAAATAAAACCCTTTTCTACATCATTAAGAATTATAGGTACACCTTTATGAATTCAGAAAGGTTTAGTGTCAATTCACAAACCATAAAAATCAGATCTTTTAGCCCTTTTAATCGTTTGAATTGCATTTAAATTGACTTTTTTCTGATATATATCAAGCGTACCTTTTAAGTAGTCTTTTTTGCTGGTTGTTTTAAGACCTTTAACCTTCTGACCTTGAATCAAGGCTGCATATTGTGAGATTTTTAAGTAATCAGCTTTTACACCTTTAGCCTTTTTAATCAATTTATTTTTCGCTAAAATCAAACAGTATGTTTTAGGAGCAGGAAAGAAAGCTTTAAGTGGTTCAGACTCCTATTTAAATTTACCTAAAGCCTTTGAGTCTACTAGATGAGAGGGTAGTTTTTGATCACATACTATGCTATCTGTATCAGAATAAACTATTTTACCTTTATTATTTATGATACCTAATTTAACTTTATTCATATATACTCTCGCATATGCTGTTACAGCACTCGGTATAGCTACACATGTAGCTTGGGGTATTCTATAGTTAAGATGTTCAGACTGCTTAACATTTGTTTGTAATAATTTAACATAATCAAGTTTGAATCTCGCAGCTACCTGTTTAGACAAGTCAGCCTCATAACATATTAGATAGTGTTTATCTGTAATAGGATAGCTAGACTCAACATTATCACTTACATTAATTTTAGTAAACTTTTCTTCATCCACTATTTCATTAACTGAGGGTACAGGGTTTAAACCAAATCGAGCAATACTATTGTTAAGAATACTTTTGGCTGTTGATTTATGACTAGAGCTAACACTATTAGCTTTATGTTTATAGACAAAGTCTACAAAATATGTAAAAATATAAGACACTTTATTATGTTTATAGCCTTTTATTAATTTAATAGTTCAACCATTTTCAGCTGCAAATTTTAATTGTTCATTAAAATATCAACCTTCTCATTTACCTAAAGGATATAAAATACCCTTATCATATCTGTAAGGTAATAAACCCAGATATGCATTTAAAGGCGACTCAACCTCACAATAATAAAAACCAAAGATATCACTTAAATCACTTACATTTGTGAAATATTCTATATATTCACACTCTAATCCTGGCATATCAAATCTAGCAATATAAGGGTATAAACTATTAACATCATAATAATAAGCATTTTCAATATAAGGTTTATAAACATCAGTACAACCACCATAATAGGCTTTTTAACATCAGTATAGTAGTTAGTATTCCTAATATTAGGTATGTTATTATTATAAAATTTACTCATAAAGATACGTAAGGCTAAACCAGATATTGTTAAATTTTGTGTTATCTGTACATCATAATCACTATAAAGAATTCTATTGAAAGTTGATAACCGTTCACTTAAAGCATAAAGATCTTGTTTTAAATATTTAATTGATTCAGGTTTAAAATTTCAATTAGCTGTAGGTATAAGATTATAGTAATCTTCTATATCCTTGAACTCCTCTATATTATCTAACTTATAATATTGAATAGCTGGTTTAGTACCTTTATAATTTGTTTGTGCAAATTTGTGAGGAAAGAAACCCTTAACAGTACAAGCATTAAAATCTAGACCTAATTTTTTAAAACTAGCAGGTAATATAGCTAAACTATCTATAATCGTTTCTTTTTAAAAGGATCTTTATCTAAGCTTTGATGAGTAGAAGCTTCAGCGTATTTAACACCATTTCTTTATGTAAAGCTAACATCTTTTTTAAATGTTAGTTTTAATATTTCTAGCTATAATATCAGTCCTAAAAATGGAATCAGGATTTAACTCATTATATCGGATTATTGTATTAATCAAATAAACGGAATCAAAACCACCTAAATTATGACAATAAAAATTATACTTAGCAAATTTAGAGTCCATCAGAAAATTAACTAAATCTAAAATCACTTTATCTGAATCCAAATTTTTATTTATATAAAATATTTTGGTTAGATCTAATTGAGGTATATAGACACCAGCAGCATATACTTTAGAGCCACTAACATCTTTATAAGTTTCCAGATCTATCACACCAAATCTAGGATCAGAAACATGTGCTGTATCTTTTTGTGTTCAACTAACAGCTTTACCTAATACTGTTTTTTTATCTATTGCTTTAAATGTCATGAGCCTTTTTTTAGAAACTAATTTATTATTAATAAATATAGACTCAGTTTTACCTGTAGATCTATTTATATTATTATCAGCCTTATATGTATCTATAGCTGATTTAAGAACAACACCATTTAAAGTATAAGCGTTTTTAGTTATAGTATTGTCCGTATTGTGTTTTAAAGCTAATATATGTTCAGGTTGTATTTTATCACGCAATATATACTCATAATCTGAATTGAACTGTTGTAAATCTAAAGTTTTTGATTTTGTAACCTTATTGACTATATTTGATTCTGATTTAAGAGTTTGTGTAGATTTTAAATCTTTTATCTGTTTATTACGTAATACAACTAAATTAAAATCCTTGTTGTTATGTCTAAATAAAACCTCTGAAATTTTATTCTCTTATATTTTAGTTCTTAATTTCACACCTTCAGCTTTGTTAGATAAAGGTAACAAAATATTATTTTTCACTAGCTTTTTTAATTGTTTAGGTTCAAGCTGACTATAAGAGCTATCAATTTAAAAATCTTGTTTGAAAGCTGCGGTTAACTCCTTAAACCGAACACCTATATGTTCAACAGAATAAGAATCTATATTATACTCATCTAACAATACATTAAGACATGCAATAATGTCGTGATGTAAAGAATGTATAGAGTCGAGCTGTGTATAGCTAAGAGATATACTCGGACCACAGGTATGATAATAACCATTTTCATGTTGTATTGTTACTAAAACTAAGTAATCAGCATTTAATTTTAATAGCGATATAATATTATTGTAAAATCTATCCAAGGTCGTAATACGCAGGTCAAAATAAACAGTAAAGTGATTATCTTTGACTAAATTATTTGTGGTATAAGAACGTTTTGACATATAACTAGTAAAACTAAATTTCTTAAAAGTTTGATTAGTTTTGCTATAAAGGACAGGTTTACTAACTACAGAATAAAACAAATTAGAATTAATATCCAAATCACACGATATAATAGCCTTTGATGTGTCTTGTGTATATGATTCATTACAGATAGATTTAAAACATGTAATATTAATGATATAATATATATCCGTATGATCCATAGTAACAGAATTTAAATCTCAAATGTGTTTGTTTAATAATAAGATAAGATATCCTGTGTGGATGATAAAATTAGCTGGTGTTTTATCCTCAATCGATTGGACAAAACCGTATCCATCATAAACAGAAATCTTAATGTGTTGTGATGATTTTAAATTTAGATATTTATTGAAACAACTTTGCATAAAATTTGAAAATCTAGTATTATGTGAAAGCTCATAAAAAGCATTAAAGTTTGGTTTATTAGAGAAAGCAACTACATATGCAGCTTCACTATATAATAAACGTAATTCATGTGCAGCTATTTTGAGAATAAGTGAATTGTTTATGTTTTGTAAAAGACAATGCTTATACAAATTTAAATACTTATTACGGGATTTACTTTGTAAATTAAAAGTTTTACCCTCTAAGATATTACGGAATCTTTTATTATAACCATTAGAATAATGTGACAAAAGATTAGGAGTCGAAGCACTCTTATTTAAACCAGGTAATTACAACTTAGATTTAGAAGATTTAATCTAGGAAGGAGAACTATTAAAAGGAAATAAAAAGTAATAAATCATAATAAAATTCATAAGGGCTAAAAAAACCACAGCAAACTAGGCAAATCAAAGCCTCGTCAACACGGGTTCGGAAGCGGTCCAAATGGAAAGCCCAAAATATAAATAAATAAATAACAGGCAAAGACCCAACAAAGGACAGCTAATAAACTCGAAACACAACAGAGATGTGAAACTCACAAGACTCCCAAACCGTGTAAAAAAAGAAAGCTAAAGAGAAGAAAAATAAATAACAAGAAATAAAAGAAAGCTAAAAAAGTAAAGGACGTTATCTCTTAAGGTTATAAATAGTAAAGACAAACAGAGTCAAATAGAAGTAAAATACTCCTCTCACAACGGGAGTAAAAAAACTAGAGACAAGTCAGGTGTTATACACAAAAAAGTTATCTGTTTAAGATTAGACTACTAAGTATAGCAAGTAAATAGCTGTTAGGCTTTTTATATCTTATGCAGAAAGATTATTTTTATTTAACAAATAAATACCGCAGATATAAATAAAAGTATTAGCTTGTTTTGTTGAGATATAAATAGCCCAGTGTTATAAAAATCTAACTTAATTGTCCTAACAATAATTAATATGTAATGTGTAATAGCTTACATTACGTATTCTAAAATAAAAAAACTGAATATTAATTTAAAACTAAACTGTATGGTTTTAAAGGGTAAAAGCCTAAACAAACTTAAGCGAAATAAAAAGCTAGCCAAGAAAACAATGTTTTCTTCGCTTTGTTTCCTACTAGTTTAGTGTTTTTTGCTAATAATTGATATAACTTTAATTAACAACAGCTATAGTTAACAAAAGTTAGTTTTATATAGTAAAAGTCCGAATGCTGGAATTGGTAGACAGGGCGAACTTAAGATTCGCTGATTTATTATCATAAACGTTCAAGTCGTTTTTCGGATAAAAGTAAGGCAACAAGAACAAAAAGTAAGAAAACAAAATAAAACTTAATTTTAGATTCAGTTTATATATTTAGTTTGCTTATTTTACCTATATATTACTTAAATATTTTCTCAAATAAAGGGAGGAATAAAGATATTCCCCCGTCTAATTACTAAAATATGGCCCAAACCATTGTTAAAATGATGGAGGATCTCTTGTATAAAATTAAATTTCTCAACTTAAAACAATTGTTAAAAAGTATTTAATTTTAAGTTAGATTAAGTGTTTTTGTTTTTTGATAGAAAACTTCATTAAAAGGTTAAGCGAACTAGGTTCGTTTAAAATAAAAACATCTGATCAATAGTTTAGATAGTTTTAAAACTAAGTTTATATGGTATACTTAGATTAATTTTACCTCTATTACCAAAAGCTACTGTAGATTACACATACATAGTATATTTAATAGGAGTTATAACTATTATATATGCCAGTATTAGTACATTAAGAACAATTGATATTAAAGAACTAATTGCTTATTCATCAGTATGTCATGCTGCTGTTTATCTATTAGGTGTATTTAGTAATACAATTCAAGGAATTGAGGGTGGAATTATTTTAGGTCTAGCACACGGATTTGTTTCATCTGGTTTATTTATTTGTGCTGGAGGTGTTTTATATGACAGATCTCATACCAGATTAATTACATATTATAGAGGTATAGCACAAATGATGCCAATCTTCTCTATATTATTCTTTATACTTTCACTAGGTAACTGTGGTGTACCTCTTACTTTAAATTTTGTAGGTGAATTCATGTCTTTATACGGTATATTTGAAAGATTACCTTTATTAGGTGTTTTAAGTAGTAGTTCTATAGTGTTAAGTGCAGCATACACTATGTTTATGTACAATAGAATAGCATTTGCTGGTACATTTTCTAAATATTTCCGTGTAAATATACCTGATTTAAATAAACGAGAATTTTCTATATTGTTTATATTAGTTATCTTTACAGTAGCATTAGGTATATATCCAGCTCCTATACTTCAAGGGTTACATTATTCTGTATCTTGTTTAATCTATTATGCTCCTGTATATTAATAGACAAAATAATGTAACGCATGGCTGTGCAATGGTTGTTCCAATATATATTATCATAACATAAAGGGAAAACTATATTTAGCATGCTTATTTTTTTTTTTTACCTATTGCTTTCTTGTTTTGCGTTAGCATTAACAAAGGCTACACTGGTCCTAAAAAGTTAAAAACATATTAAAAACGCTTACATAACAAGAAAAAACATTACACGGCCATAGGTTAATGGTAGACCGTTCGTCTTCCAAACGATGTGTGTCGATTCGAATTCGACTGGCCGTATACTATACTATTACCTAATAAATGAGCTAAAACTAAAAAAGATTATTAGACTAATCTAAACAAAACAAAATTAGGAGTTTTTTTATTAATTTCTGCTTCGATATATTCATGATATATTTCTAATAATTACTAGAAAAAAAAAGAAACAAGAAAAAATAAAAAAAAATTCACAGCTAACTTATTCTGGATTTTATAATTATATATAAGCCAAAAAAGAGACCTTGATTTAATAGGAAAAATATGTGACTTTTAATCATTAATATATGGGTTCGAACCCCATAGGTCTTAAAGCTTATTTGTGTAATGGTTAAATCGTAACATATTAACTTTTAAATTTAGGAGTTCAAATCTTTTATAAGTTAAATTATTAGAATAACTCTAAAAGGTTTAAGGGGTAGGCTAAAGTCCAGCATTAAGATTATAGCTTCAAACTAATCAAGGCTCAGTGGTCTAATTGGTTAGGACGTAACCTTTTCAATGTTAATACTACGGGTTCAAATCCCGTCTGAGCTAATTAAATGGGGGTATAAACAGAGGCTAGTTTGCTGTGAAAAATAAAAAAAAAAGGAAAAGTTGCTATAGGTAAAGCGAGGTATTTGCTAAATATTGTGTATTAACACTTGGATGTTCGAATCATCTCTTTTCCGTACTACAAAACTACACAATCTAGTAAACAAAGCTAAAAAATTTACAGTTTAATCTAAAAAAATTATATATAGTATCCATTGATTTATTAAACCTAGAAGGATAAAGTTAAAATTTGTTTTTTTTTCATCTAGCCTATATATTTATAGGCTGGTGCTACCTAATTTAATGCTAAATTTTATAATAAACTGTTACGCGAAACTTAATATTTCCAGGCTAGTAATGAAAGATATGCATTATAAAATGTTTTACACTAGTCTACATAACCCTTTAACAATAAACTCATTAGAAATGTACAGCCCTGTTTTCTCATCCGTAATAACCTCGCTAAAGATATATCCATCTGATTTAGCATAAAAATCAGATATAATAAATTAAATTAAAAACAATCTTCTTATTTATATGTGATTTAATAAAATAAGCGAACGAGTTTATATAGGAAGCAGTTTAAAAGGTTCTAATCGATTAAATAGTTATTACTCAGTGCACAAAACTAAAAAAAGCTTTCTCTAGAATAGTTTATTAAAGTAAGCTGATAGCAATTTCAGCCTAATTGTTTTAAAAATAAGCGATAATAATATTACTATAAATAGATAAAGTTTTTAGATTAAATGAGCTTAAAAAAAAAAAGCTCTAAACAATTTAACTATTGCAGAGTCTAGGCTAGGATACATACATACTAATAAGGATAGGCTGAAAATGAGTGAGCTAAAAAGAGGGGAAAAAATAACATATGTAAGAAAAAACACACAGAAAAAACACTAAGATCAACTGGTATCACGATAAAGGCTAAACCAGCCCACACCCAAACAAAAATAACACGAATTAAAATAAGTAACGCTAAAAAAGGTAAAGTTGTTTTAACAGAAACTAAAGTAGAAAAAGCTGCCAAATTAAAAGGCTAGAATGGTTACTTAAAAAACTAAACTAAGAATAGCTATGCTTAACAAAAAACCTCCGCAGGAAACACGTGAAAAGAGGAGGCTAACCCTTAGTAAAGCGGATACAGTGTACAATATCAGTAATAAAACAATGTATATATCCCTGTATTAAACAGGCAGCAGGAAAACTTATTACCTTTAGTACAAAAATTAGAAGAGATATCAGGGATAAAACTCTTATTTTTGATGTATACATTATAACCTACCTAAATTAGACAAAAAAAAAAACGGTTCCTTAGCTTAATTGGTAAAGCGTGTTCTTGATAAGAACATGTTCAACGTTCAAGTCGTTGAGGAATCACTCTACAAGATTTACTATTTATCCTTACTAATTTAAAGATAGCTATTAAAGTAAGCTTAGTTTCATATAATTTAATTTAGCGAATACAGTTGGTGAAGTTAAATTAGAGGATCATGGTGTTGATAGGTAGATTCACTAGGAGTCCACTGGATGTTACATTTAATTAGACTAATTTTAACCGGGGTTAGCGGTTTAACGGAACAAAGCAAACGAAACATGGTTACGCTAAATCGTTAAAAATAAATAAAAAAAGGAAAAAAAAACCAGGAAAATTAAAAATTGTTTAAATAAATATTGCAAAAGAGAATTGGCTGAGTGGTCTATAGCGGTAAGCTTGAAACTTATTTTGATGTATAATCAACATCCGTTCGAATCGGATATTCTCTGTAAACGATGTGTAAAAAAGTTGCAAAATAAACAATTTATTTAGTTTGAATCACTATATATCGCATAAACGGGTTAGAGCCAGGTTGGTTAGGCGCCTTATTTGGGTTGAGGAGTAGTTATGTTCGAATCATAATAACCCGATTCGTATCCGGCTATCACAGGGCTATTGAAAATTTTACAGGACTATACCTGGAAAGCTGCCTAGATAGGATAAGCAAAATGCGTGAATTTATTTTAAACAATATTAAAACCTGTAAAACTATAATAGATGAAATAGCTTATGACGTATTAAATAAATTTTAATTTATTAACCTAAAAAATTCTTATTAGCTCAATTGGTAGAGCAAGATACTTCTAATATTTTGATTTAAGTTCGAGTCTTAAATAAGAAGAATCTCAATTAATAAATTTAAGGCTATTATATATTGTTAGTTTAAATATTTTGGACTTTTTTTTCTTTAATAATCTGGTATAGAATAAACTGACCGTAGGGATACTAGCGGTGTAACAAAAAATCTTATATTATTTTTAACAATAAAAGATTCAGAGGGAAATATATTACAATTAATTTTTTAAATTATGATTTTATTAGTTTTATTGTTGATACCTATATTAGGTATATTTATTATATTAACAGACATGTTTAATATTACAAATAAGAAAGGTCTTTCATTATATGAGCTTAGTTTATTAAATAAAAAACGAATTAAAGTTACAGCTCTAACTATATCTATAATTAATTTATTTGTTTCTGTTATTTTATTTATATTTTTTGATTTTTCTAGTAACCAATTCCAATTTGTGCAAGAATACCATGAAATAAGTCATTTTCATATATATTTAGGTGTAGATGGTTTATCTATATACTTCGTATTGTTAACTACTATAATTACTCCTATTTCATTATTGTCTAATTGAACTTCTATTACAGAAAATATAAAAAGTTACGTTATAATAATTTTATTATTAGAAACTTTATTATTAGCAGTTTTTTTAGTATTAGATATATTACTATTCTATATTTTTTTTGAAAGTATTCTTCCACCTTTATTTTTATTAATAGGTCTATTTGGATCAAGTAATAAAGTAAGAGCAAGTTTTTACCTTTTCTTATATACATTGATTCTACAGTGTAAAAGAGCCAAACACCGGGAAAATCCTAAAGCTCTAGTAACCAAAGTAATAAAAGAAATTTTATTACCGGCTTGATTAATGACTCAAGGTATGGTAAAATCACTAGAGATGAAAAAAGTTAATTTTTTGAAATGGACAACCGCGGTTCTAAATCATCCTTTAAATAA
>Ga0160427_10000498_pt1 | contig 23983 bp, 25 predicted proteins | sample SolpanmetagenomL_FD_108194 | JGI IMG/M metagenome (GOLD analysis project Ga0160427, IMG submission 108194) | Solar panel surface microbial communities from Lawrence Berkeley National Laboratory, California, USA - L | ecosystem: Engineered > Built environment > Solar panel > Unclassified ...
TGCTATGCTGTGCTATACTATACTGTGCTATGCTATGCTGTACTGTACTATGCTGTACTATACTGTGCTGTGCTATACTGTGCTATACTGTACTATACTGTGCTGTGCTATACTATGCTATACTGTACTATACTGTGCTGTGCTATGCTGTGCTGTGCTATACTGTGCTGTACTATGCTATGCTATGCTGTACTATGCTACGCTGTGCTATACTATACTATGCTGTACTGTGCTGTGCTATGCTATACTATGCTATGCTATACTGTGCTGTGCTATGCTGTGTTATGCTATACTGTGCTGTGCTAGAACTTATGCTTTATATACATCTCATCTCCTCGGACTGGATTGTGCTGAGACTGCATATAGGGATCGAGTTGGTAATAAGGCACAAGGCCGTTGGAATGAGAAGTGAGTAGACATGTCACAAGCAAGCATCGTGAATTTGACCACAGACGAGTTTGACAAACGGAAAGCCTGGCATAAATGGATGACTGAGAATATAACGTAAATAAATGAATGAATTGAAGAATGAATGTTGTGCGACGTAAAGCTGAAGTCGAGTAAGCTAGCAGGCAGGGCATTCACCCCCACTTAGTTCTTCGGGGTTTTCACTTCGCGTCGAGTATGTATCATCCAATATGGCGATAGATTGTCGTTGATCCTTTCTCCCACCACTATTACAAGTGCTTTTTTTCCTTTCCAGTATCCTATCACGACGCCAATCCACCCAAACTCCCATCGCTCCATTCAAGCCATCACTGCACCTTCTTCCCCTCCACCGGCCCAACATATGTCCGATCATCTTTTCCCTCAATCTCCACAATCATTCTCTCCGCCTCCTTCTTCTGCCTTTCCCACTCTGCCTTTCCCAATTTCTGATCCTTATCAAACAATTCCTGGTTTGGACGCCGGTACGATCCACCCAATCTATCCCACAACGTCGTAAACTGGCCATAGTTGTAGTTGAAGTACAAATGGTGCATGGTGTGACATGCAGCACTGTTGATGATTGAGTTGTCCATGGCGTATTCTCCGTCATGGATTGTTACCGTCCAGATGTTGATGAAGGTGAATAAAGCAATATAGGCGAACTTGTTAAGAGGGAACAAGAAGGGAAAGACGTGGTATGGGATACTCTGCGCGAAGCCGTCGAGCGGGTGGAAAGCATGGCTGGCGAATGGCGTCGGCACAACCCACTTGTGATGCGGCTTGTGCAGGTGCTTGTACACTGCCTTGTGGTGTAGTCCCCTGTGGATCCAGTAGATGAAGCAATCCGTGAATGCGATGAAGAATGGGAATTGTAGGATATCGTACCATAATCCGGGACCGGCGGCGGTGGAGTCGTACATTTTCGAGAAACCTTGGACTTCGAGGAGGAAGCAAGGGACGGTTAAGACGGCGATGAAGGGGATGGCGGTGATTGCTTGTTGGATTTCGAAGCGGACTTGGTTTTTGAGGTATTTTGGGTGGGAGAAGTTGGCGGGGTCGAAGACGGTGTAGTAGATGAGGGAAGCGGTTATGAAGTACATTGCGTAGCCGAATAGTCTGTTGTGAGAAAAGAGATGGATGTTAGTCTTGAGTGTCTTTTACTGCACGAGCTTCGGAGAAGAAGGTTCAAGACATACAATGTGATAGCAAACAAGCTAGCAGCTTGACGCCAGACATTATTCCTGTTCCACTGGCTCATGTAGGCAAAGTCTGACGGTTCCAGATTCATGTATTGACTGGCTGGATGATATGTGTAGGCTGAAGAGACGCCGGTGGCTGCTTGTCGCATGCTGGAATAAGTGCCATTTGGCAGAAGGAGGTCTGATTTGCTCGGCGATAGAGCAGACTGTGCTCCAGGAAAGGCGGGGAGCATGTAGGCCCATAATCGGTCGCCTACGTATTGGTCGAAGATTTCGAGGACGACGTCCATTGTGGAGGATGCAGCTAGACGCGATGAGCTGAGATGTTGGTGTTACAGTGGAAGCCGCGCAATGATGGTGTGTTTGAAGAAGAGAGTTGGTCTTTGTGAGGGAAAAGGCCAATGGCGATTCCAGTCGATGGAGTGTGTCTCTGTGGAAGACAGAAGGCAAAAGAGAGTGGTGGAGAGAGTCGCAGCTGTCTATCTAACGCAAGGCGAGGTCGGAGCTATCTAAGAGCGCAAGAGCAAAGGCTGAACTGAAAAAGAGTCGAGGCGTAGACGCATTTCCGAGTGGTGGAAGGGAAGCCGTTTACGCGCGTTGCTGAGAGAGCGGACACACGCCGAAGAGGCAAAATATGCTCAAGCTAAACTATGCTAGGCTAGGCTAGGCAGGTGAGTAGAGTTCTAGTAGGCCGTTTCGTCGCATAAATGTAGAATCTGATAAGCAAGAAACGTGGTCAGGAATAAGGGTCTTTGCCGATTGAAGCTTGCTGCTTCGGTGTCGGTCTGTCTTCAATGAAAGCTTTGCCATACCGATGTCGGGCTTCAATATTCACCAACCTTGCGTCAGCAACATGGTCTTGCTTGACTTCTGTTCGTCAAAAGCGCCACTAGGGACCAAGAGGTATCCTCTGGTGCTGAAGCAAACGTCCCGAGCACATAACCAACTTCGTACCCCTGTGCCGCACTCTGGCCTTCTTGGCGGGGAGGATCAAAGAGGGGGTTTCTGTTAACAGCTGCCTCTCTAAGTATAGCGTCGTACTTTAGTGTCAGCTTCGACGCCGCCTCCCTCTAGCAACGTTTATCATCGTTCAATTGACTTTTGATTTCATACAAAGAACAAGTCGGCATACCGCGCAAGACCTGAAAATCGGAAGAGAGACTTCATCAGCTCGCTACTTAGAAAGTTAGTGAGATGTAGCTGAGTATGAGGATGGGATATTTGTTGTTTAGGAGGGTTGTTGGTAGTGGTGATTGGTTTTTAGTGGCAGGTGATGCTATTAGAGGAGATAGCGTAGGTGGGGAGGAAGCAAAGGATCGGTGCGTTTGTGGTATGATGGATTTGTATTGGATGGGAGGAGGAATTGACTTATTATGTACTGTATATCTTAAATCACTTTGGGCTGATCATGCTCGGGATATCCGACGAACAGCAGTAGAAAAACCAGAGCTAGATAATTCTTCTGGTCAAACTTTCCAGTACCATGTGACGGAGCTTCCACTTCGTTGTTCTACTGTCACTTGTCTACTCCATCCGTTATTGCATTGCCATAGAAAGTCATCAGATCGTGGATACCATCAAATTATCATGCCCTCTCATGAAACACTAAGCCCACCTCACCATAATTCATCGTCAGCATGTCTCGCTGTGCCTCATGAAACTTTTCTCTAGTCATGCCAGGAGCAGGAGAAAAGTCGAAGCTCATGACCACACTCGCTAGTGTTAGACGTATTTCTGCCAGAGCCAAAGCTTTGCCCACGCAGCTGTATGGTCCCTATCAAAGTTATGACAGATTAGCTGGTGCTCGAACAATATTGATTGATTGATGATTGTTGGGAAAATGAAAAGGACTCACAATACTAAAAGGCGCAAACAAAGCGCCTTCCTTTACCAACTCTCCTCGTCTTTCGCCCCACCTCTCGGGTATAAACTCCTCCGCATGCACAAAGTATCGCTCATCGTGTTGACAGACGTAGATGGGCACAGTGACTTGAACACCACCAGGTACAAAGGTATCGCCAATCATATGACCCTCTTCTGCCGTTTGACGAAACAGTCCAGTGACTGGTGCAGGTGGACAAATCCGAAGTGTCTCATCGATGATACCTCGTAACACTGGTCCTGCCAGTATCGAATGATCTGGCATTCGTGGATCAAAACCTAGCTCTTGCAGCTCCCCTCGTAGTCGATCGATCTGTTCAGGGTGCGATGCCAGAAGGTACAATGCCGCAGTCACGGCAGCAGCCGATGTATCTGTTCCTGCGAGGGCAATAGTCATTGCGTCTGCCTCAAGCTGCCGTAGTCTTTCTCGTTGTTCAATCTCTCCTCTTCTGCCAACGGAGACTGCCTCATTCTCTTCCCGTTCAAAATTCTCGAGCAAGAAGCCGAATACGTCAGGCTGCTCTGGCTTCATTGCACGTCGCTCCTTGACTAGGTGTGTACCGTAGTTGTCAAAACGCACCATACTTCGAGCAAGGAATGGCAGTGCTCGTAAGATGCGGAAGACCCAAGGCACAAGAGCGAGGAAGCCTAGTATGGCGCCACCACGATGTATAGTTTCGATTACAAATGTGCGGTTTGAATCGCTATCCGTTGAAGAATCCCCTCTTGAAGTATGAGCGTCCGGATATGGTATCGTATAGGTCTTGGAAAAGGCAAAGTGTGACATTAGATTGAAGAAGTAGTCATTCATCGTGGTTGTGATGTTCATGTAGCCTGTATTGCTCTGATTCCCCCCTACGCGATCAGTGGCTTCCTTCAGTCTATCCAACAACTGAGATGCGTGCAAGTTCATGATAGGTTCGTAGCTTTTCAGTGCACGAACGTTGAAAGCAGGCTCCCATACCTTTCGTCGAGCGCTATGTTTGTCTTTTGATCGCTCAGTATTCAGCAGTACCTTTGGTAGTGCGAAATCAGAGAAAGATGACTTGATACATGAGGTGTTATGGCCGAAAATAGCTTGCATGGCTCTGGGGTTTATTATCGAGATGGTGTTTGGTCCAATTCGCACATAGTCACCATATTTTGCATGCAAAGTCATCATCTCATCATACAGATGCAACTTCCGTGCATATAAGTAGCTCCAATACCATCCGGTCCACCTAGCGAGGAATGGACCTGGAAAGCGTCTAGTCCGATGGAGGAACAGTCGGTATATGGTCATGCTTAAGGCAACTCCACCTAAGAATAAGCCCCATATAGCGAACGCTACACCGGCGAATTGTAGCCATGTCCCAGATAGGAAGACTGTCGTTGAAAGAAAAGCTGGTACGACCCCTGCCAGGATTGCACTTACAATCAGCTTGTTCGTGTGAAGGTCCCATTCCCCGGAACTGAATGTGGTGACATGGATCACCACTCCAGCACCGAAGAGGTTGAGTGCGGGTCCTAGCGACATTCTCGCCGTGTTTCGAGTTGAGTATTGATATTGTCAAGCTCGAAAAAGATGAAGTTGTGTGAATGAGAGACAACGCCCTGTGCAACAAGACCACGAATTAGATCTTTATATACCTAGTGTCATATCGAAGAAGGTTCGTAGCGATGCCTGAACAAAGATACATCGGATATCAGACGGTGTTGTCGGAGTGCCGTCAGCTCGGGGTAGGGACGCGTGTTGCAGCTGCCAAGTCTTTTGCCACCATTGCGCCAAAAACACGAGTATATCTCAGCGATGCACTCAAGCACTAAATACTGTAATCGACTGATGCGAGCAGCCATGAGGCCCAGGACAAGAAGGAATGTAATATGCTCTCTACTTCACGGCTACGACCATTCAGCCAGCGCCAGCATTTCCCACTTTGGTGATAATATCTTCGTCCTTCTGAATCTCGCTACCCAACAGCCAGCCAATACCCTTCATTATATCTAGCATAGCTTTCTTGCTCGACTTGAATTCTGGATAGGTGGTCCAGTGTGCATGAACCTAAAAACTCGTCAGCCTGGGTTTTTAGTAAAATTGCTTTCAGACCTCTTTCCTACCTGTCCTGGATAAATATGCAACTGTGTTGGCACGCCAGCTTTTTGGAGAATGTCGCAATAGATCAATGCGTCATCTCTGATTGGATCTGAGGACTGGTAAGTATATGTCAGGGAAAATGGAACTCATATGAACACATACCCATGCCATCAACTTGAAAGACAGCAGGAGGTAAGTCCTTGATTTGGGCCTTCGAGTACATAGGACTGTAGTACGGCGAGGCTGTATCGGGCTTGTAAAGTTCTAGCATGCCGTTCACCGCAGCCATACCCATTCCAGGTGGATCTGCATTCTGCTCTCTACATATGAACTTGTCTTTGTATTCCGATGGCACTGTTGTTTCGTCAAAGTAGCAAGGTACACTGAGCCACTGTCCAGTTATCTTGGGCGAGAGCTTCCTTTCCACCGATAGAGCAGTAATGACACCAGACAAGTTTCCACCTGCACTAACACCGCCAACGACAAGACCCTTCGCGGGATCAGCTTTCAGTTGTGCAGCGTTGTGCGCACACCATTCCAGTCCTGAGTATGCGTCTTCAGGAGAGGTAGGGAAAACCATTTCAGGCGCCAGACGATAGTCACTACAAACCACGACGGCATTGTACAACCTCGCTAACCCGCGCCCGTACGGTACCATTTGCTTTGGTTCACCAGAAATGAAGCCACCACCGAAAAAGAGGAGAACCAAAGGTCCAGGCTCGGAAGCGTCTTTGCGCTTAACAACGACGGCAATATTGTTATGGCCGTCTTTGGTTGGGATTTCCTGCTCATACTCCAGCATGTCTGGAGGAGTCTCACCTACAGCAGCGATAGTGCGGTCGTGCATGAGTTTCCGTCGGTCCTCCAAAGAACCAGGGCGAGGAGCCATGCCATTGGTTTTAAGATGCTGTCATAGTGTAGGTCTCTGTCCGAGATGGGCGGCTATGCATGACATACCTGTGAAAACTCCTCATCAATCTCCCCGAGCTTACGAATTTCAGAGATGTCCATCATCTTGCCGCTTGTACTATCTGTTGCGTTGTCGAAAAGAAGTATTCGGGAACCAAAGAAGATGGGGTACAGTAAATAGACCCCGCATCATCACCCCACGCCAGAGGTTAAAGATGCCGAAGATTGTCCCGTTCGGAATTCGGCCAGAGTTCTCCGTGAAAGGGGAAGAAAACACGACCATCGAGGACCTCGTGATCAACAGTTCGCGGCTCGCGGTTAGGACGATAAGTCCAGTGCGGAATCGTACGCTTGTACATGGCGTAAATAGCGTGAGTAAGTTCTTACTTTATTGGCGAAGAACAGTCGTCGACTTGACATCGGAATGTTCGCACCCCTCATCTGCAAGTATAGGCCACATTTTGACGTTAAAATGGCAGCCTTGGACTCTTAGAAGACTGCACCAAATTCCGTGAAGAGCTCTTGCCAGTCAAGAGGTAGGTAATACAAGTTGAGGCCTGAGACAAGATTAGCTTGTCCTATATTTCTCCGGATTTCTTCTTGCTTACCTGGGAAAGCCCATTCAAAACGTAGTTCTTGTGGAACATACGTCTCTAAAGGTGACAAGTCATGCTGAGCAACGCTGGATCCCCCTACACTTCTAAGGGTTGACGTGGTATCATGCATATTCATCTCAGAGACGTCGGTCGTAGATTGGTTTACCAAGCTTTGTCGAGGACCTGGAGTTTGTTGCTGATCCACAGCACGCTCGCATTTTTCGATGCTACTTGCCAGAATGTGTGTATAACGCACCTCTGACCCACCTGCCCTCTGTAGCTCGGCTAAGAGTTCTCGTGCATCGTGAATATGCTCAAGCATTGTCTGGCAAGGCTCTTTCAGTAGTACTCCCAGTCGCAGAACTAGCAGTACTGAGAACGCGCACTTGGCCCAGACGAAACGCATCGCATATCTATCTCAAATATCAGTATGACACTAGTCGTAGAAGGATAATCGCAACATCGGCGTACCTAAAGTTTGCTAGATATGGTCTATCTGTTGGTAATTGTTCATTATCCTGTTTGGCATTATGACTTCGAGTTAATATCAATTTTAAGTGCTTGACTGCTGCTTGTTGTGCTGCCTGTGCTAGGCCTTGTTGGCTGAATGTCATTGCAGCAATATTCTCGATGCTGCCAACAGATAGGGCTCGTAAGTGAATCGTCAACAACGCATAAGCGTGCTGCACGCGCATATTGAGAGTGTCTATGTGGTCCTGCTGGTGAATGTGCTTGGCACTGAGAGCAGCCCATTCCTCCAGCCAAAGGTCCAGGTCAATGCTCGCACCTTGTACTGCAGAGGAGATTTGTCTTTCCATTGCATCAAGCTCGAGAAGGGTAGAACTAGAGGACAGGGATGCGTATATTGAGACACGCATCACGTTCAGCTCGACTTGAGCGAACAATCTGAGATCTGTAGGTGTACATAGAGTATGGTTGCACAGCATTCTCAGCCTTCTTGGCGAAGTCTTGAAAGTCACACTTGGTGTTTTACCTCCATCAAGGCTGTGTATTGTATCGAGGTTGAAAGTGGTAAACCATACTCTAGTGAGACGGAAAAGCTCTTGCTCCTCTTGACTGATTTCTTCGGAAACGCCAGCTTTTCTGCTCATGATGCAGCGTAGCAGGTCCTCTAGGCTGTCAGGAAGAAGTAAATTGAGTGCAAAGCGTACAGCCAATGATACAAGTAAGCCTCCTTCATCAGCGTAGCAAGCATGTACCAGTAAAGCTTGAATAGCCTCTACACCACCTGTTTTCGACGTCAACGGCTCGAATAGTAGGTTGTATATCCTTTCCCGAAGTAACGCATGAAGATGTTGAAAGTTTGGGGATAGTGATCCATGCGCCGCCCGCAGACCGAATGTTACAATGGTATCAAACAGTAAGGAACTCCTGGCCCAGATAGAATTGTATGTGTCGAGTGTTATAGTGAAGCAGGGAACGAATCTGTCGCAACCTTCAAAGAAGCTAGTAGATCACTTAGCATACCGGTCACACCACTCCTCCGTCCATTGTGCACTTACTTTGCGAACCAAGCCTGTGCATCCACAGGCGATATAAGCCCCCTTTGCACGAAATTACTACCATCAGGGTTATTCATTTCGAAGTCATGCCACTTCCGCTTGCAGCCTCCCCCTAGGTCGGTTGTAGCTTGATCAGTATTTACAGCTCGAGAATCGGCCAGGTCGAGCGATGTGACTGATGGAATGGATGTTCCATGATTAGTTGCCTGCATATCTGTCGAGGAGCCTTGGATAGGCTGCCATGAGTTCTGTAATGAAGTAGGATTCAAACTCTGAACCTGCTGCCGTAGATAGAATATTTGATTCTCCAGCTGTTCGAATCTCCTGGGTTACCTCTGATCAGGATCACTCCTCGAGTATTGGTATTGGACCTTTCACTCACTCTGAGACTGGGTCCCTCACCGCCTCTACATACACACACTCCGTACGATATTGTGCGCACCTTCTCGCTATCAGCACACAAATTTAATCGACGCGAAAATTGCCCCCTTACCTAGTGCATGGTCTTTGCTGATCACACTTGAGTTTCGATCTGCAGCACGATCAGAACAAAGAAGCAGAACAACACTTCCAAGGGCACATTCTGCACCTTCTGCAAGATTCACACGCTTTAGGAATACGCTTCTTGCGACCTAGAGGGCCTAATGGAGTAGGTTCTTCCATGCTTGGGGTGACATTTGAATCCATTCATGTCTAATACCACGTGGAAATCAAGATTCGAAGTGGTGGAAGGTAGAGGAGACTGCGGGATGAAGAATGCGCCAACCTTCTTGCAATCATCGGGACGGGCCAAGTGAGGTAAGAACGAGGGTTGATGGTGGGACTGTGCCATGAATGAACGACGTGGGGGTTGTGAGGGTGTCGATTAATAATCAGAGTTTCGGCACACAGTATTTTACCACAAAATCAATCAACAAACAACCTGGAATGCCTCACAGTACAGTACAGCTTCATTGTGCGGAAAAGTTGAATCTAGGTCCACCGTTGGTCACCAGAGTGTATTCGAGGCACGACAGTATTGGCGAAGCAAATGATAATCTTGAGCACTGTTGCAAATATGATTGAAAGATTCAATATCCAATGTCATAATCCCTGTTAACGCCTTATATCCCAAATGCTCCATCGTACTTAGGCCAAAGTTTCACACAACACCATACTCATGACATGATCAACTGAAAAGTCTCGCGGCCTTCCGGTCCTTGTGATCGGTTAAGCTGCTTACCAGAAGCATCCACTACAGACCTGCTATCACCTGGAGGCAGGATGATGTCGATCTTGCCCATCCATGGAGGAGTGAAGTCACCGTTCTCGTGCTTGAACTCGACTGTGACGTCGCCATCTGAAGAGCTGTACGAAATGCTGAATGTGGAGATGGTTGTCTTTGCTGAAATGCCATCGTCCTCGAACCACTCAAACTTGAAAGAGCGTCCGTGTGAACTACCAGGAGGTGGGAAAATCTCGACACCACGGTAGTCGTCAGCAGGAAGTTGAGCCGAGTTCTTGGAATCTCCTGGTGCAACCGTTTGTACACTCCTGCCAACAGGTACACCGGTACCGACCTTGGCCAGTACGGGGATGCTAGACTCCCATGGTGACTCAATCTTGACCCATTGACCGGCTTCGAAATGCTGGAATGGAGCGTTGAGGTTCAAAAATCCGAGATCATCAGCGTTTTGTTTTGGAAGATATGTTTTGGCAATGGTCTCGCCAGCCTCGAAGGTACCATTGCCACCAATCAGTAGCGAATCACCAAGCCAGTATTGTGTTTCACCATCCGTCAAAACCTTGTTCTCCCACACCTCTTTGTCGTTTTCATGGCCCCAACCAGTCCATCGCTGTGGTGGTGAGGCTGTTTGGTGACTGTCCAGTGCGAGAGAGTAGATGTATGGGATCAGCTCGTATCTTCGCTTGATAGTCTTTCGAATAAGCGGGATGATTTCAGGATACATCCAGGGCTCGATCACATCACCGACATTGTTGTTTTCCGGCGATGTCTTGAAGCAGTTGATAGCGAAACGTGATGAGTAAATTCCGTACTGAACCCAGCGAACGAGAAGCTCAGGTGATGGCTGAGGTCCTTCGAAACCACCAATATCGTGACCATAGCATTGCAGCAGGGACATACCGCCGTTCAAAGAGATTGCGTTGGCACCACGCATACCATCCCAAGACGTGGTGTTATCACCACTCCAGGAGCTAGCACAGTAACGCATTGTTCCAGCGCCAGCAGACCTCGTGAGGACAAATGGTCTCTCGTCAGGAGCAACAGAGACGAGAGCGTCGTAGCTAGCCTTTCCATGAAGCTCAGTAAGCATACTACGACCCCAGAGACCAAGGTCTTTCCTGTCGAGGCCAGTGCTGGCTACGTTCTTTGCCGTAGTTTCTTCCGTCAAAGCCAGCTCCCAGTTATCTTGGGCAATGACGAATTCGTTCTGTGAGAAGTCAGCTTTCGCACGTTTTGTACCGCGAGAGATAGGAAGAGAAGTGTTTTGGCTTACGTTATCGTTCCATGGACAAACAATTCCCATTTCTCTTAGCTCTCTAATGCCGTTCACCCACCAAGCGTAGCCAGCTTGTGAGCTCAAGTCGATGTGGCCACCTTCGGCTGATTCGCCACCCTATAGTAGTGTCAGTCTACAGTCTATTATGAGTGAACCGAGATGCCCTTACCCCTGCTGACCACAATCTGGCCACAGCGCTGCTTCCTGTTGTCGGATCTGTGAAGAGGGCTCCCTGCTTCACCAGCTTTGCGTACTCAGGGTGAGTACCCATGACATAAGGCTTGACGTTCATCATGAGCTTGACTCCTCGAGCATCGAACTCTTTCACGAAACCCTGAGGGTCAGGAAAGCGGTGTCGATTCCAGGTGAAGACGTTGCGGGTATGAGGTGCCTTCTCACTGATGGTATAGCCTGATGACATCTGGAAACCGCTGCATGGGATATCGTGCTCGAGAAGTTTGTCGGCAAAGCCCATCAAAGCATCACAGGCTCTAGGCTCGTCAAGCATCGAATACTTCATACCGCCAGCTATGTATCCAAAAGCCCAACGAGGGACAAGTACTACAGATTGGGTCAGGTCTCAGACCACACTCATAATGATAGAATAAACTTACGTGGCATTCCGGCAAGCTCGGCGTACATTCGCACGACTTCCTTGATGGTTTTACCAACCAAGATGTACTCTTCCAAACCACCATGGTCTTGTTGGTAGACCTTGAAAGCGGACCATAATCCGTCCATGATTGAGCCGACTGAGATTGCACCTCTGCTGTAGGAAGAAGAGAACGTAGCAATTACTCCATCAGGCGTTGCATTGATTAAAAGTGGGATGTGCTTGTACAGAGGGTCAGTCCTGTGAGCATCATAGCCAAACGAATCTGTTGCATCAATGCTGAATTTCCTGTTTGATAGGTTCATCGGTGCCGACTTTTCACCAAGACCAACGTGAAGAGTATGGCGATTGTATTTGGTGTAGTGTGCAACACCTGGCCCATCCAAAACATAGGATCTAAAAGGTAAATCCGAATGCAGAGGTTTCTCATTACGGTAGCCAACAGTGACTAAAGGCACGTCGTCGAACTCGATCGATGCTACCACATCCCCACTGACGATCTGCTTCTTCTTCTCGGGCAGTGGCTTTGGGGCATGTACGCCATTTGTAGCAGCAGCCACTGGCCGATGCACGCTAGGACGTGGTGGGAGTGGATGAGTGTCTGAGGTGAATGTGGTTCGAAATACACCAGGACGAACAGCCTCCAATGAGAACTTCACGGCCGGTCTGTTGTTTTCCTTGCTCTCAAGGAAGATGGACGAAGGAGACTCTAATAAAGATGAGTCTACCTCGTAGTTTCGAGGGACGTACTCATTTTGAGGTGCCATATCGAGAGAGCGATGCAAAGACGATGGGCAAGATCTGTGACTTGTGCTTAGATGTGAACAACGAAGGCAAAGGGTATTGATATTGATAAACGAATGTCTTTCTGGTCTTCTATACTATCCCACAAGGCCCCTGTCTCCGCTTTTGAACAGTCCAAGCACTCCACCCCACGTCTGGAGATGAAACACAGCAGAGCATTTCGGCCGACCAAGTCCGACTAGTGTCTTCGCGATCTAAGGTTTCTCATCTTTCCGGCTGGGCTCAGGAGTGTTCTCGGGTCATATCCTTGCAGCGTCGGCTGACCTGCTCCTCTTTTGCCAACGTCAACTTGGCTAGATTCTCTCGCATTTAGTCGGCCGAATGAAAAAGCGTGTACGCGCCGGCTTCTGGAGAAGACAACGACTTCCCCGGCATGTACCCCAGAGCACCACCCCACAGCCATCGCGCTGGTGGCTCTAGCATATAAGAACGTCTGTATCCTCTTCGTTGTGGAGTTATCACATTGAATCCTCCACACCTCTCGTTCTTTCCTGGATATCATTGTATAAGTCCTTCGTCCTCGTGTATTCATCATTGCACGTTTCGTCTCTCTTACTTGCTCGAACAATACCTTGTGTCTAGCAGATCAACCATTGCAACGACTGCTTCAAGCATCATCTTCAACACAAGATGGCTACCAACAAGTCTGACTATGGTGCCGACACATTCGAGATTACAGGCGACAACAACTTAGGCAACAACAGCGATCAAAATGTTACCGGACACAAAGACAAAGCAGCTGCTCTGCTGAAGCAGGCTGAGGCCGAGGGCCATCGAGTTGTTGTGACACCCGAGGAAAACAAGCGCATTTTGAGGAAGATTGACATCGCACTGCTTCCTATTCTTCTCGTGGTTTATGGTAAGCATTTCTGATGTTCAGCCACGTATTAAATTTCACTAACCTTTTCTCAGGTCTCCAAAGTTTGGATAAGAGTTCTTTGTCGTACGCGTCGATTTTTGGCATTGTTCAAGATGCCCACCTTGTCGGCTTACAATATTCATGGCTGGGCTCTGTGGTTTATATTGTAAGTCTTAAACGAGAATGCAACTCAGACAAAGCCAACGATCACGGAAGAACGACGAGAGTGGACCAAAAAGCTGACTATTTATTCAAGGCACAATTGGTTTTCCAACCTCTCATTGCGTACCTCTTGGTGAAATTGCCTATCGGGAAGTTCGCCGGTGGAATGGTCTTGTCATGGGCGGTTATCCTCTGTTGTGTAAGTATTATCCAGCACACCTTTTATTTGACAGTTCACCATCTAATCATTACTAGATGTGCGCCGCACGCGATTTCAAGGGCCTTTTGGGCACTAGATTCCTCCTTGGTGTTGCTGAATCTGCTATTGCTCCTACCTTCATTGCCATCACGAATATGTGGTACAGAAGGAGAGAACAGACTCTTCGCAACTCTTTCTGGTATGCCTCTCTGGGCGCTGTCAACATTCTCGGCAGTTTGTTGGCGTATGGTCTGGGACATATCCACAGCACGAAGCTTTACACTTATCAGAGTAAGTCATTTTCTCCCTTTAACCCTCTTAGTCTTCTTTCTCCCATATCTGACCACTTGCTTTCCAACAGTCATCTTCCTATTCTGCGGTCTCCTCACACTCGTAGTCGCCATCTTCGTCTTAATATTCATGCCGGACTCCCCAATGACCGCACGTTTCCTCAAGTATGATGAGAAGCTCATAGCTGTCGAGCGTCTCCGCATGAACCAAATGGGTGTCAGCTCCGGCAAATGGGACTGGACACAAGTGCGCGAAGTCCTCCTCGATCTCAAGACTTGGTTGTTCTTCTGCCTCCTCTTCGCCATCTCAATCCCCAGCGGTGGTATCTCAACGTTCGGACCTTTGATCATCAAGGCTTTCGGCTTCGACAAATACACCACGATTCTCTTCAACATCCCCTTTGGCGCTGTGCAGATGGTCTCTACGATCGGTGGCGCCTACGTGGCTACACGCTACAAAGTCAAGAGCGTTGTCCTCATGGTCCTCACCATTCCCTCCATCATCGGTATCGTAATGCTATTGACCATCCCCTACCATGTCAGCAATAGGGGAAAGCTGCTCGCCGGCTACTACTTGATCTCATTCTACCCCGGTATCAGTCCTCTCGTATACTCCTGGTCGCAGCAGAACACCGGAGGCGACACCAAGAAGAAGTGTTTGGTCGGTCTCATGTTCATCGGTTCCAACGGAGGAAACATCATTGGTCCGCTTTTGTTCAAGGTCAACGAGGCACCGAAATACACCAAGGGTCTCACGGCCTGTCTTGTCATCTTCGTCACAATCTCCGTTCTCGTCATCATCACGGCCGGATACCTACGCTTCCTTAACCGCAAACACGCGAACATGCGTGTTGCTGTGGGCAAGTCGGCGACTATTATCGATTTGTCTATGATGTCGAACAACGAGTTGAGAGACCAGGGCCTTGCTGGAAACGAGATTGAGGGCGAGAATGTTGGTGAGAAGGCTTTTGATGATATTACTGGTATGTTTCTTCTCTCTGTTGTTCCATGTGATATGTGTAGAACATTACTGACCCTGGTTTCCTTCTTTTAGATCTTAAGAACGAGGACTTCATTTATGTCTATTAGATTGGGCTTGGTACTTGAGGATATGTCTATCATAGCGATTATACTCGTCACAGTCCCCATATGCTTGCCAGTACTCAATAGTTAGTTAGAACTACAGCAATACATTCGTTCGCACTATCCATTTCCCACTACCTTCAGCACCGTATCGGCCTTTCCTTGATATTCATGGATATCGTGCCGCACAGTTTTGAGCTAGTCTTGTACCATCTTTTCGCAAAATGCAATACATCTTGGTTCTCTGTCGACAGCAATACGTAGACCATACAGCCGAAACATTGTTCATATGCATAAATTGTACTGATCCTCTCAGACGAAGCGAAGGAATCAACACTTTACGCACCGCATACCAGACTCGCACATTGCCTCACGAACACTCAAGACACGACCGTGAAGCCTACTGAACAACGATTGAGCCCTTCTAACGGAGATGCTCTACCTGGCCTCCACTCAATCGGTAAGGGCAAGTCTGAGAAAGAAGAGCTTGGCAACATGTACGAAGCATATAACTTGACGGAAGACGCCTACAAGCACTTGAGTTACTCTCTTGTCTACTTCTCGATGCAGAGCTTCACGCACTAGGGATACAGAGGAGTATTGCCCATCCTTATCTCTACAAACAACATCAACCTTTTTTCCATCAACAAGACTGTCAACATGCCTTTTTCATTTACAGCAAAATTCCTCGACTTTAAAAGGAAAAACCTACCATCTCTTCTTAAAGATGAGGAATTCAGAACGAAGAATCCGACATAGCAGCGGCTACACATAGCGAGCCTAATGATGATCGACATGAAAAATGTCTCTCGTTTCATAACGCGGTCCAAGCCTAAGTCCTAAGACATATATATTACATTCAGTTCAATTAACAACCATCGTTAACTATAGATAAAAGTGCTAAGTAAACCTCTTCCTCCTCGAAAGTGAGCGGCGACAGTCCCACCGAACCCCGTTAGCACGACAAGCAGCGCCCTTCACTCTCAAATCAGAACATCCATAATGAATGATGCTACTCAACCCGCACTAGTGAAGGGAAATGCTTCTCTATTAAAAGAATCAATCTGGCCTGCTGGCCAGCAAGTTTCAATATTCATTTAACGAGGAGGTTCGAAACAGTAATGAAGTAGAATACAAACTCTTATATCAAAACCAATACATCCTAAAGATCATTATATTAAGATAACCAAATCGTACCATAGCTTTCGAGTACGAAAACAATTCCCAGCAATCTTCACAACTTTTTCCCCTTGAGTTACGATTTGCATTCTCGAAAGATCAAATGCTCAAACCTTTGGGATATTGTCGAAGCAGAAATAGATAAAGTCATCTTCGTGAAATGTTTCGGCCTCACTACATAGCTGGTGGACGTAATATTTTATTTGTTCATTGTGGTCATAAACATTCGTGAAGGACTCTCTACCTCTTCCTAGTCTACTCTCCTCTTTCCCAATCACGACGAGCTCAAAAACAACTCAACAAGCTCTCTCCTCCTCTCCTCATACCCACCTTTAGGCATCGCTTTCTTATCAACATGCACAACAGCCGGCGCAAACACTTCCGCCCACTTCCTACAAATCCTTTCCCTCACAACCGCAACATCAGCACTACCGGCAGTACTCGCATCATACGACCCCATCCTCTTCAACAAGAACCCTCCCACTGCACCCATCGGTCCGTGCGCTGGTGCTGGTGCAGCAACCCCGACCTCAACACTCGCTGCCGCAATCTCAGCACACATCCTCCCCAGACTCGACATGAGCAGCACGAAACAAGTCTTGCACGACCCTCCCCCTTCTTCCGTATCCATAATCTCAAGCACCCTAGCTTTTTGATCTTCCACTCCAAGACCGTGCCTCACATGACGTGACTTATCAAAATGATGTGACTCCAGTGCCGCGAAAAGCGCGGGTGTAATGACACCATGATGAATATTCGAAAGAAAAAGGACGAGTGTTTCCGCAAAGAGTTCGAGTCGATGTGTAGGCGGAAGCGTAGGCGGCAAGTGGTCCGAAAACGGCGTATTCGTATCCAGTGCTTCATTGATACAGACACGATAAGTTCGTCGTGTTTCGGCATCATTCAGCGTCCACGAAGACGGGAGGAACGGATATCCCGGTTGTGCCAGGGGATTGTCCTCGGCAGATTCCAGCATCGACCACTCAGCACAAGCCCGTTCGATCAACGCCTCTATTTCTTCCGTCAGCCGGAATATCTCGCGAGGAGCTGACCATCTCACCTCTTCGTCTTCAAAGCTAGCTCTGCCACTACCGCTGTTATCATCTTCGGTACCACTTAGACTCCTAGCGTGTCCGCTACTGTTATCACCAGATCTTAGTTTGGCAGCAAATCGATGTCGCCATTTACCCTCCGGGTGCTGGTTTTGTAACTTTCTGACGCCGCCTTCAGGGACGCGCAGGAGGCGGTCGAGAGTATGCCCGTGACTGCTTTTCTGCCAGTCTGCGCGCAGTGCTAGGAATTGGTCGCGGCCGTCTTTGACTCTCAATACGAGTACGTCTTCGAGGTGTTCGTGTGAATTCAGCGAATGCACAAGTTCTTTGTCAGCAATTTCCGCCACGAGATTGACGTTACATGATTCTCCTGGCGCGAGACTATAGACGTGAGGAATGCTATCGTACCATTCATGTGCGTCTTGACTTGCTTGTTTGTGTTCTTTGGTGATGCGCTCGGGTTGCTTTTCGAAGCGTATCTTGAGCCAGCGAGGGGATGTGGAAGGCGCATCTTGGGGTCGAATTGCGAAACCAAATCTTGCGGGAATTGGCCCAGTATTGGCTACAGTGAGAGTTCGTAGTTTGGGTTCATCATAGCGAAGTCTGCCAAAATCTGCTCCGTCAAATGGGCTACCGTGACTGTCGGGATCGCTTGAACCGCTGTCTACTACAAGAGTGATGATTGGGCGACCTTCGTTCTCTGCTTTGTCGAGTTCTCGCGCCACTTCCTGCTGCACTTTTGCTTTCAGTTCAGGCACGATGGCGTTATATTGAAGAAGGAAACCAGCATCGATTGGTTTGTGGTCGGAAGAGAGCACACGTTGGTGCGTGATATAGTATTCGAGTTTGATTGTGTCTTCATGCCCTTCTTTTGTTATGACGTGTTTGATGTTACCACTGCCTGGCATTGCTTCAGGTGGTTGTTCTTCGAAGCTGTCGTCTCCGTCCGCATCAGGATTGTAGTCGAAAAGGGTCGAGTCTTCATGGAGGGAAGTATTGATACCCTTGGATTTTAGCTCCGCGTCCTGCTTTTGAGCTACTTGATCTGCTAAGACTGTATCATTGTAGAGTTCTAGGTCTCTCCTTGTCCTGTATAAAATACGATCGCACCAACTTGGTCCTCTCCTCTTTTCGGTAGTATCGAAAACACCTATGGTGCCTCTGTCGTACTTGTATGTAGGTAAAAAGGTGATTGGACCTTCTCGCCAACCGTCGTGAAACATCTTCTGACCATGCATTTGTTGAATAAGCTCGTCATGCGAAAGGAGAGAGTCGATTGTCGTTTGCAATGAAGCTGGATCCTCACTGTGGTTCATGTGATATTCTTGATCGTGACTGTCATGGTTTGACTTTTGGTGATTCGATGCAGCTGTCGAAATCGAAGGCAATGATGATCCATGCTGATTACCAATTTCATGCTCGATTGTCGCATTTGACTTCGATCCGGCGTCGTATTCATTTTGTGTATGCAGCATGAGTAGCCGCCTTACATCATCGGGAGGGATACCCTCGAGTCTGTAGTTGAGATCGCCAAACCAGAAAGCAAAGTCCTCGTCGCCAATCTTTTCACCGCCGTGTTGTATACCAGCGTCGTCAGTCTAGAAGCATGTCAGTGTATGCGTCGTCGAATTTCACAGCTGGTCACAGACTATCGGATCGAATCGCGTTCTTGCTTCAACTTGTTGAGCATCCCAATTCCGCCTTTCTGCTTCTGCTTTCCCTGTGCCTGCCGAAAGATGTGAGTTGATGAAAACCAGTCTCGTCGTACCTCCAAGCACGATCCTGGCGGTCACAGCGCCCTTGTTCCCCATGTATCCCATCAGACCTGTCCCTACACTGGTCGTCGATGTCCAGCTGATTTGAGGGAGTACAGTAGGAGACGCCCAAATGAGCAACAGCAATCCAATAAGCTGTCTTTCTGCAACCAGCTCGTATCCAGGTGGTAGTTTACTTTGTACTGCTTCTTTGAACTTATTCGCAGGAGCAGGATCCGTATATGGTCGTAACGCTTCTGCAGCAGACGATATATCCACGACTTCTTGTAATCCCAAAGCATATATTCCCACCTCTTCCCCTGCTGGTAGACTTCCAGGATCATGTTTTGGTATAGTTGACTGATATTTGGACCACCGTGCTTCTTGTTCTTCGAACCCTTCCGTACGGTCCGTGTTCTTGTCAGATAGTGACATCCCTGAGAGTGCCTCAGAAACACCTTTTCCTCTCACAAACCATCCTGCCAGATCAAGCTCAGTCCCTTTAAACGCAGCAACATTCCAGCTTCCCACTCGTATCCGCGTGGCCTGAGGGCGGGTGAATTCTGAGCGACGTTCGTGTACTCGACTGGCCATGGAAAGCTGGGTAGAGGTTGTGGGAGATATGCCGTCGACATCTGGATAAGGGAGACCACCAGGAATTTTGGAGTCAATGAAGGAGACGGCGGGACTTTTGCTGCTGGTGCTACCTGCGAGACTGCCCGTGGTACTGCCAGCAGTACTGGCCGTGGTGCTCCTGGCTCGAGACATGATGAGGGGTAGTAAGGAAGATTAGGAAGTGGCAGCTTAGGCCACGATGTAGTGTTGTCGTCTCATAGACAGGGAAGTGTGGAAAGAAGAGCTACGAGCAATAGAAGACTCCAAAAGTGGCCGTATTCATGCTAAAGTCAGGGATGCGCATCTCTCAAATTGCCTCCTTCAGCTTGCCTCGTCATTGAGGCTGAGCAAGACCCCCACCAGCTCTCTTGCGAATGTCACTGCCAAGACGTAGCGTTCATGAAACGACCATCACCACTTTAAATCTCAGCACCACCATCCCTCCACGTGACTCCTTCATCAACGACTTGTGCTCTCTCACTTCACGACGACATCAACCCCTCACCATGCTCGCGACACAGCATCCCACTCCTGCACCAACACATCACCCTCATCCACCTCCCCTCCGCACAAACGCCGACCTCAACCTCTCCGTCCTTCGTCGTCACAACCATCATATCACTTCGATCCTCTCCATCGCGCCCTATGCCGTCATCTACACCTTCAATCCTGCGAGCCAAACCTGGGAGAAATCCGGCATCGAAGGCAGTCTGTTTGTTTGTCAATCAGCTCCAGAACTATCACCAGACGGCACCACGTTGATAGAGCGCTACACCGTGCACGTCCTCAACCGTCGCGGCCTTGACAACTTCTCCCTCGAGCTCACGACACCGGATGAGATTGAAGTGACAGCAGAATACATCATCCTCCAAGGCACAACCACAGCTGTTGTGCCCTTTCCACCCGCTGAAGAAGACCTGGCGCAAAACGATGACGACGAAGAAGAAGCTGCAGCGGTGATATATGGGTTATGGGTGTTTGCGGAACCAGAACCTAGCAGCACGGCATCGATGAGAGAGATAAATGCTCAGGTGATCATGGATTGCGCCGTTAGGGCAGAGCAAAGCCGAGCAGTGGGCGGGTCTCAGCAGATGAATGGAGAGGTTGAGGAGGACATATATGGACAGGGGAACGAGGAGGACATATATGGACAAGAGAATGAGGAAGAATCACAACCACAGCAATCGGCTTATGAAGATCAGCATCAAGGTCAAGTATATGAGCAACGTTACACGAATGGGCATCATCAACAGTATCAGAATGTGTTTCATGGTAGACAAATGGAGCAGGAATCCCAAAGGCAGAGGCTTTTAGGTCTTTTCGGGGGTCCTGTAGTACAACCTCAAGTGCAGCCACAACAGCAGCAGCCACACAACGGATACAACGGGTACGGTCACTCAAGCCATCATGGTAACAACCAACAGCCACAACAAGATGTGCTTCTCGATCTTTTCAGAAGAGCACGCCAAGGTCAAAGCAATGGATAGACGAGTAGATTGGGATGTTGTACGAGTACATGATGTTAGCCCAGACATTCAGACGTCTGGGCGTGTCGAACATCGATACAACATTCAACTTCGGGACGGACCTATTAGACTACAAATCTCGACCTATCCTACGTTCTGTAGTCTCCATTAATCGTCACATATTCGTGACTGAAGTCGCAAGTCCAGAACAAGACTTCCTCATCCTGCTCCGACATCTCCTCCACAGGCTTCAACCTCACCAGGATTTCCAGGTCTTCCTCTGCCAGCATCTTCGCAGCCTTCTGCTCATCCACATTCTGCGGCTCGCCATCAACCAGCAACTTCAATTCATCACTCTCGACAATAGGAGCTTCCTTCCTCTCTTCCACTCTCATCGGCTTCGCTCCTTCCGTCTCCTTGCTTACTGGTGGACCTGCTGCAGCTGGTCCGCTTGTCTTTGCAGGCACAAAACTCACGGATACTTTTTCTGGCACTACGGCTCCTTCCGGTAATCCTTCAGCATATCCAATGGCACAGAGTATACGTCCCCAATTTGCATCACGACCGTACAATGCCGTCTTCACCAATGGGCTTCGTGCGATCGTGCTGGCAACCTTGTGTCCGACCTCGCGACTTGCTGCACCTAGGACGCGGATGGTGACGAATTTAGTCGCACCCTCGCCGTCGCGGACGATTAGTTGTGCGAGGGAAGTACAAAGGCCTGTCAGCTCGCGCGAGAAAGCTGCGTAGTCTGTATTTGTCGGCGAAGAGGATGTGATGGACTGATCCGGATGTGATTGTGCTGATGCTGCACCATTTGCAAGAACGGCAACCGTATCGTTGGTGCTAGTGTCGCCGTCGACGGAGATGGAGTTGAAGGAAGCATTGGCTGCTGTGGTTAGAGCGCTTTGAAGTGCTGATGGAGAAATGGGAGCGTCTGTTGCGATGATTGAGAGGAGAGTTGCCATGTTGGGATGGATCATGCCGGCGCCTTTTGTCATGCCTGCCAGGGAGAACTTGGTGTTGGGAAAGGAAGGTAGAGTGAACTGGCGGGAGATGAGTTTGGGGAAAGTGTCGGTTGTGCAGATGGCATTTGCGGTGCCGAGCCAATGGTCGTGCGTATTGCCGAGCTTCGACACTGCTGTAGGGATTTTATCAAGAATCTTGGTGATTGGCAGGCTATCAATTGGTAAGATTAGCAACAAGACATTTACGCCAGCATCACATCTGTGCTCATCATCGTGCTTACCGCTGCCCTATCACTCCCGTACTCATAACCACACTACTCAATCCCTGCCCATCATGCGTCCCCTCCAGCTGAGCATCCATCACCTCCCCCATCTTCCTCGCATCCTCCAACCCCGCCTTCCCCGTCACAGCATTAGCACACCCCGAATTCACAACAACAGCCCTAACACCACTCCCCTTCCTCGCCCTCAACATCTCCCTCGTCACCGTCACCGGGGCAGCTTGGAATTTGTTCTTCGTAAACACTGCTGCTGCCGAACATCCCGTTTCTGAAACGATGAGGGCGAGGTCGTCATATCGTGTGTTTGAGGCTTTGACGCCGACGTGGGCCGATGAGGCGAGGAAGCCTTGGGGGTAGGTGCCTGAGGTGGGGATGTATTTTTGTTTGGAGGGTGGGATGGAGCGGTCGCTGGGGGCGGAGTAGAAGCGGAGATGGAGGGCACGTGAGGAGGTTGTGAGACAGGGGAGGTTTTTGGTGAGAGATGTCACTGGCATGTTGGGCAATTTTTTTTTTATGCTCTTATTCCAAGAAGGAGGGAGATCACGCAGGTTTTGCTGCAACGCCCCTCTAGGCAAGGATGGACTCGACCAGGTGAGATATCTAGTCGTGAGTTGAAATGATCTTATTGCTGTGTTTTTCCTCGAAATGATGGCGATTGACTCAACGCCGGAGTGGGTCCCGTTGCCATTGGCCCTAACCCTGTTGGCGCCTGGCGTTGCTGTTACGAGCAACATTTCCTCAACCTCACTCTCATATCTCGAAAAGCATTCGTGATTTTCTCTGCAGACTGGTGTAAAATATTCGAGTGATATCGAAAAATGCCCTCAACATGGGATGCCTATATGGGTATGTGATTTTCCATCTATGCTATTCATTTATTTCTTCTCACACCCACCTCTCCCAGACACCGTCCTCGACAGCGGCTACCTACCTCACTTCGTCATCCGCCGTGGCATACGCTACCAACTAGCTCAACGCGTTAACGAAATTGCATCAACATCAATAGAGTCAGCCTATGCCACGAAAATGCAATATATTAAAGCACTGCATACGCAACCAATGGCCATTGAAACAGCCAAAGCTAATGAACAGCATTACGAAGTTGGTACGGGAGTGTTGCAGGCGTGTCTGGGACCGAGGATGAAGTATAGTTGTTGTTTGTACCCGAAAGGAGGAGAGACTTTGGGTCAGGCAGAGATTGAGATGTTGAAGGTGTATGTGGATAGAGCTGGGTTGGTGGATGGCATCAGCATTTTGGATTTGGGGTAAGTGGTGTTGATCTCGCGTGCGTGATGTGTACGCTGTTGGTTGTGGTTTCGAGTATTGTGACGTAACCTGCAATGGGTCTGTAGCACTGTCAATCTCAGAGAAGCACACGCGAACACAGACTGAGACTACTTGGGTCATCGACTGACAAACGAATTTCAGATGTGGCTGGGGCTCACTATCACTCTACCTCGCCGAACTCTTCCCCAACAGCTCCATCACCGCCTTCTCCAACTCCCGCACCCAAAAACAATACATCGACTCGGCCGCCGCCTCAAAA
>Ga0160427_10000499_pt1 | contig 23932 bp, 4 predicted proteins | sample SolpanmetagenomL_FD_108194 | JGI IMG/M metagenome (GOLD analysis project Ga0160427, IMG submission 108194) | Solar panel surface microbial communities from Lawrence Berkeley National Laboratory, California, USA - L | ecosystem: Engineered > Built environment > Solar panel > Unclassified ...
GCAGGATCGAGTAACTAGAGTTGGAGTAGGAACAGTCGAGATATCGAGGATGTAAGTAACTCGGTCTCTCAAAGCATTACAGGACCTCATTAGTCTTACAGGCCAGGGAACGCGATGGTAATCACTGCCTCTTTACCAATGTTACGGGTGCATCGATTAATGTGTGCCATATCTATCCGTACTATGCCCTCAAACGCGTGGGTGGCCCTATCGGATTCTGGTCAAACTTGGCAATGTTTTGGAGTCCAGAGAAGGTCAAGAGATGGCAAGACGCTATTCACACGGATGGCCGCGCTGACGGTTGTCATAATATGCTCACCATGCAAAACAACCTTCATGCAAACTGGCACAGCGGTGCCTTTGCCCTAAAACCTCTTCCACTTAATATGAATGAAACTGAAGAAAGGGAAGCTAGAGCTTTGCGTATACAGTTCTTCTGGCAGCCATTCTATGATAAGGATAAGGACAGAAGCCCCGAGGTTGATCTCCTCGAACAGCCAAGACTTGCAGAAACGAGCCAGCACAACACGTTCACGGAAGATTGGCGCACGCAAGTGCAGGGGCGGGTAGTCGCCAAAAGGGAAATCGTGAATGGAATGGTCTTTATAGTCTCGACGCACGATCCGCTAAGGCTACCTCTGCCAAGTCGCGATCTTCTCGAAATGCAATGGAACCTCAACCGTGTCGTAGCGCTGAGGGGTGCTGCGGAAAATGTCAACGACGACCAACACCCTGATGAGGGCGATACAGAGGGCCTGGCACCAAGCACACAATATTTCGCCATGGATCACTGGTTAAATTCCCATGAGATCGGCGCCACGCCATTGATCTCATCTCACTGAGTTGGGTACCGATTAAAAGCTTCAGTGTAAACTATTTCTCCAGAAATTCTGCTTATCCTTGTCACCTTTGAGATTAAATTGGCTTCAGCTCAACTTCTGCGAAGTTGAGTTCCGCGCCCGAACTGCCGGTAAATAAGCTTCGACTGTGTTTCAAGCAAGAGCTGAACATAAAGGTCCAACCAACGCTGAATGCCTAACACTGCTTTGTATCTGATCCGCCTAATCTACCTGCTGGTAGCTTAATGTCACATGCTCTAGGGGTCATCGACTTCTTTTATCTTTCACGGTTTCAGCTTTTCCTTCGGAGGTACCGCAAGCTCAAGTTGAAGCGCCCTTGAACGCGCACAGTAAAAAAGCTCAATTAAATTCGGTTGTGCCTCATGAGAAGCCTTGCATCGATTACGGTGTAGGAGGTACGGTGTCTCGCCTGCAGAAATTTCATATCGGGTTGGAGTTGGGCGTTCTGGAAACGGAACTTGTCGCATTCACGCGGAAAAACTCCAGGCGGTATTCAGCGATAGAGGCTAACTCATGGGGCTGTCGACAGAATTTCTACCAAGCTTCAGGCTTAGAAGCAATGCTTTCGGAAAAGGATCGGAAATCCATGACGCGTCAGGTGGGCGCGGCGGAGACTCCATGATTGATAAGGTCTACGTAATGTGAGGGTTCGTAGGCAGGCAGAACGGGTTGTATTCAATAGCTAGGACTATACAAAACGTTAGACCTACAGAAGTGTGTCTTGCAGCCTGCGCCTATCTACCAGATCCGACTTTCATGACCGTCGGAATATGGTTACTCCATTCTTCAGATATGTGTCCAGCTCGGTAACTGCTGCGATAGGGCTTTACGCAACACTGCTGGGGCTGTTAACGACCACAGTCGTACGTTGTTTACCTCCACGCAATCCAGATGACTTGGTTCCAGGACCTTAACATCCCTGAGACATTTGATTTTGTAGGGAACCAGGTTGCTCCATTCTCTATCAAGACCTTTGAGGGTGGGCATCTATATGCTTGGCATATTCTGCCCTTGAAGCTGTATCGCAAGCAGGAATTATCCTTGTTGCTGAAACTCTTGGTTTCGTTTCCGACATTACAGCTCGTCTCGTCTATCAGCTGCTTCGCGATGACCCTGAAGCACGACTGGTGGTTCACATGCGCGCTGGTGGTGCCGTAAGTTCAGGTTATCGAGTGCATGACATGATGCCGCGCTAGCTGTAACGGCGGGCAAATTATGGCGCTAGATATTTAGTTATGATGCCTCTATTACATAAACTCGTTCGTTTGTGCGAGTCTTAGCATCAAAAGATCTTAAAGAGCAAGCCAAATAACACTTAACATTTATACTACTTGTCAAACTTAGATTTGAATTTTACCACGCTATGGGAACCGCTAGTCTTATCATTGTATTGTATAAACGCGGATGGGTCATTGCACAGTATAGTGCCCTCGATGGACACCCCGAGGGGCAAGGCAAATAATCGCTGGTTTTGTAATAATAGAAGTAACGTAATCTAGCTATGCGAGTGGCGTAGAAATATTGAATATATTAGACCTAATTAAAAGAAATCCGTAGAAGTAGAGCAAATTAATTAAATTAAACTACCTAGACAAGTTGCACAATAGTGGGGGATTTTCTATTATTATTAGATTATATATACTTTACATAATTATATATTAACTCTACAAGAAATAGTGTTCCACCTATAAGCATTAATACTTGAAAGACTAGATTGTATTTAAATACGAATAAAAGCTTGACGAGTTATAGTGTAGATGTATCTATAAATAGATTAACGTTATAGAGGACAGGGTATCTCCCCTATTACTTAGCCGTAGATACTATAGAAGTTGACACGATCTATACAATGGTGTCACAACTTCTTCAACGGCCTAAAGTGTAACCGGCCACACGTAATCACTATACCTCTTATAAGAATATAACTTAACTCTAGTCGTACTAGCGTCTCTAGACCGATATCTAAGCTTTTAACTAAGGGCAGCTTGGGAGGCAAGTCTTACAGTTTATAGAACGCGAAAAATATAGCCTTGCCTAAGGTGTCTATAGCGATATATATAGAGTCCTACTCGGTATAGATCGGTATAAGATCGACCAGCTAAGCGGTAACGGATATAACTTCTAGCAGGACAGAGTAGAAGTGACTAATGATTAAGGTCGTAAATTTGTCTGTGTAGTAGATGAAGATGTTTTCGTTAGCATCTCTAGAGAACCCTAAGCCTAGTATAAACGATTTTAGCTATAAGCGCTTATATTTTAGCGTCGAACGTAATTAGTTCTTTATAATATATAAATAAACATTTCAACTAAAAAATTAGATATATAAGCGCTAATAATATTCTAGTATGGATTAGTAAGATGTTTACAGCAGATACACGTAACTTAAGCTTAGTATTTAGGGATTGTATAGCATGGAGAGATCTTCTATAACTTAGCAAGTTATTCTCTACTTAATATAGAACAGATTACTCTAAAAATGAACTTGCATTTGTTCTCTAATAACTCCTTCAACTAGCTACTATATAATATTATACCTAGGATCTTATCTGATAGCGTTTAGTAACGAGATACGTTATACAAAAACTACTCCTAAAACAATATTGGAGGACACGAAATACAACTTCACACTAGTATCGCACTAGTAGTTTAAAATAAAGAATTTTAAGTATTTTCTTTCTATATAAAGGAGATAAGAGATTATATAGATAACCATGGATTGAAAAAATCTATATTATAGTCTTAAGCTAATAACGGCCTTCTATTATATATTAATATCTAGTATTCTTACGGGAGTAAGATATTATATACCTACCATAATAGTTTTATATGAAATCCTAGCAATGCTAGAGTATAGTATTACTAGTATAGTTTACGCTATATATTACGCAAATAGTACCTACTATACGCTTAAAATAGCTCATCAACTCTATATTGTTATTAAATTGTTCTCATCGATCTACTAAGCTAATATAGTGTATATTAGTTTAGTAGTAAGTAATGCTATGGTACTAAAGTTAAGACTTGTAAGATTATCTATTATTATTACTCTCTTAATAGCTAGATAGCTAAATACATCGTCCTTATTAATAAGTACTAAATAACACTACTAGCTTCCCGGTATATTAGCCCTATATATACTATTATAAAGTATATTTGCGGTTATATTTGCGGTTATACTCTAGTTCGGCTTATAGAGAATCTTACTATAGAAGAATTAGATTAAATATACAAGTAACTTAGATAAGTTTTATATATTTTATATAGAGAAGTTAATCTCTATTATAGAGATATATATTTTTAGAATATTATTATTAGAGGCAATAAATCGCTATACTTACTTAATTTTAGCTATTTAGATTATAAACAGAACTGTACTTTAACTAAGTCTCAGGATTATATATAATAAAAAGATTATACCGGCCTATATGTGGTTTTTTATAAGACGATACCTATAAAGGTAAGTTACTTACTATATCTTAATCTCTTTATACTAATAGTTAGCGAGTTCTCTATAGATATTTTAGCAATATTACTCTTTATAGATATTACTAATTACGGCACATAAGATAGCTTATCTATACTAGTATACAGCTCCATATACGTGTATAACGATACGTCTCTTACTAAAGTAATATAAGGTAAAATTAAAGAGTCTATAGCTACGCTAGTACTTCCTTTAATATGTATAATATGATCTAGACGGGAATACGTAGTCAAGGTTATTTAGGATTATCTATTAAGATATGTGTATAAAGGGTATCTCATTATATTTAACCACATTCTTATTAAGCTATATAAAACAGAAGCTAAATAACTTAAACCGCTTATAAGATTAAAACTAAAGTATACTAGTAATCTATCTATATACTATAGTCTATAATCTCTAAGTTTTATCTAAGATACTATCACTTTCCTTATTAAAGTCTATAGAAAGACTTATAGTATAATACTTACTTATTATCTTTAGATTATAACCTCTCTAGCTTATAAGAGGAGGGTATAAAGTATTATTATTCTTAATAGCCTAGGCGCTCTAGATAATATACCTAGAGCTATAAATAATACAATGAATTACAAAGATAGTAATAGGTTAGATATATTCTCTAGAAAGTTTGTTAACGTAGCTCGATTAAGCTTACCGTGTTTAAAAGATCTAGCTCTATTTATCTACGTTAAACGTGCTATTTAAAAGATACGTAGTAGTATAGAGGTAGTAATATTATCATTAATGGCAAAGTCAGATATATCTACTTTTATATCCGTTCCGTATAACTTATAGAATTGTAGTAATAAGTATTTAGCTATATTAAATTAAATAATAACTACGATCGAAAATACTATAGTAATCTCCCCTACTATAGAAAAATTATTCGTACTATTGAACTACCCTTACTATAAGAAAGTAATTTAGTATAAGGAATTTAATATCTATTACATATACTAGTAAGAAAGAAAAGACTATTAATCTATACTTTTAACATAGTTAAAGAATTAGTCTAGTAGTTAGAGTAGTCTAAGGAATATTTACCTACGTATCTAAAGAACACTTTTATAGATTGTTAATAAACTACAATAACCATCAAACTCTATAGTAGGATACTCTTAGTAGTAATATCTTTAGTAGGATTATTAATAATTAGACAGGGTAGATGTCTAGGAGTAGGTTAGTTCGTCTATTAATCTCGGTAAAAATATTAAACTCTATTACTTAGAGGCGGTTATATCTAAGTACGTAGTAGATTATAACTTAGTAGAGTGTAAAGCCGTAGTTAGGTACTATACTAATTTTGGTAGAAAGAGTACTATTAGTAGAGAAGAGAGAATAATAGAGTAAAAAAGGATATAAAGTAAAGTAAGAGGAAGTCGATATAGGTAAAGAGAAGATTTAACAATATTTGGTATTTATTAAAAAAAAGTATTAGCAAATAAGTATTTAACCGTTTTTAGAAACTACTACGTAATCGATTTATATAGACATATAAGAAATATAATATCTGCTATATTTTTGAACGGGCTTTAGTAATAAACTATTAGTTAGTAGGTGATGACGCTCGATAAATACGTGTTCTTTATTATTTCAATAATTATAAGGCTTTATTTACTTTTATTCATCACGGTAATAATATACTTCTAAGTTATAGCGATTATTATATATTATGTTGGAGAAGGCTTGGTAAATAGAGCAAATCGGCACTATAATATATGTTCTTCCATTCGTATATAATAAGTATCTATTTAATAGTAATCTATGATCTTTATTTAGTACTCCCCTAGCTTATACAGCCTTATAACCTCTAGGTAATACTACTGCATTTATATAGTAATTAAACATATAGCCTATAGCCGTATGCCTAAGAAATTATACTAAGATCTATCTATAGCCACCTCCTCTATACGCTAAATTACCTTACTAATTAGTAAAACATATATACGTTAGACTAACTATGTAACTATAAAACGCATACAACTCTTCATAAAACAAGAAATATTTAAGGTCGGGAAAAAGATAAAGATATGATCAAGTATTGTCAGCTGAACCCTACTGTATTTTAATAAAGTTTGGCTAAATCTTCTCTATTTTAAATCGTTTCTAAATACGGTATTAAATATTACCGTTGGATATTACTAAGAAAAGTGTTCAACGACCTTGCTGCAAGACTTAGTTTATTTTAAGATCTTTTACCTAGTCATTAAATATCTTGTTTTTTAATATCTAATAACTAATCTTATAATTGCTAACAGCGACTATATTCTAAATAGCTTACATCTAGTAACAACCTACTCGTTATGCTTATTTAATAACTATATTAATTTTTTTACTAAGTATAGGATAGACATAGACTATACTTAAGCTGTACTAGAATTAACTTATTAATATATTTAATATTTTAAACAATAAGAGTAAGTTATCGATAGTATATACTTCTTGACTATTAACGTAATCTCATAGTTTCAACTCGTACTATATAGAAATAGATCTCTTTTAAACTATAAGATTATCTCCCTTACTTTTAACTCACTAACTAAAAATATTATTTGAACTTTAATTTATATAACTTTATTCAAACATAAACCTATATTATAAAGTCTTACTAGGTACGAAGTAACTATAGATAGGTCTTATCTATACCTATAGCCTTAGTATCCCTATATATTTTTATAACGTACTACTCTACTAATTCACTACGCCTAAATTTAGCTAGGCTAAATTTAGCTAGGCTAAATATTGCTTGTAGGTTATTAAGAGCTATTACTATAGGTGCTTTAAGTCTTTTAGATAAGGCTTTCTACTAGCGGCTAATACCTATTCTATTACGGAGACGCTATCGCTTAACTATAGTAAGTATAGAGATATACTATTTCTAGGCACTATCTCAAAGATATATATAAAGATAGTGCTATACTACTTTCACTCTATAAAGACTAACAGCTTCGTTCGCTAATTGTAAGAATAAATTAATGTCTTAAAAGAAGGTATTCTTTCTAGCTTTAACAATATTGTCTTCTCTATACTTATTACTAACCGTAGGGTTAAGTAGACTAATTTTGTTAACCTTCTAGTTGCGGTTAGAGCTTTTATCTTCTATTTATTTAATATAGTTATCTTCTTTCTAATAGTCGCTTAGTAATCTCCTATAACTATGTAGTTTATTCAAACGATAATTAGATAATTTCAATAATGAAAAATAGTTATTGTCATTTCTTTTTTTAACTAGCTATTAGCTTAATAGTATTCTATATTGCACTGGTAATTAGTTTACTAATTACGCCTAGCTAGACACTAGTAAACCCTAGTACGTTAGGACCCTCTATTTATATACAACTAATACCTAAGGTTATATGAGGTTGTTATTAGTGTACGATTGATTAAAATAATTATTCCTAGTTTTTACGAGCTTTAATGTTTAGAGTAGGTATTCTTAGTTTATCGTTTTATTATTAGACTTGACTGCGTATTTATATATTCTATAGATTCTTGAATTAATCTGTAATATTAATACTGAGATTATTCATGGTGCTATTTTAGAATACTGGAATTCTAAGGTCTAGATATCACACTAGTAAAACGTCGCGATTACTGTTCTTATTGTATAACATTAAGCTATTTAATAAGAATAGGCTTATTCCTTCTACCTAAACGGGAGGAAATATACTCTAGTAGTACTACTACTTTATATCTAAGCGCAAATGCTATTGATACTATTAATACTATCAATGTTAGTGTTTTAGTGTTTTTAGTGCACTAAGACCAAATAATGTCTTAAATAGATAATTGCACTTCACAAAAAGATTGTTGGTTCTTAAAAAGGTTAATCCTATAGTAGCTATATTTAAAAATGTGTTATAAAAGTATTCTACTTAAATAGATATAATTAGTTAATATTAAATACTATCTTAAAAGAAATATATAACTATCTATAAGTATAAGCTGTATAGATGTAAAGATACTTAGTAAAGTCTTTTTTCTCTAGCTATAGGGTTTATACTTAGTATTTTAGATACTATTCTACTAAATTCTCTAGTAATCCTAGAGTCTATAATAGTGTAAGTTATAATTACTAGAACAGTATAATCTTTATAGTAAAAGATATAAAATAATCTGGAAATAATATATAGAGTAAGATACCATATGTATATGGAGTATAAGATTATATATATTAATCAGATATAGTAGAATCTCTTTTTATAAGTAGAGGAGTTAGCTTAGTTACAAGAGAACGCTGGAATATTTATATATAAAGATCTTAGTGGATTTTAACTTAGTACTAAAAGCTAAGAGAAATAGTATAAATAATATATACGTTTTAAATTAGCTGTATAAGTACTTAATTAGGTATATATAGAAAGTAAGGTAATATACTTATATAAAAGAGCCTAGAAAGGGTATATATATAAAATACTTCATACTTAAAGAAGTACTAATGAATGAAGTATGTAGTTATAGCTAGTATAGAGTATATTATTATAAGTATATCTATATAAACAATCTACAAATAGACTAATAATTAACCAGCATCTTAATATACGCGAATAACTTTTAATCGTAAATAATATATCATAATATAAGATAATAGAGAAAAATAAAGTAATGTAGTTATTATATAATCTAGCTATACTAAAAGAGTATATAGCCGTATATAACTATATATAGTCTAAAGGAAAGACGTATTATTTATACTATAGTATTAGAGTAATCTAAAAACTTCTCATATTACTTGCTATATATAGTTTAACTATTAGCCTTATAGGAAAAAAATCGTAGTACTGCTAGAGGCAAGAATGCCCTCATTGGCGAAACCTATACACGCTCAGAATATCTTTCTTTGTTATTACCGCAAATAGTGGCTCTGTGTAGTTTTTAGCTAAGTTTTACACTACGCATATGTCGTGCAGCCTTAAATAACGCTCTAAGCAATTTATTTATATTATTTAATTAGTTATAATAACTATTAAAGTAACACGTTAAGAGGATACATGAAAAAGAATGAAGAAGATATGTGTCGATAATAAGAAGCAGGTAGAGTACACGTGAGATATTCCTTACGCCAAAGCCGATTCGAATCCTTATAAAATACTTATAATTATATAAATATATGGGAAGTAGTAGATAAAGTATTTAAGTATAAATGCAATAGTAGTACTACCGTATTATTTAGTAGACTTAGTAGTAAGTTACTCTTTTTAGTATTAAACCAAAAGATAGACTTAAACTACAAAGCGTTGGGCATTAATATCCTATAGTTAGGCTTTGAAACCACGAACCTAGGGTAAGATACGCTAATTTTCAGGCTTAGATAGCCTATAACTAGCGTTAAACGGGCTTATAAGCCCCGTATATGTAATATTTATTTCTCTCTAACTTACGGCGTTTACTAAAATTGCTACTTTTTTCTTTGTAAATGTTATCCTAGTTACTTACTACTACCTCTCTCTTAATACTCTTTGTAGGATTAGCTCCCTATCTATAACCTCTTCGTCCGGTACTTCTCGTTCTATAAAGATCTTCTTAAAAGCTTATCTGTAGTAGTATACTTTCTTCTAGTAATACACTTAATATTAAAGTTAAATAACCGAATCTAGGTAACCCATCTTGTTAGTATAGCGCTTAGTAAATCTCTAGTAGATAGGTTCAGCTATATAATAAGGGAGGTAAAGTTCTTTAGAGTTATAAATGAACCCTATAATTTTAATACCGAATAAATATATAGAAGTAAGTTTTTACTACTAAGATTTAACTCTAGCTCTCTCTAGGTTAGAGAGAATAGTATCTAAACTTTAGATATACTTAAGGACAAACTTACAAATGCTAGGCTTGAATTCTTCGTTATTGTACCGTAATCTTAGGTCTTTAATACTTATATTATCTAGAAAAGGCCAATAACATAAGATATGCTCCTTTTAAGTATTATAGATAACTCTTTAGATATAAACGGAGTTATAGGGCTACGGGTTCTTAGCATTATACGCGACGCTAGAATCCTATAAAGTAATTCCAACTCCTCTCGAAGATCTCCTAGACTATTTATATAATATTTTAATATCTATATCTTTAAGAGTATAGTACGGCTGTTGGTACCTTAGTAGTACTAATAGGGTAATAGCCTAGACGTCCGCGAGAGTTCTATTAGATTCTATTTACATAGACTTTTCTCGACAATAACTAATAGTCCCTACGTAATTCGGCTATTATAGTATTTTTACTAGGGACTTATTCGTTCTTAAGGATTCTATAAAACTCTATAATAGTTCTAGATCTAGTGCTTACCATTCTTGTAAAGGTGTCGTTGTATCTAGCGTTATATAAAACGATCTAGACTTATATTAAGTACGGTCTCTCGAGGATAAGCTTTTTATTATTATTCTCGGTAATAAAGAAATGATATCGCTTTGTAGACTATCTAATAGTTACCTCTATATTCTTAGCGCGCTCTATTAACTCTATTTATAGTCCACCCGCAGTAGTTATAGTCTCTCTTATATAGATAAAGGGAATACCTAACTTATTAGTAATCGTCGTATATAAGATATTGTTAGGACCGGCTAGTAGTATTATACTATTAGAGGTACTAGGGATATTGAATAGCGTGAGTAGGTCATGTTCTATTAATAAACTAATTCTTAACCCTCTATCTTGTATTCTAGGTGCCTTTATACTGGGAAGAGCCTGCGTTCTCCCAGGCGCGCCTAGTGTATAGTTTGGCCGTAACAGATATTAATCTCTACTCCCGTGTCTAGAAGTACGATCTCTCTTAACCTATTAAGCTAGATTTAGATATACGTCTATAGAATAAGCACTAGATTATTACGTATTATCTATATAGGGTTTGAGGCCTTCTCTATTCCAATACTCGATACGAAGTAAAGACCTAGATACTCTATATTATTTACTAAAGAGAATAATGACACTTTATTTTTCTAAAGAGGCCGACTAAGTTTTAGAAAACCACCTTCCTAGAAGATTCTTATAGCCTTCTTAGTAGAGAACGGCGTTTTAAAGAAGTTCTTTTAAAGTTTATTTATTAGAACAAGCAAGTATCTCCCCTACTATACCTATATATAGAAGCTCGAGTAGGCGTTTTATTATTACTTTTTTATACTTAGACCACTTATAGTTAGTATAGTATCTCTTAAGTTTCTTCTTATTTAAGTCTGTCTATTTATTAGTTCTAGGAGTAGCCTTCTTTGTCTTTAATTCGTTATTAAGTATATCGGTGTCTATATCCTCTCCAAAAATATTAGTAGTCCAACCTCCTAATCTAAAATTATAAGTAGTAGGGAAGCTACTTTCAGCTTTAGTTCTTTGTTTAGTAGCTTAAGAACCGATCCTAAGTATTTCGCTATTAATTGCCCCAATACTATAACTAAAATCAAGGCTATTAGTATCGTCTTACTTTTCTATAAATGAAAAAATACCTCTAGTATAAAAATAGATATTTACCGCCGTATTAGAGTCTCCATTTCTTTACTTATAAAAATAGTACTCCCTTATAATAATAGTCCTAAGACGCTCGTTAAACTTCTTACGGATCTTATTACCTTCTCTAGTAGAAGACGGACCCTAATACTAGCGTATCTATTTAGTAGTAGTATTTAACGCATGGTGATAGAGGTTATAATCTAAAATTTCTCTTTAAATAAGGTATTTCATAGCTCGGTAGCTTATCTCTCTATAGAAGAAATAACTAGAAATAACGATCTCATTAGGTCTAGTAGCTAGACTCATCTATAGCTTATTACTCTATAGGCGATTTGAGGCTCTATTTAAAGACGTATTCTATTAGTACTATACGTTTAAGACTTAGTTAGTAGAAGGATTTAGACTAGGATAGCTATTATTAAAAGCTTAAGAGTATTAGTTCCTAGAAAGTCGCTCTAAGTTGCGCTAGTTTATTTTAATACGCTCTAGCCTCTTTGTAAGCGCGCTAAGGTCCGCTAATTCCTCTACTAAGTTTATAGATTTCTTATCGAACTTTACTTCAGTTATCGAAGAAGATTCTTCTACTCGTTTACTACTACTATTACCTTTAGAAAGGTAGGATTGTAATTAAGCTTTACGCTATTTATAGCTAGTCTAGCTATTACTTTTATAAGCGCGTCTATATTCTCTCTTTCCTTATCATAATTTTTCGAGTTAGTAAGGATAGTCTTTTTTAGGATTAGTTCGTTAGCTACTTCTTAACTAGTCCTAGAAACTTATCCTAAAAGTCATTTAAGACTATATCGTTAGTGACATCAACGGCATATCATTTAGTAATAGCCGTCAGCTTTAGATCTAGGTTACTATATTTGGAAAGAAGCTCTTTAATATCGTCGCTATTTATAGTCGTCTCCTACTATCATTTAGCCTTATTAATAAGTATATACTATATTAATTCCAAATGGCTATTAATATCTTGTATATTAGTATTACGGATAAACTTATCTGTAACTTTCTTTAGAAAACTTTAAAGAAAGTAGATATTAGCGGTATAATTCTCTAGCTATTCTTTAGTAATAAGTTTAACAGTATATATATAACTGCTCGGTATAGGTCTTCACCTAATAGGTGATAGAAGTACTACGATTAATAGTAATAAGGGTATTAAGATAGGTACGGGTCAATATCTTCTGCTTCAGGTCCTTTTTTAAAAAATCCTTCTTTAGGTAGATATAAGCGGCTTTCTAGGTGCCTTTTTTAATAGAAGGATATATTCTAATAAAAGACGCAACGTCTATAGTATAGTACCTATAAAGATAAAAATTGGCTGTTTTAATATTGCCCTCGTAGTCTTTGACTATCTACTAATAAAGTTCTAGAAACTCTATAATATTAGTATCGTCGAACTATAGAGCACTAACAGTACTAGAAGTAGGTATAGGTTAATGAAAAGTATATAATCTAGAAGGATCAACATCAACAATAGAGATAGGCTAGATGCTACGTATAGCGATTATAGTAGAATTAACTATCTCCGTCTAAGTAGTAGTATTATTACTATTAGCCGAGGTCCGGGTACATTAGGAATGATCTTTAGAAAGGGGAATATTCTTAGAGCGATCCATTGCGGTAACTACAGTAATTTTAGGCTCAAAGAGGTTATCTATATTAATAAAGATACTTAATAGAGTAGGGATACTATTTTCGGAAGATCATAGAAATAATATTTTTAGATTATTATCAGAGATTTTTAAACTTTCTTAAAGGATTCTTAATAACTCTAGTTAGTAATTTTAGTAATGTCAAGGTATTATTCTTTATATCTAGAAGCGATCAATCTTCTATTAATATATTAGTAATAATTTCTATCTTACTTGACGCGCGCATTAATATAGCCCCCTATTAACCCCTCTTCTTAGTAAAAACCTAGTACTAGCTTCTTCTTAATTAGTACTTATCTAGACGTAACCCTAAATATTAATAATGTTACAGAGTATTTACCGAATATCTAGATTGTTTATTTCTATATAAGTATCTTCTTTCTCCTCCTTCTTTCTCTTAATCTTAACCTCTTTATATTTATTTTTTAATAAATACCTTAATAGCATCTGCATTTTTAAAATATCTTAATATTTTTCCTTCATGTAGCGTATTACCTATTAGCTAAACGCTTAATATTTCTTCTTAATAGAAAATCTAGATAGTTGTTAGTCGGGTATTCTTCGCCTATAATTACTAATGACCTTATATATCGTAATGTTCTTTCTACTAGTAGTAGCTATATAGAGTTAGTAAGATACCTACTAATTTTGCTGTTGGGCTGTTTCTATCCTATATCCTTATATACCGTAAATTCGTAACTCCTAATATTTATTTCTTTATAACTATTCTAGAAACTACCCCTAGGTGTTAGGTGCTAGAGCGATATAAGGTCTAAAGTCGTGTCCTAAGGACGTTAATGCTAGGGCAATATAATGTTCCAAAATTGTATTCTTAATTTCGTTAATTCTTTAATATATCCCTATCCTATATCTATTTCTATTAAAACTACCCCGTCGCTCCGCTATTTAATACTCTAACTATATAATATCCCCCTAGTTAGGTTACTATTTATAAAGTTGAGTAGTGTATCTTCTAGCATTACATCAGGGGTAGTCTCTATATAACGTATTTTAGTATAAGGTATATGTACATCAAGGTCTAGGCGCAAGACTATATTATAAGCTTATTATACAGATTCAGGAGATTTAAATGCACTTGTTTTTAAGGCTAATTATCCTATATTAGGAGTAGTAATAAGTAATGCTAATTACAAAAGACCTCTCTATACTATATAGCTCCTAAATACTAAGCCTTATATTACGTGCTATTAAGATATTAATATATTACTAATATAGTATCCCCTATAGAACTTACCTACAATATAGCGCCGGCGCTCCTAGATAGCGTCTCTACTCTAAGGGCCTCACGATATAGATTCGAGGATGGATCTTCTAAGAGAGGATATAGTACTATACAAACTAATATTATAGAGGCTAACGCACTTGCTACTGTAGTAAGGATCTTTCGTATAGAGGTTGATAGGGCTATTATACGTGATAGCTTAGTATATACCTAGGAGTTATAAGCTAAATACTACAACTGTAAGTATAAGAATATATAGTTTGATATAAGAAGTAGAGCTTTACTATTAACAAAGAACCTACGTATAATACACCCTAATAAGAAGCTTAGGAAGAAGTATACCGGGCCGTTTAAAATTATTAAATGTATTTACAAGTAGTACATATATCTAGAATAGCTTCTAACTTAAAGACCTCTTTGCCTTTAAAGTCGATCTTTATAGTAGGCGGATTTTCTACTAGGAAGTTAATGTAGATATTAGTATCTCATATCTTACTAACACCATCGTGTTTTTTCTAGTATAAAATTAGTAGAGAATGAATATAGAGTAATTATAATAGCTTACTTCAAACCGCTCTATATTACGGTTAAACCCGTTCTTATAGCAAACAAATAAAGCCTCTATCCTAGTAACGCTAGAATTCTTTTTAAACTCTCTCTTAATAGCCTATAAGCTATTATAGACTTACGACTACGCCTTAGTGTAGGCCTAGATAATGGTAATACAGCGGGCACTACCACTCAACTCGGTACTACTAGATTTAATAGAGTACTAGTAGAGATATTCTACTAGAAAGTTAGTAGCCCGGGGAAGGCAAGGCGAGATCTAAGCGGTATTAGAACGGACCTCTTATGAAGAGATTCGGACTAATCTAAACTTACCGGTTTGTAAGTGCTTTTTGTACTTTTATAAACAGGATAATTAGTATTACTATTAATTATACTAGAATAGATCTTATAAGAGCGGGGAGATATCTACTTCTTTCATAAGCTTCTTTATGTAGAAGTTTTAGGTATATCTATAAGTAGAAAATAGAACACAAGGAGTAGGCGTAGTCTATCTAGCGCTGCTAGTAGCACTGTTTACTAGTATAGTATTAATTAGAGGAAGTTAATAACCTAATGTATAGAAATGTAGGGATCTAAACTGCTACTGGAATAGTAGAGGTATATGCTTGTGGGAGAATATTCTCTTTGATCTACTCATTGAAGATGGTCTGAGTAATAGTACTATAAACAATCTTGGTTATAGGAAGAAAACCGTCAACAGTATAAGCTGGTAGAATACTCTAACGCTTCTCACACCTAAGAGAGTCAGTAGTTGCTAGTGTCAGGCCTTGGCGAGGCCCGCTATACTCTCTTTATCCAGTCTTCTCATTTGCTGCAGAATCATCAAGGAATATAAGTTGATCCTGACGATACTGGGCCACTATACCTCGCCAGGCATCACGGAGTATTTCAGAACGCTAGGAAGCATCACAACGAATGGCTACACGGCGAATATTATCAAAAAGTAGATAGTTAACTGCTAGAAAAAACGTCTAAAAGTATATAATAAGGCAACAGACAAAGAATAGGATATAGTCAATAGTATTAGAGAAGAGTTTATTAAGATTAAAGATAATAAGAGTATTTAGAGTAACTTTAAAGCTAATAGTAACGAAGATATATAGTGATACGATAATAGAGATAATAAAGTTATATAAGGACAATAATAAGGAAGATAAGGGTATAAGTAGTAAGCCGCCTATTATAAAGAGGAAGAACGAAGCAAAGTACAAACCTTGTTAGAAGAAGAAGTGGTATTTAGGATTTAGAACGAACTTGATATGTGGCTTTACTATTAGCGTAATACGTATTAAAACGGTTATCGATTAGTTAGCGACTACTAGGTGGGAACCTAGTTTCTCTCAACGATAAAAGACGTATTATATAGTATATAAGAGCGTTTACTAAATATATTATACTATTAAGACTAGTGTATATTAGTAATACTAGATATATATTAAAATATATATATACGCTATAACTGTTCTTATTTTATAATATAATAGGCCTAAGAAACTAGTTAAGAGAATATATTGTTAAAGAGCTTAAGATATGTAATGACGTATATAAGAAGTTATATACTAATATAGCGAATGAATTAGTATAAGATAAACCACTCGTAATTACACTAGCTAAGGCATTATCTATAGAGAAAAGTATATACTAGATAATTGCTAGCTTCTTATATATTTAAAGTACAAGGTTGTCTATTAACTACTTTATGCTATAATAGTCTACCATCTCAACAATATATTAGCTAGATTGGACTTTCTAGATTAATAGTTAATAATGAAGTTATAAACGGCAAGTAGAATGACCTAGCGTCTAGCGTCTATTAAGATTCTTAAAATTCATAAACCCTTAGAGGTCATTGCAATTAGTTAAGACTTTGATAGTATTCTAACTACCCTCTCATTAGTGTCGCTAATGTTATATATTTGCTGCAATAGCAAGTAGCTCCTTATTATATGTTTTATAGTTTAACATTGCATCGATCATTATACAAGACTAAAACATTGCAGAGTACTATTATCTTCTCGGACACAATTAAGAGAGCACGGTGGCAAGAATATAGTTTATTACTATATCTACTATAGTGTTAATAAGGTAGCGTCGATATAGATATGAAAAGACTACTAACATAACGTTCTACGGTTAAAAGACGTCTACTATTCTTATATACTTTTAGTAAAATAACTTTTTACCACTTCAACTTAATTGGCTATAAATTCTATAATAGGCTGTTTAGATATCGTAGAATAGATTAATTAGATTTCTTTTATTTAGATTAATATTCATTAAGTATTTGAGAGTATTCGTCTATTTGTAAATAAATATTCACGAATACAAATAATTGGTATTTATTTCTATATACAAACTTTAAGACAGTATTAGTAATATATCTACTAATGGTATATAGAGTATGAAATACCTATTACAAGCCTAGTAGCGGTAGAAATAGAGCTAGCGATGTACTATATTCTTATATATTTTCTACCAGAGACGAATAAGTAGCGCTATATCTAATTGTCTATATATAGCAATTAAGGTACTACTCTTTCCCTTACGCTACTTGTATATTACTATAGTTACCGTAGAGTATAATGTATCTTATAGTGTAGGGAGGAGCATAGATATTACTGGCTCGTAATAATTATAATTGTAGCGTCTTAATAATCTATTGGTAGAATTTATCTTTTTGGTCTAATAGAGAATTTTAAAGTTGACTATAGAAAAGATTAAAGCCTAACGAATTTATCGACGCATAAGCTATTTTAAATCTATAAAACCATATAGATTATTATAGTCGGTAAGAATTTCTATAGAATACACCACACCCTTAGCATAGTATTAATAGTACTTAATACCTCTGCAGTAGTAAAAAGCTCTTAGTTATATGCTTATAGTTAACTTTAGCTATCTTTATTTTCTAGAACTTGAAAGTAATAGAATACTATATATTGGTCTCAAATAACTATAAAGTAACAAGTTTTATAACAAAGCTAACGTATTAGTCTCGACTTAAATACGTTTAGTCGAGTCGAAATAGCAATATATTAGTACTATATCAAATACTCGCTTGAGTTTAGTAAAAGCATTTTATCTACTTTTTATTCTATTCTAGCAGGTCCACGTTCTTTTCTCTTTTTACTTCTTTTTAGAATAGAAGAAAGTGGCTTAGTAATACGTAACTAGCTATAGACAAAGCAATAATAGAAGTTGAAAAGACTTATACTTTATAATAGGTTTTTAGTATCAGCTACTCGGCGACCATCTGGATCTTTATTAAATCTATTGTTATACTAGAAGTAGAGATAATAAAGCTAAGAAATTCAACTTCACCTATGGTGAAGTTATACTTTAACCGCTTTATATAAGGGGAAAGGCTTTATAGACGGTATAAAACCTATTTTATATATATCTAGTAATTTTCTAAGGAATCACTAAAGATAAAAAAATTATCTAAAGATATAGCTAGAAAAGATAATAGTCTAAAGATTTAACTATTATTAATTTAATTAAAATATATCTATTAAAAATAGTCTAAAGAGAAAGTATAGATATATAATATTATCTTGAGATAATAGTCTAATTCTATAATCCTACATTATTAGAAATAAATTTTATTTGTAGAAATATATATTTATTATTACAATTACGATTATAATATTATATTTACGTAAGAGAAAGAGTATATAGAAAGGGCCTCTATTCTCTTTATTTATATTTTTCTTTTTTATTTTTTTATCTAATTTTTACTTTATCTAATACTATATCGACTTGTTTTACTTAGTCCTCTTTATGTCTATATCTTATAGACTCCTTTTATTCTAGTAACTCTTGTACTGTTTTGTCTTTAGATACATATCTTATATATCTATAAGTAGTAGCAGACTATTATGGAAAATATCTATATATCAAACAAGGGCGTAATTAATATAGACTTAAGATATTGCTAGAGTATTAGTAAGCCTAAAGAGTATTATTAGATATTCAAAGAAGTTATATCGAGTTTAAAACGTAGTCTTCTATTTATCTTTTATATAAGTTCTTATATAATAGTAAGTGTAGTAGAGGTCTAACTTCAAGAAAAACTTAGCACCTATTAGACTATCTAAGGTCTTAGAGATAAGAGGGAGCGGGTAATAATTCTTAACCGTTACTTTATTTAACCTACGATAATCTACGTATAATCGTAAAAAATAGTTTTTTTTTAGAACAAAAAGAATAGAAAAACTCACTGAAGACTTAAAATATCTTATCTAGCTCTTTACTAGGTAATTATTAAGGTACTCCTAAAGAACTTTCAACTTAAACTAAGAAAGATTATAGAAAAATATATAGCGGATTAGATGTAGTCTTAATCGGGTAGTTTATATATTTAAAGATGGGTAGCCGTATGGCTTCCTTCTTAGAAATATATCTTTATACTTAGATAACTTAATAGGAAATTCTAGGTTTCTATAAAATATTATCCTAATATCTATTATTAATATTATAAAAGAGGAGAGATAAAAAGAATAAGGTATACGTTACTTAAAGTAGATATATAACCATCTTATACTGATACTATTATAGATCTAAAGTAGTGGCTTGTATTAGTTATATTTGAACTGCCTAAATAAGGTCTTTCTTCTTTTTTAGTAGATAGGATAGTAGTAAATACTTTAAGGACTTCTTAATAGATATAAAGATAAAGATTTATAGTATCTATAATTACACTAATTAATATAGAATAGTAGTCTTTTACTAAAGACTTTACGATAGAACCTAACGCTAGTATACCTCTTTTTTAAGAGAGGTAAGACGGAAGAGTTAAGATTAACTTAAAAAGTTATTTATAGAGGGGTTCTAAATTTACCACTAACTAATAGACTTATTTAATAGATTACTCTTTCTGAAGCAAGATAATCAGTATGTTGTCGCTCTTTCTAGAAGTCTCTTCGCCAGCGTTTTCATCGCTGCTTCAGTCTCTACAATATCGCGGCTAATTATCCAAAATCTATAAATAAATGTATTATCTACCTTTAATAACTTCCTATTCATCCTGGTTCTCTTTCCCCTATTCTTTAGGTACTACTGTAGTTGAGACGACTAGGATATACAACTTCCGCAGCTTTCTCTTCCTTAGTCTTACTCTAGCGGCTTATATTGCTTGCGAATGTAGCTACAAGACCAACACTCAATATGTATTCCCTTATGCGCTCTGCACGAACTTCAAGAATACTAATCTTTCTTCGTTTGAGAACTCACCCGACTGGAAAATTTTGTTCGTCCTATATAGCGAGTCTAGTAGTCGACCGTACGCTATAAACTTCATAATATCTAAGGTTAATATTGCCGATGGGAAGCTGCTCTACAAGTGTTCAGCTTATAATACCTCAACCTCGTCGGTACCACCAGCATAGATCTACACATCTCGAAATAACATTCTCTATGGTTCTTTTAGAGCGTAGTATAAGATTTAAAATAACTTAAGCGGAGCTGTATCGTGATACTTCTTCTATGCAAGTGATATAGCTTGGATCAACATTAAGCTTCTTACCCGCAACAACTCTAGAGACATAGTGTTTACTAACCAGTTAGGCTCAAGTACAGATGTTTATATACCTAATCAGTTAACCCGCTCATGCATCAATAGACTATAGATTTAACTAGACAGCCAAAATATAAAGTTCTTTGTCGACGCGTACTAGTAGATACTAAGAAAATATATGTACCATTAATCGATGGTTGATTTATCTCAATATATATTGTAGCAGTATATAAGCAGGAAACTAGCCCCTAACTATAGATGTCACCAGCTCTACTTCAATACGTTAGATACGAGCCTGGCTAAGAAATGGGCCAATACCTACACCAGCTCTAAATGGCCGTCTGCTCTAGAATCCTACAGACTTTAGCAGAATACTACTACTATAAATCTACCAGTGCAGCAACCACAAACATAGAGTCTTCAGCAAGTTCCAGTAATAGCAAGAGTAGATTAAGCTCTAAACGTCCCTGGAAGTAGGCAGCTACTACTTGAATACATGTATTTAATAGCGATCTGTGAAGAAATGGCTTGAGTTCTAGATAAAAATACAAGCATAGTGCAGTTTTCAAAATGTATTTTAGACAATATAAATAGTAGAACTCTCTAACTATAACATTCTATAACTGGCACACAAATTTTCTACATCGAACTTAATAGTAGTTGTTCTACACTATTAGATCTGCTTACTAATCGGGTGGCAAGTTCGATGAAATAAATATGTCCCGAGTATATTGGAACGACGGGATTTTCTCGTCCTAGTGATTAATCGAGTCGTTGTTTTTAGAGATATTATATATTTTAGTAACTCGATCGCGAGAGGACAAAGACTTAGAGTATATATAGAAATAAATTAAAAGATAAAACAGCTAATATAGCTAAAAATACACTATTATTGTTGTCAGTTAATAATTCTGATATTCTAACATTAATTAACATTAAGATAAAAAGAAATAAAATAGATATAGCACCTACGTACACTAATAGATAAGATAAACCTATAAAAGATAAACCTATCATTATTAAGTATACCGCTATACTAAAAAACAAACTAATTAAAAATAAAACAGAAAAAATAGGATTTTTACTAATTATAATACAAATACCGAAAAAGATAGTAATTATACTTAAATAATCTAGAAAAAAGGCTTTAAAACCATTAGTAAAAGTTTCAACTAAGAGATTTAAATACATATTATTTATAAAAAGAATTTATTCTATTAAGTTTAGCGCTTATACTATAATAATTATTCTAAGATAATGTTTTTTTATATAAATAATATTAATAAAAAGCACTATATAAAAAAAAAAGTATAAGATATACGAATATATCGTTATAATATTAAGGTGAAGGCAGAAAAATTAATTATTATAAGTTTAATTAGGACTGTATATGTCATTATCAAAAAAAAGAGAAAAAGGGTAAATTATTTTCTCTCTTTTTCTCTAACAAGTATACTATCCTTAACGTTTACTATAAAATATATATATTTGTTAAATAATAAATACTAAACTTTTTAAAGGAGATAATTATTAAAATAGTCTAGAACTCTTACCTAGTACTAAATTCGCTGTTCCTACTTTCTTTAAATTATTACCTTTAATGTTTACTATTTTATTAAGTATTATTTCTATAATATTAAGCGAATTTTAGGGTAGGTATAACTTTATATACTTACGATTGCCTTGTTTGTTACGACTCGCCGATTATTTGCCACTTAGTGATACCTGAAGAACAATAAACCAGTTAACGTCTTTTTTTATTTTCATGAGCGTATTGACAATATAACAAGACCAAGTATCGAAGCGACTATCTCGGAGCTTGTATTACAGGCGCCGGAGGGACTCTGTAAACTGGGAGTGAACCCGATTTATCAGCAATTTAGATGCAAGAATAGAAGCACCATTACAACGGCGTTGGCAAGCTACTAGACAGCTACGAGAAGCCGAGTCGAAGCGCTTTGCTCAAGGACAGCAATTCCGATGTGTTAGACCGTAACGCATTAATAACTGTCACGTCCGCAAACGTGCTCAATAACATGGTTTATAGGGCTTCATCACGTCCATTTCCTGGGGGACTTCCAGAATTCTATCACAGTCCATGTCCGTGGAAAAAAGCTCAGCAACCCTATTACGTCTGGCGTCATCAGGTGTGCAAAGGAGTTTTGAATCTTGTAAAGCTTGGCAATGCCCAGGATGTCAACGCAGTCGAGGCATGTCCTGTCGCCACAAGATAGACTTTTAGGCGTTGAAGACATACATATGCTCGAACAATCTTTGTAGCAAAGAACAAACCAGTGTTGCCAAGAGCCAGAGCATGTATCGATGGCGCAAGTGCCCCAATATACACAACCAACAAACCATATCCTGATATCAGCAAGTTTTGCAATCGCCATACTAATTATCAGCTTCATTTTCGGATCTTACTAGGATAAATACGTTGAGTTGAAAGCAATGGGAGTAGTTCATCTCTTCCCTCATATTCATTTTGGTGGCGGCGCGATGGACCCTGCCCATGTAGGAGTCAAAAATTAGGGAATGGTAGTATCCCAAAAAGGACTAGTGGGAAAATGAACCGGCCAACGAATGATTAGCTAAACCCGATCCAGCATCACGAGAAAATATTTCTACGGACAAAATTTACGATAAGAAGCAAGGATGAAGCACGTGCGTATGGTGGAAGGCATATCTCTTCTACATTCAACCGAGATCAAAAAGAAATACAATTTTTTCTAACTCATCTTTTGTTTGCACATAGTTCAGTTGATAACTCTTTTCTTGAATGAACTTGCTTTTCACCCCATAATGCAAACCCACAAGCGTTTCGCATGCAATATGTAGTTAGGAAAGCGAAATGCACGAACTTGATCGGTTTTACGATAATCTCGCACGCGTAGGCAACTGGAGGACTAGGACGTCTCATTGCGAACACAATTCCAATTTGTCAACTTTAGCGCACTACATCATACTGCCCAAGGCTGTACATAACATTGATTGCTATGTCTTGGCTAAACCAAAGGAGTATGCCTACATTTTTGCGAACAACGTTGGCCTGGTGACTATCAATGGTGCTGCTAAGTGGATGTGGAATACTTAGAGTCGCTTATGCATCTCAACATGTACGAATATAGTAACTCTTTTCCAAGCATAGTCATCTAGTGTTCTCTA